>Ga0105240_10001920_pt1 | contig 34544 bp, 25 predicted proteins | sample KBSC54metaG_FD_80426 | JGI IMG/M metagenome (GOLD analysis project Ga0105240, IMG submission 80426) | Corn rhizosphere microbial communities from Kellogg Biological Station, Michigan, USA - KBS C5-4 metaG | ecosystem: Host-associated > Plants > Roots > Rhizosphere > Soil | place: Michigan, USA... | reverse complement strand
GGGGAAGAACGGGAATCCATCGTCTTCAATTTCATGGCGGACTCGCCCCTGGGAGACAGGATCATGACGGGTCATGACAACGGGATCATCACGATCAATATCGCCGAGGCCGACGAGGCGCAGCGGGCCCGCAACAAACAGGAGCTAGGCGAGCGGTATCGGACCTTGTTGGGGCATTTTCGCCATGAATCCGGACATTACTATTGGGATGTTCTTATCAGGGACAGCGCGGTCATCGAAAAGTACCGCGGGCTATTTGGAGATGAACGCCAGGATTATGCTGTGGCCCTGCAAACCTATTATGCCAATGGCGCCCCGGCCGACTGGAACCAACGGTTCGTAAGCCCCTATGCGACGGCGCATCCCTGGGAAGACTGGGCCGAGACCTGGGCGCACTACCTGCATTTGATGGATAACCTTGAAACGGCCTGGTCCTTTGGCATTCGCATCGATCCCGTGGAGGTGGATGAGACGGACGGGTTAAAGGCCAGCATCACGAAGGAGCCCTACGGGATCGCGGACTTCAAGCGCATCATCAGGGGTTGGCTACCGCTGTGTTTTGCGGTGAATAGTTTGAACCGCAGCATGGGGCATGCGGATTTTTATCCGTTCATTTTGTCGGCGGCCGTTATTGAGAAGCTTGGATTTATTCATGGGCTTTGCTATGATCGAAGGTCAACCTAACCCAACCAGCTATTCCGCCGGAATCGCCGGAGGTCGAGGGTATATGGATATTCCTTATTGAGCTCTTCCGGCGGCGGGTCGCAGAGAAAAGGCAGGCGATCCTGCTGGATATACCTTTGTAAGCCGGAGAGGTTGGGTGTGGGTTTCAGTACGTCTTGGTGGAAGGCGGTGACGGCGAAACGGTTGCCCCGGCGCGATTCAGCCTCGTAGGCGTTGACAGGGAAGACGTCATAGCTGCGGCCTCCGGGATGCGCGACATAATACGTGCAACCCCCGATACTGCGGCTGTTCCAGGTGTCGACAATATCGAAGGTGACGGGGGCGTCGATGCCGATGGTGGGATGCAGAGCCGAGGAGGGCTGCCAGGCCCGATAGCGGATCCCACAGACAAATTCTTCTCGAACGCCCGTGAAGGTTAGCGGGACGCGGCGGCCGTTGCATAGCAGTGCATAGCGGTCACCGTTAAAACCTTTCAATTTTACTTGTAGTTTTTCGAGGGAGCTGTCGACATACCGGGCCGTCCCGCTGCCGGTCATTTCTTCACCGAGGACATTCCATGGTTCGATGCCCATCCGGATCTCCATCTCGATGCCCTGCAGGGTGACGGTGCCGTATCGGGGGAAACGGAATTCGAGGAAGGGGTCGAACCAGCCGATGTCGAAGGCATAGCCAGCCGTGTTGAGGTCGCGCACGACGTCCTGCAGGTCGGTGCGGACAAACTCCGGCAGCAGGAATTTATCGTGCAGTTCGGTGCCCCAGCGGACGAGATCCTGTTTATAGGGGTTCTTCCAAAATTTAGCGATCAGCGCGCGGATGAGCAACATTTGCACGAGGCTCATCTGCCGGTGGGGCGGCATATCGAAGGCGCGGAATTCGAGGATACCGAGACGGCCCGAAGAGCTGTCGGGGGAATAGAGTTTATCGATACAGAATTCGCTCCGGTGGGTATTGCCGGTAATGTCTGTCAGGAGGTGCCGGAAGATGCGGTCGACGAGATAGAAGGGGATGAAGCCGCTTTCGGGCACCTGGCTGAAGGCGATCTCCATTTCATAGCACTTTTCGCTGAGTCCCTCGTCCATCCTTGGAGCCTGGCTGGTCGCGCCGATAAAGGCGCTGGAAAACAGATAGGAAAGCCCCGGGTGGTGCTGCCAGTAGGTGATGAGACTTCGAAGGAGATCGGGCCTGCGGAGCAGGGGGCTGTCCGCGGGTTTGCCGCCGCCGATGGTGATATGGTTACCGCCGCCGGTGCCCGTATGCCGTCCATCGAGCATGAATTTCTCCGTGCCGAGGCGGGACAGATGAGCCTGTTCATAAAGAGTGCCGAGTATTTGTTTTAGTTCGACCCAGTTGTTTGCAGGATGGATGTTGACTTCAATGACGCCGGGGTCGGGCGAGACGACGAGACGTTCGATGCGGTAGTCGCGGGGCGGTTCGTAGCCTTCTATACGGATGGGGAGGTTCAGTTTTTCCGCGGTGGCTTCGATAGCGGCGAGGGCATCGAGATAATGTTCGAGGTATTCCATCGGGGGAAGGAAGATATAGAGGATCCCGTCGCGGGTTTCCGCGCAGAGAGTGGTTTTGATGGTGGGGGCGGGCTTTGGGGCAGCGGTTGGTGGGTGTGCGGTGAGCGGCGGTGCGACCGGGTGAATGTAGCGGGCGTTGATGATCGCCGGGTAGTCGCCCAGCGGCGGGAGGTCTTCGAAGAGACTTCGTTCCACCCTTTGCGGTTCGTGTTCTTTGGCCACAACCGGGAGGGAGTCCAGTGGCAGGCGGAACCCAATGGGCGAATTGCCGGGTATAAGAAACAGTTCGTCGCGGTTAAGCAGCCATTTTGCACTCTTCCAACCGGCGATGTCATAGTCCCATTTCAGGGGGAGGGTATAACCCGCAGGGTTGCCCGGACCGGCATCCAGTAATTTATAAAGCGTCCGGCGTTCGAGCGGGTCTTTCCAGTTGACGTTAGAAGGGTCGATGTTGACGGGCATTTTGCCTTCCGTCCAAAGCAGATAGAAGGGATCTTCGTAGGCCGGGCTGATATTCTCTGCGCTTACCCCCAGGTGCCGGGTGAGTTCGGTGATGAAGTTTTGGGCATCTTTATAGGTGTAAATGTTGGGGGTCTTTTCCTGAGCGATGAGGGCGCTGTTCGTCCACAACGGTACTCCATCCTTCCGCCAGAACAGGCCATACTGCCAGCGGGGCAGCGGTTCACCGGGGTACCATTTGCCCTGACCATAGTGGATCATCCCATCGGGACCGAACTCGCGTCGCAGACGGAAGATGAGCTCATGTGCGAGGAGCCGTTTTTCCTTGCCGTCGGCTGCGGTATTCCATTGCTCGGATTCCATATCGTCGATGGAAACGAAGGTAGGTTCGCCCCCCATAGTAAGGCGGAGATCGCCGGCCAGAAGGTCGGCATCAACGGCATAACCTGTTGCGTCGATGATGGCCCATTGTTCTTCGGAATAAGGTTTTGTCACGCGGGGATCTTCGTGGATGCGCGTGATGGTATTGGAGAAGGAGAATTGAATATTGCATGGGTCGGTGGAACCAACCACCGGTGCAGCGCTGACATAGTGCGGCGTACAGGCCAGCGGGATATGCCCTTCTCCGGCAAACAGTCCCGAGGTAGGGTCCATGCCGATCCACCCGGCGCCCGGGATATAGACTTCCGTCCAGGCGTGTAGGTCGGTGAAATCCTGAGCAGGTCCCGATGGGCCATCCAGTGAGGGGATATCGGCGGTGAGTTGTACCAGGTAACCGGAGACGAATCGGGCTGCCAGTCCAAGGTGTCGGAGTACCTGGACCAACAGCCAGGCCGAGTCACGGCAGGATCCAAGCGCCTTGGCCAGGGTCTGTTCGCCTGTTTGCACGCCGGCCTCCATGCGGACGGTGTAGGCGATGTCACGATTCACTTGCCGGTTGATATAAACCAAAAAATCGTTGATGTTTTTTGGGGTTTTATCGATGCCTTGCAACCACTCCGTCAGGAGGGGGCCGTCTTCCTCTATTTCCAGGTAGGGCGTCAGTTCCCGGGCCAGGTGTTCTTTGTATTGGAAGGGATAATCCGTTGCGTAGTCTTCGACAAAGAAGTCGAAGGGATTGATCACCACCATCTCGGCGATGACTTCCACCTGGATATCCAGCTCTGTGGTCTTTTCCGGGAATACCACCCTGGCCTGGAAGTTCCCAAAGGGATCCTGCTGCCAATTGATAAAATGTTCCTTGGGGGACACTTTGAAGGAATACGCTTCGATCGGCGTGCGGGAGTGGACGGCCGGCCGCAGCCGGAAGACATGAGGAGAAAGGGATACGGGGTGGTCGTATTTGTAGGTGGTCTTGTGATTGATGGCTATTCGAATCGACATAGTTCTGGACTTTTTTTTGTATGAATAGCAGGCAACCTGTTTTGAAGATAGCGAAAAAGACTGAAATGGCTATCTTATTGCCACAAACACTACATAATACCCAAACTTTCGCCACTCTCCTCTTCCTTTTCGCCTCAATGAGCGCTTTCCCGCAGTCTTTCTCCAGTTTCGAGAAGAACGAACTGTCTGAACGCCGAGTTCCCTTTCAATGTAGCAAAAGGCCGCCGATCTGCAATTGGCCGAAGCCAGGCAGAAGCTCCAGGAAAAGCTGACGGGCAGATTGATGGGGTTAAAAACCAACCTCACAAAAAAATACCTACCGAAGCAAGCTCTCAGCCATGCAAAAGCCACTCCTCTTGGAACAAGTCGAATCCAATGGGGTAAGTTCAACCCCAAATTGGAATACCAGTAAGACTTGGGCGAAGCTAATCTCATCAATAATAAGTCTGTTATCACTGATATATTATTTCTTTGAAAAATACTTGCTGGTCCTGATTTTGACCATCCTAGCCTTGATAGCTTGCAGAATCGTTGTTATCTGATCCTAACGCATCGGTCTGGACTATTCCTTGCAATTATCTCCTCGACTGCCTATCTTTATTTCCTGAACCCCACCTAAGATAGGTGCTTTCACAGTTTACTATGTCCGATACAATAACATACACCTACGGCACCCCATCAAGCTTGCAAAAAAACGGCAGCGGTGACACCCTCTTCCTGTCCAAATATAGCGAAGTGGAAAAAAAGGAGGCACCTTGCTTTTTCTGGGGAAAGATCACCGATCCATACTCCACTGCCCGCTGCCTCATCACCCTTTCCAACGTAGTGCAATCCAGTTTCAATTTGTCCCCCTTCGAACTGGCAAAATTGAAGGACCCTGTCGTTACGGCAGGCAACGAAAAGGTTCGCTTCGAGGGCTTCTCGCATTGCGCGGGCGTTTATGCCCGTGTTGATATCCTGCCGGGCGGGCATGACGGGGAATTCCTGGAAAATGGCACGACCAACGTGGATTTCAACCAGCCCATGATCTCTGCCCTCAGCCGCATCCACCGCAATGAGGAGGTGCTACTCTCCGTGGGGCAAAAGGATGTGTCGCTGCAGAACGAGACAGGGAAAGTGGTCGAGCGAAAGGTTCCACTTCCCGTGAAATGGATCAAGGGCCTGGCCACCGTGCAGATCTACCTGTCTCAGGTGGAGCATTCTTTTTCCTTTAATCGAATTCAGGCGCTTCAACTTTTCCAGTCACTGCCCTCTGGAACTGCCAAAACGGACTATTACCTCATTGTTCGGGGCAATAGACCCCTCTTCTCAGCGGTGAAGAGTCCGGGGGCGGTGTGTATCGGCGGTATCCACCGGCTCAAACTAATGGAACCCTTAATCCCTCTGGCCAACGAATTAAGAGTCTACCCCCACCCTGATATGCAGTCAACGACATGGCAGCTTTACTTTGGCCACGTGCGGTTCAGCCTCTCGCTCTCTCGAGACGCGTGGCGCGGCTTTTCCGGGGAAGGGGCGGCGCTCGAATCACTGGTGGAAGACATTCCCGACGACTGGATCGACGCCCTGGATAAATACAGCTATGCCAACCAGATATTTAACCCTGCGCTGCTCGCTATCGATGAAGATCTCTCCCTGGAAAAGATAAATAGCATGACAGCAAGGCTTTCATCAATGGGTCTCCTGGGATTTGATCTCGATGAAAATCATTTCTTCTATCGCCGCCTGCCTTTCAAACTGAGCCGGATCATCAGTCTGAACCCTCGGCTAAAAGAGGCCGAGAAACTGCTCGCCGAAAACAAGGTGGAGATCGTTTCCCGTAACGGCGATCGAGTCGAGGCCAGGGTATCGGGCACCGGCGTCAACCATACAGTGATCCTCGAAGGAGAAAGAGAACGGTGTACGTGCACCTGGTTCAGTCGCTACCAGGGGGAACGGGGCCTATGCAAACACGTGCTGGCGGTGAAAAAGAAATTAAACCCCTAAACCTCTACTGTGACAGAACAATTTATTGCTATTCTGGAAGAAGATGATGAAGACAAAATGCTGGCGTTCCTGCGCGGGTTGTCGCCGGACGATAAGAAGAGTCTGGTTCCGCAGATAAAGAAGTCCGCAAAGAAATATAATGAGTTCGGGCCTCTTAAGGTAGACGCCAATGGTAGCGGAACTTATGGGCATATCCACGGGACGAATACTCAAAGAGCGCTTATTCAACTGGCTTCCTTCGTGTGTTTTAACCGCGGTGACTATGAGAAGTCCCCCGCTGACAGTTGGATACTCAATAAAGAGCACCTAAGCAAGGTGATCGACTGGTATTGTCCTTCCTGGTTCGGCGAGTACGTCAACAAATTGGCTACCCGGGATTTCATACCCTACTCCCTCAACTACGACTGGATCATGGAACTGAACGGCAGGGGAGTGTTGGAACCATCCAAAGAGCTGATCGTTAAAACGCTCCCCCAGGCGATCTTTCGCCAAACGAATGGAAACAGCTGGGAGTTTTATCCAGCCCTGTTGCTAAAATATCCCATTACACTGGAATCACATGTCTGGAACTTGTTCGAACTGGAATCCAACCTACACTATAGCAACAGGTGGCTAAACTTCGGTGACAAGGCCTCTCAGAAAAAACTGGACTGGATCTTATTGTTCAAGACCTTTACCCAGGAAGGCCGGATCGACCGTTTGCGGGTGTTGCAAGAATCGCTGCTCGCCAGTAATCGAAATTTCAACAAGACTCTTTCCGGTTGGTTCGCGCAGTTGTTCATCGAGCTCGAGCCCACTAAAGAAGAGCTGTTGCAATTGCAGAAGGAACTATTCAGCGTCCTCGGCTCCCCGCAGAGCAAACCGGTCAGTATAGCCTTGCAAGGTATAAAGAAGATCCTTGCGGAAAAGGAATTCGAGACGGATATCTTGCTCGATACGATGCCGGTACTGCTAACTTCCGATACCAAGTCGACTGTCAATACATCGCTGATGATTATGGAAAAGTTGGCGCAAAAACATCCGAACCACCACGAAAGGGTGGCGCTGTTGGCTTGCCAGAGCTTTATCCGTAGTGATGATGAACTGCAGACCCGCGCGGCAAAACTGATTGAAAAATACGGCGACCCGGCCAACGCTGAACTACGCGCGGAGTTAACCGCGTATCAGCAGAGCATGCTTAGTTCAGCTCGCAATGCGCTGTCAGCGTATATCGCCGTCGATGTGGCGGGAAAAGCCGATGTTGATGGACAAAACAGCGAAGGCTGGAATAGCGATGGCAACAAATTTCCGGCAGTGCCGTCCGAATGGGCGGCTCCCCCGCAAGAATTAACCAAAATTCTCTTTCCTGCCAATATCGACGACCTGGTTTTCCTCGCGAGCCAGGCCTTCGATAATAACGAACCTTGGCATTTCGATGTGCTGCCCGCCGCCCTGTTGCAATTCAGCCAACAGCTGCAGCCGGAAGATATACCCCGCTTCGAAGCGGCCTTCCAGCGGGCACTAAAAGGAAATTCATCCTCTACCGCAGGTACTTTGGATTATTTGCTGAGCCTTTTTTTTATCGACTACGGCAACTGGCTGATCCGGAAATTCCCGGTGGCGGGAGAGAGTATCCACCAGGTCTACAAGAGCTTCGATAGGAAGGAAGGGGAAAAGAGCACCAGTTTCCTGGTGTCGCCGAAGGCGGGATCTTACATCGCCGGATGGGAATCTCAAAGAGAGACCGCTTTTTATTTCCCCTTCCAACAATTGCTGCTGGATGCATTGGGGAGGATCCAAAGAGGTAGCAGCCAACCTTTGCTGAGTACGCCTACCCATGAACCCTGTTGGATAGAGACTGGTGTTTTGATCGATCGCCTGCACGAATGCCAGCAATCGGGACAGGAACCCGGCGGCATGGACCTTCAGCTAGCCCTTTCCCGGTGTAGGTTACTCGATGTTGGGGCAGCGGAATTAGAAAAGACCGGCGCTCTGCTACAGGGGGAGTTCCGGGAATTGATGCGCTTTCTTTTAGACGAAGCGTCCGCACCCCGGGGTCCGTTTTCCCATAGGGCCGCCTGGATGGTAGCCTCTCTTACACGAAAACAGAAAAAAGAATGGCCGGCATTCGATTCCTTCTCCTACCGGAAAGTCCCCTTTAGCCGCTACACCGGTCAACTCCAATGGCGGTCGATTGCTGAATCCTATGTTCATAAGGAGTTTGATTATACGACCCGTAAGTATAAAGAGATAGCATCCACGCGGAAATTGCTTATCGTGGAGCGGGAGTATGCCGCGTCGGATGGCCCCTTTATAAAAAAGCTCTTCTCCAAATGGCTTCCCACTTCGAAGGAAGACCCGCCGATGCTTTATGACTTCCTTAACTACAGGCTAAAATATATCGTTGCGGAGCACAACGATATTAGACGGGTAATGGGGTTGACGCCCCATAATCCTGAACCTATCCTGGCCGACACCATCACCAAATGTCTGAAGTTTCCCGAATTCTGGGAGGAAGGCGATAAGAAGATGGTCAAGGCCGTCGCACAATTCCTATACGAAGAATGGGAGGAGCCGGGGGAGATGAGCTACCTTTTCCTCGGCACCTGCCTGCTCAGCGTCGACAAGACTATTCTCCATACAGCGGGCGAGATCTGGCTGAAAGCAGTGTCCAAAGAGAAGATTGACAACGCCGTACTTGGTCGGGTCATCGGCCTGCATGAAAGCATCGAGTTTGCTCCGCTCAAGCGGTTTACCGATCTTCTGACGCAGAACTTATTCAGAGTTTCATCCCTTCATGACAGGGAGCTGCAGGTGCTGTTGGAACATATCCTGATGCGGCTGCCCGATGAACCCATCAAGCACCTGAAAAAGCTGCTGGAAATGTATGGCGAATTGCTCGCCCTAAATGGTGCATCCGCGGGCGCTGTCGGTTCAGGCGACCTAAAAGTGAAACTCCAGGTCTGGGAGAAGAATGCCGGACTGAAAAAGATTGCCGCAGAGGTCCTGGCGCGATGACCAGGCAGTGAGCCAATAATCAGTAAATTGGGCGGTCCAAAAGAGAATTGACAATTGACTCGAAGACCTTATAAACCTTGTTGCAAAATTCGAAGAAGAATATCTTTCGCGTATAAAGATCGAACCGAAAGATGATCTTCTTATTTCGACATAATCTAAAGCATATGGCGCAAAATATTCCCCAGTTGATCAATCCATTCAGGCGGGAAATGTCGTGGCTCTTATTTCTCAAGAAAAAGCCGACCAGACTAACTCTAATCGGCTTCGTGATTTTTGTGGGACTGGACCCGAATCAGTTTAAAAAGGACCTGGATACCCTTGGAAAGCTACTTTGACCACGCGCAGGGGCGCCAAATATTCTACCATTGGAGCCTGTTATAATAAACAATTCCGGCATAACTAAAGGCGGGAAAGACCGAACCTGCTCCGAAGAGAAAGTTCCTCCGAAGGGCAAAGGGTCCAAAATTATAACCTGCTTTTCTCTTCACTACCCCCCTGTTCGATCTTTTTATTCTTAAAACCCATCCCTTTTTGAAAAGTATAAGTAAATGCTATCCCAAATCGACGGGTTGGTCTTTTCTGGTAAAAGTCAATATGCGTATTGTCGTAGTCAGTTATTTCCTTTTCTCTGATCGTATTAAATACGTCAGATACGAACAGCTTAATTCTTGCCCGGTTGTTGAAAAATGTCCTGGATAAGGCCAGGTCCACAAAAAACAGATCGCCGGTCCTGGTGTTTGCGCTTACCCTCGCGGAATAGTATGCAGGTATTATATCGATATCGAAAATCCGCTCTAAAGTTATGGATTGAACGGATTTTAGGGAATAAGACACCTGATGGTTCCGATAAGCCTGGTTTTGATAGATCAGATTGAAAAAAGAGGCAGAGGAATTGGTGGACCACCACTTGAACAATTTCAGCGGCGCACTGAAATTTAACCCGTACTCTTCGCTGAAGTCCAGATTATTAGATTGATACTCAATTACGGAACTATCTATAGGGATAGCTAATTGCGCAATGATACCCGACGTCCGGGAGAAAAAGGCGCTGGTCGAGTAGCCGCCCTGAAAATTACAACCCAGTTCGACATTGTTGGCGTATTGTGGACGTAAGTCCGGGTTCCCCGCCTGTATCGTATAGTTATCGAACTGCAGACGATAAGGGTTTAGGTCAGTATAGGAGGGCCTCCGTATTCTCCTCGAATAGGACAGGTATAATGTGCTGTTTTTTTCCTTTCCCAGCCCCTGGGACAGGAACAGGCTGGGAAAGAAATCAAGATAGCTTCTGGAAAAAGACTGGTTGGAAGAAATAGAATTCCCATCTGAAAATGTCTTTTCCATTCTTAAGCCCGCCTGAACATCGAAGCTGCCGAATTTCTGTTCTGCGGATGAATAGGCCATGAATATGTTCTCCGTATAGATGAAGTGATCGCTCCCGGCTGAATCCATCACCCATTTATCGTTTATAAGATCGTCCCTGATAATATTATTGTCCCTTTTTGTGGACACGAACTTCGCCCCTCCCTTTAGAGTGAGACTTTTTCTGAGCATCCATATGTAGTCTGCCTGCAGACTGAACATCCTTGTATTGCTGGGAGTTCGATTCGTAAAAGTCGTATTTTGTGTGGGATCGTTAAAGATAGAGGTAAATTCGTTGACATCCGAAACATTGCTTCGGGTATAGTCACCGATCAGTTTGAGGGTGGATCCGGCCGTATCTGTCTTCAACGAATAGTTCATAGTCGTGCTATTCAGAGACGAGGTCTTCCTTCTTCTGGAATTTGCCGTTCCCTCCGTGATCTTGTCCTGGGCATTGTAGTTGGTGCTGGTTACAAATACCTGGTTCAGCTCACTTACACCTCCCATATTTTGTATCCCGACAACGCCGCCCTTTCCGAGATCGACGGTTGCACCTATCCGGTAGGGTTGTCCCTGTGTCCTGTCTTTCCTGTCGGTCTGGGAATGGTATAGCCCTTTATTCGGATAGATAATATCATTCGTTGCAAAGATGCTGCTGTTCTCTTTTGAAAAGGAATAGCTGCCGGACAGGTATATATTATTTTTTTTGTAGTCCATGGAGAGGCCTGCGTTCGCATTGTTGGCGTTCTTCTGATCTCCATAGGTCCCGAAAAGGGAGCTAGCCAGTCCCTCGGTTTTGGGTCTCTTCAGAATGATATTTACTATCCCACCGTTGCCGGAAGCTTCATACTCCGCCGGCGGATTGGGAATGATCTCTATCCGGCTTATGTCTTCGGATCGTAGCGTTCTTAAATAAATGGAAAGCTCTGACGCAGACATTCGCTGTACCACATTGTTGATCATTACTATAGCAGGCTGAGAGCCCTTAATTCTGAGCGATCCGTCCTCACTGGCCCAGATGCCGGGTGACTTCTGCAATACCTCGAACCCGGAATTACCGCTCGATAACGGGCCGTTTTCAATATTAATCGAAAAACGGTCAGCTTTTCTCGTCACCAGGTTGGCCTTTCCTGTCACCGTTACGCTCTTTAAGGCATTCTGCTCTCCCAGCCGAACAGCTATACGCAGCGGGTTGCTTCCGGTATCCGAAAGGACCGTTTTAAATGTTTTATACCCCGGAAGGGACAACTGCAAACTGAGAGGCAATTTAAACCGGTCTCCAGGGTCCAGTTCGAAGGCGCCCAGGCTGTCACTATAGCAGCTTGTAATATACTTCCCGCCCAGTAACAGGACGGCATATACGGAGGGTAGCGGCCTGTTGCTGGAGTCGGATACATGTCCAAGCAATTTCTTCTGAGCTATTGCTGCATTTAGCGATAAAAGGCTGATAAGGAGTAACAACTGTTCCCTGAATAGACGCATACGGCAAACATAGCACGATCGGACTTCAGGATATCTGAAATTGAGTATTCAGTGGCGAAGAATGAGTATTCGGCGGCTATTTTCCCGATTGCAGCCTTTTTAGCAGCGCATCCTTCCTCGACCGCGAGACGTCGACCAGCGACCCATCGCTCATCTTCAGCTGGCCACCTTCCCCCCGGATATACTTTTGGACCTCATTAAAGTTCACCAGATAGGACTGATGAACCCGTATGAAGCTGTAGTCTTCGAGCATATTCTCGATCTCACGAAGCGTTTTTGAAACAGTAATTTTCTGGTTCCCCTTGATCGTAAAAGTCGTATAGTTGCTGCTGGATGAACAATAAATGATGGAATCGACCGATACCATCTGGATCCCCTCCATGGCAGGCAATGCGATCTTATTGGGCAGGGCCGTCGAACGACTGAGATGCGACAGCAGTATCTGCAGCTGCTGAGGGAACATTTTCGTGTTCTTCGTCAGATAGCGGTCTACAGCTGCTCTCAATTCCACCGCGTCGATCGGCTTTAAGAGATAATCGAATGCGCTAAAACGAATTGCCTTGATCGCAAATTGGTTATGGCTCGTAGTAAAAATTATTTCAAGATCGACCGGCGCCAGCTTTTCTATCAGCTGGAAGCCGTTCATATGCGGCATGGCAATATCCAGGAATAGCAGCTCCGGCTTCCTTTTATTGATCTCCTCCAACGCCTCCCGCGGATCGTTGCAGGTCGAAACGATATTTATTTCGGGGCAATAGGTTTTGATCATTGTGCCCAATGCCTGGGCCGAATGCGGTTCATCATCTACAATAATGGCGTTGATCATAAGAAAGCTGGTTATTGATCCTTAATTCTACAATGGTCCCGATCGTATTGTCGTTGGCGTCTTTGACATCCGCAATTCTGCAGTCCTCTCCGGCCAGAACATTCTTATTGAAAGTGGAGATACGGCTGCTCGTCAGCTTGATGCCATAGGACATCTTTTTCTCGCCAATGGCCGATTCTATCTCGGCGGCCCTGGCCCTTCCGACACCATCGTCCTCGATATAGATATGTACGGCATCGCCCTTCATCAGGATGTCGATCTTTAAATGCCCCTTCCCTTCTTTATGAAGCAATCCATGCCAGATAGCATTTTCGCAGAACGGCTGAATAATAAATGGCGGGACTGAAATGGACGACGGGGATATCCCTGCATCGCATTGTATGGAATAGTCGAAGGCATCTGTAAAACGCAGCTGTTCCATCTTCAGGTACAGCTCGAGCATGGAGACCTCCTCCTCCAGGGTGATCGTCGCCTTGTCCGCATGCATCAGCAACATTCGGAGCAGCCTGGAAAATCTCGTAAGATATTCGGAGGCCTTTATAGTCTCTTTGTTGAGAATAAGATTGTTGATCGAGTTCAGCGAGTTGAACATAAAATGAGGGTTCATCTGCGCCTGCAATGCCTGCATCTCATATTTCGCCGATTGCTCAAGTATTTTGAGCTTGTTGTTCTTGTTCCGTACGGAGATATACATAAAGGTTATCAGGGAAAGCATGAGCAGCAGGAGAACACCTGTTATAAGACTGTTTCTCTGCTGGGTAAGCAATAGTAACTGTGAATGCTGCCTCTCATTATCTGCCTTTTGTCGGAAATCATATAGCTTTACCTTGAACTGCTCTGAGACCACCGAGTCTTTTAGCCGTACATATTCTTTGTAGTACTGGAATGCCTTTTCACTGTTGCCTGTTCGCCCATAGATCGAAGACAGCTGTTGGTATGCGTCCCTGGCGCTTTGTCTGGCGCCTGCGGCGAGCGCATTATCGAGGGACTTTTCCGTCAGTCTCAAGGCCTCGCCAGGGTCGTTCCTCCTCATGTGGATGTTTCCGAGCGCAAGCAGGATCTTCGCCCTGATCCCCTCCTCGTTGTCTGCGGTTTCTGAATAGGCTTTTGTCAGATAATCCAGCGCGCTGTCATATTGTTCTTTCAGGATATAATATTTTCCTATATCCAGTTGTGCGATCTTGCTGTCATGATTTCCTATAAATGCATTAGTGAAGAAAAAGATCGCCGAGTCATAAGCCGGCGTATTCAGGTATAGTTCTCCCAGTTGTATATTTAGCTCCCGAAAAGGATAATTTCCTCTCAGCGGAATCAGCTCTTTTGCTTTTTTGAAATAGGATAGAGCAGTGAGCTGATCCCCCGTGTTATGATATAACGATCCTATCTGTATCAGCGTTAAGGACATATTTGTACTGTCTTTGACCCGGATATAGCAGCGATATGCCTTATCGACGGTCTCCAATGCCTTTTCATACATTCCCTGATCGTCATAAATATTGCTCAGGACCAGAAGGGCCCTACCCTCCAGACCGGCGCCCGAATGATAGCCGATGCTTTTATAGATGGTGTCCGTAGCTTCCGCCACCTTCCCATCCAGCCACAGGGCCTCCCCGATACCAAGCAGTCCCGCAGCCAGTAATGAGTCGTCCCCTGCCACCCGGGCAAACGTCGCACACCGGCTAAATGACCTCAATGCCTCAGCGCGGTCATTCTGCCAGAGGGCCGAATATCCCAGCCGGAGCGCATCTTTAGGACTATCCGCCCCATTCTGCGCGCAAATTAGCTGACGGGCAGCCAGCAATACCAGTAAAAGGGCGGTCCTACGAATCATGTCCATGCATTACCAATTGTTGCCATCCCCTTAATTCGAAATGGGGAACATCCTTAAAACTTTCAAAGTCACCACCCCAAAGTATCTTTCCTCCGGCATCGATCTCTTTGATTATCAGGGCAAAATTCTCGAACAGTGAATGAGACCAGTCCACCTCATTGCTTTCCCGTCCTCTGAATGCGACGTCAAATGCAAAACTTGGCTGGTAATTATGCGGACTCTTTCCGGCCCGCGCATTGGTCACTATCGGACCGGGGGAAGTCCTGCCCTGGGCAAACAACTTTTCCTGTTCCTCCATTGATCTGTATGTACACATAACAAATGGCACTGGCAGGTCTTCATATCGACTGGCCCACAATATGCTTGCTTCGATGAAAGCAAAACCAAGCGTAGGATTTAATTCAGGATGGATCATGGACGGAAAATACGCCATTTGGTCGTAAACGGTTAAAAAAACCCTTTAATGCTTTACGCCGGATCCGTCCGCCGCCCCGCAAGTATGAGACCATGCCAGGATCCCCTTTCATTTGTCGTTAGCCATTCATCGATTACCGGAAAACCTCGCCTAACGTTATCAACCAGTCGATTACCCTCCTCGTTAAGGTATGCAGATATGATTATACATCCTTCCGGGGTCAGAAAATTCGCATATCGTCTCAGGAGACTGAAAGGCTCGGCTGAATAGTAGATCGATTCGTTGAATATGATCACATTGAATTTCCTTTCCGGCTCGAATTTTTACGCACGGAATACCGCCGTAAAGGGGATTAGCGACATAGATATATTATTGGCACTGGATTATTCCAAGCCCATCGGCATGAAATTTTTCAGTTATCAACGAGAACTTGAAGATTTGTTGCACAACAAAGTAGATGTTATAACCAGTGATGGAATATCAAAATATGTTCAGCCCCACATCGAAAAAGATAAGATCCTGATTTATGAGGCCAGTGCTTAATGATGAACTTCGAGTTAGGCATGTGTTGGATGCCATCTCTGAAGTAGAATCCTACCTAAAAGGCGTTTCGCTTGAAGCATTTTTATCAAATTCAGAAAAAAGATTTGCTTGTATTAAGCAACTTGAAATTATAGGTATTGGTTTAGGGTTATCGAAAATGATCGGGAAAGCACGATGCTTTTGAATAAAGCGGCGATGAGAAAAAGGGAGATGAAGTACGTCACGGGCGGAATTTCGGTTCATTTATAACTAAGACTATTACAATTCATGCGACATACATGCTTCTCGATATCCCCAACGCTGTTCCCGTTCACCCTGATCCAACCAATCCTTAATTGGCTGATAAGGCACATGTTTTGGCACATCGAAAGCAATTAAATGTTTGTCATCACCGCGTCGCCACATGCATCCAAATTTCTCCAAATCGCTTCCGATAGCTTTGATCTGTCGATTTTTAAAAACGAACATCTGAATGACACTTCGTCCAGAGCTCTCGATGATCTTATGAAAATAGAGAACATCTTCACGGATTCGAATACTTATGAGATCGTACAGGGCGATCTTTGAAGCATGAATAGGAATGCTCTTTATTCTGTAATAGGGGCCTTCTTTTGATGCCAGCACTATTTCACCACGGACACCCCCCTCATCATCCTTATAGGGCAATATGAGTTTACTATCAAGCATGTTGATATTGTCGTTTACCAGAAAGAAATAGCTCTTCGCCTTTACTTGGTACGGCCTCCGCTCGATTTGAAGTCTGTTTTTTTTGAAGCCGCCTTTTTTGTTTCTTTCAGATGAGGAGGCATATCTCTTGTCTTCCTGGACGAAGCTATCGGATCGGAACAAAGGCTACCATATGATTCTTCCAGGTACCATAAGTTTACGTCGAAGCTTGCTTTTATATTCTGCGGCAACTGTACAACGAGAGGAGTTCTGACGATTCTTAATACAGAACGTTTAGTTGGCGCAACCGATGCGAAAAATTTTACTTTTTTTTTGGCCCGATTTATCCTGGCCAAACTAGACCCTCGATTTTCGGGGTTCTTTTTGCTCACCCGTGTATACTCATACCGGACATAAGGTATGAGCTTACAGGTTTCCGACTCCCAATTACTCGGCGCATCCGGAAAAATAATGATCTGCTCTACACTTCCCTTGACATAATTGAACTCCAGGTCAAAATACATAGTTTGTATAAAGCCTGTAGCCAAGTGCCCAAAGGCAAGTGTCTGTCGCTGGCTTGAAAACTTCATGTAATGATGTTTGGTAAAAAATGAGATCAGTCTCGATCTAAGTTGTCAAGATTGGAGGCAGAAGAGCAAGGAAAAAGTTGAAAGAAGGAGCGAACTAAACGCTACACAACGAATATACAATTTGCCAGGAAAACAAAAAAATCATTTCCCTGTTCATATAAATTGGGCGAATGAATTTCTTCGGGGTAAGTCCAATTAAAAAAGCCGGTGTTTGCCGGCCTCCTTTGATCCCGCTGGGATCATGATATTTCGTTGGAAACCCTTGTCTGATCTATGTTTTGGGGTGACGAGCTTTTCTGCTAACCGCGATGCTAACCTGAAACGAGTTCGCCCTTATGAGTAAGAACTGATGAGGCGAAAATAGGGGTGATTTCTTGTCTTATATTTCCTTAATCTCCCTTGGCCCTATCCTTTAACCTTCCAGTTATTATTCTCAGGGGATATTTGTCTTTCAAAAGCCTGCCATTATGATTTCCGCCATTATTGTAACGACTTGCCCCCCTCAACCATTTCAAGTTAACAAGGATAGGTCCGCCTTTAACAACTACCTCGATATTTTCTATTTTGATATTTAATGCGCACATAAATAATGCTGGACCTGAGACTTTTGGCCTTACTTTTGGCTGTTAGGGCGCTCCGTCCTCTGTTTCATTGCCAACCGGCTAAGCTCCTGGACGTCTAGGCTGGGAAACAGGTTCCTTTGCCACTTAGTATAGTCAAAGGGCTCTCTAGCAAGGAGCGTAATAAAACGTTCGGCATCCACCTCGCCCAAGGCGGCGATCAGGGCGCCAAGCCCTTTTTGCTTAATTTCGGTATCTGTTATTGGTGTCATACCTCTTCGATTATTTTTATAAATTCAGTTGGGTTGATTACCACAATTTCACTTTTTCCGGACATCTTTTTCAATACTATATCATCCGTTGTCAAGAAAAAGCTGCACTTTGCTTCCACGGCACAAGCAACATGGAGGGCATCCTTTGCTTTTAAGCCATAAACTGAAAACCTGGCTGCAAGCGATAGTATCGTTTCATTTTCAACAACATCAACTACCGATAGCCGTTTCCATTTTTCGACCGTGCTTTTTCTTTCGATAAATGGGTTCGCTTCGTTCTCAAAATCAAGGATGTAGGACCATGCCAATTCTATTTTCCCTGTTTTGATCTGCAATTGAGTGTACAGCTTCGCATCCGTTTCCAGTTTGACCCTGATGCTGGATTGGTCGTCAAACGGACGATTGAAGCAGCAGTTATCAAGGTAAATGAGCATATCCTACAAATATACGCAAAATGTTCGTTGTTATTGCCTTAGATATCAATTGTTTGGAGAACAGACCCTTACCAACGGTTTTCTTCTAGGTGCTTCAAAAGGCTTTCTGCTATAGCCGGGTCAAGGGTGCCGGCGAAGTCCCCCATCAAATATTGGGCTGATTCCCCTTTTTTATGTAGTTCCAATTCGAGGGCGCTGAGATCCGGATATTTCTGGACAATATTTTCCCACTCCGAAATGGGGATCAGGACCGCAGTGCGCTTTCCGGCTAAGTCCGTTATATATTGCAAGGGCTGCATAGAATTTAATTATCGGCTACCATTGTTTTGCCATTCGTTCTACCTCCTCGTGCGTGTAATATTCTCCAGCCTCGACCCTTGCGATAGCCTCGTCGATCTATGCGGTATACTGCTTGACGGCGATAGGAATTGGTTCCTTCTTTTCTTTTTTATCCTCGGGAACCATTTTTTGAATTAGGTGTAACACGGTATTCATAATACGGGTTTAACAAAATTACTTTTTCCTTAGCGTATTACAAAGCTTGCGACCGGCATGTGCTCAGCATGCCCGGGGGTGGCGGTAGCCAGCTATGTTTCGGTATAACCGAAACGCTGACCCCTTCATGCTGCGCATTCAGGACTGGTTTTATCATGCTATCGCATTCTCAAAATTGGGAAAAAAGAGGCATAAGAAAAGCCGGAATTTATGTTTCCGGCCAGTCCTTTGTCGTTTCTTCGGCGACATCGAATAGTTCCATTAGGCAAGTGAAATCCTATAAAATGTCGTCCATATTTAATGGAAATCCGTCCAATGAATGCTGCACATAATGCATGATCACTTCCCTTAGGTTCCGGCCAACCCGTTTCGCCGGATGATATTCGAGAAACTGCTTGAACTCCTTTTTCAGCGGTTTGCTCAGCTTGAGTTTTTCTTTTTTCATACCATCTTAAATTTTAAAAGCACAAAGGCTACCAGTTTAAGATCGTATGATTTCAAAGATAATAATATTTCGTTATTAGCGAAATATACCGAGCGCATATGTCAGGAAAAAATTGCTTCATTGGGTACACCCAATTAAGAAGTAATTTTTCTTTTCACCCGCCTTCTCTCCCTCATAGCGACCAACGGGAGCTATAACAAGCGTTGTTGGCGGATTTTCGTCCGACAACAACACCGCTCACCCTAAATTCGAAGAGACCCTGACAGGGTTCTACACTGTACGGGTTCAATCTTTTCGATTGGGATTTTTTACCCGCACTTTAGTGCAATTGTGATCGTACTTGAATACGTCCAAAGAAATATTGATATTCGTCGATTCCAGGATATTGTGTATATCACTCCTGGAAATTCCCCGTTGCAAGTATGACAACACAAGCGAATTCGATCTCCTCAGCTCAAGAACGCATTTCTTCACATAATTCAGGCAGGAAACTGTGATCACCTGGATATGATAAGGAATTTGTTTGAGAACATGAGGCATTGCTAGCGGATCGAACAGGCACATATCATCCATTTTGCGGCGACATATACCCCTGGCAAATCTTACAACTCCTTCGCCGGCAAAGACTTTATCCTCTCAATCCTTCTTATGCCCAACGGCATCCCAGTAGCTACAATCGCCCGCAACGGCGCAAAAAAACGCAGGCATGAGCGGAACCTTCGCCCTACCATTCAAAAACGCATACCTACAAATCCAAGCTCAAAGAAGAAATCCTCTCCAAAGTCGACGGCTTCAATCCGAATGCAAGACCAACGACTTCGACGTCTAGGCCTTTATATCCGTTTCCCTTCTATTTTTCCTTTCACATTCACTGTTACAGGTACATCTACCCCCATTACCGAAAAAGTTCCTGTCATCTGGCTCGAGGTCTCCCCCTTTGTCAGAAGCCCGGTCTTCAGATCTGCGTACAAAATTCCGTCTTCAGTTCCCTTCAGATTCGAACCGACCGGATGCCCCATAACCGTCATTTTGCCGTTTGGTTCGGCGACATCCGATTTCATGACTACTTCTGCGATATCATCATTTACCTCTTTCAGGCTACACGTGGTCAAAGCTTGTGATTTAGTGGCTCCCGCAGGCGTGATGTTCTTTGTCCACACATCATTAATACGCACCGCAGTGTCCGGAAACAATTTGAAAGATCGCTGAATATTGCTTTTGATAAAATCTTCCCCGATCCATCCGGAAATAGTTTCGCGCATCAGCTTCTTTGCATTGGCGTCATTGGTATTCATAGAGCTCATAATCCTGTCCAGCAGCTCATTGCTGCCATCGATCCTGACAAGATCGCCGGTCCTATCAATAATTACGACAAACGAGGCCCCTCTGATACCGCTCAGCAACTTTGAAGTCGGATCCGCATCTTGACCGGTATCGGCGATATCGATATATTTCGTCTCTCCATTTCCCTGGTAGGCAACTCTTAGCTTATCATAGGTAATTTTCAGCTTGTTCCCCAGCGAGTCGTTTTCAAATTCATAGATCAGCCCCAGCTCGGTCTTTTTATCTATTTTAACCTCCTTTCCGTTGACCTTGACTACCGTATTCGCTTCATTGGAAATCGTGTAATAATAACGGCCACCCGCAAAAAGGCGCAGGGACAGGTCATACCTCTTTCCATCCGGATTACGATTGATCCGGCCAGAACAGGCAACAAGAGTTAAGGATAATGCAAATACGCTCGATTTTATACCTTTAAATATCATAGTTATAAGATGCAATATACCTTAAAAGGTCAATAAAAGCAGAACCACACGGTGTAATCTCATGGGCACTCATTTAAAATTCGTCAGCAGCAAAAAAAGATTTTTCAACAGGATAATATCCATAATAGGTGCCACTACCATTACCGCCTATCAAAAAATGACGACGATATTTCCAAGGCTGCCTACCAAATAGTTCAAATTTAGTCGCCCCGACAAACAAAGGCCAGCAGCGGAAGCCGCGGGTTTTGCTTTTTGGTAGCGTTTAGAACTTGTTCTCTAAGGCGAACGAAAAAACACAACCTCTCCGACGGAGTCAGGCGAAGCATTGCATTATGGACGATGATGTGCCGGATCAATCGATAAAAATTCGAAGAATACTTTCAATAAAGATATAAATCCAAAATAAAATTGTCAAAAATAAAATTGAGATTTATGCCTTGCAATTGCTAACTTACGGCTATCTCTTTGTCTGGTCTATTTTTATTAATTACGCCGGCTGCTCTTTATGAACTCTTACATTGAAGTGAAGGAAGTTCTGGAGAGTCTTTCGGATGACAAATAACTCTTTATTTTTAATGTCTACTACCAACAATACTCGGAAGGGTCTCCATATTCATCGCGTACACCCTATCCTATTTGGAGGAAGTCCGACCGACAAAGACAATATAAAATTGGTGACCCGACGGCAGCACGCCGAACTTGTCGTTTTTTGGAATAAAAAGATCAGAGAACTAAAGAATAGATAGATGAAGTTTACGTTAAATGAACTAGCCGATCATTTCATTACTTCGGCCCCCGCAACTCTTTCAGAGATATCAGCAATCGAAATTTTTTTTAACTATACTTTCCCAACCGATTATAAGGATTTGTTGCTGGTTACAAACGGTCTGGAAGGAAGGACAGAAAAGCAATATCTCGTTCTGTGGAGCACGCACGAACTTATGGAGTTGAATACCGCCTACCAGGTGAAAGAGTTTGTATCTGATCTGATCATTTTTGGCTCCGACGGAGCGGAAGACGCGTTTGGATTTAATACATCAGGCAAGACAATTTCTGTAGTGAAATTACCTTTTATAGGAATGGGATATTTACCAACCGAAAAATTGGACGATTCGTTTAATTCATTTTTATCGTCAATTGGTCTCTAGTAATAATTTAACAGGAATTCGAGAAATTCTTCAAAGGAATTGCCGACGAGATCGATCGGATCGGTCTTGAAATTGGACATTAGTCCAAATTCGTGTACCGTCTTGTTCTGTTTGTGGAAGGCAAATCCGCCATCAGCCGAGTCCTTACCGAAGAGATAATACTCAGGTATTTGGTGCATTAGATCATGCATACGTTCGTTTACCTCTATGGTCTCGTACAACGAGTAAAGGAACAGGCGTCGCCCTACCCCACCCGGCTTGCCTTCGCCGCCATCAAATTCCCTCATTACTTCCAGGTAGTCAGCCGGGAGCTCGAAGCCAATATCCTTTTGAACTGCTGCTATTTCCGCGTCTGTCACCCCGGGCGTATTTTTATAAAAGTCGGCCAACAAAAATGTTAGTCTGGGTTTCATTTTTTCAATTTACGATAAATTGTTCATTTTAGCGTGTAGGGTTCTAAATCCCTTTGTAGGGCATTCCACCACTGCGTTACGTTTGAATGCAAGTCTTTGGGTATGCCGATCTTGTTAAGTGGATCCGTTGGAGACCCGCCGAATTTAACTGGCTGTAATTCATGAATTTCGTATGGTACACCTCTCATATTGTTGGTCTCTCTGATTGCGTCATTTATTGCATTCGCCGCCTGTCGGGCATCCTTATATTCGCCTCCATTAAGGAGCCTGAACGGCCCTTCTGGTTTGGGTAGTTCAGCCGGATAGCCTTCCCAATTCAAAATGGAGAACGAACCATCCAATTCTGCCGCATCAGAAGCAATTTCAGCTGCACCAAGCACCTTCTCTCCCGCCACCGTCGCCCTCGCCGCATCTGCTTCAAGAGCACCAGGCACCGCCACCGTTGATAAAGCTACAAAGGCAATTTGCCCCTGAGTCGTCGCATCCGTCAGGTCCACCTTCGACAATGCCGCAGAAAAAGCAATATTCTTTTCAAAATCGGGCGTACTGAAATACCACCAGATTCCCTTCCCCATATTAACGAGGGTGTTCTCGCTTGCCTTGGTATTAAAGATATAAGCGATATCGAGCAGGAGATCATGCCCTCCTTCCAGGAAACCCATCATCCGCCCGTATTCCGGGATCATATTTCTAAGCGCAGTCTCCCGAGCCGCAGCCAATACTTCTTCCATAGTTGGGCCTGCCGATATCTGCGCGCTTCCTATATAAGTCCATTCCTCTCCTCGATAAGTTATACGGTCGCCAAGATTCTTATCACCCCACAAGATCCTTCCTGTATTACTTATATAGCTATGTATAATAGCATTATTCCCAAAATTGGCTAGTGTTACTGAAGTGATCAACTGTAACGCGCGACCAAAAATTTCAGGAGCCAATCCCTCCACAGCCTGACCATGGACAACCGTAACAAGAGGCAGCTCTCCCGGAGCCGCTTCCAGTCCGTCAATATCAATATTCTTGACCGGCTCATCGCTCGCGTACTGATAGGGCGTCAGATATGGAAACTTAGAACTCAATGGATCCAGCTGGACAAACCTCCCGATCTGCGAATCATAATTCCTGAATCCATAGTCATACCAGTTAAGATTCCCATCATCAAAAAGCTCCTTGTCATTGTAGCCATATTTATTGTCAACATGCCCTTCATTTGGATCTGGCATCTTGCGGCTGCTTATTCCGGCAATCCTCAGACCATAAGGGTAATAGTGATTCTCTTCAACAATTGGCCCATGATTATTGGTTACCTGCAGGTTATCAAAATATACAGTTTGATCGCTGGCGTTACAAAGATACACAAAGGCATACCCGTTCTTGGGAGCGGTCTTTTGGTAGGCTAACAAAGGCTGCGCACCGTTACCTGGCTGAGAAACTTGGTAGCTGACACTGTTCTCGGGCACAAAATTCATCCGCTCATCAAAGAAAAGCACATAGAGATAGGCATTCGGAGGAGTCGTACCTGGCATTTGTTGTGCGGACGCGCCAGGGTCGACAAAAGAATTACCTGTTAGCGTGCTTGCAAGATTACTTTTGATGCTGCCAGATGCCGAATGTATCAGCGAATTTGCTGAAGGATTTCCGGTAAGGGCACCGGCCAACGAGGCCAATAAATCACTCAATAGAGACGAATTGGATATATTGCCCGAAGGTTGTGTATAGTAATAAATCGCCTTGGCGCTTATCTGATCGCCCGCCATAACCTTTACAAGTGCATTTGGACCCATCTTCTTACCAACAAGGCCACCCAACTGGCTGACATAGCTGCCGATGGTATTATCGTTCCAGCCATTGTTACTCAACTGTCCTGGAATGCTGCTGACGGGGAAACGGGCCTTTACTTCATTGCTGGCCGTCGGAACCCCGGCAGCATCGACCTGCCCAAACAATGGCTCCTCATTGTTCACCCTGTCCAATTCCATCGTACAGGTATTGCTTCCAATGTGCGTCTCTTCCGTAAGTACCATTCGCACGTTACCCAGATGATCCCGGACAAAGAAGTCCCATGCCCCCCGCATATTATCGGGAAGATCAATATTACCGTCGATCGTAAGTAGATCATAGCCTGGCGGTGACGATAGGGGCTTAAGGACCCTAACCCGTCCTTCTTCGAAATCGATATATTGAAGATCATTCCCCTGATATACATACTCATTGATATAAGTAGTCGTTACAGGCGTTCCTCCCCCCTCCGGAGTATATGTCCGCTGCAGCTTTTTCCCGTCAGCGTCATATACAATTTGAATAGTTCCCTTACCAACCAGATGTAGCATCTCCGGCTTATCCAGAAAATTGTACGATACACCGTAGTTACTAGAAGCACCCGGCAATGATTGCAAATTCTTATTAAGATCAACGACAAGATTACCATTAGCATCATATACATAATCGTCGCCGCTCCCATTGGAGCCATCCGAAAAATCCCCCAACCGTCCATTAAGTGCATCCAACGTGCCAGTCCCCGAGCCCGCAGCATCATAGACACGCTTTAGCTGATTGCTGTTCGGCTGATAGCTATACTCCAGATCGTCGACCTGTACAGGAGTTTGATTTCCGGGAACTATGCCCTTCTGGGACATGTATAACAGGTTGCCGTTGAGGTCATATTCAATTTTTCCATTTCTGCCGCTGACAGAGAAATCCATTGTACTATTACCCCATCCATCGCTGATAGTCGGCTTTTCAGCAAAAGACGCTGACGTTAGCCTACCGGAGTTATCATACGTATAGTCGTATTTTCTTTGAGCATCATCTCCTTGCGTTGACCAGACCGTGCCTGTTATATTTCCGTCCAGTCTCACGCGGGTAAACCCTCCATCAGCCTTGTCATATCCAAGGTAAAAACCAAAGAAATTTCCCCATTTGTCGTACTTTCCGGGTGTCTTTAAAGCATAGTCCTTGTTCACACCCGTAAGCTCTCCGTGAATATTATAGCTGAACGTCTGAGATTCAAGTTCGGGTTTCCCTCCAGTATACTCGGGGTCAAGATGCTTTCTTTTTATCCTTCCAAAATCATCATATTCATAGGAAACGACAGTCTTGAAGGCGTTACTGCCGAACTTCTTTTGAATGCTGGACTGCCTGCCTATCTTATCATAATTATATTTTGTCAGGATATCAAAATTCGAATAGACGGTAGCAGCCGCGGTATGTCTTCTGTCTACGCTCAGCACCCGGCCATTAAAATGATATTGAACCGTTGTAACATCCGTCCCCGACTTTAGATTATCGCTGATGGTCTGAATAGCCCTTCCCTTCTCGTCGTAATAAAAGGAAGACGAAAGAAATGTAGCGGTCCCAAGCACTCTTGTCCTTGTTCCTGTAATCATTCCCCTCAGCCTTACAGAGGCGCTAATGGGCTCTACTCCCGGGTCGCTGGCGGAATATGCCTGAGTGTTGTTGTATCCATTGTCAAACGCCTTGGCTCCGTCGTAACTGTAATCATCGTAATTCAGATATTTCAGCGCCGTAAATTTGGAAGGATCATTTATTGCCTGGTATGATATCGGATTGCCCAGGGTGATGATAGTCGAGCTCGCACCAGTCGGCACCCGATCAGCGATATAGGCATCAAAATTATCGTTGAGAAAACTTGAAAAGCCATCATCAAATGTGATCGAATAGGAAGCAATATAGTCTGCAGGAGAAGTAATATCCCTCGGCAAATATTCATCAATATTAAGTTCATAGGCGGGGTCCGGGATTGTTACGGCCACCGTGTTATAAGATAGGGCATTGTTTATATCCGTCTGCAAGGCCGCCTGCGTCTCGTTGGACGTGTACAGCCCGGTGATGACCGGTCGGTCCAGATCATCGTAAATATTTGCTATCCACTCTCCCGTTGTCTTGTTCCGCTGATCTCCATCCTGGGTAAAAACCAGGCGGTCCCGGGCATCATAAAGCATATACAATTCCTTTGCACCCGGAACCTTCTTAAGTACAGGTCTTCCCTTCTCATCATATTCGTATCTGAAACACAAGCCATCCAGTACCTGCTGCCCCTCGGCGCCGGAAAAAGACCACAAATGACCATCCAGCCATTTTACGGCTTCCGGCTGTATCTGATAGCGAAGTCTGCCGAAATCATCATAAACACTGTAAGTACAGATCCAACCCTTATGCGCCGTCGTATAATCGTCATCTAACTGAACTTTAGTGAGAATGGTCTGCCCGATCAGATTCGCGTATACAACGACCATCTTGCCATTTTCGTCGGTATGCACTGTCTTAAACAAACTATTGGCCGGATATGCCCCCATAGAATAAGGAACATCTCCCGAATTAAAACCGATCTGCCACATTTGCACGTTGTCATCGTTTCCGTCATTTAGATCATAAGAAACCGATTTACCCAATCCCAGTGCCCAGGAGGCTCCGGACGACTTAGCATTGACGACCCGGTTCAAAGGACTCTGATCGAATTGTGTCGTTGTAAATGCAGAGGTCTCGTTATAGTTATTCAAATAATACTGCTGCTGTTCCGTACCAGGAGAAGACTTATAATTTCCGGATTCCGTGATCGTTGAATATCCCAGGTATTGTTGCTGTTCCCGACCCAGACCGTCATAAGACGAAAATTGAACCACATCACCCCAGGGTCCATTCGGTTGTGAAACATCCGGCGCCGCCGTCTCCCGGACCACTTTCTGAATAGTCCTGGAAAGCCCGTCTGCATAAGTGGTAGACTGCAACTTCTGTCCTATTGGGAGTTGATCAATACTCGTCGCATCAGCCATACCCGATACCATAATATCATGCTCTCTTGTGTAATTAACATCTTCCCAGTGCGAAGAGCCGATTTGAATTTTAATAATATTGGAATGCACCACATTAGCACCGGAATTGATGGTAACCGTCTGGCGGACATAGGTGGTTTGCGTCAAGGCTGCAGTAAATACATATGTCGGCTGATTTCCTGCTGGAAGTGAAGTGTACGTCCCAAAAGGAGTCGGACTGCTTTCCCATTGATAGGTAATATCGGCCGGAAATGTTCCATTTACAGGAGCGATGGTTATTGCCAGGTTATCCGGCACTTGTGTCTGGGTATAAGAATACTTGCCAGATACTGAAGCAATAGAATAATTGCTATTGAACTGCCCCATAACGTTACCAGACAACAACCATAAAATCCCGGCAAATAGAATACGCCAATTGACGCGACTCGTCTTCATACTGAATCGTTTATCGTTAATTTTGATCCAATTCTCTTAATTGTATTTTCTTGTCCTTTCTATCGACCAGATAGCTGCTCTTTCTATCCTCCAGCATTTGCCTGTACTCCTGCCACTGGGACGGCGTTAAAATAGACCTCATCCTATCGAAGAAGGCTTGCCGTATCCTATTCAGCTCTCTTCCTCTTTCGTCGACCGTCAATGACTTCCGTGCATTGAGACTATCCAAGCGCCTGTTCTGCTTTCCTCCTATCTCAATTAGCTTAGCGGTCACTTGTGGAGACAATGCCATACCCTTCTGCAGCATCACGACCATATGCGCCCAGCAACTATCCCGATTTACTTGAGAATATGCGCTTAAATGACAAATTAGTATACAGCTAAGGATCAAAAGAAAATTGCACGTCCTCATTATTTTTATTTTTTATCAGGGGAGGAGATAATTTCCTCCCGTAAGTGAATAGGTATATGTGCAGCTAATTATAGGCGTCTCGTCCTGACTTGTCTGCCTTAACAAAACGTCTGTCCCCAATATTGCACTCGTGCCACTGACTACAGCAGACCCATACCCACCTCCACCCCCTACTCCATTGGTGCATTCGGACGTAGACATGAAATTGACAGTTATATTATTTACCCATACAGGCTTTGTACATGCTGCATCTGACCAGAAATGAACCACTACGTCGCCACGAACATCTCCAGAATTATCCAGATAAACATTATCGTAGGTAATTGTCGCTATTGGGTAGGAAGGATAAGGTACAACTACTGGCACGTCCGGAAGCTGTCCCTGTCTGACATTGTATTCGTACATTTTTAGGACATTCTTCCTTTCATCCTTTACAAACCGTACTTTGCCCAGTTCATCATATTCGTAATAGACGATCCGGTTATTTTCATCACATTCCGAGGTCATTCCAAGCAAAGGATCATAGGTTTTTGTCTTCATTCTTGCATCTGCGGGATATAGCCGCAATTCGTCAATCACCGCATTACCCCTCAGAGTGGGAGCGTATCCACCTGCCGGAATGCTATATTCATAATAAGTAAAGCCATTGTAGGAAGGTCCGGATCTGGTCAATGTTGCATCGCCTCCCACAATAATATTTGAAAATTGGTAGGCCCAAAAAGACAGAATATAGGGTTTGTTTATAACTACATTCGTACTTAGACTATTCACCGTGCCTGGCACACGCATGTTCAGCGCAAATGCCCTGTCTCCCGTCATCCCGGGGTTGGTAAATAGCGCTCCGCCATTGACAACCCAATTTCCAGTACTCGAAGTTTCGAAACTCGAATAAGCGACCTGATCCAACACAGGATCCGCATTTACGACAGACGCAACAAGCAGACTATTGTCATAATCATACAGGTTCGTTATATTTCGCCCCCCGCCATCCTGCAACTTTACAAGACTACCATTACCGTCATACCCAAACGTCTTCGTTTGTTTCAAATTCGGATAGCTCAAGGGATTGGACGGATCAAAGCTATACGTAGTTACCGGCTGGGTCGAAAGTCCGGTATAAATGCTCATCGGTTTAATTTCACCATCGGGTGCCGTACCATATTGTGTAATACTCGCCCCCAGATAAGATTGCGTCTGCGAATTATTCCTGATAACCGACTTGAAGACTCCCACCGGAAGGTTGATTAGATTATTGCTAGTAAGTGTCTGCAACACTCCCCCCGAGGTATAATCACCCGGGTAGGTTGTTTCAGAGATGTATTGGTCTCCATTGCTCTGTGTAACCGTGGCCTTCTTGACCTGGTAATTAGCATAATTATAGTCATAATGTGTATGCACTTCGGCGTACCGGGAATCATCGCCCTGTTTAAATGTCCGCTCGTAGACATCCTTTACCTGAACACGACCACTGTATATCAGATATACATCCACCTTCAGCCGGTAAGCGCTATTTGCTGGATAGTCGGGATCCGTATAAAGAACCGGGTCATGCAAATATGTTAACCCCGGAGTATTGTCATATTGCATCCACAATGGGCTCCGCATCGATACCGATTGATCCACTTCGCAATTACATGAAGATTCCTGGGAGGTTATGCTTCGCGCAGTAGACCAATCATATACATTCTCGGTTTGTTTTATCTTTTTGTTATCCGCACCATACATCGTTATTCTCTTTGGCAATCCATAAGCCCAGGGCGCCGCACGCTGCCGCATGGAGAAAATGCTGGCGCCAAGCTGAGACTTTAGCTGGGGGGGAGTAAAATACAGATAGCTATCCCATATTCCATAGTCAGCATCGGTTGTAAACTCATACACCGTTTTACCCGAGCCTCCTTCTCCCTGGTGCGCCACCTCTACCCTCCCGAATTGCGCGGGCAGCGGATTTCTGTTATATACATCATAATTAAACCTCATCATATTTGAGCCTTGTTGTGTATAGTTACTCCCGCACTCCGTTATGATATCAATAATGGCGCCTATCGCATCCACTATGAGGCTTATCGGATTGCCAGTTACCAATAAATAAACATCATAACCGTAAGTCGCAACCTGGACCACCTGCGATATCGTCTGGAGGATAGGTTTGTTTTGACTGACTATATCCTGAAAATCCGTCCTTGACAAAATACCCGTATAAGTATAGTCAAACTGACACCCGTTGAAGATCGTATGATGCGAGCCTTCCGGAGTGTAATAATACTTTGCAAAGAGGACGTTGTCAGGCGGGTCTACTCCCCACTGCGACGAAACGTCCTGGTCCTCATTTATATACTTGTATGTCGTCGTCAAAGCATTATTATCCCCATTCGAATATCCCCCGTCTACAGTTGTGACCTTAGAAACATGAACGCCTCCCTTTTGTGTTGGATTGGATACAGACACAACATTTGGCTCGTACTCAAAGCTCGTTTTTCCGCCCATCGGTAGAGTGATAGACTTCAGCAAGCCGTTCTTCGCAAAGTTGGAATTGAACGTATTTGCCGGCAGCTGTAAATTACTCGGATCACTGCTGCCGATAAAACACAAGGAACCCAGCTGGTTATAGCTAAGATCGTTAACGGTAACACCGGAAAAAGGAACGGCAGGGGTCTGGCTGGCTAGGAAGCTATTGGTAAGCCCCGCATTGTAGTAACCCATTATATCATTAAAATAATAAAATGGTGGCGGAACAAAATCGCCCTGAGCCGTTGATCCGGTATAATAATCAAAAACATATGGAGGCTCATTGCCTTTCAGATCCGCGTCATATTTAACTACCGATCGCAAACAGAGACGGGCCTTATCTTTATCCGCCGCAGAGGGATATCCGTATCCATTCAAAATAAAATAACTGGTATTTAGCTGATACCTGGAAACATATCTGCCGTTGTACGTAATATCGATCGATTTGACAGGATAATCGCCAGGTAGGTCTACCCTTTGATTAAGCTTATCATAATTCACAGTCAATGCATGACCATCAGGATATTGCACAGAGGTAATATAAGGTGTGCTCGTATTGGAAACCTTATGCGTTATTATAGCATACCTGGATGTCGTAGAACTTGACGAGCACGCTCTGATATCATTGCCATCATTGCTGACGATTGATCGCACTTCGTAATTAAATGTGATCGAACGATTGGCCATTGGGTCCTGCACGTTCGTCAAATACCAGCTGTTGATGATAAAGGGACGATCATCGGTCGGGATTTCATCAAATGACGTCTCGTGATACACCTGACCGTTGGCAAAATCTGGTTGCGGAATTGGATTGGGATATCCGGGGTTGAAAAAATGAACATTCAATAGCTTGGTCTTCCCGATCTTGCTGAATGTGTAGATAATCCCATTCTCGTCCTGTATATGAAAGGCTGATATAACCGTCCTGCTCAGCTCCTGTGCCGCCATCGCCTCGCTTCGGTCAAACCATATTTTTAATTTACTGTCCCCTACAACCAACCCGATATCCCCACCGGTTTTTCCGAGAACAAAGGTCCCGTTCCTCCCATTGAACTGAAACGAAAAAAAGTCCTTTTCGCGGTCTGCCGTTAACCCGATATGCGGACTGTACACCTGATTAGCATGATCAAATATCGGGAAATACGAAATACCCTCCGGACAGCCCAAATTAATATCCGCTGGGTTATACAGATAACCAGCTGGATATTTGCTGACGTCGTCATACAATCCACTCCTAGGCTCCTGATCATCCGGTTCACCCACTTGCATTCTCGTTATGACACCTCCCAACATCAATTGCCATCCCTGTCCCACATTGGTAGCCACTGCATTTACCCGAAGACCGCCGCCAGAACTATAGTCGAGCGACGCTACATCATAAAGGCGGCTCCTGGTGTCCTGCCAATTCGCAATTGGAACACTGAACGTCGCGCTGCCCGTCTGCATATTCACCTGCCCGCTCGCAATACTCCCCAACCCCAGAACCATAATTAGGCCCAATAGCTTTCTCATAAGTCTGAAAAATTTGACACTCGTAATTACTTTTTAAAAATTATATCCGAATCTCAAGGATAGCGGCTGAGTCGTCGGCCTATGTCTGTCATACAAAAGGTCAAACACCAGCAATATGCTCCCATTGATCTTTTTGCTAACCTTATAATCTCTCCCAATGCCCAACAAAGCGCTAGTCTGCCAGGCATCAAGGTCTCGCAATTGCGAAATGCTTGAAAAACCCGTCATATAGTTCCATTCCCCGCCTCCTTGCAGGAAAAAAGCCTTTTTGGGTTTCCACTTTACATAAGTCCTCAAGCCAACAGCCTCATTGGTCAGCCGGATATGATTCCAGCCAGTACCCAGCCCCATCGTATAGGAAGCTCCAATACCGATGCTGCTTTTATCGTTCAGCTTGTAGCCGGCCTGAAGCCCGAAAACACTATTTGCAGGCAGATAATTGGTACTGCTGCCAAATTGCATGTTTGCTCCATACTCCAGCCGCTTGCCCAACGATTTCATTCTTTGTGAATTGGGTGTAAAATCCGGCAATGAGGCGTCACCCGCCTGGCCCGACCCACCTCCTAATTTATCCTTTAAGTCTTCTATGCCAGACGTCGCCCCTCCGCCGTTGGCCTCTACTTGCTGCTGAATCGTTTGCGCTGGATCTACATTCGTCCCCGGCAACTGCTGCTGCACAAATTGCTGCAGCGCCCCTCTCGAAGGCAGCCCATTAACCATCGGACTAGTCCCCAGACCGCCCGGTATCGAGTTCAGACTTGGGGTGCTTCCAAACAATCCCGCCAGCTGCGAATTCTGCTGAAAAAATGTCTGAAACGCCGGCACCTTCTTCAACACCCGCAGTGCGAGCTTTTCAATCTTGTCTGGATCCGAAAGCGTCCTTTTATATTCGCTGACTTGAGCTTGGTAATAAAACACCTCTTTATTGATATTCTTCAAATTGTCCCCTATTCCTGGGAAACTGGCAAGCTGAGTCTGTAACACCTGCTGCCTCTGCTTCAAATATTCATTGATCTGTTCTACCGTTCCTAACTTCGCCTCCAACTCGTTCACTGATCCCAGCGAAGCCTTTAGCCGATCCTGCGCAGCCGAAGCCTGACCGACCGCCCCCTGCGCTTTGTTCAAAAAAGACAGCGACTGCTTCACCGTATCGAGATAGGGAAAATAATTCATTTTGAAAAACCGGCTCATCTTCGCTGTTTTATTATTTATCGCAGCTTTCAACTTTTTCAGGGAATCGATCGAATACTGAAACAATAGCTTTGCCTTCACCGAATCAACCTTCGCCACCTTTTTCTGCATCCTCTTTTCCTGTCCGATCACCCTGTCCAGGCTTTTACCCGTATAGCTTGTTACTTGCTTGCTAAACAATTCGACCTTATCCTTAGTATCCATAACATACTGCTCTTGCTGATGTCGGAACACGGCCATAAGGGTGTCCTGGCAACGAGCACTCATAGCACTCATTAGAAAGAATACAACGACAACGCATAGACTGACCGTCCTCTGGCGCATATCAGTGGTTATTTGCTTTATTTATCAGCCCTTTCAATGCGTCAATTTGCATTTGCAAATCCATGAAACGTGCATCTTGTCCGGCGACCTTCTTTTCCAGCTCTGCTGCCTTCTCGCTTTGGGCCCTCAGCCGTCTGTTCTCCTCGATCAGATGTAGCGTCAACTCTTCCACGTTCTTGAGAATCGCGGCCTGATTTGCACCAAGGTCGACACCTTCAGCATTTACCTTTGCCACGGACACTACATCGGGCAGATGCTTGTAACGTTCGATATAAGCCGCCAGATCTTCCAGCGTCCTCAGCTGGTATTTCTTTTCAAAAACATAGTCCGGCCAGTTGGCAATTGATTTAACCTGGAGGCGGTTGAAAAGGCCAGATCCCTTTACTGCTAACAGATATCCAGTCGGTACCTGGCTTGTTCCTATGGCAATGCTGTTGACGGCGTCATATTGCTGTCCGTTGTTATACATCCAGTGACCAGACGAAGAGCCAGCGGCTCCGCTGCCAACCGAGTTCCATGTCGTTCCGTTATAGTACTGAAAGACACTGCTATCTGTGTTATAGAGCAGCAGCCCATTCTGCAGATCACCTGCTGCAATCGCGCCCCGCTGCGCGTTGGTTAGCCTCGGTAGCAGCACCCCAGTGTTCGTGCTTACGACGTCAAGGGCTGCTTGAGGAGTGACAGCCGCCTGGGTCAGTGTCGCAATGCCACCGGTTGTGTTGATCTGCGTGCGCCCATTATACAATACCGTGAGGGCGTTAGACCGGTTCGTCGTACTAAGACCATCCGAGCCGATGCCGTTGCCTACGGTGAACACCGGATAAGACAGCGCGTTGGCCACAGGCAGACCACCCCAGCCAGTCCATGGAAGACTTGAGAAGTCGACATTTGACATGCCGAAAGCGGCCCCGCCCCTTGAGCGATTGACAAGATTCATACCCGCCGTGAACTGTGCAAGGCCTCCAACCTGATTCGCGGCCCCTGATACGAAACCACAGTTGATCGTATCTGCCGTAGTTTGTGCATATCCGCTGATAAAGCCTCCGCTGATCGGCTTGGTGAGCTGCATCTGTATCCCGTCGATCATACTGGCGTCGATGT
>Ga0105240_10001919_pt1 | contig 34549 bp, 20 predicted proteins | sample KBSC54metaG_FD_80426 | JGI IMG/M metagenome (GOLD analysis project Ga0105240, IMG submission 80426) | Corn rhizosphere microbial communities from Kellogg Biological Station, Michigan, USA - KBS C5-4 metaG | ecosystem: Host-associated > Plants > Roots > Rhizosphere > Soil | place: Michigan, USA... | reverse complement strand
GCGCCAGCGTCGCGGCGACCGGCTTCGGTCCGCGCAGCACGTGGTCGGGCAACATGGGCACGTCGCACAGCGCCCACAGCGGCGCCTGCGACGGCCGCTTCAAGATCAGGCGGACGATGTTGTCGGCGGAGATCTCGATGCTGGCGACGTCTTGCAGCTCGGCCTTCAGGACGGGCGAGGCGGGGCTGCGCGCCATCAACAGCGGCTCGAGCGTGGCCTGCGCGTCGACGACGGTGAAGGCCAGGCCGTCATGCCACTTGACGCCGCCGCGCAGCTTCAGCGCGATCCGCAGTCCGTCGGCGGACACCTGCCAGCTCTCCGCGAGCACCGGCCGGAACGGCCCCGGGACGCCGGGCGAGGGACATTCGAGCAAAGGTTCGTAGACGAGCCCGGACACCACGGCCAGCGCCGCCGCGTCGGCGTCCATCAACGGGTCCAGGTGCGAGGGTTCGGCGTCGAGGTTGAGCTTCAGCGTTCCGCCTTGCGTGCCGTGTCCGTTCGCGGGGAGCTGTTCGGGCGCCGGCAACAGCGGAGGCAGCGGCGGCGGCGGGGGCGACAACAGCTCGGCGACGCGCTTCGACTCGGCCGCGCTGGCGCCACCGTCGGCGCCGTTCGCTCCGGGCCGCGCCGTCTTGCCGCGCCGGCAGCCCGCCCCGGCGGCGGCCACCGCCAGGGCGACCAGCAACGCGGTTCGTGGCCCAGAAAAGCTGTGAGCGCACCGACGGATCTTGCCTTGCGGCGCGAAAACACACGTGTTATTGAGGGCGCTCCCGTTGCAACCCGCTGCCGAGGAGAGGCGCTTCATGAAACGACTCGGGTCCCCTGAACTGGCGTCTGACAACCGAAGCAACGTCCGCGTTCCCTCCGAAGCGGCGGTTCCGTCGCGAGCACGGCGGGCTATATATCATCTGATGGTGCCGATGGCATTGGCGCTGCTGTCGCCTTTCGCCGTCGGTCGCGCGTTTGGTCAGGGGCAAGAGCTGGCGCCCATCAAGGTGGATCTGCCGCCGACGCCGAACTTCAACGTCAACAACGCGCCCGAGACCTACCCGACGGGCGAGCTGTCGATCTTCGGCCTGCGCAAGCACCTGGCGCAGAACCTGGACAAGGACGTTCAGGTGAAGGCCTACCTGATCCAGATCTACGAGTGCCCCGAAGAGCAGCGGAAGTGCAACGACGCGCTGGCCGCGAAGGACAAGAAGGAAAAGATCAAGGCGGCGAAGGCCGCGGCCCGCGGCAGCAAGAAGGGCGCGCCCCCCGCGCCGGCCGAGCCGCCCAAGGCGGCGGGCGCTTGCCACCCCTGCGACCAGCCCCACTTCTTCATGTCCGACACGCCGAACGGCAAGATCGAGCGCGCGCTGCTGGTCGCCGACTACCCCGTCAAGGACTGGAAGACCGGCAAGCCGAAGGCCCTGGTCACGCCGGTGGGCAAGCAGTACGTCGTCACCGGAACGTTCGCCATCAACTCGATCGGCGGGTTCGCGGCGTCGGACGGTCTGATCATCCACAAGAAGCTGGTGGACGATCAGGGCAAGGTCATCACCGAGGGCAATGCCGTGTTGCCGCCCGAGGCGCAGGACATCAAGCTGCAGGGCAAGCCGGCCGAGAAGGTGGGCGCCGCTCGCATCGACAGCGCCAAGAAGTAACCGTCGCCGGCGCCATCCGCCGGAGAGAGGGCCCCGCTCGCACGAGCCGGGGCCCTTTTGCTTTTTCCCTCGTCCGATCGCCGCTCGCGCGGTGTGCCCGCGCTCGCGCGGCGACGCCTGCGGGCTACTCGAGCCCGCGGTCGCGCAGCGAGCCGTCGTCCTCGCCGCGCAGGTGGCCGATCTCGTGCAGCAGCGTGCGGCGGATGGCCTCGTCCAGCGCCGACGTGTCGTGCACCGAACGCAGCAGGTTGCGGCGGTAAAGGACGATGGCGCGATCGACGGGCCCGCACTGGGTCGACTCGGACGCCTGGCTGCCACCGCCCGCGACCGACGCCGGCGACTTCGTCCCCGCGTTCGCGGCCCGGCGGCCCTTGTTCGACGACCGAGCCACCGGCGCGGCGTGGGCCTCCGGCTCGGCGTCGAAGCCGATGGGAAGCCCGCGGAACAGCCCCAGGATGGTCGGCGACAGGGGCGGCTTCTCGGCGATCAGATCGTCGAGCGCCGGCAGGTCCGCCGTCTCGAGGTGGGCCTTGGCCAGGTCGGCGCGCAGGTCCGCCGGCAGCTCGGAGACGATCCGTCGCACGCGCGCCGCGAAGTCGTCGGCGCTGACCACCGGCGTCTTCGGGAACGCGATCGGATCGCGCTCCGTCGCCTCGGCGAAGTGGGTCTCGGCGTCGCGCAGGCGATCCTGACGCTCTTCGATCAGCCCCAGGTGATAGAGCGCGTGGGCGCGATCGGACGACGTGGAGGCGACCTTCTCGAAGGCGCGCCGAGCCTCCGCGAAGCGGCACAGCTCGAACAGCGCGACCCCCTTCTCGTACTGGGCGGCGTCCAGGTGCGGCGCCAGCGACAGCGCCGTCGACAGCCGATGCACCGCCTCCTCCGAGCGGCCGAGATCGATCAGCGCCTGCCCCTCCAGCAAGCTGAGCCGCGCCGCCCGCGCCCGGTCGTGCGCCAGCGCCTTGCGGAACGCGCGCCGCGCGTGCTCCAGGCCGATGGCCGAGCGATCGGCCGAGGCAGGCAGCTGGTTGATGTAAAGGTCGGCGCTAGCCTCCAGCGTCTCGGTGTCGTCCGGGTCGAGCGCCAGGGCCATGGCCAGGGCGTCGCGCCCCTCTTCCATGCGGCCCAGGTGCAGCAACGCCGCCGCCCGGTCGTGGTGGGCCTCGATCGACCGCGGCGCCTGGCGGGCGGCCTCCTCCGAGCAGGCGAGCGCCCCCTCGAAGTCATCGGCGTCGAACAGGCGACCCGCCCGATCCAGCAGATCGGCCACGGCGCCCTCTTCCCAGGCGGGCCTATCGGGGAAACATCGCCGCAGGGGCCGGGGCGGCGGGTCTTCCGGCTCGCCGGCCGCCACGCTGCTGGGTGGCAGCGCCGGGGTGGATGCGCTCGCGGCGTTCGGGCTTCCGGCATCCGGGCGTGCGCGACCGCGGCAGGCAACGCCTCCCGCGCCCACCAACGCCACGGCCAGGGCTAGCACCGAACGAGCCCGCATCATCAGAGACGCCAATGATATATCGGCCGCGCAGCCGTGGCGACCAAAGCCGCGTGACAATCGGCGGGGTCATCCGCCCCCGGCCGGGGCCCGGTCAGGGATGGGCGTCGCCCCACGTATGACCGTGTGCGACTTCGACAACCAGCGGGACTTTCAGAGGATAAACGGCCTCCATCTGGGCCTTGGCCCAGGCCGAGAACCCGGTCACCTGGGCCAGTGGGACCTCGAAGACCAGCTCGTCGTGGACCGTCAACAGCAGCTCGGCGCCTGACGCGGCGCCCTCCCCGGCCTCGATGGCGGCGTCGATGCGGATCATGGCCAGCTTCAGCAGGTCGGCCGCGGAGCCCTGGATGGGCGAGTTTCGCGCGATCCGCTCGGCGTAGTTCCGGTCCTGGCCGCGCGCCGAATGGATCTCGGGCAGCGGCCGCCGGCGCCCCAGCAGGGTGGTCACCTCGGAGGTCGCGCGCGCCTCGGCGATGGCGCGGTCCATGTAGGCCTTCACGCCGGAATAACGGCGGAAATAGCTGTCGATGTACGCGCGCGCCTGGGCGCGCGGGATGCGCAACACCTGGCCCAGCCCGAAGTCGCTCTGCCCGAACACCAGTCCGAAGTTGATGGCCTTCGCGATGCGCCGCTGCTCCGCCGTGACGGAAGCCGTATCGATGCCGAACACCTCGGCGGCGGTGCGCTGGTGGATGTCCTGCCCCGAGTGAAACGCGTCCAGGAACGCCGGATCCTCGGAGAAGTGCGCCAGGATGCGCAGCTCGATCTGGGAGTAGTCGGCCGACACCAGAGCGAAGCCCGGGCGCGCCACGAACGCCTGCCGCAGACGGCGGCCGATGTCGGTGCGGATGGGGATGTTCTGCAGGTTGGGATCGCTCGACGACAGGCGGCCCGTGGCGGCGACGGCCTGGTTGAACGACGTGTGCAGGCGGCCCGTGTCCGGGTTGACCAGCGCCGGCAACGCATCGATGTAAGTGCCCTTCAGCTTCATCAGCGTCCGGTACTCGAGGATCTTCTCCGGCACCGGGTGCAGCGCGGCCAGCTCCTCCAGCGTCTCGGCGTCCGTCGAGGGACCGGTCTTCGTCTTCCGGATCACCGGCAGGGCCAGCTTGCCGAACAGCACCTCGCCCAGCTGCTTGTTCGAGTTGATGTTGAAGGATTGCCCCGCCAGCCCGTGAATTTCCTTCTCCAGGACCAGCAACGACGCGCCCACTTCCTGGCCCAGCGCGCGCATGTAGTCGCTGTCCAGCAACACGCCGCGCCCTTCGATCTTCCCCAGCACCCGGGCGAGCGGCAGCTCGAGGTCGCGGTACAACGCCGCCTGTCCCGTCAAAGCCAGCGCATCCCCCTGGCGCGTGGCCAGCGCCAGCGCCGCCGCGGCCTCGGCCGCCATGCGCCGGCCCGCCTCTTCCACCGGCACGTCCGCGATGGGGCGCAACGTCTTCCCCGAGCCGAGCCAGGCGGTCCGCGCCGCCACGTCGGCGATGCCGGCCCCCATGGCCACCTCCGGGATCCCGTAGGCGGACCGCGTCGAATCGAGGACATAGGCCGCCAGCATGCTGTCGGCGTCCAGGCCCGCCACCGGCAACCCGGCGCGCCCCAGCACCACCTCGACGACCTTCGCGTCGTGGACGTCCTTCTTCAGCACCGGGTCGGCGAGCACGGGGCCCAGCCGCGCGGCGACCACCCCTCGCGCGGGGGCGGCAGGCGCGCCCAGGTAACGGTGGCCGAGCGGCAAGTACAGACGGGCGCCGTCGGGCAGGGCAAAGGCGAGCCCCACCACCTCGCCGCGCATGGCGGCCGGGCCGTCCCACGCCACGGCCAGGCCGACCCGTCCCGCGGCCATGATCCGGGTGGCCAGACCGGCCAGCGCCGCTTCGTCGACGCCGATCAGCTCGGCGGCGGCGGGCTCGACCGGCGTCACCGCAACCTCCGCGGCCAGTGGCGTGCCCGGCGTCGGGGGCGCCGACCCGTCAGCGGTGCGGGGCGCCCCGCCGGCCGGCGCCACCGAGCCGCGCGCCAGCGCGTCGATCAGGCGCGTGAACTCCAGCTCGTGGAACAGGCCGCGCAGGCGGTCCTGATCGGGATCCTGCCGGTGCAGATCGTTCAAAGACTTCGGCAGCGGCACGTCCTCGCGCAGGCGCACCAGCTCGCGCGAGACGCGGACGGCCTCGCGCGCCGCCACCAGCGCCTCGCCGCGCTTGCCCTTCACCTCGGTCGCGTGGTCCAGCAGGTTCGCCAGCGTGCCGTAGCGGTTGATCAGGTCGGCGGCGGTCTTGGGACCGATGCCCTCCACGCCCGGCACGTTGTCGATCGAGTCGCCCATCAGCGCCAGCACGTCGCCGACCTTCTCGGGGGGCACGCCGAACTTCTCTTGCACCTCGGGCGGTCCCAGGCGGCGGTTCCGCATGGTGTCCAGCAGCGCGATGCCGTCGCCGCACAGCTGCATCAGATCCTTGTCCGACGAGCAGATCACCGCCTCCATCCCCGCCGCCACCGCCGTGCGCGCCACGGTGGCGATCACGTCGTCGGCCTCGAAGCCCGGCACGGTCAGGACCTGGATGCCGAAGGCGTCGATGACCGGGTGGACCCAGCCCATCTGCGCCGCCAGCTCGGGCGGCATGGGGGGCCGATGCGCCTTGTACTGCGGATACAGCGTGTGGCGGAAGTTCTCGCCGGGGGCGTCGAACACCGCGCACAGGTGGGTGGGCCTGTTCTCGCGCTCGATGCGCAACAGCATCTGGCACAGGCCGTACACGGCCCCGGTGGGCACGCCCTTCTGCGACGTCAGGGGGGGCAGCGCGTGGAAGGCGCGGAAGATGAAGTTCAGCGCATCGACGATGTAAAGCGTCGGCTTGACGGCCGACGCCGCGGGCGGCGGCCCGCCGGAGGTCGTGGGATTCGTGTCGGACATGAGCCCTCGTCTGGAGACGGGGCGGTAACAATGGCACATTGGTTGGCGAAGTGTCTCGATTCCGGGCGGGCAAAGTCATCGGCTACGGCGTGGTGGGCCTCATGGCCCTGCTGACGCTCGCCGTGCTGGGCGCCTCCGTCGTGCTGCAGGGGCCACGGCTGGCCGGCGTGATCGCGGGCGCGCTGCCGAAGAACCGCGGCAAGCTGGAGATCGGCGGCGTCAACTGGAGCCTGCGCGCGCTGGTCGACATCGTCACCGACGCGCCCAGCCCCATCAGCGTCGATGGCCTGCGCATCATCGATCCCGAGGGGACGGTCGTGCTGGATGTCCCCCACCTGGACGCGGCCGTGAAGCTGCGCACGCTGATCGGCGGCAGCTTCTCGATCCATCACCTGAAGGTCGGCAAGGCCTCGTGGCGGTTCGCGCAGATGAAGACGTCGACCGACATCGGCTTCCTGGCGGCGCTGGCGCCGGCCGCCGGGACGCCCCCGCCCCCGCCGCCCCCCCAGGACGCACCGCCAAAAGGGCCGGGCAGCTTCTTCGAGATCGCGGACTCGGAGCTGGACGATCTGAACGCGCTGTTCGACTTCCCCGGGGCCTGGGGCCTCGAGCTGCGGCACGCGCACGCCAAGGCGTCGCTGATCCAGTCGGCGGTGGACCCCGCCCATCCCATCTTCGGCTTCGACGCGGGCCCCGTCACCGCCGAGGGGGGCGGCTGGCTGCGCATCATGGACGACAACCTGCTGCCGTTCGACAAGGTGTCGATCAACCGGGTCGCCACCACGCAGGAGCACCCGGACGACATCTTCCTGGATCTGCGCGAGGCGAAGACGGGCCGGTCGGTGCTGACCGGCAAGGGCTTCTTCACCGGCATCTACGGCGTCAACGGCCCGGCGTCGATCCCGGGCATCAACCTGCACGCCAGCTTCGAGCACGCGGCGGACGCCTTCAACCAGGTGATCGCGGGCAAGAAGATCGACGGGCTGACGCTGTCGGGCGACGACGCTGCCGCCGTGCTGGACCTGCACGACACCTTCGCGGCGTTGAAGGTGTCGGCGCGCTTCTCGGGTCTGGACGTCGCCTACCCGCCTTATCGCGCGCTGGGCCTGGGCTTCCAGCTGGGCTTCGACGGCGGCGCCATGGCGGTGACGGTGAAGGACTTCGGGCTGGAGGCGCCGGGCGGCGGGCGCCTGGCGCTGGGGGCGACGCTGGACGCGGCGAAGCTGAAGCTGCGCGCCGACCTCTCGCTGCACCAGTTCACCACCGACTCGTTCGTGCCCACGGCGCTACAGCCGATGGCGGGCGGCCAGCTGGACGGCCGCCTGCACGCGGAGGCGACGCTGGGACCGGGGCCCCCCAGCGGCGCCATCCGCGACCTGGATCTGACGCTGACCCGGCGGCGCGCCGCAGGCCTGCCGCGCACGGTGCGCGTGCACGGCGCCGCCTCGGCGTCGCCGACCCGCTTCAACACGAGCGGGATCACCGTCGAGGTGCCCGGCGCGAAGGCCACCGCCACCGGCGACGTGAACCTGGCGCGCCAGACCGTGGCGCTGGGGCTGGACGTGCTGGCCTACGACCTGGCGCGCCTGCTGTCGTCGCTGAACCTGCCCCCCCTCGGCGAGAGCGCGCGCCTGAGCGCGCAGGTGACCGGGCCGCTGCTGTCCCCCTCCGCCACAGGCGACGCCGCCGTGAATGGCCTGTCGTTCGGGGGGCGGAAGGTGCCGGCGCTGACGACGCGCTTCGGCCTGGAGCGCGGGGTGGCGCGCCTGGATTCGCTGTCGGGTGATCTGCTGGGCGGTCACGTCGACGCCCGCGGCACCGTGCGCCTGTTCGAACGCTCGGCGAAGCGCATGTTGCCGAACCCGATCCTCGACGCCGACCTGGACATTCAGAACATCGATCTGGGGGCGGCCGTCGGCAATCCGCTGATCGCCGGCCGGGTGTCGCTGCAGGCGCACGCCCAGGGACCGACGAACGCGCTGACGGCCGCCGTCCGCATGCCGGCGAACCAGCACGTGACCGTCGCCGGTGAACAGCTGACCGTCGGTCCGCTGGAGGCGGTCCTCGATCGGCGCGTCGCCACGATCCGCCAGCTTCATCTGGCGCGGCGCCAGGGTGGCACCGTCGACGTGACGGGCACCGCCACGCTCGATCAGGCGCTGGGGCTGGATCTGGTCATCGACCACCTGCCGCTCGACGGTCTGCCCGGCGTCGCGGAGGCCGGCCTGGATCTGGGCGGCAACGCGGCGGCGCGCCTGCACCTGGGGGGCACGGTCGCCCACCCGACCGTGGCCGGTCAGGTGCTGCTCTCCGGCGTGCACGCGCGCGGCATCGAGCTGGGCGACGCGCGCATCGACCTGGCGCCCGACACCACGACGGGGAACCCGGCCGTGGTGGTGTCGGGTGACCTGTTCCAGCGGCTGCACGTCGACGCGCGCGCGGCGCTGACGGCGGCCGGACCGGAGCTCCACGCGGCGCTGGCCTTCAACAAGCTGATCCTCGAGTCGCTGCTACCCGAGCTGGTGCGTCTGGGCGACGGCCACGGCCTGGCCTCGGGCCGCGTCCAGGTGGACGTCGTGCCGGGCAAGCCGCTGGCCGCGGACGTGGCGCTGGACGAGCTGGCGGTCTCCATCGCGCGCGCCGTCGAGGCGGCCCCCGGCGAACCGACCAGCCGCCGGGTCGAGGTGTCGGCCAGCCGCCCCGTGCACGTCACGGTCACCGGCGACGACATCGTCCTCGACCAGCTCGACCTCACGACCACGGGCGGCGAGCTGCACGCCCGCGGCCGCCTGGACGGCAAGAAGGTGACCGGCAACGTCGACGGCCACCTGGACCTGGAGCTGCTGCAGCCGTTCCTCAAGGGCTCGGTCGATCGGCTGACCGGCGCGATGGACGTCAGCGTGGCGGCCGGCGGCACGCTGGACGAGCCGGCGCTGCGCGGGCGCCTGGCGGTCAGCCAGCCGGTGCGCGTGCGGTTGAAGACGTTCGACGCCGACGTCGTCCTGGGCTCGGGCATCGTCAGCCTGGAGCCGGGCGGCGCCGAGGTGTCGAACCTGGCCGTCACCATCGACGGCGCCACCACCCAGCTGGACGGACGCGTGACGCTGGGGAAGGACTTCCGCCCCCAGGCGGTCGACGCCAAGCTGGCCGGCGAGATCAGCGCGCGGTTCCTGGGTTCGCTGGCGGGCGAGGCCGTCTCGGACGCGCAGGGCCGCGCCCGCATCAAGGCCGAGGTGCGCGGGCCGCTGGACAACCCCACGCTGACGGCGTGGCTGGGACTGGGCACCATCACCTTCCGCCTGCGCGATCCCGGCACCGAGGTCGAGGTGAAGAGCGGCGTCGTCGAGGTGACGAACTCGGGCGTGTCGCTGCGCAACGTGCGCGTGGTGCTGGACGATCAGGGGACGCTGGTCATCGGCGCCGCCGGCGTGCGGCCCGGCCGCGTGCAGATCAAGAAGCTGGTGCCGCTGGAGCTGGGGCAGCTGGACTTCCCCCTGCACGGCGAGCAGCTGACCTACCGCAGCCCCGGCGTCTTCGAGATCAACGATCTGGCGTTCGATCTGGACATGGCGGGCAACCTGGACGACGGGTTCCAGCTGGGCGGCGAGCTGCGCGTGATCGCCGGTCGCTACACGCAGGACTTCAAGCTGAGCAACCTGGTGCTGAGCCCGCGCGTGAACGAGTCGTCGGTCCGCCCGTTCTACGAGGGCAAGCCCCTGCTGGAGAACCTGGCCCTGGACCTGAACGTGCGCACCCTGGGCGACGCCTTCGTGGTGCAGAACAACATCGCGCCCGAGATTCACATCGACGTCGTGTTGCACGTGGGCGGCACGCTGGCGCGGCCGGTGCTGGCGGGCGAGGTCCGTCCCACCGACGGCCACTTCCAGATCCCGGTGCTGCGCGGCGAGTTCGATCTGGTGCCGAACGTCAACCACATCACCTTCGTCGCCACGAAGTCGCTGGAGGACGGCGAGACGCCCGAGATCAACGTCGAGGCCCAGAACCCCGTCGTCGACGCCGCCGGCGCCGAGCACAACGTGCGCATGAACATCCACGGGCCGCTGCGCGAGATGCAGATCGACCTCTCGACGGACGACGGCCTGGACCGCAACCAGACGGCGCTGCTGCTGTTGACGGGACGGACCACCACGAACAGCGATCGGGTGGCCACCCAGAACCCGACGGTGGGCGCCAACATCGGCACGGGACTGGACATTGCTGGCCAGGCCACCCGGGATACCATTGCCAACCTGATGGAGCCCATCATCGGCAACACCTTCGAGCGCGCCTTCGGCCTGCAGCTGCGCCTGACGGTGGGTCCCGACGGGTTCGAGACCCGCCTGCGCAAGCGGATCAGCCGCTACACGAACTTCCAGGTCGACGCCCTGTGGGGCTTCCAGGGTCAGAACCGGCAGACCCTGCAGTTCGAGCAGTGGCTGCGCGACTACTTCACCGGCAGCGTGGGCATGCAACGCCTTTTTCTTTTTAATCATCAGGGCACCACCGAGACGTTGCCCATCAACTTCAATATGGAGTTGCGGCTCGACTACGCGATAAGACTGTGACCACGTCGCCGGGCTGACCCGCCTTGAACCGAACTCGCCTGACAATGCTGGGCCTCGCCCTGGGGACTGCCGGCCTGCTGCTCGCTCCGCTGGCCGCCGCGGCGGCAGGCGCAGCGCCGGCCGGGGCGCCCGCGGGGCCTGCCACCTCCGGCGGCGCAGCGCCCGGACCAGGCGCGCCGCCCACCACACCCGCCACGTCGGTGGGCGCGCCCACGACGGTGCCGCCCGGTTCGCTCGCGCCGGCGCCCGGTGCCGGCGCGCTGCCCCCCCGGTCCGCCCCGCCGCTGGCGGCCCCGCCGACCGGCGCGGGGGCACCGCCCCCGACGGCGGGCGCGGCGAGCGCGCGCGCCGAAGCGCTGGCCGGCAACGCCGCGCCAGGGTTCGGCCCCATCGCGGGCTACGAGCTTCAGGGGACGCTGGTCGAACCCGCCGCCCGGGTCGAGGACCTGATGAAGGCCGTCGCGCCCCCCGGCAGCCCCTTCGTCCCGTCGGGCCCCGCCGATCGAATCGGCACCCCCATCGGCACGCTGCCGCGCCTGCGGCGGGCCCTGGATGGCATCGGCTTCCAGGCGAACCTCGATACGAAGCGGGGCGCCGGCGGTACCGTGATTCGGGCCGAGCTGCACCCCTACGACCGGGTCCGTTACTTCTTCGTCAAGGGCAACGGCCCGATCCAGCAGGACGAGATCCAGCGGCGCATCACCATCCGGACCGGCCACACCCTGCCCATGCCGGGTCCCCAGCGCGACGCCGCCATCGAGGACGAGCGGCAGCGCGTGGTCCGCTTCCTGCGGGACGAACGCGGCTACTTCGAGGCGAACGTGCGCATCGACCTGTGGCCGCACGGCGCGAATCCGGCGGCCGTGGACCTGCACGTGCACATCACCCGCGGTCCCGGGTACCCCATCGGGCCCATCGCCGTCACCGGCAACACGGCCGTGCCGGCCGAGTCGATCGACGACACCTTTCGCCATCGCGACTATCTGAAGTTCTGGACCGACTACGTCCCCTTCACGGTCCGGCGCATGCGCGACGACATCGCCAAGGTCGTGGATCGCTACCGCAACCTCGGCTACGTGGGTGCCCGCATCACCAGCAGCTACGACCCCGAGCACAGCGTAGACACGAAGAACAAGAACGTCGCCATCGCCCTGCACGTCAACGAGCGGAAACACGTCACGGTGGCGTTCGAGGGCAACCACAGCAAGTCCAACGGCACCCTGAAGGACCACCTGACGCTCAGCGAGCGCGGCGCGTACGACGACTACGAGGCGGGGAACAGCGCCGACGCCCTCCAGCAGTACTACCAGGATCAGGGATTCTTCTTCGCGCGCGTGCAGTGGCGCCGCGAGCGCCCCTCGCCCGACGAGGACCGGCTGGTCTTCACCGTCGACGAGGGGCCCGAGCTGAAGGTCCGCGCCGTCGACTTCGTGGGCAACCGGCAGCTCTCCTCCGCCGAGCTGGCCGAGACGGTGACCGTGCGGACCTTCCCCTTCCTGGGCCACATCGGCCTGGGCTCGGGCGGTTTCGTCACCGCGCGCCAGGTCGAGCTGGACGCCGAGCGGCTGGTGGAGCACTACCGCTCGCTCGGGTTCCCTGACGCGCAGGCGACCGGCGACATCTCGACCTCGCGCGACACCTTCGGCCTGAGCGGCGCCGCCGCCGCCGCCGCCGAGACGGTGTCACGCGACGCGAAGGACATCTTCGTGCGCTTCACCATCACGGAGGGCCAGCGGGTCCGCGTCACCTCCGAGGAGTTCCGCAGCGCCGAGGACGTCACCCTGCCCTACGGCAGCGGCTTCCTGCGCGAGGCAATCGCGCAGCGGATCGGGGTGCCCTACCGGCCCGGCCTGCTGAAAGAAGACGCGCGGCGGCTGGAGCGCCTGTTCGGCGACCTGGGGTTCCCGGCCGCCGCCGCCGAACCCGACGTGGAGCGCGCGGGCGACGACATCCATGTGACCTGGACCATCAAGCTGGGCCCGCGCGTGAAGGTCGGCCCCATCTTCGTGCGCGGCAACTTCATCACCAAGCCCGAGACGATCCTGGAGCAGATCCCGATCGGCAGCGGGGACTACCTGACCACCACCGCGACGGAGCGGGGCCAGCGGAACCTGGGTTACCTGCAGCTGTTCAACAACGCCGCCCCCATCAGCTTCCCGGGCCGGGACGAGGGCCAGGCCGTCGTGCCCATGGTGGTCGAGGTGGAGGAGCGCCACGATCAGTACAACGTGATCCACGCCGGCGCCGGTGTCTCGACCGAGCAGGCGGCCCCCAACTCGTCCCTGCCCTTCGGCTGGTATCTGCGCGCGGGGTACGACAACCGCAACCTGTTCGGCCACGGGTGGAACCTGACCACCACGGCCGAGTACGGCGAGTCGCTGGTGCGCCTCAGCTCGACGTTCCTGGACCGGCGCTTCCTTGGCTCGCTGTTCCGCTTCGACATCTCGGGTCAGTACTTCCAGCAGGCGACGGTGCGCCTGGGGGACATCCGCTCGTGGGGCGGCTCGATCGGCTTCGGCCGCGAGATGTACCCCGGCGTCGACGCCAGCGTGCACTACAACCTGAGGAACACCACGCACACCGAGGTGCTGACCCCCGTGGCCGGCCCGTACGAGCGGCAGAACTCCGTCACCCTGGGCACCGCCGTGGGCAGCATCTCGTTCGATCTGCAGTGGCTGCGGCTGGACAACCGGCTGATCCCCACCCGCGGCTTCAAGTTCGAGGCCCTGACCGAGGTGGCGCCGCGCGCGCTGTCCTTCGGCTACGCGGACGTCTCGTTCGTGAAGGTGGGGCTGCGGTCGACGATCGTCATCCCCCTGCTCGAGTGGCTGCAGCTGCGGCACGGTGTTCGTTACGACCAGGGATTCCCCCTGGGCGGCGAGTCGCTGCTGCCCAAGGTCGAGCGCTACTTTGCCGGCGGAGACACCACCTTGCGCGGCTTCCAGCTGGACCGGGCGCGGGTCGAGACGGTGTCCAACACCGGCTTCGGCGGGCCGGGGCAGGACGCCTACGTGCAGTACCGGCCCATCGGCGGCAACCTGCGGGTGATCGAGAACATCGATCTGCAGTTCCCCATCAGCCCGCCCTGGTACGGGTCGGTGTTCTTCGACAACGGCGTGGTGGCCGACTCATTCGACCAGCTGTCCGCCACCAGCTTCCGTCACGACGTGGGCGTGTCCCCCATCATCATCAAGATCCCGGTGGGCGATCTCAGCTTCGCCTGGGCCTGGCCGCTCGATCCCGGCCCGGGCGACACCCGCATCGGGGTGTTCATCGTGAACATCGGCCTGCTGTTCTAGAGCCGTCGCTCGATCACTGCGCGGGGCCGGTGCCGGCGACGTAGGCGATCACGCCGTGCTCGCGCTCGAAGGCGGTCTTGGCGGCGGCGGCGTCCTTCATCGTGCCGTAGCTACCGACGCGGACGCGGTACCACAGGCCCTTGCCCGGCACCTCGCTGGCCACCACGTACGCGTTCTGGCCCGAGAAGCGGCGCGCGAACGCGTCCGCCTCGGCGCGGTCCTGGAACGAGCTCAGCTGCAGCAGGAAGTTGCCCTTGCCCGTCGCGTGCACCGGCGGGGTCGTCTTCGCCGCGACGGCCACCGTCTTGGCGGGCGCGGGCGGCAGGGCATGGGCCGGCGCGGTCACGGGCTTGGCGGCGAGCGCCGGGCCCTTCTGGACCGCGGCCGACGCCACGGGCGCCGGCTTGGTGGCGGGCAGCGCGCCGGTCGCCACCGGGTGCGGCAGCAACGACGTCTTCTCCGCCTTCTTCGCGGACGACGGGGCCGCCGCGGGCTCGACGGAGCTGGCCTTCTTGGCCGGCGACGCGGGCGAATCGACCAGGGCCAGCTTCCTGGCGGGCGACTCGTGCGTGGTGACGGGCGCCTCCGACGCGGCCGCGACGACGGCCTTGTCAGCCGACTTGTCAGCCGACTTGGCCGCCGCCTTGTCGATCGTCTTGTCGCTGGTCCGCTCCAGCGGCTTCTCGGCGGTCCGCTCGGGCGCCTTCCTCGAGACGCTCGGCAGCGTGGCCGTCAGCGTGGGTCTGCCGGCCAGGTGCTCGCCCTTCAGGGGCGCGTTGTTGAGCAGGGCGCGGGGAAACGCCAGGGCCGAGCCGGCCGGGGTGGTCGACGCCGGGGCGCCGAACCGATCCAGCGCCGCCAGCGGATCCTCGATCACCGGCGCCTCCGCGCGCCCGCGCGACTCGAGCCGCTTACCCACGATGACCCCCAGGACGAACAGCATGCAGGCGACCATCGCGCTGCCGAAGAAGAGAAAGAAGACCTGACGATTGTCCAGCCGCACCTCGATCTTGTCCTTCCAGCGTTCGACGTCGCGAAGCGCGGGTTCGTCCATGGTGGCTTCGCCAGTGTATCGCAGGCTCATGATTCGTCTTCTTTCGTGACTTTTTCGGACTGCTGCGGCTTGCCGGGGGCCCGTAGCTCAGGCGGCGGCGCGCGTCCGCCCGGCCCTCACGAACATTTTGACAGTTGCAATCATCGACACCATCGACGCGGACTTGAGCACAAGCTCCTACATGTAGTTAAGCGTCGCACCAGGGAACGTCAAGTTTCCCGCTTCGCGACCCGCCCCCGCGGGGCCCGGTCGGCCCTCGCCCAGGCCGGAACTACTGGATGGGGAAGTAGCTGTTGCTGTCGACGGCCGACTGATAAGCCGGCACCGGGCTGGTGTCGGACTGTCGCGGCGTTATGCGCAGCACCTGGCCCCGGGTCGCCGACCGGCCGGTCGTGCTGTTGCGCTGATCGATGACGAACAGGTACGGCAGGTCCGAGAGCAACGCCGGCGGATTGGTGGGCGCCACCAGGTCCACGCTCTGATCGACGGAGGGGATGGGCCCCAGCTTGATCCGCGCCGGGAGCCCCACGGCCGAGTCGACCGCGACCGGCACCATCTGCGCGACGGTTCCGCCGTCGACGGTGAAGCGGATCTGCACCGGATCACCGACGATGGTGTCCAGGTTGGTAAGCACGAAACGGATCTCGCGGTTCTGGAACAGCGCGGAGTAGACCGCGGTCCCGTTGCCGCTGTTCGTGCCGGCAGCGCCGGCCGCCCCGCCCGCACCGGTGGTGCCGCCCGAGCCCGCCCCCGGCGTGCCGCCGGAGCCCTCGTCACCGGAGCCTCCCCCGCCCCCTGCGCCGGACGTCCCCGCGCTGCCGCCTGCCCCACCAGCGCCGCTGGCGGCGCCGCCTGCCCCACCCGTGGCCGCTCCCATCGGCGTGGCCGCGCCGTACTCGATCAGGCAGGGATCCGGCGTGGGCAGCGGCGAGCTGGCGAAGATCGAGTTGTACTGACCCTCGTTCGGCTGCAGCGGGCTGTTGCTGGCGCTGGTCATCGGCGTGAACTGCGTCAGCTGCGGGCTGAGGCAGCGGGGGATGGTGAGCGGGATGCGCGACACCAGGCCCGGAGCGGCCGAGGGATCGCGCGCGCACTGGAACATTCCCGTCCCGTTGCCGCCCGCGTCCTTGAGCTCCTGCGAAGAACCGGGATCGTTTCGTCCCGCCGACGTGCCGGCCACCACGAACGCACGCCCAGCGGACACCGAGTAGGGCACCAGCTCGTCCAGATCACAGCTGCTCAGAATCCCGGTCTGGTCGCGAAGGGGAGCGCCGTCCGCGCAGAAGAAGTGGCCCGTGGTGGCGGTGAAGTCGACGCAGACACTGCCGCGTCGCTGCAGGCACAGCCGGTTGTCGCCGCTGCCGGTCAGGGCGCCGGTGTCGTCCTTGGCGTCGCACGGCATCAGGCACCGTCCCTGATAGCAGGAGAACCCGTTCAGGTCGGCCCGCCCCGCCGGCGTGCAAATGTCGCCGTCCTGGGCACCCACGCAGCGATCGACGCCCGGGATCTCCGCCTTCTTCGGGACGATCACCACCGTCGACTGGGCCTGTCCGCTGTTCGGGAAACGCGTGTACTGCGACGAGATCTCGTAGCGGCGGAAGGTCCTCAGCAGGCCGTCACACTGCTTCAGCGTGGCCTGGTTCGTCGCGTCGGCCACGCGCAGGCACAGACCGTTGATGGGATAGCCGCTGGACGACGGGGCGACGTCGGGGTTGTGGACGCAGACGCGCCCGGGGCTGCAGTTGCCGTCCACCGTGCAGCCCGTCAACGTGACGGTGTCGCCGGGGAAGATCCCGGCCGAGCAGAACGAGGCGCCGCCGTCGGTCAGCGCGGCGGCCAGGTGATCGGGGTCGCCGTCGGCCTGGGTACTGGATCTCTCGAAGTCGCCGGTCGCACGGACGCCGGTCAGGTCCCCCTCCCAGGTGATCGACCAGGTCTGGGGCTGCACCGTCGCTCGGTTGGGGAAATAGACGTACGTCTGAACGGGGGAGGTCGGGGGGACGGGGGTGCCGTTCTCCTGCAAGGGCACGATGGTGGCGTTCTCACGCGTGGTGAGCGCGCTGAACAGGCGAAGGATCGGGCCGCTGGAGGTCGTGATGGGCGTCGACGTGTCCGCGCGCGGTGGACCTACGGACTGCAACAGGCCGGGCGCGTAGGTGATGACGTTCGCGTCGCGCGGCGTGTTCGGCAGCGGCAACGGATCCTCCTGCCGCGGACCCGCCATCAGCTTCCCGGATTCGTCCGTGAAGACCTGCTGCGTTTGCCTGATCTCGGGGTCGACGTTGATGACGTACAACGCCCCGCCGCCCGTCAGCACGAACGCGTACGCGCCGTTCAGGATCTGCTCGTTCACCGCGGTCGACGAGGTGGCGAGCGGGTCGGTCCAGTAGTAGGCGAACGCGACGTCCTGGGGAGCGCTGGCGAAGTGCAACCCGGACATGTACGCGATCTGGGGCAGGCGCGGCGGGTTGTCGCTGGCGCCGATGGGGAAGCACTTGCGCCGGGGGTCGTCGGGCGCCACCGCGGAGGGATCGATGCCCACGTCGCACTCGGTCGGGTCGGCGACGGAGACGTCGACGATCCGGATGCTCGCGTCGCGGCCGATCGCGTACAGATACTTCCGGTCGGTGACGTCGCTCTGGGACACGAACCGCCCGAACTCGGGCTTGGTGGGATCGTTCGCGGCGTCCAGGCGCCCCACCCGTCCGTTCTGATACGCGTAGGGGTCGACCGACAGCCGCAGGCGGACCACACCGCCTGCGTTCGCGAGCGGCGTGCTGGCGCCGTGCGGTGGCACGGACAGCGTATCGCCGTTCAGTTGTAGCGCGCCGATGACGGGCGCGTTGGTGGCGCCGAAGTAGACCAGGTTCCCCTCGGGATGGATGGCCAGCGGCTGAACATCCAGCGGCACGGCGTTGGCGGGGGCCGGCGGCGCGCCGCCCGCGCCCATCCCGCCGCCGCCACCAGCGCCACCTGAGTCACCGGCCCCGCCGGCGCCACCGACATCACCGCTCGCCTGATCGCTGCCCCCCTGCCCGCCCGCGGCAGGCAGGCCGGCCGCGCCGGCGCCACAATCGATGCGCGGGCACACCGGGTTCTCGCCCGTATGCTCGTAGACATAGCTGCGGCCGTCCGTCGTCGACACCCGGTAGGAATCGAGGATGGTCTCGCTCTGCACGTCGACCAGCGCGATCAGGTCGCACGTCGGGAAGGTCACCACCACGTGCCACGAGGCCCGGTTGTCCGGGGTCGCGGGGAGGGCGCCGACCGGTGCGGCCAGCGTGCCCGCGTCCGTGCACAAGGCCGCGGGGCCCCGGCTGTCGTTGGGGAGGGCCGTCTGCTGGGGCACGAAGGCCACCTCGCCCGCCGCCACGTGCAGCGGCGTCCCGGCTTTCGTCTGCACCATGAACGTCTTGGCGTACGAGGCCGGCAGATCCTGGCCCAGCAGCCGCGGCTTCATCAGCGCCGCCGGGTCGATCAACGTCAGGTCACAGGAGCCCCGGTTCGCGGTGATGACCCGGCAGCCGTCCTGGCTGGAATCGATCACCTCGGGCAGTTCGCCGACCGGGACCGAGGCGAAGCCGATCGAGTTGGGATTCAGGTCCACCAGCTCGGCACCCGGCTGCAGGCTCTTCTGCAGACAGCCGTTGTCCCCGCTGCGGCAGATGCTCATGTCCACCACCGAGACGTCGCCGCGGTTCGAGTTCGGCACGAAGGCGAAGGTCTTGTACGTGTTGCCGTCGCTGTAGACGGAACCGATCAGGGGGTCACGGGTCCCCGGCGGGTGACAGACGTCCATGGGCTGCGCGCCCAGCGTCGTTTCGCCGGCGCTCGGCTGCAGCTCCATGCAGGTGAAGGTGATGTCGGTGGGCCGATCGAAGTCGTGCGACGGCACGTACACCGGCGAAGAGCTGCACCCCGCCAGCGCGGCCACCCCGCACAGGGACGCCCAGCGAACCATGCCCGCCACCGCCGTACCGGTCCGAAGTCGACTCGTGATCGTGCGCCTCATGTCACTGATCCCCCACGTCCCGCGGGGTGGGGCTCGGATATCCGATGCGCTCGATCACGCGGTTGACCGTCGGGCTCAACGGGTCCAGGTCGACGACCGACACGTTGTTCTCGCCGAACGTGATCACGTAGGCCCGGGTGGGATCGTTCGGATCGAAGACGGTGTTGATGGGCTCGCGGCCCACCGGGATGATGGTGCGGATCTGCGGCACGGACGGGTCCACGATGTACAGCTCGCCCGAGTCGAAGCAGGTGATGAACAGCATGGGGACGCCGAACAGCGGGTTCCCCTGCAGATCCTTGGGCTGCGCCAGCTGGGTCGGGCCCTGGCAGATCTCCATCGTCGACAGGGGCAACTGGGTGGACAGGTCTATGCCCACCATCGTGGGGGGGTTGCGCTGGATCAAGAAGGCGCGATCGGGCGACGAGTTCTGATTCTGCGGCACCGGGGGCAGCAAGGCGCTCGGCGGCACGTACTTGCTGTTCACGAACTCCACCCCGCGCGTGTCCGAGCCGGCCACGCCGGTCGACAGGCTGGCGCCGTTGGGAACGATGACCAGGCCCTCGGCCTGGGCCGAGCCTTGCTCCTGTCCCTGACAGCGCGTGCTGGCCCCGAGACCGTACACGCCGAAGGCGTTGGCCTGGGGACGGAAGCGCGAGGCCGCGTAGATCTCCTTGCCGCAGTTCGAGCCGTTCGGGTGAATGGTGAGGCTGGTGATGCCGATCGCCCCAGAGGCGTCGGCCCCCACCACCCCGTTGTTGACGTTCACCAGCGACGGCTCCTCCGTGGTGTTTCCGATGGCGGCGTCGATCAGGCTGACGTAGCCGCGCAGGTGTCCCACGAACAGCAGGTTCGTCGTGTCGTCCAGCGCCAGCGCGTACGGTTCGTCGGGCATACGGACAATCTGGTCGTCCGGGATGTTCGGGTGGGTGGGCGACTGCAAGGGATCGTCCTCGCGCGTGATCCGCCACTCGGGGTCGCAGGCCGCGAACGGCTCCTGCGCCGGCATCTGCCCGTCGCCGTTCGTGCCGCGCATGACCGGATCCGGACTCTGCCGACCGCCCGTGCAATAGAACCGCTGCGGGGACGGGGCATGGGCCAGGTTCATGAACGTGATCGACGTGTCGCCGCGAACCGGGATGAACAGACGTCGATCCGCCCGATGCGGCGTCACGTTCGGCATCGCGCTCGCCATCTCGTTCGTCATCACCTGGTCTTCGGTGAACGTCTGGATCAGCGGCGTTCCGGCGAAGCTGCCGATGCGCACGGTGGCGCCGCGATCGATCAGGCCCTGATCGTCGACGTTCAAGATGTTGGGATCGGTCGTGTCCCAGCAGGATGAATGATCCGCCGCCGGCGGAACGTAGCGGGGGTCGTACGAGCACAGCGGCGCGTTGCCCCCCTGCGCGGCCAGGTAGGTCAGCCGGGCCGCGGTCAGATCGATGGCGACGATCGTCCCCGCGTTGTAGCGCAGGTCCGAGTTCGAGTTGACGACGTACAGCCACCCGCCGTCCGGGTCGACCACCCCGCCGCTGGGGAAGAAGATGCGGTTGTCGGGCGGGGTGACGCCGGCCTGGTGCAGCGTGCACCCGGCCAGGGCCAGGCCACCGAGCACCCCGGCGAGCCAAACGGCTCGCCGGGAACCGCCAGTGGTCACTCGCATGATCCTGGCTTCGACTCGGCCCGGGCGCCTCAGGATGCCTTCAGGGCGGCCTGAGCCGCGGCCAGACGGGCGATCGGCAAGCGGTAGGGCGAGCACGACACGTAATCGAGGCCGATCTCGTGACAGAACTCCACCGACGCCGGATCGCCGCCGTGCTCGCCGCAGATGCCGAGCTTCAGCTTCGGCTTCTTGGCGCGGCCCGCGGCGACGGCCAGCTTCATCAGCCCGCCCACGCCGTTGCGATCGATGCTGACGAAGGGATCGCCAGGATAGACGTCGTGCGCCAGGTAGGCCGCCAGGACGCGCGGCACGTCGTCACGGGACAGACCGTAGGTCGTCTGCGTCAGGTCGTTCGTCCCGAACGAGAAGAAGTCGGCCGAGTCGACGATCTCGCCGGCCGTCATCGCCGCCCGCGGCACCTCGATCATGGTGCCGATGGTGTAGTTGACCTTCTTCTTCGTCTCGGCGAACACGGCGTCCGCCGTCTTGCGGACGACGGCGGCCTGCAGATCCAGCTCCTTCTTGATGCCGACGAGCGGGATCATGATCTCCGGGTAGACGGCGACGCCTTCCTTCGCCACCTCGACGGCGGCCTCCAGGATGGCGCGCGCCTGCATCTCGGTGATCTCGGGGTACGTGATGCCCAGACGGCAGCCACGGTGGCCGAGCATCGGGTTCGACTCCTTGAGCTCCTCGATGCGCTGGTGGATCTGCTCGACGGAGCGGCCCGTCGACTTGGCCAGATCGCGCACGCCCGCCTCGTCGTGGGGCAGGAACTCGTGCAGCGGCGGATCCAGCGTGCGGATGGTCACCGCCTTGCCCTTCATGGCGCGGAAGATGCCCGCGAAGTCCTCGCGCTGCAGCGGCAGCAGCTTGGCCAGCGCGGCCCGGCGGTCAGCCTCGTTCTCGGCGACGATCATCTCGCGCATGGGGCCGATCTTGTCCTCGCCGAAGAACATGTGCTCGGTGCGGCACAGGCCGATGCCCTCGGCGCCGAAGGCGATGGACGCCTCGGCCTGGTCGGGCTGATCGGCGTTGGCGCGGACGCGCAGCTTGCGGGCGGCGTCGGCCCACGTCATCAGCTTGTTGTACGTCTGGTAGACGGGCGCCTGCTTGGGATCGAGGTTCTTCTCGATAAGTACGCGGATGACCTCGGAGGGCGTGGTGTCGACGCGGCCGTTGACCACCTCGCCCGTGAAGCCGTCGATCGAGATCCAGTCACCCTCGTTGACGGTGATGGTCCCCTTGGCGGTGGTGACCGTCATCTTGCGCGCGTGGTAGTCGAACGACAGCGCGTCGCAGCCGACGATGCAGACCTTGCCCATCTGACGGGCCACCAGCGCGGCGTGGCTGGTCATGCCGCCGAACGCGGTCATGAAGCCCAGCGACGCGTTCATGCCACGGATGTCCTCGGGGCTGGTCTCGTGACGGCACAGGATCAGATCGGTCTCGCCCTTGGCGGCCAGCGCCTCCGCCTCGTCGGCGAAGAAGACGACCTTGCCGGTGGCGGCGCCGGGGCCGGCGGGCAGGCCCTTGGCCAGCAGGCGGCCCTCCTCGACGGCCTTCTTCTTGGCCGACGGCAGGAACACCGGACGCAGCAGCTGGTTCAACGCCTCCGGCTCCACCCGGCGCAGCGCCTCCTCCTTCGGGATCAGCTTCTCGTCCACCATCTCGACGGCGATGCGCACGCCGGCGAAGCCGGTCCGCTTGCCGTTGCGGCACTGAAGCATGTACAGCTTCTTGTTCTCGACGGTGAACTCGATGTCCTGCATGTCCTTGTAGTGCTTCTCGAGCTTCTTGCGGATGTCGAGCAGCTGCTTGTAGGCCTCGGGCAGGATCTTGCCGAGCGCCTCGATCTTCTGGGGCGTGCGGATGCCGGCCACCACGTCCTCACCCTGCGCGTTCACCAGGAACTCGCCGTAGAACATGTTCTCGCCGCTGGCGGGATCGCGCGTGAAGCAGACGCCCGTGGCCGAGTCGTCGCCCTTGTTGCCGAACACCATGGCCTGCACGTTGACGGCCGTGCCCCACTCCACCGGGATGTTGTTCAGGCGGCGGTAGAGATCGGCGCGATCGTTCCGCCACGACTGGAAGACGGCCTTGATGGCGCCCTCCAGCTGGACGTAGGGATCCTCGGGGAAGTCGAGGCCCAGGCGGCTCTTGATCTCGGCCTTGAACTCCTTGACCAGCTCCTTCAGCGCCTCGGCCGACAGGTCGGAGTCCAGCTTCACGCCCTGCTGCTTCTTCTTCTTGGCCAGGATCTCGTCGAAGGGATCGTGATCTTCCTTCTTCTCGGGCTTCAGGCCCAGCACGACGTCGCCGTACATGGCGATGAAGCGGCGGTAGCTGTCGTAGGCGAAGCGCTCGTTGCCCGACTTGGCGGCCAGGCCGGCCGCGGTCTTGTCGTTCAGGCCCAGGTTCAGGATGGTGTCCATCATGCCCGGCATCGAGGCGCGCGCGCCCGAGCGAACGCTGACCAAGAGCGGGTTCGACACGTCACCGAACTTCGCGCCCACCACCTTCTCCATGCGGGCGATGGCGGCGCGCACGTCGGCGTCCAGCGCCTTCGGCAGCTTCTTGCCGTTGTCGTAGAACTCGGTGCAGACCTCGGTGGTGATGGTGAAGCCCGGGGGGACGGGCAGCCCGATGTTCGCCATCTCGGCCAGGTTCGCGCCCTTGCCGCCCAGCAGGTTCTTCATCGCCATCGTTCCCTCGGCCTTGCCGTCGCCGAAGAAGTAGACGCGCTTGCCGGCCTTGGCGCGGACCGTCTCGACGGCGGTCTTCACGGCGGCGGCCTGCTTCTTCGCGGCCTTGGCGACGACGTTCTTGGCGTTGGCGACCAGGGACTTGGCGGCGGCCTTGGCGGCGCCGTTGGTGAGCTTTTTGTTCGGTGCAGACTTCGATTTCGCGGCGGGACGGGACTTGGTCAGGCTTGGCATGGGTCGGTTATTTACCCTGAGTCCCCCCAACTAGAAAGAGCCGGAACGAAGATCCGGATGGGAACGGCGACCGGGTTCCCCGACCCTCCCGCGACGGCTCCGCTCGGCCAGGCCGGGCGGGGTCGCCGGCGCTACCTGGCGCGCGCCCGCAGCGCCCCCGCGAGCGCGGGGATGCTCTGCCGCTCCTGGGTCATGGTGTCCCGGTCACGAACGGTGACCGTCTGGTCCTCCAGGCTCTGGAAGTCGACGGTCAGGCAGAACGGCGTGCCGATCTCGTCCTGGCGGCGGTACAGCTTCCCGATGGCGCCCGTGTCGTCGTAGACGGCGCGCAACCCCTCGGCCTGCAGGCTCCGCTTGATGCCGCGGGCCAGCTCGACCAGCCGGGGCTCGTTCTTCTTCAGCGGGAAGACCGCCACCGTGATGGGGGCCAGGCGCGGGTGCAGGTGCAGGACCGTCCGCGTGAACTCCTCGCCCAGCTTGTCCGACACGCCGCGCACCTTCTTGAACACCTCGATGCGGTTCGCGTCGGCGTCGTCGGACAGCCCCAGCAGGCGCGGCAGCGAGCCGGGCAGCTGCTCGGCGATCTCGGCCGCCGCCTGCCCCAGCCGGGTCTTCGTGGCCGCGTCCAGGTTGTCGCGCTTCTCGACCGACTTGGCGAAGCTCTGCACCAGCTCGCGCAGCTTCGTCACCTCCTCGGCCGGCGGCTCCTTGACCAGCGCGTCCTCGTACGCGTCGCACAGGAACGCCAGCGTGGCGCGGTCGGCGCCGGCCGACGGCTCGATCACGTACGGGACGATGTGCTTCTTCTGCTCCTGGTCGAAGTAGCGCAGCTCCTCGATCGAATCGGGGTTGTTCGGCCCGCGGCTGTGCGCCTTCAGGTCGTAGTCGGTCCGGTTGGCGATGCCCTCCAGCTCGCTCCAGCCCATGGGGAAGCGGTACTCGAGGTCGACGCAGCGCTTGGCGTAGTGGGCCAGTTCGTGCTTCTCCTGCTCGCGCTGGCGCAGGTTCTCCTTGCGCATGCCGAGATCCAGGTACCACTGCGTACGGGCGTCGATCCACGCCTGGTGGGCCGCCTCGTCGTCGCCGGGCCTGACGAAGTACTCGATCTCCATCTGCTCGAACTCGCGCGTGCGGAACGTGAAGTTGCCCGGCGTGATCTCGTTGCGGAAGGCCTTGCCGATCTGCGCGATGCCGAACGGCAGCTTGCGGCGCATGGTGTCCAGGACATTTCCGAAGTTCACGAACATGCCCTGCGCGGTCTCGGGGCGCAGATAGGCCAGGCCCGAGTCGTCGCCGGTCTCGACGGCGCCCACGGTGGTCTTGAACATCAGGTTGAACGGGCGCGCCTCGGTCAGGTCCGAAGAGCCGCACTTCGGGCACTTCAGCTCGCGGGCGGCGATGGCGGCGTTGATCTCGGCCAGGCCCACCGGGTCGCGCCCCTTCTGGGCCACGAAGACGTGGTCGGCGCGGGGCCGCGACTTGCAGTTGCGGCAGTCGGTCATGGGGTCCGAGAACGTCGCCTCGTGACCCGAGTACTTCCAGACCAGGCGGTTCATCAGGATGGCCGCGTCCAGGCCCTCCATGTCGTCGCGCTCGTGCACGACCGAGCGCCACCAGGCGCGCTTCACGTTGTTCTTCAGCTCGACGCCCAGGGGACCGTAGTCCCAGGTGCTCCCCAGGCCGCCGTACACGGCGGAGGACGGAAAGATGATCCCGCGGCGCTTGCAGAGACTGACGATGGATTCGAGGCTGGAAGCTGGCATGGCGGTGGAAGACTTACTCGGAAAGTGGGCGCTGGTAAATGATTTGCGCCAGCAGGCGGGGACGCAGCGGCCGCCCCCGCCCTGCTGCCAACCATAGCGCGTGCGCATCGCCGGGGCCGGGGGCGATGGCGGCCGGCGCCGCCTACCGCCGCACCGTGGCCACGCGGGCAGCAACTGCGCCCGCGGTGCCGGTCCCCGGGCCGTTCAGCTCCCACGGAGCCGAGCCGGGGTCCGGGAAGGGATCGGGCGGCGGAAAGGGATCCGTCGGCGGGCCGGGGTCGGAACAGGTCCCGCAGTCGAACGAGCACGAGACGCAGTCCTCGCCGATGTCGCACCGGCCGTCGCCGCAGCCGGGGGCGCAGGCTCCGCAGTCGAACGGGCACGAGACGCAGTCCTCGCCGAAGTCGCACATGCCGTCGCCGCAGGACGGGCCGCAGGAGCCGCAGTCGGCGGGACACGACCCGCATGACTCGCCAGCCTGGCAGCTGCCGTCGCCGCAGCGGGGCGCGGGCGGACACGCGCCGCAGTCTCCCGGGCACGACGCGCACGTCTCGCTGGCCGTGCAGACGCCGTCGCCGCACACGGCCGGGGGCGGACAGGCGCCGCAATCGGCCGGACAGGACGAGCAGGTCTCGTCCTGACAGAGCGAGTCGCCGCACTGGGGCTCGGGGGTGACGTCCAGGCTGAAGTCGCCCGCCCCGCCGGCCAAACCGGCCACCTCGATGACGATCGTCTGGGCGCTGGTCCACGTCAGCAAGAACGTGGCGACGTTCCCGCTGTACGCGGCCTCGCAGGCGAGCTCTTCACCGCCGCACATCGGACGCCGCACATCGATGACGACGTCGAAGCTGGCCTGGGCCGACACCCGGTACCGGCCAGGCGGGACCCCGTCCAGGCGGTAACGGCGCAGCGGCCCCACCGCGCCGTCGCCGCAGCTGGCCTCGTCGGTGCTTGCCGGCTCCGACGCGGTCGTGTCGCGGACGGCGACGGGCAGCAAGGTGCGCAGGTCGACCACCTGACAGACCGCCACGCAGGCCGCTTCGCAGTCGGCCGGGCAGCTCGCGCACGTTTCCCCGGGCGCGCACACGCCATCGCCGCAGCGGACCGGCGGCGCGCAATCGGCGGGACACGCGACGGCCGTCTCGCCAGGCGCACAGATGCCGTCACCGCAGAACGAACGGGGGGAGGATGGGCCGGGCTCCGGGGCCGACAGCGCGCATCCCTGCACCACCGCGGCCGCGAGGAGCCCCAGCGCGAGGCCTCGCCCCCGCTCGAATGCGCTCCCGCGCCACCCCTGCCGCTGTTTGTCGCCGCATCGCTGCCTCACCAGGGACCTCCCGCGCCGGGTCACGGCGCCTTGCTCGAGGGGCAGTCTGTGCAAGGTCGTGGCCACGGGCGGCCCGTCCGGATCGGTGCGCTGCCGGCGGCCGTGCGGGGCGGAGTCTGTCCACATTCGAGACAACCGGGTGGCGACCTGTTTGTTCCGGGCACAGCCGGCCCCTCGCCTTTTGGACTGGGCAGCTCAGCGCCGCGACGAGGTCACGGCGGAGGGTCCGCCCCCGCCGTCTTGGCGAGAAATTCGAGCGAGCGCAGCGGCGCGGACAGGTGCCCCGCCACCAGCTCTTGCAGGGCGTCGCGGCAGCCACGCGCGACGTCGGGGGCCAGCGCCACGCCGGCCGCGTCCTGCAGCGTCGTCTGCGCGAGCGTATACAGCGCCAGGCGCACCACGGGGCGCATCGGTCGCCCGCGCGCGGCGCACCCACGGCAAACGACGCCGCCCTGATCCGGCACCCAGCGCACGTCGATGGCGTCGCCCGTGGACAGATCGACGCGGCCGCAGGTCGCGCAGGCCGCGAGCGCCGGCGCGAACCCCAGGCGCTCCAGAAGACCCAGCTCGAAGGCGCGCAGGCGGGTGTCGGAGGCGCCTTCGGCGTCCAGGCGCTCGAGAAACGCGAGCAGGAAATCGAAGATCCGTGGCTCGGCCTGGCGGGGCGCGCACAGCTTCGCCACCAGCTCGGCCGCGTAAGCGGCGTGGCCCATCCGCGCCACGTCGGCGCCCAGGGTGGTGAAGCTGTGCTTGTGATCGAAGCGCTCCAGCGTCAGCAACTCGGCGTGGCCACGTTCGCGCAGCTCGACGTCCCCCACGCTGCACAGGCCCATGCCGGCGAATCGCTTCTGGCTCTTGCGGGCCCCCCGCGCGATCGCGCCCACGGCGCCCGTGTTGCGACCGAACAACGTCAGCACCCGATCGGCCTCGCCGTAATCGACGGCGCGTAACAGGATCGCCGAGGTCGTCAGGACCGCCACGGAGGCCAGTCTAGCGCAGCGATCGGCCGCCCCTGCCGGAAGCCCCCGCGGACACGCGGCCCACGCGAAACGAGGAAACGGCAGGGGCTGAGCGTTCATCAGCTCCGCTGCCGTTTCTCCGTCGGTCGATCCGGCCGATTTTGCGGCCGGATCGACCCGTCGATTCTTCCCGTCCGCGCCCGGCATCCACCCGGCCGCAGCGCGACTAGTGGAAGAAGTACGTGAAGCCCAGCCCGAACAGCGGCTGCGGCGCCAGCGCGATGCCCGTGGCGCCGTTGCCACCCGGGTTGTCACCGACGACGATCGACAGACCCAGCACGGCGTGCACCGCCACGTTGGGCGTCACGAAGACGCGCGCGCGCACGCCCGGCTCGATCAGCGTCGTGGTGATGGACGGTCCCGCGTCGCTGGCGTGCAGGATGCCGACGCCCCCGCCGACCGAGAAGTCGCTGCTGGCGCCATGATGCAGGTGAAACCAGCCGCGGGCGCCCGCCTGCAAATAGGTGCGGCTGGCGCCGTTGGCGCCGGTGTCGCGATCGGCGAACGAGAACATCCCCTCGATGTCCCAGGCGGCAGCGTCGTAGTCCACCTGAACGGCGGCGGTTCCCGACAGGAAGGCCGAGGCCCCCACGCCGATCCCCTGGCCTCCCCCCACGCTGGCGGGCGGGGGCGGGGGCGGGGGCGGTGTCTCCTGGGCGCTGGCGCTACTGGCGGCTCCCAGGGTCACGAACAGGCCTCCCAGACTGACCACGACCGCGCGGATCGCGATCGACTTGATCGACTTCATTACGGGCTCCTTTCCGATTGAGGGCGCGCCGGCTTGGCGCGGGGACGAACAGCAGACGTTACGCCGATGGCGTTCGCGACGGAGTCGACATCTCGCGCGCCGGCGCCAGGCTGAGTCCTTCGCCCGACGGAGGCGGCCGACGCAACAGCAGGGACAAGGTAATGGTGGCAATGAGCAGCAGTATGATCACGAAGACGGCAAGGCCAAGGCCCCTCCGCGGCGCCATGGCCTCGTCGTCCGGATGCGTGCCCATCGGCAGGGGCGGCAGCTCGGCGACGGGGGTCACGTCACGCGCCTTCTCCGCGCGGCACTTGGCCTCGACCGCGCGCTCGTACATCAGCAGCGGCTCGGTCTCGTCGGTGCCCACGGCGCGGGCGAACGACCGGATGAACCCCCTCACGTAGACGCCGGCCGGCAGATCGGCCAGCTGTCCGCGCTCCAGCAACTCCAGCGTCGTTCGGGCCACCTTCGTCTTCTGGGCGACGTCGGCCAGCACGAGATCCCGGCTCTCGCGCGCTCGTCGCAGGAAGGTACCGAAGTGCTCTTGCTCCATGGCAGTCGACGGCGCGGCCACCGCCTGCGTCATGGCGGCACCCTCGCCGGCCGGGGTGTTTACCGCCGAACGGTCGCTGGGGTCAACCGCGTCCGGAGCGGGCCGGCGCAGGATCGTGGGTGGGACAGGCATCACCGAAGGGATGATCTCGACGGCCGTGGCAAAAGCCTTGACTTCCGCGCTCGGGTTTGGCAGCGCCCGGGGCGCAGGGTCGCCGACCGGTCGCCCGGCGCGCTGGCGCACCTGGTTCTTGCGCTGGCGCGCCCGCTTCATTGGACCATCCCCGTGTACCGCCGGCACTCGGCCGCCAGACAGGCGCGGGACGCCATCGACACGCAACGGTCGAACAGGCCGCGAGCCCGGGCCGCGTCGCCCCGGTGCTGGTGCACCAGGCCCGCCAGCAGGAAGGCTTCCTGCACGGGACAGCCGGGATTGTTCACCACCGCGTCGATCTCCTCGGCCGCCTCGTCGTACTGACCGCGTTCGACGTAGACCTTGGCCAACCGATAGCGCCCGACGCAGAAGCCCGGCAGCCGCGCGACGGCCTCGTGCAGCGCCCTCCACGCCGCATTCAGATCCTTCTTCTGGTACTCCGCCCAGCCCAGGTTGGCGCGCGCCAGCTCGGGCGACGCGTACGCCACGTCCTTCAGCGCGTTCTGGGAGGCGGCGATCGCCTCGTCGTAGTTTTCCAGCTGCAGGGCGGCCACCGCGAGGTTGTTCCACGCGTCGGAGAAGGAAGGTCGCAGGGTGGTGGCCTTCCGCAGATGGCCCTCCGCCTCGTGAAACTTCGTCATGGCGTCCCGGCGCAACGACTCGGCGTCCGCGCCACGCAGGCACCCCGCCGTCTCGACCTGGCGCACGTACTCGGCCCCCTGTGACAAAGCGATCAACCCGAGGAGATTGTACGCGTCCGCGTTGTCCGGGTCGATTTCTAGCGCCTTCCGCAGCTCTTCCAGGGCGGCCTCGGGGCGCTGTCCCCGGAAATCGTCGGCCGCCAGCTGATATCGGATACGTGACTGCTCGGCGTCCCTGCCCTTGGTGTGCGCGGCACAAGCAGGCAGGCTGCTGATGGCCAATGCTCCGACGATCGTCACGAGTCTTCTCACGCCCTGTGCTTTTTCACACCGTGGATTTGCTAATTCCCGTGCAGTCCTCGACAGTTATACCCGGACCAAACCGGCCCCAAGCTACAGGGGGCGCTGGCGCGTGTCAATGGCGAAACGCCACGAGATCACCCGCGGATCGGCCGCTTCCGGACGCGCCGGCCCCGGCAACCCGCCGCGCCGCGGCCGGGTTCCCGCGCCCCGGCTACCGCTAGCCGCAATGCCGTTCACTTAGGCCGGCAACGTCGCGGGAGGGCAGCCGAAACCCGGTGTGTGAAACGCCAGGAGGCGAGGGACGCCAAGACGCTGGTTCTGACACCTGACCTGGCGTCCTGGCGTCCTGGCGCTTAAGTGACTGGCATTGCGCCTAGACGCCCCGCGCTTCCGGGTCCCAGATGTACTTGTGCAGCTGAAGGTTCAGGCGCGCCGGTAGCCGGTCCTCGAGCATCCAGTCCACCAGATCGCGCGGATTGACCTTGCCGTGCTGGGGCGACAGGAGCACCTCGGACCGCGCGGCGAGGCCGCGGCTGCGGATGACATCGGCCGCCCAGCGGTAGTCGGCCTCGTCGCAGATGACGAACTTGACCGCGTCGCGCGGTCCCAGGCCGTCGAGAACCGCCCAGCGCATGCGCGCCGATTCGCCCGAACCGGGCGTCTTCACGTCGACGATGCGGGCCACCGCCGCCGGCAGGCCGTCGAGCGGCTGCGACCCCGAGGTCTCGATCATGACCTGGTAGTCCTGCGCCAGCAGCGCCTCGGCGAGCGCGCCGATCTCTCGCTGCAACATCGGCTCGCCGCCCGTCAACAGAACCAGCCGGGCCCCCAGCGCGTCCACCTGGGCCACGATCTCGGGGACCGTCATGTCCTTCCCGCCGTGAAACGCGAACGCGCTGTCGCAGTAACCACAGCGCAGGTCGCAGCCCGTGGTGCGCACCAGGGTGCACGGCAGCCCCGCGTACTGCGTCTCGCCCTGAATGCTGCGGTAGATCTCGGTGATGCGCATCGTGGTGGGTGCCTGTCTCCCTTCCGGAAGCGGCCCAGAGTACCGCACCCGCTGGCGGCCTGTCACACGGACCGCGGGCTCCTGTCGGCAGCGCGCAATGAGGTCGCGCTTCGGGTGGTCGCTCGCCTCATCCGCCGTATAATTGACCTCTCATGAGCCACCTCATCGCGTACGTGGGGAACGAGCCGGAGAATTTGAGCTGCGCCCTGTTCTCGGCCCGGAACGCGCTGTTCGTGCGCGATCCGCGCGGCGTCGACGGCTGGGCGGTGGGCTTCAGCCAGGGCGGCGACGTGCTGCTGCAGAAGCGCCCCAAGACCGAGGTGGCCGAGATCGATCTCTACGCGCTGGTCCGCGAGCTGAAGGCCGACGCGATGATCGCCCGCGTGGGGTTCGGTCATCAGGGCAACGTGTCCGCCGAGAACGCCGACCCCTTCCGTTTTCGGTCGTGGCTCTTCGGCTCGGTCGGCACGGTGCCGGGCTTCGACGGGTTCCGCGACAAGTTGCTGCACGCGGTGCCCGACTTCCTGCGGCGGAACATCCGGGGTACGTCGGCCAGCGAACACCTGTTCCATCTGTTCCTCGCCTACCTGCACGACGCGGGGTTGCTGGACGTGGCGTCGCCCGATCCGGCGGAGATCAAGATCGCGCTCGAGGGGACGCTGTCCTTCGTGCGCCGCCTGGTGGCCGACGAGACCGGCAGCGAGGCGCCGGCGATGGAGCTGGCCCTCGTCACGACCAACGGGCGTTCGCTGGTGGCGACGTCGCTGTCGCACCCGCTGCAGTACCTGCGCGTCAACGGCATCGCCGACTGTCCGGTTTGCCGCAACAAGACGCCCCACGACGAGACGGGCCGGCGCATCTCGCACGATGCCCTCCGCGCCGTCGTCGTCGAGGCCCGTGACAACGCGCAGGGGCATCCCGGCTGGCGGTCGGTCGCCGACCACGAGGCCCTGGTGATCGGCGCCGACCGCGTCCCCAGCGTGTCGCGCCTGACCTTGTCCTAGTTCGATTCTCCGTCGGTGGCCCCGGTGTAGTCCGGCGTGGGCGGGGGCCACACTTGTCGTCGGCGCACGGCCTCAAGCCCGCTCAAGGGCTGTCGATTTCAAGAGAAGAGCGGTACTCCCTCCGCGTCTCCTTTTGGTTGAATAGCCCCTGCCGTGAAGTCTCACAAGCCACGTCCCGCCCGTCGAGAAAAGCGCCTCACCCGAGTTGCAGCGACCGCTCTGGGCGCGCTGGTCATCGTGGCGGTCGCGGTGGTCATCTCCCGGCGTGGCAGCAGCCCGCCCGTCGGTGGCGCAGGGACCGACAGCCCGATCTCCGACGGTGATCAGCGCCGGGCGCCGCTACCGACCGTGGCGGCGGAGCCGTTGCCCTCTGTCCCGTCTCCGTCGGTGACGGCGCCGGCGCCCACCAGTGAACAAGTGGCGAGCATCATGAAAAGCTGGCACGCTGCGATCGTCACGAAGAATGCCGAGACCGTCGAGACATTGGATCGTGCGTTCGCAGCCCGTCCGGGGGAGTTCGTGGCCGCCCTGATCGAGAACGCCCAGAGCGATCCCGAGGAGCGCGTGCGGTCGTTCTCGACGCGCGTGCTGGGCAAGCTGCGCCGGCCCGAGTCCGTCGAGGCGCTGCGCCAGCTGTGCAAGGACAGCAGTCAATACGTTCGCTTCAACGCTGCCTGGGCGCTGGGCGAGCTGAACGATCGCGACGCCGCCGCCACCTTGCTGCGGCTGGAGCGCCACGACCCGTCGTCGATGGTCCGCCAATCGGCGGGCGAGTCCCGCCGCAAGATCGAGGGGACCTGAGGGTGGCTCCGGGTTCCAAGGCCCCCTCGCCTCCCGACGACGCCCCGTCGGACAAGGAGGCGCCTCGCGCGGCGGGAAAGCGCGCCTGGCAGGCGCCTCGCGTGCGCACCGGCCACCTGTTCGAATCGAACAGCCTGGCCTGCGGCAAGAACACGCCCGCGCTGGACCAGTGCATTCAGAACCCGGTGTCGTCGTGACGCCGGGGGCCCTCCCCGACGGTGGCGCGCCCGAGCCGGTCGCGGAGCTGCTGATCTCGATCGGGGGCGTCATCGGTCACTTCGCGCTGGGCGAGGCGCCCGCGCCGTTCCTGCAGCAGGTGCGCGATCGTTATGGCCCGTACACGGTCCCGCCCGCGGCGTGGGTCGAGCGGGCGTTCTCGGTCGCGGTGACGTTCACCGCCGCCGTGACCGCCAGCGACGGTGAGCTGCGCGCCGGTGAGGTCGCCGCCCGCCCCCTGCGCGTCGACGAGTCCGCCCAGGCCATCCGCGTCGCGCGCTGGGACTTCTCCGCGGCGCTGGCGCCGGGCGGCCGCCAGGGGAGCCGCGCCGTCTGGGACGGACGGGCCAGCTGCCAGATGAATCCGTTCGCGCTCGACTCGCTGATGCGCGTGCTGTGGGCGGTGTTCCTGCCGCGCTCGGGGGGCGCGTTGTTCCACGCGTGCGCGCTGCGCATCGGCGAAGGCGGCGTGATCTTCCCGGGGCAGAGCGGCGCGGGAAAGAGCACCCTGGCGCGCAAGCTCTCCGAGCCGGAGCGCGTGCTGACGGACGAGCTGGTCGCGGTCTCCCGCGCCGAGCTGGGCCGCTGGCGCGTCACCGGGACGCCGTTCTGGGGCGACTTCAAGCGTGGCGGCGGCTCGATCCGCAGCTGGCCCCTGCGCGCGATCTCGTTCCTGGAGCAGGCGCCCGCGCTGGAGGTCCGTTCCGTGCAGCCCGCCGAGGCCGCCTGGCGCCTCCTCGGCTGCTTCCTGTGCTTTCAGACCGACGCGGACACGGCGGCCCGCAACCTGGCCATCGCCGCCGAGCTGTGCACGGACGTGCACACCATCGTCTCACAGAGCGCGCGCGACACGCCCTCCACCGCCATCGAGGCCGCGCTGGCGCCGTTCCTTCCCGACGCCGGGGGGCGCGATCACCCCCCCACGTCACGCGAGATGATCTCCGAGTTTCGCTGGCAGCTGCGGCTGAACGGGCATTATGCGTACCAGCCGCGGGGCACCAGCATGAAGCCCTGGCTGCGCTCGGGCGACTCGCTGTTCATCGAGGCGGTCGATGCCCAGCAACTGCTGGCCGGCGACGTCGTGCTGTACTGGACCCCGGGACCCACGCCGCACGAGGACCGCCTGACCTGCCACCGCCTGGTGGCGCGGCGAAGCGTGCGTGGCCCGGCCAGGCCGGCCGGGCTGGGGGCTCGCACGAAGTTCTACATGAAGGGCGACGCCCGCTCGGCCATCGAACGCTTCGAGGACGGGCGCGAGTCGGAGATCCTGGGCCGCGTGTCGGCGGTGGCGCGCGACGGCCGGTCGCAGCCGGTCCCGGGCCGCGTGGGCAACCTGGCGCGGCTGCTCGGCTCGCTGGTGGTGACCCCGCTGCTGAAGGTGACGGGACGATGATGGACGCCAGCGCCATCCGCCGCATCGGCTCG
>Ga0105240_10001914_pt1 | contig 34564 bp, 51 predicted proteins | sample KBSC54metaG_FD_80426 | JGI IMG/M metagenome (GOLD analysis project Ga0105240, IMG submission 80426) | Corn rhizosphere microbial communities from Kellogg Biological Station, Michigan, USA - KBS C5-4 metaG | ecosystem: Host-associated > Plants > Roots > Rhizosphere > Soil | place: Michigan, USA... | reverse complement strand
CCTTGGAGCCATCGCCGCCTCGGCTTCCCCATACTACTACGGGCCCGGCTATTACTACGGGCCGCGATACTACCGACCTGGCCCGTACGCCTACTATGGCGGTCCCGTTTATTACGGACCCCGGTACTATCGCTGGGGAGCACCAGCCTACTGGTAAAGAAACAGGCCCGGATGAACCGGGTCTTTTTTTTGTGGTGGGCTGAAAGAAGTGGCGGGTTGTGCGAGCGTCTTGGCGGCCTGAAGGGCCTCGCCCGTCACCGTGCCTGTAATCGATCGCCGGCCGGGTCGTCGTCAAAGTAGTGGTAGACGCTAGGCCGGCCGTCCGGAAACCTCACCTCGTAGGAGCCGGTCTGCGGCACGCTTTCGTGTTTGATCAGTCGTATCTGACCCATGCCTCATCATTCCGCCAATCGGGCTAGCGCGCAAATTATCAATCTGGCCTCGGAACGGCGGCCGGCTACTGTGGCTTCCGCGCCTTGGCACCGTAGAGGGCGGGAGAATTTTGAGGCCAGCTGCGGTAGAGCGCGGCTGCTGAAATCAACAGTGCTAGAAGGGCAATGGCGACCGAGATATTTCCCCTGCGATCGTTTTTCTCCTGCAAGACGAGTTGTCGAGCCCTATACGCCCGCTCTTCACCATTTTCCTTTTCATCCAGCCAAGCCCAACCGTGTTTGCGTTTATCCTCGTAAAAAAGGCCGGCCTCTAGTCGTTTGCGAAGATCGATTTCCCTGAGCTACTCAAATTCATGCCGGTACCTCTGACGAATGTGTATCCGGTCCGTCATTTTCCCTTCGCCCTCAGCCCAAGCCCGACCACGCAACCGCCGATGTCGCTGCATTCATCTCATTGAGGTATGTTTCCAAATCGGCGCGCGCCCGCTCAATCAGTGAGAGCGCGCGTATTGGGGCGCGGCCCAACTTCGCGAGTTCGATGAAGTCGTCCAAATCATCACGCGGTTCGCGCGTTGCCTCGATGGAGCTATCATTCATGGGGGGTCTCGAATCTTGACTCGAGCATGATTCCGCCCCCTCGTGGCGCGCGCAAGCGGATTTCCCCACAAAAGGGGTAGTTAATTGCCCCCGTTATTGCGATGTCACTACCTTGACGCCTTTCGAGATCACCGCCTTAAAGAGGGACCTCATGCCCGGCTCCCGCAGGATTTCATCGGCAACGTTGAATTTGGAATCGATCTGCCATTCAGCCCCAGCGCTTGGCGCAGGCAAGTTTTGTGTTCCGACGATGTAGGCGAGGCGTCCAGTTCGTCGTCCGGCGCTTTGCCATTCGATGTAGCGAGCCAGCCTGTCGCCCATTGCTTCCTGTGCCTTCAGCCTCTTGAATCGGTTCACGCCAATGCGGCGCCGTTCTGAGCGAAAGTGCAAGTGGATTTCCCCTGACTGCCGAGCTACAGCGCGTCGGCTCCGCCTTCATCGAGACTTGGGCGCAATCTTCTCAGCCCACTTAATGCAAACCCTCGCCACGCATGTAAGCATTTTAGCGATGGCCAATCGAATTTCTTTAAACGAAACCTCATCAGGTCGCTGCGGCGGGATATCGATTGGCATCGGCGCACCTTCGTCCTCAGCCCGATCTCGAGCGCCGCCCAGCTACTTCTTTGCGGTAGAGCGATCGACGCGGACGCTTTGAAACTCTTCTGGCCCTTTGAGCAGTCGCCGCTTGCGGTTCGCTTGTTCGTTCAGGGTAGCTGACTGATCAGCGAGCTGGTCCAGTTGCTCTGCAGCCATCGCATTCGCCCTGTCCGCGCGCGCGCCGTTGGCTTGTCTTGGCCGCGCCTTCATCGTTAGCCCTAGCTCGACCAGCCGCCGAATGGCTTCGGAACGGCCGACATCGTTTGTCTCGCCCCACGCGTCGGCCGCAGCAATGAGTTCTGCCGGCATCCTTAAGACGACCTGCGGATCCTTCCCCGTTGCAGGACGCCCGCGCTTTTTAGGCATTGCCTTTATTGACTTCTTCATAATTTAGGCATTACCATAAAAGCGAGCCGAGGGAAAGTAGCGAGCTTCACCTCGGCTCTAACTTCAACCATCGAAAGGGTTAAAATCCATGATCGAAGCTGATCCGCGTCTTAGCACGCCACCCCGAAACTCGTCTCCAGTTCACCGACCGATGTTTCCGCCTGCAGCGGACTCCATCCATGCGTTTCCCAGCAAGTCCCACACGCCCGCTAATGGCATAGGCCGCAGGAGCTGCTTGCCGCCTTAGTTGCCATGCCGGTGGCTATCCATGGTGTGCCGGCTGGGCAGCGGAGCTCAAGGAGCTTTTCGCCGCTTATGTCGAGACCAAGCAGAAGCAGAACGTTCTCGATTATGACGACCTTCTCCTCTACTGGGCGCAGATGATGTCTGACGCGGCTATAGCCGACGATATCGGAGGCCGCTTCGATCACGTGCTCGTCGACGAATACCAGGACACCAACCGCCTGCAGTCCTCGGTTTTGCTTGCCTTGAAGCCCGGCGGCCGTGGCCTCACCGTGGTCGGCGACGATGCGCAATCCATCTATTCGTTCCGAGCGGCGACCGTTCGCAACATCCTGGACTTTCCCGATCAGTTCAGTCCCAAAGCCGAAATCGTCACGCTTGACCGAAACTATCGTTCAACGCAGCCGACCCTTTCCGCTGCGAATGGCGTAATCGATCTCGCGCATGAGCGTTTCACCAAGAATCTAATGGACCGAACGCACTTCAGCGATCAAACCTTCTCTGGTCGCTGTGCGCGACGAGGCGGACCAGGCGCGGTACATCGTTGAGCAGATCCTCAAAAACCGTGAGGAAGGCAGCCGCGCGCCGGCGATAATTGGACTGAGTTCGTAACGACCGTCGGGAACCTCCGTTATTCTGAATGGCCGACGGACTTGGAGCGTGTCCGCTTGTGGTACGAGCCTCACTTGGATCGTATTCATGAAGACGCCGAGATCCGACGCGGCGACCTCGTTCAACTGGAACAAATAGCAAGCGGATACCCTTCGCGTGAGCGCTTCCTTACCGAGCTCACGCTGGACCCGCCAGATGCGACCGGCGACGAGGCGGGCGTGCCCCTGCTGGATGAGGATTACCTGATCCTGTCGACCATTCACTCGGCCAAAGGCCAGGAATGGAAGTCAGTTTACGTTATGAACGTAGTCGATGGCTGCATGCCATCGGACCTCGGCACCGGCACGGCCGCCGTCCTTGAGGAGCAACGGCGCCTCCTCTACGTCGCAATGACGCGAGCCAAGGACGACCTGCATCTCGTAGAGCCGCAACGTTTCTTTACGCACGGTCAGCGTTCGCAAGGCGACCGGCACGTCTACGCATCGCGGACGCGCTTCATCCCCGAGAAGCTACTCGGTTTGTTCGAGCGAACGAGCTGGCCCGCGGCGGCGCCCGGAGTGGCCCCCAGAGGTCCGAGCCAAGGCCCGCGCATCGACATCGGAGCTCGCGTGCGAGGAATGTGGCGATAGCTTCCTGGCGTCGGTGACGAGTGTTCGCCTGTTTTGCACAAGGTGTCAGAAGACGTGAACAATCTGCAGCCGGGGCAATTTCGAATCCCAGACTTGTGTTAAGCGCTCGGAACGAGCAGCTGGGCGTAAGGATTCGTCTCGGCAGGGGTCGTTTCGATGCTGATGACGAATGAAAGAAGACCAAGTGTCCGGACACTTAGAGGGTGGGCCATCGCCGTGCTCCAGGAGGCTCGTGCGGTTCGGGAATGCGAGACCCACGGCTGGATGCGGACCGTGCCGACCTGCACGCACGCGAGCGCGCCTTCGAGATTGCCAAGCAGGATCCGCCCCGAGGCGTGTCGTCCGAGGCCGCCGCAGTTGCCATCGCGGAAGTGCTAGACGGCATCGGCGACACCTGTCCCGAGTGTCCCGCCGGCGATTAGGCTGTGCCCTAAAAGGAATTTCGAGTCTGGTCAGTCGAAAAAGTTGATGCTTTCAACATGGTTCATAAGGTTAGTAACGAGTCAGGTTAAGTGGATTACCAGTCCTGAGCATTTGGGCCCACTGAGATTCCAGTCCCGTCGGCCCTTACACAAGCGACGAATGAAGAGCGTGCTCTCCTGAACGCTGCCATCACGGGTTCCGCTAGGATGCGACAGCGAAAACGCGACAATCATGGGTCGCGACTACCAAACGTACGCGCCAATATTCGGGTTGAGGCGATCAAATGCATATGGCATAATATGCCATATTGCCCCTTTTGGGGAGGATACTAATGCCTACCAGAAATGTCGTGCTGACGGAGCGTCAGGAAGAACTCCTTGAGACCCTCGTCAAGTCTGGCCGCTACCAGAATGCTAGCGAGGTCTTGCGCGATGGGTTGCGGCTCGTGGAGCAACGCGAGGCGGAGGATGCAGGTAAGCTGAAAGCCCTGCGCGCCGCGGCTCGCGTCGGCGTCGGGGCGCTGGATCGGGGAGACTTCAAAGAATTTGGAAATATCGAGGAGCTGGAAACCTATTTGAATGACCTCTCCAAGAAGGTCATCTCCCGAACCGCCGAATAGAGCCGCCATGGCGGAGCGGAGATGGCGCGTTCGTCTCGGCGCTGCGGCGGAAGTCGACTTTGCCAACATCCTCAAATGGACCGCCGAGAATTTTGGCGCGCGACAAGCTCGCGTCTATCAGAACACCCTCATTCAGGCGATTGGCGAGCTCGCCGACGGCCCCGATGTTGCGGGCTCCAGGCCCCGCGACGAGATCATGGCGGGCCTTCGCACCATCCACATTGCGCGGGGCGGTCGTCGCGGAAGCCATTTCCTGATGTACCGGGCCGCGCCAAACAGCACGATCGAAATCGTGCGCATCCTCCACGACAGAATGGACCTTCAACGCCACGTCCCACCTGCCCCCGACGAGAGTACGGAATAGAATTGCTAATCGCGATACAGAGTGGAGACTGGAGGTTCGGGCGGCCCAGACTCGATTCTACCTTGAGGGCACATAGGCATTTACGAACGACAGTCCCTGCCAATTTCAGTTCCCTCGACTTCGATACTCGTCTTAGCAACTTCGAAGGACTGGCCGGCGGATGGCACAGCGACTATCGTTGAAAGTGAGAAGTTGGCGCGCAGGGTGTGTGCACGCAGCATGGGAGTGCCGAACGTGAGTGTTGTTGCATTCACGAAGGAAGAAAGTGCCGAGACCGCATCTGAGACGCTTCTGCCAGACCGGCCGATCTCGCCTCATCCGAACTTGGTCACCGCGGCTGGCATGCAGGCCTTGGAGGCCCATTTGAAGGAAGCGCAGGAAGCCTACGAGGTCTCGCAATGCCTAGGCGACGTGAACGAGCGGCGACGACAAGGCGCCCTTCCGCTGCGAGATGCACGATACTTCGCGGCTCGTGTCCGGACGGCCCAGGTGGTTCCAGATCCGACGACCTTCGACAAAGTGGTCTTCGGAAGCACGGTTACCTTTCGTCGCACCGACGGGCGCGTGCAAAAGTATCGAATCGTGGGCGAAGACGAGGCCGACCCGAGAAGGGAATGATCTCCTTCGTTTCGCCGATCGCCAAGCTTTTGATGGGCAAGTCAGTCGGGGACGTATTGGACGCAACGGGCCAAGAAATCGAAATCGTGGCGATCTCGTAGAAATTCTGAGGCCACTCGCTGCGGAGGAGCAAGGCGCTGGGCGACGACTGGATTTCCGGATCTCGGCAAGACTAGACTTGCGGCCTACTCAGCCTGGATGCAAGAGTCATGATGCCGGGAGCATCGCAACAATGCAATGCTTGAAAACTGACTCTGGCCGCCATGGCCGGGTCATCACTGATTATCGCGGCGGCTTCGCTGTCGGTATCGCCGCACACGGGATTGGCACAGCACGCGCGTTTCAAGTCGACGAGATTCCGGCGTTTTCTCTGGCATCGCTATGGGCCTGAACGCATTGGTGACTTCACTGCTTTAAGCTAAGGCGTCGGGTGTTGGACGCCTTGCGGGCCGTCATCGAGGCAAGCGGCATGCATCGCCCAGCGAAAGCGCCTCCCGACCTTCCGGACGATGTTCTAGCGGCGCCACGTCACGCTTGGCGCAATTAATTTTTGCGGGATGCGGGCGGCAGGGAGCCGGACGCGAAGCCGGGGACGCACGACAGAGTATTCAGGCGGGCCGTTACTGATCTGACTGAGGCTGGAAAAGTCGGTGAAGTCGACGGCTGGTTTTGGCCGAAGGGCGGACAATCCCCGGACATGTCCGGACAGTAAGATCCTTTGTCCGCTGCCCTCTTTAAGCCGGGGCGGACAACCGGACAGCCGGACAGGGGTCTATAAGACCCTGTCCGTCCGGATTGTCCGTCCTGCTAATAGGCTGTTTTGTAATAACGTGCACCATGCGGTAGATGGCGTTTAACAACACATGCTGAATACACCGAACTGGCCCCGGACCGCTTCAAGGACTTCTGGCACTGAGCGCGGAGGTCCGTGGGCATGGGTTGATCGAGAGGCGCCAATTGGCGTGTCTGACTTCCTTCATGATGTGACGTGCTGGCGCGGCCGCCCGGGACCGTTGGGAACGCCAAGCCGCGCGCCCGCGTTGATATCTGGCTATGTCCGAAGAGGAGATTGAATCTCTCATTTTCAACCTGCTCGACCGCCACCTTTCAGGCGAGCAGCGTAGACAGGCGTTGAAGTGGCTGAGGCTCCGGGCCGCCTCGTATCGCACTATGCGACGGCTCATCCGGATCGAGGACGAGGACGAGGACGAGGACCCCGAGGAATAAGCCCGCAGCCAGCGGGCGCAGCGGCCCGCTCAGGGCGTTCCGGATGGCCAGCCTTCGCTAGCCGCCAGTCAAGATTAGCGCACTGGTGGCGCTCGGCGGGCCGAAGCTGATCTATTTCGGAGCCGAACCCGTTGTGTTCTCAGGTTGGCCCGGAGGATGCGCAGAAGCACCCGGCTTGTCTTGGTTGGCTACGTAGCCCGATTCTCCGGAGTTGCGAGTCTTGGCTCCTTTGTCAGCTTCGCGCTGCATTTGTTCGTTGGGCTCGTTGGCCTTTAGCTGATTGTCTGCACCGCTGTGGATTTGCGCTTTAGTTTCGCTACTAGGCGCGGCCTGTTGTTGTGCTATCGCCGGGAAAGCAATCGCGCTGCCGATAGTGATAAGCGTTGCGAGAGTTGAAATTCGCATGGGTGTTTCCTCCAGTTGTCCCGGGCCGGTAACGCGCGGGGTGCCGGAAGCGTTTCTTGTTCCTGGGCGTGAAACTACGCTCTATGTGCCCAACAATGGGCACGCGCTGAAAACACGAGGTGGGCAATGTTGCACTACGTTGGCAAGGCTAGCTGCTAGACTTTCCGTTTTGATCGGTAACACCGTCAAGCCAATCCTGCTCGACGGCCAAAGCGCGCCACGCAGCTTCCATGCGCAGGTATCGCTTGCGTGTCGGCTCGTCGGAAGCTTGTGCGGCAAGCTGAGCACAATTGTCCGCGTTCTCTTTGAAATGCTGTGATTGTCCCATGGCGTTTCTCCTTTAGAAACGACATGGGTTCGTCAAGCACGGGCATCAATGCATTTCATCGTGACGATTAGGCAACGCACATGAACCGTTGTTCAGGCGTCATCGCGGCGCGTGGTTGGCGTCTGTGGCTGCCTGTGGACAACCGTAAAACGCCAGCATCACCGAAATGGTTCGCGCGATAGTCTTGGCCATTGAACTTAGTGATGTTGCGGGGATAGTCATGGACGAATTTTCACAAGCGCGCATTCGGCTAATACGCGACCTTGCCGAAAAGGCGGACCGCTTCACCAAGCGGAGACTGCTAGACTTGGTGGCACGCTACGATGATCCCAAGCACAGGCCATTGAATGACGTCCCGCATCCGCTTGCGAATCTGTCGTCAGAATCTAACCGATAGTAGCTTGAAGCTCACGCCACGGCCGGCTAACGCGTCGGCGTTTCGAGCGGCACTCCGGGCGCCTTATCCAGCGGTGGATGTGGGTGCGCAAGTCCGGTGGTGCCCGGTGGCGCCACGTTGCTGGCTTGTCGCGTGTCGACGCGGTTCAAGGTGATGATCGCCGGGAGGATGAAGGCGACAACGGCAGCGGCGGCGAACAGCGTCAACGCGGTCCGATATTGGGTCATCACGGCTGCTCCATAGCTGAAACCGATTCAACTCGGTGGCCGCAACCCCGGCGACGAAAGCCATTCGTTGAGGCGTGAGGCGGTTTCGATTTGTCTGATCTTTTCGACTAGCGCGTCCCTAGCGGGACCATGTGGTGTAAGTGCCAACTGCGCTGTGAGGCGGCCTTTTTCGGCCGCAAGCTGATCTTCAAAGGAATGGGGTTTAGAACGGTGACGCGGCATGGCTACCTCCTGCTTACGGGTCCTAACCGTAGGGTTCAGCGGGAAATGTGCTGCATAGGAATATTTGGACAGCGCCTTTCGTCTGTCAACCAATTTGGGCTGTGAGCGCCCGTCGTTTAGCCAGTTTGCTGCGGTGCGATTTCGCGGTTCGCAGCGGAGGCGTGTTCGGCTTCGCCTGCCGAGCACGGCATCAGCACGCAGAGAATGCTTACGATCCTGAAGCGCCATAGGGCAGAGGGGGCCCTCTGTCTTCCAGCATAGAGGGACGTAGACCGGCCAATGAGAAAATTCACGTATCCGCAAAACCCGAACAATCAGCGGGGTCTTGTGCGTGGCGTAGTTGTCCATGACGAGATGGACGTCGAGCCCGTGCGGCACGGCAGCCTCGATCTCGTCGAGGAACTTGCGGAATTCGGCGGCACGGTGACGTCCGTAGCAATATCGAGGGCCGCGAACAGCGAGGTGGTGCCATGCCTTTTGTAGTCATTACCCGTCCTGTGTGTGGACGAAAAAGTCGCAAATCCAGGCTCTGGACCGCAGCCAGCCGATGTTGCCGATGCGTCCCGGCCAGCCGGCCCGAAGGAGCCAATCTGTAACCCGATTGCTTTAGCCGTCTTTAGGTTAATGAAGAGGTCGAATTTGGTCGGCTGCTCCACCGGGATGTCGGCTGGCTTCGTTCCGCGCAAACTCTTGTCCACATATTCGGCGGCGCGTCGGAACAGGTCGGCGAAGTTCGGCCCGTAAGACATTAGAGCTCCCGCTTCGACATACTCCCGGCTGCCGTAGATCGTCGGCAATCCGAGATCCTGAGCCAAGGTGTTGATTCTAATCCGATTGGTGAAGACCAGTGGGTCAGTAGCTACGTAAAGTGCGTCTGCGTGGTCCTTCAGCGCTGCGATAGCCGGTGCGATATCATCCGTCCGCCGGATTTCGAGTGTCGTAACTTTGAGGCCTAATTTACGGGCTGCTTCTTGAACCTCGTGCATCTCCAATAACGCCCCCGGCGCGCCGGGATTGGCCATAACCGCCAACCTTGCAAGATTGGAGACAGCCTCACGCAAGAGTTCAAGACGCTTGTCAGCGGTATCCGTCGTTTGAATCGATAGGCCAGTGACATTGCCGCCTGGATGCGCGAGGCTCGCGACGACGCCGACGCCCACCGGGTCCATCTGTGCCGCAAAGACAATGGGAATAAGCGTTGTAGTGCGCTTTGCAGCCAGGACCGGCGCCGATGCATACGTAACAATAACATCGACCTTGAGCTTTACGAACTCGGTGGCGATCTCCGCGAATCGCTCGGCGCGTGCCTCTGCCCAGCGATACTCAATCACGACGGTGCGCCCCTCGACCCAACCCAGCTCGCGCAGCCGTTGCACAAAATGTTGATCCAAGGCGCCGTGGCCGAGGCCGTGGTCGGGCCGAGGAATCCAATAGTCGGCGGCTTGCCTGCAAGCTGTGCACGAGCCGCTAGCGGCCAAGATGCTGCGCCGCCAAGTAATGCGACGAAATCGCGCCTTTTCATCTGCTTCTCTCGACCCGAACGTGCGGCCTAGCATATCGCCGTGGGACATGCCGGCGAGGTCGGGTAGCCGCGCCAGCTATCTGCTGCTCTAAATTGATCAATCTGTTGGCGATTCATGTCGGCCCGATCACTTCTGACACGTCCAAAATAAACCAAACGGAGGCCTGCCGGAGTTGTAGGCAAGGCCGGACTACGCGGCCTGCTCGAGGCGTTGATCGATTTCTTGACGCAAGGCACCGAAATCAATGGGCTTGGTCAGCAATCCGGCCGCCCCGAGTTCGATCGCTCTCTTCCTGGTCGCGTCGTCACCATACGCCGTGATCATGATGACAGGTACATTCGGTCGTGCCGCCTTCACCTTCGGCAGCATCTCAAGTCCTGTCATCCCGGGCATGTTGATATCCGACAGGATCAAGATCAGCGAGGGGTCGGCGATTGCTTTCGCGTGCTCCAGCGCGTCCTCTGCCGAGATCGCGAACTCCATAACGAAACGCCCCGACCGGATGTCGCGGCGAAATTGCTGGCGAAACAGGCTCGCAACGTCCGGCTCGTCGTCAACCACAAGGATAAAGGTGCTCAATGCTTCTGCCCCTCTGCTTGCGCGGGCATCCTACGAGGCAATGTGATAATGAACTCCGTAAATGAACCGGGTTCGGTCATGACATCAATCGTCCCGCCGTGCTGCTTCACTACGATGTCGTGGCTCATTGACAGGCCAAGCCCGGTACCTTCCCCCGCCGGCTTTGTGGTGAAGAAGGGGTTGAACATTTTCTCCCTGACATCAGGCGCGATTCCCATGCCGTTGTCGCGGATGCGGATCTCGATCCTATCGCCGAGATTTCGGGTTGTTGCCTTCAGCCTGGGCTCAAAGCCGCCGTCGGCTTCAGCCGCGCGCCTGTTGGCGGCATAAAACCCATTTGAGATCAGGTTCAACAGCACTCTCGTGATCTCCTGTGGGTAAATGTCCGCGACTCCAATTGCTGGATCGAAATCGCGCTCCAGCGTGATGCTGAAGCCTTGCTTTTCGGCGCGCGCCCCGTGGTAGGCGAGGTTCAGGCTCTCGTCGATGATTGCATTGATCTCGATCGGGCGATGCTCTCCAGATCCGGAACGCGAGTGCAAGAGCATGTTCTTGACAATCGCGTCGGCGCGCTTGCCGTGCTGCACCACCTTGCCGAGATTATCCTTGAGCGTTCCGGTGAGCTCATCGACCTCGCTGCGGAGCGTCTCGTTGAGCACGGCGGGCTTGAGCGCGTCCCTTAGTTCGTCGGTCAATTCCGCTGACAGCGCCGCAAAATTGTTGACGAAGTTGAGCGGATTTTTGATCTCATGTGCGATCCCCGCGGTGAGCTGACCGAGAGAGGCGAGCTTTTCGGTCTGGATCAGGCGGTCCTGCGCGGTGCGCAAGTTATCCAGCGATTGCGACAGTTCATGGGTACGTTTGCGCAATTCGTTCAGCAAGCGGGCGTTCTCGATGGCGATCACGGCCTGACTGGCAAAATTGGCCACGAGTTCGGTCTGCTTGTCTGTGAAGGGCTTCACCTCTTGGCGAAATATCGTTATAGCGCCAATCAGCTCAGGTTCCTTCAGCATCGGCACGATCACAAGCGATCGCGCTCCTCCAAGATCGGCCAACGCGCGGACGTTTGTATGGCCTTCGCGATAGGGCGGCTGGGTACGGATATCCTCGATCTGAACGGGCCCACGGGTCCGCTCGATCATGCTTAATCCGCTTTGCGGATGCGGCTGAATCCGCTGATGGAGCTGGGCCAGCTTGTAGGGTTCGGGCACGTTGTACAGCGCTACAGTCCGGAAGGCTTCTTGCTCATACAGAGTCATCGCGCCAAAACTAGCGCCGCAGATGCGCGTCGCATTTTCTAGCATCTTTTGGAAGGCGGGATTGAGGTCACCAGCCGAAGAGCTGATGATTTCGAGAACTTCGGAAGTCGCGGTCTGCTGTTCCAGGGATTCGGTAAGCTCGCGGGTGCGCGCCTGAACCTCGTCGAACAGGCGGACATTGCCGATCGCGATCACGGCCTGGTCGGCGAAGGTCTGCAGCAGAGCGACGTGTTTGTCGCTGAATGGGTCCACCTCGGTGCGTCGCAGAATAATGGCGCCGATGCTTTCGCCTTCGCGCACCAGCGGGATCGATAGAATGGTGCGATGACCGAAACGGCGCGCGCGTTCCTGAGCCTCGGGAAAGCTATCTCCTTCAGACGTCAGGAGATCGTGGACATGCACCGCCCTTCGTTCGATGACGGCCAGGCCCGCGGTCGAGTTCCGGTCGATCGGCAAACTCTTGCTGGTGACCGGGATCGGCCCATGATGTGCGCTGAATTCCAGATCGTCCCCGCTCTTTAGGCGCACTACGGCATCATAAGCGCCGCAAAGCTCGCAGGCGCTCTCAACGATAGCCTTGAGCACCGGCCTAACGTCGGTCGGCGAAGAGGCAATCACATTCAGGATGTTGGCGCTGCCGGTCTGATGTCTCAGCGCCTCCTCGAGATCACGCGTCTTCGTCTGTACCTCGTCAAACAGGCGCGCATTCTCGATCGCGATCACGGCCTGGTCGGCGAAGGTCTGCACCAGCTCGATCTGCTTGTCGGAAAACGGCTTGACCGTCTTGCGGCAGAGGAACAACACTCCCATCGGCTCGCCCGACCGAAGCAGGGGAACACCAAGCAGCGTGCGATAGTCGCCGGCTCTTTGCTGCTCGGGAAAGGCGTATTCCGGGTCTGCCAGAACATCACCGATCTGCACCGCCCGGCGCGCTAGTAGCACCCGTCCGACGAGACTGCCGCGCTCTGGACGGAGTCGAACGGAGTAGGAAACCCGCTCCCAGTCCGCAGAGAAATTGTATCGAGTGGCGTGATAGTAGCCGCCGTCGGCGCCCTGTCGGGCGATCGCAGCACTATCGGCGTTACAGAGGCGCGCGGCGGATTCCGTCAGCGTGTCGAGAACCACCTGGAGATCGAAGGCAGAGCGGCTGATCACCTTCAGCACATCCGCCGTGGCCGTCTGCTGCTGCAAGGACTCCTCGAGGTCACGCGTCTTAGCCCGAACTTCTTCGAACAGCCGGGTGTTCTCGATTGCGATGACCGCCTGGTCGGCAAATGTCGTGACGAGTTCGATCTGCTTCTCGGCGAACTCTTGCACGCGGCGGCGGGCAATCACGATGACACCGATCGGCTCGTCCGCACGCAATAGCGGGACGCCAAGGGCAGTGCGCTGGCCGGCAAGCTCCGTAGATTCGCGCAGCGTATAATCGGGATCGGCGGCGACATCGGGGATTTGCACCGTGTGCCGCTCGAGCACAGCGCGACCGGTAATGGTACCGCGGTTCGGTATAATCGGATGACCTTCGAGGAAATGAACATATTCCTGGGAAAAGCCAACGGCGGCGCCGGCCCGGTATTGATCGCCCTGGCGACGCATGATGAAGGCCATATCGGCATCGCAAAGCCGAGCCGCCGATTGGACCAGAGTGTCAAGCACCACCTGAAGATCGAAGGCTGAGCGGCTGATGACCTTTAGCACATCGGCGGTCGCGGTCTGCTGCTGCAGGGACTCGGTGAGCTCGCGCGTACGCGCCTGCACCTCGTCGAACAGGCGAACATTGCCGATCGCGATCACGGCTTGGTCGGCGAAAGTCTGCAGCAGGGATATCTGCTTTTCATTGAAGGCAACCGGTTCCAGGCGACGAAGCACGATGGCGCCTATGGCCTCGCCTTCCCGCAATAGCGGCACGGCAAGGGTGCATCGGTGACCTTGTTGACGCGCCATCTCCTGTCCATCCGGAAACTCGGCCGCCTCCGGAGCGAGAAAGTCCGAGACCTGCACGGGCATCTTGTCGACCACTGAACGGCCGGTCACCCAGTTTCGATTGATCGGCCACTTATGCTGGCCGGTCGGGATCGGCCCGTGATGAGCGCTGAAGTGCAAGTCGTCGACAATCTTCAAGAGGACGTTGGCGTCATAGGCGTTGCAAAGCGTGCAGGCGCTCTCGACGATCGCCTGCAGCGCCGGGCCGACCTCCGTCGGCGACGACGCTATTACGCCGAGAATATTGCTACTGGCCGTCTGATGCGTAAGAGCCTCAGTGAGATCGCGCGTACGCTGCTGCACCTCGTTGAACAGCCGCGCGTTCTCGATCGCGATGACGGCCTGGTCGGCAAAGGTCTGCAGCAACTGGACGTGGTGATCGGCGAACGTGCCGGTCTGTACGCGGGTGACGCTGATGAGTCCGATCGGCAGGCCATTGTTCATCAGCGGCGCGCACAGCATGCTGCGGAAGCCGCGCGCCCTCGCGATTTCCATGATCTGTGTGTTCGGCATGTCCTCGGTATCGACAATTTGGGCCGGCTTGCCGCCGGTCGCCAGTTCGAACGGCTCGAAGCTGTCGAGCGGACTCGGAAACGCTGCCTGGAGCACCCGGTCCGCTGCCGGATTGGTCGGTGTGAAAGACTTAAGTTGCGCAAAGTCGCCGACGAAGCGAAACACTGCGGTCGAAAACCCGCCTAACAAGCGGTTCGCGCTGGTCGCGATCTCATCGAACACTGGTTGCGTGTCGGCGGGAGAACTCGCGATAACCTTCAATATGTCGGCGGTCGCGGTCTGCCGCTCCAGCGCCTCGCGCGTTTCGTTAAACAGCCGCGCGTTTTCGATCGCGATGACCGCCTGGTCGGCGAAGGTCCTGAGAAGATTCCGTTCTTTGTCGCTGAACGTCGCGTTAGGTTCGCGCGTGATCGTCATCATGCCCACACCACGGCCTTCCCACAACATAGGCGTGAGAAGATCCGAGAAATTTCCGATCACTTGAGCCGCGCGGCCGAGGCTAAGCGGCACATTCGCGCCATTTAAAATGTCCGGATAATACACTTGCTGACGTGCGCCGAGCACAACCGGAGCTGCGGTTTGCTCAATGGGCTGCGGGTAAACAGCAGTCACGAGTTCCATATTGGCGCCGCGGCCGGCCACGAGATGCAGCAATCCATCGCCGGGTGTGAGAAAAATACCAATCTGTTTGCATGTGAACAGCCGCTCGATGCTGTCGACGATCCGCTGAAATACCGGCTTGGGATCGGCCATGGCACTGCTGATGACCTTAAGCACCTCGGCGGTCGCGGTTTGATGCTCCAGCGCCTCGCGAGTCTCATTGAATAGCCGCGCGTTCTCGATCGCGATGACGGCCTGGTCGGCGAAGGTGCGCAAAAGCTGAACGTTACGTTCCCCAAGCACGCCCGTCTCGCGCCGCGTGCAGGTGATGAACCCGATGAACGCGCGCTGGTTCATCAACGGCGTGAATGTGACGCTGCGCCAGCCGCGCGCACGGCCAACTCGCCGGGTTAGCGGATCGGCCGCCTCAGCGTCGGCGATCTGTGCGGTCTCGCCGTTCTGTACCAAAGCGAGGGGTGGCACTTCGCTCCGATGCAGCGGGAAGGCGGCCTTAAGGGCTTCGTCGGATTCCGGGGTGGTTGGCGTGAACGCCACCAAATGAATGATGTCGTCGATCACGCGATAGACGGCCGTCGAGAAGCCGCCGGTCAACCGGTTGGCGCTCGACGCGATCGCCTCAAACACAGGCTGAACGTCCGCGGGCGAACTCGCCATCACCTTCAGGATATCGGCGGTCGCCGTCTGCCGTTCCAACGCTTCCTTCGTCTCGTTGAATAGCCGCGCGTTCTCGATCGCGATTACGGCCTGATCAGCAAAGCTCTGCTGCAGCGCGAGTTCATCTTCGCTGAACGGCAGCAGGTGGTCGCGATAAACGACGAGCACGCCGATCGCTTTGCCGTCGCGCCGCAGCGGTGTGCCGCAGATCGTGCGCGTACCGGCGGCGCGGGCATACGGAATGCCGACCAAATCGGCTAAGGCAGGATCGGGATTGTCGAGGTCGGGAATGTGAATCTGGCGGTTCTGGCCAATCACTGCGCCCGGCAGGTTGCGCCCGCCGATCCGGATCGCGTCCAGCGGCACGGCCAAGCGGACGCGTTGTGCGCTCTCGCCGAAACGGAATCCCTTTCCCCACCTGCCGCCCTCCGCCAGCTGAATTTGAACGCTGGCAGCGCCGAACAGGCGGGCAGTGGTTTCAGCGATCTGCTGCAACGAACGATCGGCATCGCCTGGCACACTTGCGATCGTCCTGAGGATTTCTGCACTGGCGTGCTGGCGATCCTGCGCGGCGCGCAACTCGGCCAAGAGCCGGGCGTTCTCCTGCCTCAAATCTGCCACTACGTCCTGAGGAAGCGCGGGCATGGATAAAATCCATATTCCCGACGCCTGATGACGCCGGGCCAATGCGACAGGTGAAATGAGTCACACTGTGCTAACCAATTATCTCATCAGCGAGCTGTTCTGGCCAGCGCTAGCTTGCGCATTCTTGGCCTCTGCCGGTTCAAGCGGTCCACCTGATGGTATGTGAAGGCCGGCTTCGCGCACCCGGCCGGGATGTGAACAAAACTTGCGCGTGACGCTGGTAACAGGTCGAAGGCTTAAATGCCGATTCGTTGGGGAGTACTGGGATCATCGTTCCGCGATGTCCACCTCGGCACAACGGAAGCTGCGTCAGGTATATACGCAGACGGCTCGTCCCCGATCTCCATGAACGTTCGTGCTCGCTCTATCTTGTGGTATCATTTCCTCGATTTGACACTGTCTGCGTGGTCTTACTTCATGAAGTTGTTTTATGCGCCGGGTTCATCCTCCCTGCTCCCGCACATCGTTCTGCGTGAAGCGGAGCTTCCTTTCGAGCCCATCAGGATCGATGAACATACCAAGGCCATCTCGGGCGGTGGCGACTATAGAAGCGTGCACGCTCTGGGTTACGTACCTGCCCTCGTGCTTGACGATGGGACGCTGCTAACCGAGGGAGCCGCGATCGTCCAATATGTTGCCGATCTCGTTCCTGGGAAGAAGCTCGCTCCGCCCAACGGCACGATCGAAAGGGTCAAACTGCAAGCTTGGCTCAATTTCTTCGCGAGCGAGATACACAAAGGTGGCTTCTCACCGATGTTCTACAAGGGGGTGCCAGAGGCAGGCAGGGACGTATTTCGCGCTCGCCTCAGGGCCCGCTTCACCCATCTTGATGAGTATCTTTCGTCAAACGAGTACTTGATGAGAGGTGGCTATTCAGTGGCAGACGCGCATTTCTTCGTCGTGTCGAACTGGGCAAGTTGGGTGAACTTCGATCTGTCGCCCTATAGCGCCGTGCTTGCTCATCGCCGGCGAATAGGTTCCCGCCCCGCCGTGGTTGCTACTCTCAAGACCGAAGGGCTCGTGCCGTGGCCCACCACGCAGCCTCGTTGACTCGCACGCCTTGATGGCCGTATGGCTCAAAAGCCCAGATATGAGCCTGGGCTGATGACTTCCGGTCTATCCTCGACTCCCGACTTCCTCCGGGCCGCGCAAACTGTCGCGAAGGGCCAATACCTGCACAATTGCGGAAGTAATGCCGACCAAACGGGACCCGCTCACGTCGGATTCTGTTTCCCCGGCCCTCCAAGCGCTCGCGTCAATTCCCGGATATCACTCAGGTCTTCGAGACCATCGACAAGTGATATGACTCGCTCCGCGCCGGCTTTGCCAACCACAGGGACGGCAAAGTTTAGGAATTTCCGCTCGAGCGACGAGCGCGACAGCGGGCGTTCGGCGTCGCCTTCTGCAACCTCGACAGTTTCGCGCAGGGACTGACTATCCGCGAGGACAATCTCGACGCTGGCGCCGCGCCCCTTCGGCAATCTCGCGATGAGTTGCTCTGCGGGCTTCACCGACGTCTTCTCAACCAAGGCCATCACGTCCTGTCCCCGCCAGCGGTCTTTCTCGAAATGCGAAACCGTCACATCGCCGTCCAGAAGAGCCATGGCGAGGCAAACAGGAAGGCTGTGATCGGCGGTCCCCTTTGTCTGCGGCCGGAATTTCGGTGGATCTGCAACGCGGTCGATGATCCCGGGGTAAGTTTCGACCGTGATCGAGCGAATGTCTTCGGTTCGGCCTTTTATCTTTCCACTTAGTGACACGCCAGCCTCCGCCACAGCCTGCAACTCGATCTGAACGGGGAAACGCTTGAATGCGACGCGGGGCAGGCGGTACCGCGAAAGGTCGAGGTCGACGGCAAAACCATCCTTGGCAGGCTTCATTTTCGATGCCAGCCATTCCAGCGTGCCTGAGGGGCCTGTAAAACCTTGTGCCGCGAGCCGGGTCGCAAAGACGCCGTCGGCTGCGGTTGCCGCGAGTCCCATGGCCTTCATCATGCTGATCGCGCCGCTGTTGACGACAAAACTCGTGAAACCTCGTGCGCCGGAAATTCCGACCGAATTTGCAATCGCTTCCTTCGGCAAGCCCCATATCTTGCCCGCGATCAAAGGGATGCCGTACGAGGCGGCGCACAGCGGATGAAAGCCTCGTTCGATGAACGAAATTGCATCGTTGACGCGCATGCTGGCCTCATAGCCGGCAACCATCGCCTCAATGAGGTCGCGGCCGCTGCATGCCTTCTCTTCGCAGAGCGCAAGCGCTGTTGGCAGCAGCTCGCTCGGGTGAAGCGGCTCGGTGCCGATATAGGTGTCGTTCATGTCGAGGGAGCGGACGAGCACACCGTTGACAAAGAGAGCGCCCTCGACGGTTGCTGGTTGCGGGTAGCCGATAATTGTTGCGGTGCTGCCATCGCCAAAGGTCTTCCGGATGGCTGTCTCGGCAATGTTTGCGGGCTCCGACCCTACGGCGCCAAATGCGCAGCCGAGTGTGTCCAGAAGCACGCGCTTGCCTGAAGCGACCACATCGTGCGGGAGCGTGTCGTATCTAACGGACAGCGCAAATTCTGCAAATCCCTGCTCAAGCGGCGTTCTCCGGTCACCGCCATTTGCGGCGGCAAATGCTGGACTCACTAAACAACAGCTGTCGACCCAGGAGTTACCCAAAACGAGACTTGCGGGAACAGCCATTGCGGTTCGGCCCAGGAAGCCACGACGATTCATTGACGCCTCCATTTATGGAAAATGCAGCAACAAGCAATCATTGATTAGAGTAGTCGCCGCCGAACCATCCGGACGGGGCGAACGTAACGCGAAGGGGCGCGGCTTTCATGCAAAGTTCAAGCCGAACTCTCGAACGGCAAAGTGAACCTCATACAAGTGACCTGGAGCCGGGTACGACGGGTCTGACCAAGTGCAGCTTGCGCGAGTACCTCAGTGCTGAAGCCCCGCAAGTGATTGAGAGCGGGACGATAGACGCTGAAGCGTTTTCGACAGCCGGTCCTGACATGGCGCGAGATATCGATTATGAGGCGACCAAAATCCGCGCGCATGTCATAGGTGCACTGCTCCGCCGCTGGAAGGCTACAGAATGCCCGCCTCGGCGCCGCGGTCCCGGTCAGCCTGGTTCTGCCGAATAATGGCGAGGTGCTCGCTGCAGGTTCGAAACTCGGACGTCCCAGCTCGCATTCCGAACCTCTCGCAAAATCCACGATCCTCATCAGCAACAGCTTGAGCAAGCTGTTGCTGCGTGGTGGCTCGGTAGGCCGGCCCGGCTACGAATGCGACGTAGAGGCCAGACGCCACAAGAACAGCGAACAATAGAAAGTATCCCAGTCGCCAGGTTGCGCCGCTATTGTGCTGCGCAAAGTCAATGTTGGCTTTGGACATCATAAACTCCTGTGAAATGACTACCCAAACTCGCAAAAGTGTTCGCGTCGGTACGCCTCAAAATCCGCAGGTCTAGCGGGGATAATATCGTGTCGCCGTGCGCTTCCTCCCAGAGTTCATTTTACGCCAGGATCAACCGTTCCGGCGTGAAATCGCCGTTAAATCTGCTTGGCATAGGAAAGAGCCGCCAATCAGCGATAGTTTCGACTAAGCTTACGGTACCGTCGGACTGCAGCAGCCTATGTTCGGTCTCTCGGCACTGCATGATCGAGATGGCATCTAGCTGGGATTCAAGCTCATGGCAGTTGGCTTGAGGCTGTTGGGAGAGTTTCAGGCCGTTGGCTCCGGCGGTAAGCCGCTCTCGGTCACCAGCAGCAAAGGCCGGCTCGTTCTTGCCTATCTTGCTCTCCTAGGAGATAAGGGATGTGCCCGCGATCAGTTGGCAAGACTCGTTTGGGAGGACAGGCGACCCGAGCAAGCACAACTTAGTCTGAGACAGGAGCTTGCCCGGCTTAGAGCTGCGCTGAACGTCCACGACGTCCGCAAGTGGAATGACAAGCAGCTCTTGAGGCTACCGAGCGAGGTGAGTACGGACGTGTCGTCCTTTCTCGCCGCAGTCGCAGTCGGCGACTGCAAGGCTGCAGCCCTGTCGTATGGTGGGGAGTTGCTTGCCCATATTGCAGTGAAGACGCCGAAGTTGTCGGACTGGCTCACGCGAAAGCGCAACGAATTGCGCAACTACGCGCTATCGAGCTGTCTTTCAGTTCTCTTACGCGCAAACGATCAAGAGCTCGACGACTCATTGGCCAAGATCGCGGGCTTGGCCGTCCAACTTGATCCATTCTGCGAGCTCGCACATCAGCGGCTGATAAGTGCGCACGCAAGCCACGGAAACACGATCCTGGCCTTGGAGCAGTTCCGCGTGCTCAATGAGGCGCTTCATAGAGATGGAGGCAGGGAGCCTTCTGAAGAGACGGTGTCGGTCTTGCGTGACCTGCTGGCACGCCCGCAAAGAGCGGTGCCCGAGCCGCGGAATCTGCAGACCACAACCAGCGTTGATTGGATCAATGAAATAAATCGTCAACATGGGATGGCTGCGGCTCCGGACCCCTTTCCTCATGTACCGGCGACGACCGAGCCGTCCGTGGCCGTGCTGCCCTTTGTCGATCTTGCCATGGGGCACAGGTCGGGCTCGGTTTTCTGTGACGGATTGATCGAGGAGTTAACTACATCCTTGTCGAGGATCCCCGGCCTGTTCGTCACGGCCAGGCAATCCAGCATGGTCTACAAGGGCGTTTCCAGCGATATCCGAAAAATCGCACTTGAGCTTGGGGTTCGGTACCTTGTCGAGGGAAGCTTGGAGCTGTCCGGCCGTGACCTGCGCGTGAATGCTCGCCTGGTCGCGGGTGCGACCGGATTGACTGTTTGGGCTGAGGTGTTCGAAGGAAAGTTGGCTGACTTTCGTCTCATCAGGAATTCGATCGTATCCGAGCTCGTCGGACGGCTCATGCCGCGACTGATGAGGAGTGAAATTGAAAGAGCTTTTGATACCCCGCTCGCCGAACTCGATGCGTGGGCGCGCTTGCAAAGGGCCAATGGCCACATCTTGTTCATGCGCAGTGCCGAATGGTTGGACAAGGCTGCATCTGAATTGAGGGCGGCCCTTCAGCTGGATGAGCATTATGCCATGGCCCGCGCCTTGCTTTCGGCCATTTACACCTGGAAGTCGCTCTGGACCCACTCGCGCGGGGGTAAGATCCAGCGGGCCGCCGCCAGGAAGCATTTGGAACAGGCGCTGCAAGACGGATCCGATAACGCCTTCGTTCAAATCAATTGCGCGGACGCGACGCTCTACTCAGCCGGTGATATTGATCGCTCATTGGGATTGCTCGAAGCCGCGACACACGAGATCGGAGCCGATCCCCACGGGCTCGCCCTGCTTGCCAACGTCAAGCGATGTGCGGGCGGCGACCCTGCCGAGAGCCTAGAGCTGATATCGAAGGCGGTCCGGAGAAGCCCTCGGGATCCGCGTACGCACCGTTGGAGTCATTACGCGGCTTGGTCGCATTGGAAGACGGGCGATCTGAAGCAAATGGAGCAAGCGGCCAAGAACGCCATCTCGCTTTACAGCGACGCGCCCCAGCAATGGATCGCGCTTGTTTGCGCGCTCGGCTTGCAATCGAGAGAGACCGAAGCAAAGGAAGCTGCGCGAGTTCTACATCGGCTCCGTCCCACCTTCTCGGCTGCCGATTTCTTTCGGACCGCCAAAGTCTTTTATGGCCGACGATTTGAGGGCCGGGTTGTGGACGATTACACGAGCTTGTGTGCGGTGCTGGAGCGGAGCTTGCGGGACTAGCCCACTGCCGCTCACAGCTAGTCGGGAGCTGCGGACCCGTGCGTATCCTCGCCGCGATGTTTCAGGACGGAGGAAACATTCCTCTCTTAATGCCGATCATGACGCGCCTGGTCGAGCGCGGGCATCAGCTCAGGATCATAGCCGGACCGGGCATCCGACGTTCGCGGCTGCCGATCAGGCGTCAATTCCTTGAGCGGCTTGTGGACAGCGGTGCTGTCGCTGATCCACCTGCGGCAGTCTGACAAGCACCCGTTCGACGACGCTCCGCCGCCCCAGGGACTCATCGGAAACTGGGTCCCGAGCGCATTCAAGGGAATTGCAAGCAGCGGAACGACAAACAGCGCTCTGGTTGGACTGCGCCAAGCGCGATGCCCTCGCTGAGCGTTCCAGAAGGACGCATCACTGTTGAAGGCAAGGTCGATCCGTCGGGAGGCGAAACACTGCTCTCATTCAGTTGGCGAGAGAGTGGTGGCCCACCCGCAGCAGCCCCGGTCCGGAGAGGGTTCGGCAGCACGGAGCTGTTGGACATGGCGCGGATGCTTGGAAAGGATGTCAATCTCAGCTACGGACCGGCGGGGATCTGCTACGTGCTTCTGCTGAAATTGAGCGCCATCCAGGGTGCCTCCCGGCCCGCGATCCGCTGGACGCCCGGATTGGTTAGAAGGTGCCCTGTGTGGTGAGGGAGCAACTTGCCCTCCCCATTAGGGGGAATTTCGATTTTCTCAGACGTGTTCGGTCGCCGCCGCCGTATCCTTGTCCATCACGTACCCGCCGAGCCAAAACCAACGAAGAAGACGCCGAGCAGCGCCGCCCGCGGCAGCTTGGGATCGTCGTAAGCCATGGAAAACCGCCCCCGATCTGTCCGTTATAACCAGGGATGCAGGAGGGGGAGTCAGGGACGACAGGTTTGCCGCCACCGTCGGCATCGCGATCATCGTCGGCGTCGTCTGGTGGGTGCTCAACAGCCGATATAACGAAGACGACCGGGACGCTGGCTGATCGCGGCCGAGCCGCAGCGGCTCCAAGATGCCGAATGACGGCGGCCTCCCCTTGAATCGAGTTCGACAACATCCATGTAACATCCCTTATACATCCGGGTGGATGGCGATGGGATGGAACAAATGAGTGATAACGTGCGCGACCTGCGACCGAAGACCCCCGACACCGAGAAGATCACGATCAACCTTGGTTATGTCGACCTCGGCCACGTCGATCTGATGGTGCAGGAGGGGTTCTATTCGAACCGGACCGATTTCATCCGGACGGCTATCCGCAACCAGCTCGAACGCCATGCAGATGTCGTCAGGCAGTCCACGGCACGGAAGGGCCTGGACCTCGGGCTGCGCAACTACACTCGCGAGGATCTCGAAGCCGCGCGCCGCGCCGGCGAGATGCTGCAGATCAATGTTTTGGGCCTGGCCACCATCGCGCAGGACGTCACTCCCGAGTTGGCCCGCGCCACGATCGCATCGGTTTCGGTGCTTGGGGCCCTTCATGCCGCTCCCGCGGTCAAGGCCGCTCTCGCCGACAGAACGAGGTGAACGATGCTGAATCAAGACATAGTCCGCGAAGCGACCCGCCTGACGCGCGCCGGCCAACTGGTCGAGGCCACCGCGCTCCTGCAGCGCATGCTTCAGGGAGGCAGCGCACCAGCACCGAGGTCCCGCAGCGCCGCTCAGGCTCCGCTTTCGCGGCTCGAGCCGCCGACCATCGACGTCCATGCCAACGTCGTCGAGAAGAGGGAAGGCCCGCTGACCTCGCAGCCTCGCCCCGTGCAGGGACGCAAACGCACCTCACCGCTCGATGGCATGAGGAAGTTTTCTGGGTTCGGCCTGCAAGGTCCGATCGTCCGCGCTCCGCCATCAACGTCGGATATCGTGCCCGAGGGCACACAGTTCATCGCCGGCACCTACAGCAACGCGGCGGGAAGCCGAACCTACAAGTTGTTCATCCCGAGCCGCTCTCAGGGAAAACAGCTCCCCCTGATCGTCATGCTCCATGGTTGCACGCAGTCGCCGGACGATTTCGCCGCCGGCACCCGGATGAACTTCACTGCGGAAGAACAGAATTGCTTCGTGGTGTATCCCGAGCAGCCGAGCGGAGCCAACCAGTCGAAGTGCTGGAACTGGTTTCGCACGGGCGACCAGCGCCGCGGCGGGGGCGAGCCCTCGATGATCGCCGGCATCACGCGTCAGATCATGCGCGACCATCCGATCGATCCGAAGCGCGTCTACGTCGCGGGTCTGTCGGCCGGCGGGGCCGCCGCCGCCATCATGGGCGCCACGTACAGCGACCTTTACGCTGCCGTCGGTGTTCATTCTGGCCTGGCGTGCGGGGCCGCGAGTGATCTTTCCTCTGCGTTCGCCGCCATGCGGCAGGGAGGCGGCTCCAAGGCAATTGCGGACGGCAAACCTTCTGTGCCGACCATCGTTTTCCATGGCGGTCGCGACACTACTGTGCATCCGAAGAATGCCGATCAGATTATCGAGCAGTCCGTCGGAGCGACGAGACCGACAACGAAGGTACTTCACGGACGGGTACCCCACGGTCATGCCTATACTCGCACCATTCGGAGCGACGCGAGAGGTCGGGAAATCTCCGAACACTGGAACATCGATGGCGCCGGACACGCATGGTCGGGCGGCAGTCCCGCCGGGTCCTACACCGACCCGCACGGGCCGGATGCGACGAGGGAAATGCTGCGCTTCTTCCTCGAGCATTCGCTCGGTGGGTAGTCGGACGTCACAGCGCGCTTGCCTCGGCCTCATAGGTTCAGGGTGGGCCAAAAGTCGATCCCGGCTATGCCGCGTCGAACAGGTCGAGGACGCGGTCGCAAGCCGCCGCGTCGCCCGTGACTTTCAGTTCGCTGCGCCTTGGCGCCTTCAACGCTTGCTGCGCAGCTGCGAAAAGGAAGCCGAGGACCGGCATCGTCCCTGCGTCGCGGCCGAAGCTGTCTCGGCGGGGCGGACAGAAACCCGCGATGGCGGAAGCCTTCAGCATAGAGAATAGTCGCGGCTATCTCAGTGGCTTTCGAGCGTCCGGTTGAGTGGCGCGTCTAGGCCGGGTCGACGGCCAGTGCGACCTGTACCTCGCACCCCTTCGGCAGCGGGGTTCTGGTCATCGTTCCTTTCATCTGGGTCGTGAGAAGGTTGATAAGGCGGGTCCCTAGGCCGCTCTTCGTCTCGGCGGGACAGCCGACGCCGTCGTCCCTCACGGCGATGACGATCCGTGCACCTTCGGCGTGGACTTGCACTTCGATGACGCCGGCCCGACCTTCCGGAAACGCGTACTTGAAGGCGTTGGTCACCAGCTCGTTCACGATGAGGCCGATCGAAGCTGCTTGCGAACTCCACACGGAAATGTCGCCGCAATGCGCCCGGATCGCGATCGGGCGCACTCCGCGGTGGAAATCCGCGAGGCTTCCGCACAATGCCTCGATGTAGGGCGCGAGATCGACCCTGTTGCTGTCGACCACGCGCAGCCTGTCGTGCACCTTCGCGACCACGTCGACCCGAGCGGCCGCGGATGCGATCGCCGCCTGCACCGCGGGATTGGAATCCGAGCGCGCCTGCAATCTCAGGATCGACATGATCGTCGCGAGATCGTTCCTGGTCCGATGAGCGAGCTCCCGCAGTAGGATGTCGCCGTAGCTCTTCGCCTCCGAAAGCTCCTCGAGGGTCCCGCGCAAGGTTTCGGTCACGGCGGCGATGAACAGCGCCGTCAGCACGAAGACGGCCAGCGGGATGATGGCGGAGGACGCCGGCGGCCGAACAAAATAGGCCGCGGCCAAGATCGCGCTTGCGATGGTCGCCAGCACGCCCGACCCGCGGTCGAAGATGACCGACGCCAAAAAGACCACCGGGATGAACAGCAGCAGAGGATAGGATTCCAGGGCGTCATAAAGCAGAAGCTTCGCCGAGAACGCGATGCCTACCAGCCCCAGGGTCAGCACGTATCGCGCCCAGACCGGGTATCTTGGTGTGGCCCCCAGGAGACGAAGCAGGACCCTCTCCATGAAGGGTAACGGCCCTGTTTGCGAGCCTGTTCCGTGCGCGGAGAGGGAACAAAATCGGCCGCCGGGTTTCGCCTCCCGCCGCTACGCGCATGGCTTTCTATCGGGTGAGAAGTGGCAACCGGCAGCGGTGCCCACCTGCGACGGACATCACTCCTGGCGTCTCACCCCGACTTCGGTATCCGCCCCTTGCCGCCGCACTTCGAGCAGCGGCCCGGATAGATCCTGCGGCCCGGCTTCGGCTCTCTTACCGGCGCGGCGCCCGTGCCATTGCAGGCCTCGCAGTTGTCCTCGATTTTCTCGCCCTTGGTCATGCCTCGCCCCGCCCCGAAAGAGAGGAGGCGGTCCGCGGCATCCGCCGCTCCATCGATCTCGACGCCGCCGACGGCTGGCCGCCTTTCGCGTCGTATCCGGCGGCGAGATCCAATAGGCGCCGTCTTGTGAATGGATCGGCCTTCTCGGCCAGGTCGCGCGCACGTTGCGCAAAACGCTTGTAGAACTCTTGGTCCATGCCGTATCCCCCAACGCAACCGTAGTGGAGTTCAAGTACAGCGGCTGGGCCTCGTCAAGCCGTCCGGCACACCTCTTCCTTTCGGACGTGTTCTCCAAGAGGCACTTGTGCCGGCGCCGCGGGGACTAAGCTGGTCGCGGCGGGGAAAATCCACATGTCGGTGCTGCACCCGATTCGGAAGCCATGCCCGATCCGCGGCAAGCCGATGAAGCGCGTGCGCAGCGAGGCGACGGAGCATCGCGAAGTCTACGTCTGTCCTCGTTGCGAAAAGGACCCGTTGCACAACCGGGCCGCCCAAAACTGGGCCGCCAGCCCGCTCAAGCCGCCGACCGAGAGCTAGTCGGCCGTCTTTCGTAGAACGTCGCGCTCCCGGCACAGGTCGTCGACTTTCGCCCTCATGCGCGACAGCAAGAGCTCTGCGGAAGCTGTCGAGGCGTTCGCACGCTGCAGCATCCGGATCTCGCGTTCCTGCGCGCCGATCTGCCGCCGCATGCGCGCGATTTCGTTCCTGACCCGGTCGAGCTTCAGGGGCTTCACAGCGCGGACAGGTCCTCGGGCACGTCGCCGAATTTCCGGATCAGCGTGGCGTCGCCGAATTCGCCGGTCGCCGGATCGCCGGTCCGACTGAACGCGAGCGCGCCGGCGCAGCCGGGTTTGCGAGAAAGCACCTCGGCGCGCATGATTGCCGCGTTGGCGCTTGTGCATTCGACCGCCTCGCCCGGCGCGACGCCGTCGCCGGCGAGGACGAACGGAAGCGCGACGTAGTACGTGACGTCCATCGGTCACTCCTTGCGATGGCCCGCGCTGCGAACACGACCACGCGCGTAGCCGGTCGATACCTTCGCCCGGAGCTAGTCGAGTTCGGTCTCGAGGAAATCGATCGCGACGATCATCGCCTTGACGGCTTCCCGCGCGTCGCCGCCACAGGCCGCGATGGCCTGGTCGGCGGCCTGGTCCAGGTCGGGACTCTGGGACGCGGCGGCTTCGGGGTTTGCGGGCATGAGGGACATTGCTCCCTATTTGTTCAGGAGGAGTCAAGCCGGGAGACGCCTCAAGCGCGGATTCTGCTGGTGCGGCGGGCCCGGTTACGGAAAATCCGCCCGGAGGGCTGCGGCGATGTCGGAAGTGGGCCCGTTCATCTTGAGTCCGAGTAACCGTTGCATCGGGAGCGTTGCGTACCATGGCCCCCCGCGCGAATTGGAAAAGCTTCCTGCGCCTGTCGCTCGTCACCTGTCCGGTCGCGCTCTATCCGGCGACCTCCGAAAGCGAAAAGATTTCCTTCAACCAGCTCAACAAGAGCACCGATCATCGCATCAAATACCTGAAGGTCGATGCCGACACCGGCGAGGAGGTGCCGAACGAGGACATCGTCAAAGGCTATGCGCTCGACAAGGAGACCTTCATCGAAGTCACCAAGGAGGAGCTCGAGAACGTCCCGCTGGAGTCGACGCGAACCATCGACATCGACGAGTTCGTCGACCGCAGCGAGATCGATCCCCGTTACCTGATCCGGCCCTATTACCTGCGTCCGGACGGCAAGGTCGGTCACGATGCCTTCGCTGTAATCCGCGAGACCATCCGCGAGATGGACAAGGTTGGGATCGGGCGTGTGGTGCTGACCGCGAGCACATCATCGCGCTCGAGCCGATGGACAAGGGTCTCGTCGGCACGCTGCTGCGCTACCCTTATGAGGTCCGCGATCCGAAGCAGTATTTCGACGAGATCCAGGGACGTCAAAGTCACCAAGGACATGCTGATTTGGCGAAGCACATCGTGAACAAGAAGTCGGGTCAGTTCGAACCGGAGTAGTTCGAGGACCACTACGAGACCGCTCGTCGATCTCATCAACCAGAAGCGTGCCGGCAAGGCCATCACGCCAAAAGAGCGACCGCGTGGCGAGAACGTCGTCGACCTGATGGAGGCGCTGCGCCGGAGCGTCGGCGGCGGCGCGGCCGAGACCGGGGCGGCGAAGAAGCCGGCCAAGAAGTCGCGGAAGGCGGCGGGCGGACAGCGCGAGATGCTGATGCCGATCGAAGGCACGAAGCCGAAGGAAGCCGCGGCTAAGAAGCCGGCAGCCGGCCGACGCCGGAAGTCGGCCTGATTCCGAATCCGGCAGGCGAATGGCCAGGAAGCCGAAGACGTACCAGACTTCAGTGGGCTTCTACGATCTCGCGATCGCAGCCCCTTCGATGAAGGCGGCGCTCGAGGCGTGGGGAGCCGGAAGCAATCTGTTCCACCAAGGAATCGCCACGGAGACCGACGATCCGGACGTGGTCGCTGCGACCATGGCCAAACCCGGCGTGGTCCTCAAGCGGGCGGCGGGGTCGAACAGCCGCTTCGCCGAGCACGCGGGCTTGCCGACCGGCCTGGGCGAGCCGCCGTCCGGAGCCGAAGCGGCGACCGGCTCCCAAGATCAGCGACAAGGACGCCCGCAAGGGCCGCGGCGGACTTCGACCGCGAGCAGAAGCGCCGCGAGGCCGAGCGCCGCAATGAAGAGGCGGCGCGGGAGAAGGACCGCGCCAAACGCGAGAAGCTGGTCGCGAAGGCGCAGGCCGCGCTGGACGAGGCGCAGGGAGAGCACGAAGAGCGGGCCGAGACCATCGAGGCCGAACGGGCAGCGATCGAGAAGCGGGTTGAGGCCGAAGAGGCCCGGTGGAAGAGCGAGAAGGAGCGGCTGACGAAGGCGCTGCGCCTCGCCCGGGAATAGATTGGCAAGGCCCGATTAACCGTCGCGATGCCTTGCGCAAAAAAAATTGCGACGGCCCCTTGAAACTTTTTTCGAACTGCTAAATTTTTTCGGCGTCACCCCTGTGGTGACCGGGACGCCTTCGGGGTCCCGCGACGTGAGTCGGGCGCCGGACGGTGTCCGGAGCCTGCTCGTACCCATCTTGCTCCAAGGAGGATTTGGCTATGAGGTATGATTGGACTCCCCTGTGGAGGTCGACCATCGGTTTCGACCACCTTTTCGACGTTCTCGACGAGGTCCAGCGGACCGCCGAAGAGACCTATCCCCCCTACAACATCGAACGTCTCGACGAGAACCGCTTCCAGATCTCGGTGGCGCTCGCCGGCTTCACGCCGGACGAGGTGGCGCTGACGGTCGAGCACAACGTGCTGACGCTGGAAGGCCGGAAGGCCGAGAAGGAAGACAAGACCTTCCTGCATCGCGGCATCTCGGCCCGCAACTTCAAGCGTCAGTTCACGCTGGCCGATCACGTCGAGGTCAAGGGCGCCCGCTTCGAGAACGGCCTGCTCGTCGTCGACCTGGTGCGGGAAATCCCCGAGGCGATGAAGCCGCGCCGCATCGCCATCAACGGCGCGACCCAAAGCAACGTGACACAGATCGAATCCAAGGCCGCCTGATTACCGGACCAGGTGGACAGGTTCGATCCAGGCCGCGCGGGATCTCCCGCGCGGCCATCCCTCAACTCGTCTTTAGAAATGGAGGCACGCCATGCGGCCGACGACCGCCCTCGACGACAATGTATTCGATTTCGACTACCTGCTTCATCCCGGCACCCGATTCGAACACCCGCGGGATGTGGTCTCTCATCCCGGCCTGAGCCTCGGGGAGAAGCGGGCCATCCTGGCTTCCTGGGCTTCCGACGCCTCGGCCATCGCGTCCTGCCCCCCGCTGCGGGCGCCCGAAGGCCTGAAGGCGCCGGTCACCATCGACGAGATACTGGAGGCGCTATGCGCGCTGGATGGTGGTCCCCGGCATCCGCCCGGCGGCAACCCGATGCGGCTGCGATCGACCGAACGGCGTGCGGCGGCCTGAAGCCTGGAACGACCCGGAAAAGACTACGAAGACCGTCAGGAGGCAGGACGATGTTCGAAGAAAACTTGGCGCGTATCCGCACCCGCCGCAACAACATCCACCGTTATCGCAGGCTGCTCCGGACTGAATTGTCCGATCTCGAGCGCGATTTCATCGAGAAAAGGATGGCCGACGAGCAGGCGGCGATCGATGCTCTGATTGCCGAAACCTTCCCGGTGGCATTTCCCCTTCCGAAGGCGTCGACTTCTTCGAGTATGGGGGCGGCGTCATGAGCGGCATCCGAGACCTGCTGATCCGCGGCAGCGAGAAGGTCATCGACCACTATCGCCTGCTGCTGGCGAGCGCGAAGTCCGAGAAGGAGCGGGAACTCTATCGAAGCCGGATCGAGCGGGAGGAGCGATTGTTGGAAGACCTCAGAGGCGGCTTGCTGGGCCGGTTCGCTTTCTAGCACGCGTTTCCGACCATCACAGATCCTCCCGCAATCCCTTGAAGAACGGGTGCCGGACCTTGCCCTCCACCGACTTCGCTCGGTACTCGATCTCTGCAAGGAGCTTCGGCTCGACCCAGATGCCCTTGTGCGCGATCCGCTTCGCATAGGGCTGCTTCTTGCGGATCAGCGGTTTCAGCCGCCTCTGCAGGTCAGCGGCGGAAGCCTTGTCGAAGCCGTGGTCGACCTTGCCCGCGTAGATCAGGTCTTCGCCCTTGCGACGGGCGAGATAGATGCCGTCCCACTTGCCTTCGTCGAGCGCATAGCCCGCGATGGTCAGCGTCTCGCGCTGCGCGCAGGTCTTCTTGACCCAGTTGTTGCCCCGGCCGCCGACGTAGGCGCTGTCCCGGACCTTGGAGACGACACCCTCGAGGCCGAGCTTGCAGGCGTGCGCGAACATCTCTGCGCCCTCGATCTCGAAGCTTTCGCTGAACTGGATGTCGGTGCCGGCGATGATCTTCTTGAGCTCGGCTTTGCGCTGGATGAGCGGCAGCTTCCGGAGATCCCGTCCATTCAGATAGAGCAGATCGAACGCGACCAGGACGATGCTCTTCGACTTGCCCTTGAGCTCGTTCTGCAGCACCGAGAAGTCGGTGGTGCCGTCCGCGGCCGGCACGACGATCTCGCCGTCGACGACGGCGGAGCTCGCCTTGATCCGCCAGGCGTCATGGGCGACCTTCTTGAACCTGTTCGTCCAGTCGTGGCCCCGGCGGGTGAAGATCCGGACGGCCTCGTTGGCGAGGTGCACCTGGACGCGATAGCCGTCGAACTTGATTTCGTGAATCCAGCGCGATCCGGACGGCACCTTCTCGATCGAGGTCGCCAGCGCCGGCTCGACGAATCCGGGCAGCGGCGCTTTGATGCCGATCGCTTCCGGTCTTCGCCGCTGAAACGCCACTCGTCAACTCCACGCAACAACTGATTCAAAGTGGCACGGATGAAATCGTTCCGGAACCCACGAATCCTTTGCGGCGTTGCAATGCCATCAACCTACAGGAGGAGCAGATGGCTGCAGCGAAGAAGAAAACGGCACGCGGACGCAAGCAGGACCGGGCCCGCGTGGCCGGCGGACAAAAATACGAGGTGGGATATGAATCGAAGAAGACCGGCCGGTCGGCGGCGGCAGTGAAGAAGGCCGTCAAGAAGGTCGGCAACAGCCGCAAGCGGGTGGAGAAGCGTCTCGGGCGCTGAAACCAAAGGCGAGCATGCGGACCGCGATGGCCGTGGGCCGGAGTCTTACGGGGGCCGCCAACACCTTTCTTAAACGCTGGCCGGCTACGATATCCGGCGCATGGACAGCGACTACGATCCCCGGCGAGAGGCGGAGGCGGCCATCAAACGGGCCTTGCTGGCCGACGGTCTCGAACGCCAACGCTGGATCCGGATGGCACAAGCTTGGCTGGAGCTTGCCCGCCCTCATGAAGCGAGCCGCTCCGGTTCGGGGCTAGTCCGCTGCTGATGCCTGATCGGCAGGTGTGGCCCAACGGAGACACTCGCGCCTGATCGTATCGGTGCCACAAGTGCGCCCTATTCTCTTCCCTTCGCTCCCTCAATTGCGTGCCACGTCGGAATCCGTAGTCGGAACTGAATGGGGAAACCGCGGCGACGCGGCTGGCGAAATTGAAGGGTTGGCACGTAAGCTGTGTTGCCGGCGCGCTGATCGCGGTTTCGCTTGCCGCGATTCATCAGATCGAGGTTTCGCGCCCGAGCGTGGCAACGCCGAATGCGAGAGTGGCCGCTGCATTCGGCGTCATCCCGCGGAACGTGCCGACGGTGCTGACGAAACTCCGCGCAGACTTTCCGGACGCGGCCGTCGAGGCGAAAGTCGATACAAGGTCATCGGCCAATGCGATTGTTGCGGCGGAATTTAGCGACGCGGCACCCGACGCCGTAATGCCGTCCGGGGCGACGGGTTCGCCGTGGCAAGGGCGAATGTTGCAGGCCGATGCCAGCCTTGAGACTGCTTCGTTCGAGAACGAGGCGACGCTGCAGCAGGATGGTCCACCCTCGGCTTCGTCCGCTCCGGGCGAAGCCGAACAGTCGTATTTGGAGGACTACGTCTACTCGGAAATTCCGCCGCCGGAAAAACCTGCGAAGATCGCCTTGGCGGCGTTGCGTTACGTTCCTCTCGGAACGCCCGTCCAAGAGATCGAACGCGCGGCCGAAGCGTTCGGCGTGGACGCCAATTTCATGAAGGCGGTCGCCAAAATCGAATCCGATTTCAATCCCAAGGACCGCACCGGCTCCTACATCGGTCTTTTCCAGTTGAGCAAGTCCGAGTTCGGCCGATATGGGTCGGGCGACATTCTCAATTCTCGCGACAACGCCATCGCTGCCGCCTACAAGTTCGTCAGCGAGGCTGCGCTGTTCGAAATCATGACGCACAAGAAGCCGACGTTTTCCGATCTTTACCTGATTCACCAGCAGGGCTGGCAGGGAGCCGCCGAACACGTCAGTCATCCTCAGCAGATTGCCTGGAAGTCGATGTGCGCAACGCAGGAGGGCATGGCGAAGGGCGAGCGATGGTGCAAGCGCGCCATCTGGGGCAACACGCTGCCGGCGGTCAAACGCGAATGGAAGTCGGTCGACCGCCTCACCTCGGGCGCGTTCGTGGCGATGTGGCGGGACCGCGTCGAAACGCTTTATGCCCGGTATCTAGCGCCAACGCCGCAGCGGCCGGAGGCCTGAGATCGAAGGGTTTGCCGCCCAAACTCACACGGCTATCCCGCATCGTATCGTTCCCCTATCGCTCGTGCGGTCACTCCGGACACGTATCGCCGATCGAATCCAGCACCTCTGCGATAGCGATCGCGGCCGCCCCGGCCGATATGCCGGCGGGTGGATCCTGGCGGGCGATGTCGAAGGCGCGTTCGCGGGCGTGCGGGTCGGCGCCGTCCTGCATCCAACCGTGCTCTTCGCACTCGATGATGGCGCCGGCCTCCTGCAGCACGGAGATCGCCCAGCCGCGCAGCGTGCGGATCGCCGATCGCCTTTCCTTCGTCGTCATCAGCATCGCGGTCGCTCCCTTGCGGGGCGAATCCTACCCGCCCGACTTCCGTTCCAGCCTGCTAACACTGGGCAGGGATTCGAAATTGCGTGAGGCGTTCGGAGACGTCGTGAGGAATCCGTACACCAGGTGGGGACCTGGAATCGGCTTCGACTTTGTGCCGCGGTCGCCCTTGAACTCGGTCCAGATGCCGGCGAAGCAGAACAGCGGCCGGCGTTCGTCCAGCGCGAACCAGACGACGTCCTTTTTCTTGGTCTCCGGATTCTTCTCGGGCGCGTATTCGGCGAAGCTGTTCGCCGGTACGAGGCAGCGATTCTCGGGCTTGAGCCAGCCGCGCCAGTGAGGCGATATGGTGTTGCGGATGTTGGTGACGGGCGGACCGCCGGTTCTGGGCGGCGGCGGCATGCCCCAGCGCATCAGCACCATCTCCTCGGCGTCGCCCGCGCTGCGGATCACCGGCGCCGGGTAGTCCGGAAATAGTCCATCGTCAGTTTATTTTTGGCCTGTGTGCGAGCAGCCTGGAGGAGGCGGCGGCATCCCAAAACTCAAAACCGACCGTGGCCGCGCTAAAATGTTTCTTTACGAGAGCCTTGATGGTCTCAGAGCGAGCAACAGCCTTATCATTAGGTTCATTTGGACTTTTGGAAATGTAATACATTCGCACATCGAATGTATGGTTATCCGCCCGAAGAAGGCGAACGGCAAGGAACAGAACGTCTACTGGATCCGCAAGAAGGTCCCCGCCCGGTACCGCACCGTGGTGGGCAAGACCGAGGTCTGGCGGTCGCCGAAGACCACCGACCGGCGGACGGCCAATGCCAAGATCACAGCGGTTTCGGAGGATCTCCCTCGCTCAGTGCGCCCATCTGCGAGTGCCGTCCAGTCCCACGTTAACCGTGTGTTTACTTTTAGACAGACGCCTTCGCAGGGCCTTGGTAGCGTCACGTCATTGCGTTCCGTTAATTG
>Ga0105240_10001913_pt1 | contig 34566 bp, 32 predicted proteins | sample KBSC54metaG_FD_80426 | JGI IMG/M metagenome (GOLD analysis project Ga0105240, IMG submission 80426) | Corn rhizosphere microbial communities from Kellogg Biological Station, Michigan, USA - KBS C5-4 metaG | ecosystem: Host-associated > Plants > Roots > Rhizosphere > Soil | place: Michigan, USA... | reverse complement strand
CATGGTCCAAGTCGCTGCTGTCTCCAGCCAGGACGTTGCCGACATCGAGGTCTCCGCGCTCAAGAAGGATGGCTATGCCGTCCTCGTCCGCCACGAGCCCCAGGACAAGCTGCTCCACGTCCAGATCGGCCCCTTCGCCGATAAAAAGGAAGCCGAGGCCATGCGGCAGCGCGTCATCGCCGATGGCTTCAACGCCATCGTCAAGTAGCACCCAGCTCGGCCGCAATCCGATCCAGCTGATAGCCGTGGTGCACCATGTGCACCTCAAAGAACCGCAGCACCTGCTCGAAGCTCATCCATCCCGCCACCGGATGCCGGAACACTCCGCCTCGGCATCCCTCGGCTCTCCCGGCCAGCATGCGAAGCTCTGCCCGGACGGCGTCCCACCGCGATGCAATCTCGGTCAGCCCCAGGCTCTCGCAGGGCAATATCTCCTTCACTGCGTCCGGCACCTTAACCCGACCTGGCGAGAGAAACCTGCTCTCCACCATGGCAAAGCCGATGCGATCTCGCACCCCAATGGGCTGCGGTGCAGCCAGGTGCTTCTCCACCAGCCCGCAGATCCCAACCTCTGACCGCACCAGATGCTCCAATACCTCCAGCGCGCTCCACCCGCCATCCGCTGGACGCCGGGCCTGCAACTCCTCAGGCCATGCGCCCACGCGCTCCACTAGCGCGCGTCTCGGCTGTTCGAGCCGCTCCATCCATTCAGTAGGCATCACGGATTGCCCCAATTCGTCTTCCATTGCCGAGCTGTTCCTGCCGCGATTTGATGGCATCTTGGCTCCCAGAATCTCGCCGAAGTATCTAAAATGGCTCGACATCCAAGTCCATCCGGAGAAACTTGATGAGTCTCGCAGAAAGCCCAGCCCAACCTGCGCCTTCGTTTGAAAGTGAGTTTAACTCACGCCGGAATCTCCTGATTTGGATCGGAGTGGTAAGTTTCGTTCTGCTGGGTGTGACTCTCGCAGTTTTAGCCGTGGGCGGCCGACCTGACCCGCCGGCCCTGCGTGCCGCCGCTCCACTGCTCGATGGCGCATGGCGATTTCACATCGGCGACGATCCTCGCTGGGCAGATCCAAACGCAGACGATAGTGGCTGGGAGACCATGGATCTCAGCGCACCGGCTGAGAGCCGGGACGGGGACGTCGGTTTGCCGAATTACCTCGCCGGATGGATGGCGCATGGCCATCCCGAGTATCACGGGTATGCATGGTACCGGCGCAGTGTCACGGTGCCCGCCGGAAATCGTACGTGGGAGATCTTGGGACCGACCGCGGTCGACCACGCTTACGAACTTTACTGGAATGGCTTAAAGCTGGGCGGATCGGGCCGGCTCGGTGCGTCTCCCCGGGTTGTAGGCACCCGGCCTATGATTTTCTCGCTTCCCGCCGATGCGGCCGGTATGCATGGAGTGCTCGCCATCCGGGTGTTTATGCAACCCGGTTACGGCGGCGGTAGTGAGGGCGGCGGCATCCACGTCGCGCCTACGATTGCACCTGCGCCAGAGAGCCGGGCGCTCTACCGCGTCGAATGGTGGCGCACGATGGCTGGCTATATCGTGGAGGTGACTGAGCCGGTTGCCATGTTCCTCGTCATTGCACTGGCGCTTGCGATCCGGCCACGCAGCAGCCACAGGGAGTTTCTCTGGTGGACGTGCATAGCTCTCTCGCTCTCCGCGCTGAAGCGGCTGGATAATGCAATCCTGGCGTGGACCGATCTGCTCAGTCTGCCAAGCTACGTCTGGTTGACGCAGATGGTCTGGATGCCGCTCAGTCTGGTCGCGTGGACGCTCGCCTGGAATCGCTGGTGCATGCGGGCTTCGCGCGTGATCGACGGAGCAACCGTGCTACTGGCCGCCGCCGGGATCGCCGGTGGCTTAATGCACTTAACGATTTTGACTCGTATAGACAGATACGGATTTCTTATCTTGCTGCTGCTGATTGCCGTGCGCATTGTCCGCCTTGGCTCGATGCCGATCCTGGCGGTTGCAACAATGACAGCGATCCTGGCCGCGCAATTTGCGGACGAGCTGAGTGCAGTTCACGTGCCCGGCATCTGGTTCCCGTTCGGCATCGGTGTATCGCGCACCCAATATGCATACGCGCTCGCGATCCCACTGCTTGCCGTGTTAATCGTGCAGACCCTGCGTTCCGAGAACGAGCCTCCATCGCCAACGACCTGGAGCAGATCTCCAGCAGGTCTCCAATCCCAGGTAGAAGTCTGAAAATTGCTCAGTGCGGCTTCTCCGCAGCACGGAATCGCCCGGTGTTATGGAATATCCGCCGGCCTCATCTCTTCCGGTAATGCCTCTGCGATCGCCGTCCGCACCGCCGCGATCAGCTCTTCGCGTCTGGCAAACTCTTCCGGCCGAATCACTGGCAGCATCTGCACCCGCACTGTGCCCGGTCGAATTTTCGTTGCACCCTTTGGCATCAGCTTCTGCGTGCCAGAGATTGCCACCGGAACGATCGGTGCCCCTGTTTCCATCGCGAGAAAAAACGGCCCTCGCTTGAACACACCCAGCCGACCGTCCCCGGACCTCGTGCCCTCGGGAAATATAAGGAAGTGCAGCCCAGAGCGTATTGCCTCGCCTGCCGCCGCCACGCTCCTCTGCGCGGCTTCACGGCTGTGCCCCCGCGCCACCGGCACAAACTTCGCCATCCGCATCGCCGTGCCCAGCAGCGGAATCCGCATCAGCTCCTGCTTCAACATCACCGAAGCCTGTCCTGGGAGCGCAGGAAACAGAATCGGCGGGTCCAGATTCGACACGTGATTGGCCAGGAAGAGGCAACTCGTTCCGGCCGGCACATTTTCCAGGCCTCTCAGCTCCACCCGTACGCCGGCGGCCCTGACTCCCAGCCTCGCAATCCCGACCCCTACCCGGTACAGCAGCCGCACGTTCCCAACTATCAGCGAGTACGGGATCCCGATCAATCCCGCCAGCCCACCCAGCGTCACGTATACAAACAACATCTTGCCCAGCGCAAACATTCAGTCCCGAGGATATCGCACCGCCATGCCATCGGCACGCGCGTGCAGCTCATCGCATGCGCAAAAAAAAAGGCCGGGGACAATTGCCCCGGCCCACTCTGCTTTGCCTGATCTGCGTTACGCGTTCGCCGGAGTCTCGGCCGCCTCTGCTGCTGCCGCTGCGGCTGCCGTAGCCCGCACGGTCTGTCCCAGCTCAGCTGCCAGTTTCTCCGTCGTAAACGTCTCCAGCATGTCACCTACGCGAACATCTTTGAAGCTTCCCAGGTCGATGCCGCATTCCGTGCCCTGGCGCACCTCGGCCACATCCTCCTTGAAGCGCTTCAGGGAAGCGATCTTGCCGCGCCACACCTCGTTGCCCTCCCGCATTACGCGCACCTGCGCGTTGCGGAGAATCACGCCGTCGGTCACGCGGCAGCCGGCAATCTGGCCCACCTTCGTGATCTTGAAGACGTTCAGCACCTCGGCTCGGCCGGCAAAGTTTTCCTTGAAAACCGGCTCCAGCAATCCGTACATCGCCTTGGTGATCTCGTCACGCAGCTCGTAGATGATCGAGTGCAGCCGGATCTCCACCTTCTCCTGGTCGGCCAGCTCCTGTGCCTTGCGCTCGGGCCGAACATTGAAGCCGATGATGACCGCGTTTGAAGCCGATGCCAGCAGCACATCCGACTCCGTAATCGCGCCCACGCCCGAGTGCAGCACGCGAACCCGGACCTTGTCCGTCGTCATCGCCGCCAGATCCTCGGCAATCACTTCCACCGAGCCCTGCACGTCGCCCTTCACAATCAGGTTCAGGTCCTTGATACCGGCCTGCTTGATCTGCTCTGCCAGTCCTTCCAGTGAGGCGCGCGAGCTCTTGGCAAGCTGGCTCTCGCGTTCCTTCATCTTGCGATACTGCGCAATGCCCTTTGCCTTATCGCGGTCCGCCATTACCAGGAATGTGTCCCCGGCATCCGGCATGCCCTCCAGGCCCAGGATCTCCACCGGAGTGGAGGGTCCCGCCTCGACGATGGGCTGGCCGCGATCGTTGAACATCGCGCGGATTTTGCCGAACGTGTTGCCGACAATGTAGCTGTCGCCGGTGCGTAGTGTTCCGTTCTGCACCAGCACTGTCGCCACGGCGCCGCGTCCACGATCCAGCTTGGCTTCGACCACAGTACCCACAGCCGCCCGGTCCGGAGTCGCTTTCAGATCCTTCAGGTCGGCCTGCAGGCAGATCATCTCTTCCAGCCCGTCCAGGTTGATGCGCTGCTTCGCCGAGACATTCACGAACGGCGTATCGCCGCCCCAGTCGTCGGGCTGCAATCCGCGGTCCGCCATCTGCTGCTTGATGCGATCCGGATTGGCATCCGGCTTATCGATCTTGTTCACCGCCACGATGATCGGCACATTTGCCGCCCGCGCGTGATCGATCGCCTCCAGCGTCTGCGGCATCACGCCGTCATCCGCCGCCACTACGATCACCACAATGTCGGTGATCTTCGCACCGCGCGCACGCATCCGTGTGAAGGCCTCGTGGCCTGGCGTATCCAGGAACACGATCTCGCGCCCAAACGCCGGTGAGTCCGGCTTGGTAATCTTCACCTTGTACGCGCCGATGTGCTGCGTAATGCCACCGGCTTCGCCCGCCGCCACATCGGTCGAGCGGATCGCGTCCAGCAGTGACGTCTTGCCATGGTCGACGTGGCCCATCACTGTGACCACTGGAGGACGCGTAATCTCCACGAGCCCGGTCGTATCTTCCAGCAGGCCCTCGATCGCCTCGTTCTCCAGCTGCTCTTCGACCGAGATCACCGTAGCCTCGGCCCCAAACTGCCGCGCGACGTCCTTCACCAGCTCGCTGTCCAGCGACTGGTTCACCGTCACCAGCACGCCCTTCATCAGCAGGGTTGCAATCAGGTCCTTGCCCCGGACCTCCAGCTTCTCCGCCAGGTCCTTTACGCTTATGCCTTCCGTCACCGTGATCGACTTGGTAATCGGCACCGGCCCCTGCGACATCATCGGGCCGCCATACCGCGGTGGCGGCTGGAAGCCCTTCATCGGGCCTTCCTTCACCTTTTCGTAGCGCTGGTTGCCGCGGCGTTGCCCCGGTCTCTGCCCAGGCCTTTGCCCGGTCGGAGCCTCGCCCGGCGGCGGAAGCGTTCCTGGCGCGCCCGCCCCCGGCCGCGCTCCAAAACCCGGCCTAGGGCCACCCGGAAATCCGGGCCGCGGACCACCCGGTCCGCCCGGCCCACCTGGGAACGTGCGCGTCGGATGCATCGGCCTGCGTGCGCCTGGGCCCATGGGAGGACGCTGTCCCGGTGCCCCGCCGCCTGGTCCCTGCGGACGTGGCCGCTCGAAGATCGGCCGTCCCCGCTGAATCCCACCCGCCGGAGCAGCTGGCGCGGCATACACAGGACGCGGACCGGTCTGCGGCATCACTACGCGCCGCACCGGAGCCGCTGCAACATTGGTCGCAGGAGCCGCAGCCGCCTCGGGCTCGATCGTCGCAGCCGGGGCTGCAGTCTCGGCTGCCGCAGCAGGCGTAACCGCAGGCTCGGGCTTTGGTGTAACCGCGGCGGCAGCCGTTACCGGCGCAGACGAAGTCGGAGGCACAGCGGGAGCAGCAACACTCTGCGCCGGAGCCGCAGGCGGTGCTGGAGGAGCGACTACAACTGGCGGCCTTGCCACTACCGCACCAACCGGCGGCTTGCTCGCAATCGCTGGCGGAGCAGCAATGACCGGAGCCGCGGGCCGTGGCTGGGGAACGATTCTGCGCGGTGCAGGCGCTGCCGGTGTCACGCTTCGCACCGGCTGTGCGGCCGCTGGAGGTGTAGGAGAGGCTGCGGGCGTGCTCGGCGCAATACCCGCTGCTGCGGGGGGTATCGCGGACGCCGCAGGCGCTGGCGCACCGGGTCCGACAGGTGCGACGACAGGAGCGCCCGCAGGCCTAGCCGCTACCACAGGCGCTGGCCGTGCCGGCTGGCTCTTCGCCATCGCCTCCTGCTGTTTCCGTTCCAGGATCGCCTTCAGCGCGTCGCCGGGCTTTGAAATATGGGAGAGGTTAAACGCTGGCCTAGCCTCGCCACCGCCCGATCGTCCAGACTGTGTCCCGCCGCGCCGGTTCTTCAGATAGTCGCGCACCCGCTCGGCCTCGTTGGCCTCAATCGAGCTCGAGTGCGTCTTTGGTTCAGTCACGCCGACTGCCGTCAGAGCGTCCAGAATGGACCGGCTCTTGACTTCAAGCTCCCGCGCGAGATCATTGATTCGAACTTTGCTCATCCGTCCCTTTTCGTTTAATTCCCCGACTGCGCTAGCTGTTCATTTCAGCCTCTTCGAAGTAGGAATTGTTCCAGTCTCTATTATCCCTGAATTTCGAGTCCGCGAAACCGCAGATTCCATCTCCAGAGCTCCGTTGCTGCCCAAAAACGTACTTACCCACGGTCGTGCTCGTCTGCGTCGATCACTTCGTCGGAGACCTCCTGGCTCTCAGCCACCAGCTGATCTGTGGCATCGTTGTCCAGCTCAATGGCCTCCATCCGAGCATCCGCGTCCGTATAGGCATCGCTCTCCGATTGCGCCTCTTCGGAGTCCGCAATATCCTCCGTGGAAACCTCGCGAACCTCTTCCGCGTCCCCGGCTGCCCTTGCATCCTCAGCCAGCAGTTCTTCTGGTGTCTTTGCCATGGAACCCTCTCCTTCCGTCAATTCCGTCGAGTCGCCATCGCCTGCAGGCTCCTCCGCCGTCTCGACCGTTGGATGCGCCTCGTCCGCGCTCACCGCCGGCTCCGGCCTCTCTTCGCCCTCCTCGTATTGGCCGAAGTAATGCCGTACCGCCACGGAAATCTTCTCCAGCGTCTTCTCGCCAATTCCCGGAATCTCTTCCAGTTGCTCCGGAGTCATGTCCGCAAGCTGCTCAACGGTCGTTACGCCGGCGGCGATCAGCTTCTCCTGGATGGTCTCGCCCAGCTCGGTGATCTGCTCGATTGGGGTAGAAACCGACGCTCCCATCCCGCTCATCTGCTGCTCGACCTCCTGGCGCTTCTCTTCCTCGCTCTTAATGTCGATCTTCCAACCCAGCAGCTTCGCCGCCAGCCGCACATTCTGGCCCTTTTTCCCGATCGCCAGGCTCAGCTGTGTGTCATCGACAATGACCTCCAACTGCTTGTCGTTCAGATCCACGATCGAGACCTTGCTGACCTTCGCCGGCTGCAGCGCCTTCTCTGCAAACGTCGTAATCTCGTCCGAGTACTCGATGATGTCGATCTTCTCGCCGCGCAGTTCGCGGATAATCGACTGCACCCGCATCCCCTTCATGCCCACGCAGGCACCAACCGGATCGACATCCTTATCCCGGCTCTGCACCGCAATCTTCGTTCGCTCCCCTGCCTCGCGCGCAATTGCCCGAATCGACACCGTACCGTCGTAGATCTCCGGCACCTCGCTCTGGAATAGGTTCTGCACCAGACCCGGCGCAGCCCGGCTCACAATCACCTGCGGCCCCTTGGCGGCGCGGTCCACGCGCAGCAGCACCACACGAACCCGCTCGCCCACCGAGAACTGCTCCAGCCGGCTCTGTTCCCGCTTCGGCATGCGCGCCTCGGCCTTGCCCAAGTCGAAGATCACGTCCATCGGCTCCAGCCGCTTTACTGTGGCGTTCAGAACCTCCCCAGCGCGGTGGTTGTACTCCAGAAACACCGTGTCCCGTTCCGCCTCGCGCACCTTCTGGAAGATCACCTGCTTGGCCATCTGTGCCGCGATCCGCCCCAGCGGAGAAGTGTCCTTGTAAAAACGCAGCTCCGCGCCCACCTCCACCTCAGGGGCCAGCTCCCGCGCCTGCTCCAGCGTCAGCTGGTTGATCTCGTCCTCCACCTGCTCCGGGCCTTCTACGACGACCTTGTACACGTAAGCCCGAATCTCGCCGGTCTCGCGATCCATCTCCGCGCGCATGTTCTCCTGCGTCCGGTAGTACTTCCGGGTTGCCAGCGCAATCGCATCTTCCACTGCGCCAACCACGATGTCCGCCTCGATGCCCTTGTCGCGGCTCAACGTCTCAATCGTCTGATACAGAACACTCGCCATCTCTACCCTCAATTCCTCTCAATCAATCACTTGCCAGCGACTGGATCCGTCAAATCTCCGCCACGAGATTTGCTTTCTCCACATCCTTCAGCGGTATCTCCAGAACGCTGTTCTCTGTTCCCTGATCCCTTTTGCCTGACTTCTTCTTGCCCTTTTGCTTTATCGCGCTGGTATCAATCCGGACCACGCCGTCCGCGAATCCCTCCAGCCTTCCCGTCCACACCTTGCTGTTGTTCACTGCCGCAAACAGCTTCACTTTGACCAGGCTTCCTGCAAACCGCTCGAACTCCTCCGCCCGCGACAGCTTCCGCTCTAATCCCGGCGACGACACCTCCAGCGTGTACTCCCCGCCCGGAATCGCATTCTCCACATCCAGCACTGTGCCAAAGTCATTCGCGAACGCTGCACAGTCCTCGTGGGTCACGCCCGAAAGCAGCTCCACCGGAACTCCCTTCGGCACATCCAGTTCCTCGCCCGCCGCGGCCCGCTCCTTCAGCTTCGCCCGCTCGGCCGCATCCTTCTCCAGATACACGCGCAGGGCTCGGCTCTTGCCGCCGCCGCCAAATTCCACGTCCACCACCTCAAGGTGGTGCGACGCCGCCACGCGCTCCGCAATCTTCCGAACTTCGTCGATCTCAAACGCCATAACCCAGCCCGGCTTCCGTCACTCGCAGCCCGAATCCCTTGCCCTGAGGGCCCTTCATTAAACGGGAGCCCGTTATTCCCGCGGAGTCGGAGGAAACCTGCGCTCCTGGTTCCCTCAGCCCTTGCACTTCAATCACTTACGCGACCGCCGCGAACATTCTTCCGAGCAACAAAAAGTGGGCTTTCGCCCACTCATCTCTTCCGCCATCTCCGGGAGCCCCGCTTGCCTACCGCCAGGGTTCGGAATCGCCGGTGCGTTCACGGCAATGCTACGGAACAAACTCGCTCTCCTTAAGATACGCCCCCGCCCTGCAAATTTCAATTGCCGCTACGGCTACGGCACGTATCGCATCCACACCATCCAGCACGCCGCCGCCCCCGCCAGCCCCAGGATCAGCCCCGACGCCCGTCGCTTGTACACAAAGAACAGCAGCAGCAGACCCGTCAGCGACACCAGCGTCAGCAGCACCGCCGAGACATCGATCACCACCGACCAGCCCCGTCCCGAGTCCCGCCCCTTGTGCAGATCGTTGAGCACCGCCACCAGGCCGTTGCGCGTCTCCACCAGGTCGTACGTGCCCTTCTCCGGATCGATGAAGGCATCCGCCGCATATCCCGGCCCTTTGAACGAAACCGTCACCTGCCCGCCTTCGGCCCGGAAGTCCGCCACCGCCCCTTTGATCCCGTGATCGGCCCGCAGCTTTGCCACAATCGCCGTCTCATCCGGCGCCTTGCCGAGCCATCTCCCCGGCATGGTGCCGCTATACCGGGTCTCCCGCACCTGACCGGCAAACCACTCTGCATGATTCAGCGTCAGCCCGGTGACCGCGAAAAACAGCACCACGGCAAACGACACCATGGACAGGTACAGGTGCAGCCACCGCGAAACGATCGCGGTCTGCCGCCGCAGCTGCACTCGAAAGGGAATCGGGGCTTTCGCCAACGCCGTCGGCATTTACTCCCCGTGCTTCCCGTAATCCAGCTGCACGCCGGCAAGCTCGTTTCCGGCTGGCAGCGAGAACTGCTGCGCCGTCCGCCCATCCCAGTTGACTTCCTGCTGCATCAGGTCATAGCGGCCGTGCTCACGCGCCGCCTCGATCAGGATCATGTATTTCCCCGGTTTCAACGGAGCGCCCTTATCGTCCGTCCCATCCCAGCGCAGCGTGTACTTGCCCGGCGACCGCGTCGCCGACGACACGCTCGGTGAAAGATCTCCGCCAAACCGGTTGACCGAGAGGTAGTCCCGATACCAGCGCCTCAGCTCGTTCAGATATCGCGGCTTCTCCGACCACAACGAGATCGCCCGCACCGGCTGGCCCTGTTCGTTCTCCACCCACACCGCGACGTACGGCCTGCGATAGCGCGGGGAATCAATCCGCGCCAGCTCCAGCGTAATCTCGAGGTCCAGAGGCGTTGCCGGCGCCTTCGCTGCCGAAGATTTCCCGGCGGCTTTCGGCGCATAGCTCGCCGTCATCATCCGAGGCGTCTCGAGCCGATACCATCCCGGACTCGCCATCGTCCGTCCATCGCGCAAGACCAGCAGATACTCCACATCGCCCAATTGCTTCGCCAGCCGCATGCTCTCTGCCGGAGACATTACAGAGAACGCCGTTGCCAGCGCGCCCGCCTCCGACGGATCTGCTGCCACGACGGTCGAGCTCAACACCTGCTCCGCCGTCTTCCCCGTGCGCGGATCCACGATGTGCGAGAAATGTGCCCCCCGCACGTCAACTCCGCGCCGGTAGCTGCCGCTGGTCGCAATCGCCCCCTCGCGCAGCCGCACCATATCCATGGGCGGATCGTTCTCCGCATTGGCCCGCGGATTCGCGATCGCCACCCGCTCGTCGATCGCGCCGCGCAGCACGATATCCCCGCCGACATTCAGCACGACTCCTTTGGCTCCGGCGCGCAGCGCCGCGTCTGCCGCATGGCCCGCAATATAGCTCTTCGCAAAGGAGTTCAACGCAATCGGAGCATCGTCCAGATGCGTCGCCGTTCCGGTCTTCACGTCCAGCTTCCAGTGCGGCCGCTGCATCTCCTCGACGGCACGCGCCATCTCCGCTTCCGTCGGCTGCCGCCCCTCCGCTGCCGCGCGCTTCCACACCTGCACCGCGGCCTCCGCCGAGGCGTCCAGAGCCCCGCCCGTCCGCGCTCTCCACGCGTCGAACAGCTCCAGCACCTCGAGTAGCTCCGGCGACACTCGTTCGGCCGTTCCGTGCGTCTTCGCCCACCGCGAGAACTCGCTTGCCGGTGTCCACGCGCTCAGAATTCCGTTCTCTCGATCGAACTCCGCTAGTACAGCCGCTTCCGCCTGATCCGCTGTCGCAGCCGAACCCGCCCGCACCTTCAGATCCAGCGAGGTGCCCAGCACATTTTCCAGGTGATACACATGGACATCCGTCGCCGGGCCCGTAGCCGCAAATCCTGTCCCCGTCGACCCAAACCCAATCCCCACCGCCGCTGATACGGCAAGAACCCCCGCCACAATGCTCGTCTTCAAGTCAGTTCCCTTAACTCTTGAAATAATCGACCTTACCGCCGCAGCCACACACCGGGCTGCGCACTCACATCTGACAGACGTAGGGCTGCCCGGATTAGCTTCACGGAGCCAAATCTCTCCGGTGTCGGAGTGTGGCCTCGCTAGCATTCAAGCAGCCGGATGTCCCTGGAGACTTTTGCATGAGCGAACAACGCGCCGGTCTGCCTATCCTTGCTTTCACCGATCCCGATGCCTTGGACCGTTGGCTCGAAAGACAGCCGGAGAACTCGCCCGGAGTCTGGATCAAGTTCGCCAAGGCAGGTTCAGGCACCCCGAGTATCACCAGGGCGGAAGCGATTGACGCCGCGCTCTGCAATGGCTGGATTGATGGCCAGCTCGATAAGTATGACGATCGACACTGGCTGGTCCGCTTCACGCCTCGCAAAGCTCGCAGCAAATGGTCCCAGCTGAACCGCAAACGTGCAACCGAACTGCTGGAGACCGGCCAGATGCGCCCGCGCGGAATCGCGCAGATTGAGGCTGCCAGGCGAGACGGGAGATGGGAGACAGCTTATGCGCCCGCAAGTAAGGCTGAGGTGCCGCCTGATCTGCAGGCCGCGCTCGATCAGAGCCCGGACGCAGCAGCATTCTTTGCGACCCTCACCGGTGCCAATCGGTACGCGATCCTCTATCGAATCGGAGCTGTGAAAAAGCCCGAGACGAGAGCGCGCAAGATCGCTCAATTCATCGCAATGCTCGAGCGCCACGAGACAGTCCACGGATAAAACCAGGCATGAACCGGATCAGAGCGTCTCCTGAGCCCAGCGCTCAGCGAAGCTTGTATTCTCAGAAAACCTGTCAAGCCCTTGAAATCGTAAACCACTCATTTCAGGATGAAGAGCGGTCAAAATACATGTGACACGAGTTATGCTCAATTTGATATCCTTAACTTAACAGTAGAAATTCACACGGATCCCCAGCCAAGCGCCGGGGATTTTTTCGTTAGCCTTTCTATCCGTGGAATGGGCGGAAGACTGCGATATTTCTTATATTTACCGGCAACTGCTCTGAAATCTTATTTTTACGTGCAAATGACTCAAAAGCAGCTACTTAGGAATAGGGGGCCCCTCATGAAAGTACCGCTCTGCAGTCACATCCGGTCCAACGGCCTGCAATGCCATGCCGTCGCTCTCCGGAACTCGGCCTTCTGTTACTTCCATCGCCGCCTGCACCACTCGCCTCGGCTCTATCGCTCCATCACCATCTGCCGTCCCGATCCGAAGCGTAAAGGCGCCATCTTCGACACCGGCATCCTCAAAGATCGCGCTGCCATTCAGATCGCAATCTCCAGAGTGGTCCAGGCGCTCGCGTCCAACCAGATGGATCTTCGTCACGCGCGCAGCCTGCTCTATGGTCTTCAACTCGCAATGGCAAATACCCGCGCCCTCGATCCCATCAACGATGCGGGCGAGGCCTTCCTAGAAGTGCTCCCTCCGCCTGGGCTCATGCACGGCAACGCCACCGGCATCGCCGCCAGGAGCAACACCGCAGAGGTCGAACCGCACGTGCCACTGCAGATCGAATCCACGTCTCCGCTGGCGCTCGATTCGCCTGAGCCATTTGCCCTCCCATCTCCATCCCCCTACAATCAACAGAACTCCCATCCATGCCCAATCGAACCGACCGCGCAGATCGAACCGCATTTATCGACCGACAATGATCCAGTCTCCAGTTCCGGAAGCTCTGACCTTCGACGACGTACTCCTCGTGCCCGCCTACTCCGAGGTGGTTCCCACCCAGGTCAGCACCCAGACGCGCCTCACCCGCAATATCAGCCTGAACACACCGCTGGTCTCGGCCGCCATGGACACCGTCACCGAGTCGCGCCTGGCCATCGCCATGGCGCAGCAGGGCGGCCTCGGCGTGGTCCATCGCAACCTCACCATCGAACAGCAGGCCGGTGAGATCGACAAGGTCAAGCGCTCGGAATCGGGCATGATCGTCGACCCGGTTACCATCGCGCCCGAGCAGCCCATCGCTGCCGCCCTGGACCTCATGCGCCGTTACAAGATCTCCGGCGTGCCCGTTACCAGCAAAGGCAAGCTGGTCGGGATTCTCACCAACCGCGATCTGCGCTTCATCTCGCGTACCGACATCCCCATCGACTCCGTGATGACCAAAGAGAACCTCATCACTGTCCCGGTCGGAACCACGCTCGAACAGGCGGAGGAGATCCTCCATCAGCACCGCGTCGAAAAGCTTCTCGTCGTCAACGACGAATACGAGCTCAAGGGTCTCATCACCGTCAAGGACATCCAGAAGAAGCTCAAGTACCCGAATGCCACCAAGGATTCCAAAGGGCGCCTGCGCGTCGCCGGAGCCATTGGCGCCACGGGCGATTACCTGGAGCGCGCCGCAGCGCTGATTGAGGCCCGCGCAGACGTCCTCGCTATCGACTCAGCGCACGGCCACTCCTCGCGCGTGCTCGAAGCCGTCCGCGACGTCAAGAAACGTTTTCCCGATATTGACCTCATGGCCGGCAATGTCGCCACTTACGATGGCGCGCTTGCGCTGATCGATGCCGGCGCCGACGCAGTCAAGGTCGGCATTGGGCCGGGCTCCATTTGCACCACCCGTATGGTCACGGGCGCGGGCATGCCCCAGATAACCGCGATCTCCGAGGCGGCTCGCGCAGCCTCGAAACATAATGTTCCGGTCATCGCCGACGGCGGCATCAAGTACTCCGGCGACCTCACCAAGGCCATCGCCGCGGGTGCGGACGTCGTGATGATTGGATCCCTCTTCGCGGGCGTCGACGAGTCGCCCGGCGAGACGATCCTCTATCAGGGGCGCAGCTTCAAGGCTTACCGCGGCATGGGAAGCCTCAGCGCCATGGCGCAGGGCTCCGGCGAGCGTTACTTCCAGTCCACGACGGACATGACGGGTCCCGCCGAACGCACTGACCTCACCTCCAAAGAGCCGCCTGCGCAGAACCGCCTCGCCAAGTTCGTGCCTGAGGGCATCGAAGGGCGTGTACCCCATCGCGGTCCGCTGGAAGCTATGGTCTATCAACTGGTCGGCGGCCTTCGCTCCGGCATGGGTTATCTGGGCTGCGGCTCCATCGAGGAGCTGAAACAAAATGCGCGTTTCATCCGCATCTCGAACGCAGGTCTGCGCGAGAGCCATGTTCACGACGTGATCATCACCCGCGAGGCCCCGAACTACCACGCGGAATAATCAGCGAATCGTCAGGCCGGCTAGAAGAAGATTTCTCGTGACTCAGGCAACCTCTCGCAGCCCATGCTGAATGAGCAACTTGGACAGATTTTGGCGGGTAATTCTTTCCGGCGCGCGCGAGCTGCTTTGGCTTTCGTAACAACATAAGTCACACATAATATTTACCCCTAAACTTTGGCACGGTGATTGCTATCAGTCTGGTTGAATCTGTCCACAGGTTCGTCCGTAGACCCGAACTGGAGAACTCTCAGAGATGGCAACCTCCCCTGCCTTGCTGAATCCCTCACTCAAGCTGCCCCGTTCGCTGCCGGAGCGTACCGTGCACCGGGCATGGATTCCTGTGTTCCTCTGCATGGGATTTATCTGCTTTACGTCCACCACGCTGATGAGCGGGTACCACACGCAGTTCGTGGTGAATGATCTCTGGCGCGCCCTCTTCGGCCACTGGCATGAGAACTTGCGCGGGATCGTCAACTTCGACGCGCGAAAGATTGGACACTTCTTTGGTTACGGCGCGGTCGGCCTGATCTTCCGCAATGCCTGGCAGCACACGCTTGCAGCACGCGCGCAGCGCAGGAAGCGAACGCTGCAGTTTCGCCATCTTCTGTTGCTCTCGTCGGTGCTGTCTGTGCTTTCGATCCTGCTGGTCTCTGCTTGCGACGAGCTGCACCAGGCGTTCCTGCCGCAGCGCGTCGGCAGCTTCGGCGACGTGTTGCGGGATACCTCGGGCACCATCTTCCTGAACCTGCTGCTGCTCGGCTTCCGTTGGTATCAGCACTCTCGTAGATTCGCCTGGAGCTCCGCACTCGCCACGGAGTAAGCCGGCCGGAGAGTTCACTGATAGCCTTGTTCTATGCGGTCGGTCTTCTCTGCTGAATTAGAAAGTTCTAACGAAAACGAGAGCGGGTGGCGATGGTGGGCCAAGGTTTGGCTTCCCGCAGTTATTGCGGTGCTTGTTATTGCAATCGAGTCCACCGGAACCTTCTCTGCCGATAACACGAGTGGCTGGCTGCGGCCGCTCTACGAGAAATTGTTCGGCGGTATCAGCGATCCGGCCTGGGATCTGCTGCACCACTACATCCGCAAGACCGGCCACTTCGTCGGATACGGAATGGTGGGCTTCACCTTCCTGCGTGCCTGGCTCCATACTCTTGCGCGGCGCGGCTTGGCGACGCTCCTGGCCTGGAGGGCAAAGTGCACGAGTCTGGCAATTCTCTCCACGGCGGTGGTCGCAAGCGGCGATGAGTTCCACCAGCACTTTCTGCCCAGCCGGACAAGCTCGCCGCTGGATGTGCTACTCGACACCGCGGGCGCCTGCACCATGTGCCTGGGCGTATGGCTGCTCTGCTGGCGGGGCCGTCAGATGCGCGGAGATGCCTGGCAAGGTCAGGCGCCGTGATGGGCGCCCGGATAGCGGGTGTCGAGCACGACGGCGTCGAAGCGATGCAGGGAAGTGAAGCCGAACCGCCGGTAGAGGCGAACCGCCTCGGCGTTGCTCTCGGTGACTGTCAGCGTGACCGCCTCGAATCCCGCCGCACGCAGAGCCATGGCACAACGTGAGAGCAGCAGTTTTCCCAGACCGCTACGCCGTTTGGCAGGGGCGATGCAGATCTGCGTGATGTGCCCGACGCGCTCGCCCACGCGCGACACCAGAACCATACCTGCCATGGCTCGTGAGGCGCGGTCGCGCAGGATCCAGGAGAAGTTCGGTTCAAACACACCGCAGCCGGGGAAACGCACGATATTGTGCAGAAAACGCAGCGATCCATGCAACGAGCGGTACTGGTCGTTAATTCTGGCGTCGGTATGTCCTTCATAGCAGGCGTGAATCAGTTCGGCTGCGGCCTGGTAGTCCTGCGGCGCCCAGCGGCTGAGCTCGAAGTCGGCCGGAACCTCCGCGTTCGACACGGTGCCGGCGAGTTCAAGCTCGAGGAACAGGCGCGGGTGAACCGTGAACTCAGGGCCGTCGAACAGGTCTGCCAGCTCGCCATGGCCGAACAGCAACAACTGCGACTCAACGCGATCGACGGCGGGGGAGTGACGCAGCATCTCGATCGCATGGGTCAGCAGCAGGCGCGCGGTGGCGGAGTCGGCTTCACCGCCCGGGGTGCTGGCGAAGGCGTCGCCGATGACGGCTTTACGGCCCTCGTAGACGCAGAAGGTGTAGCCGCAGACGCGGCCCCGGTCCAGCGCAACGAAGCCCTGCAGGATGCGAGAGTCCAGGTACTGAAGCAGGAGTTCGGTTGAGCTGCGGTAATCCCAGCGCAGGCGCGTGCGCCACAACTCCGCCTCCAGCTCTAATAGAGGCCGGAGTTGGCGGGAGGAGAAGTGCCGCAGGTCCAGCACTTCAATTTGCGAAATTACGGGAAGTGCAGACATCCGGAAATGCGGTCCCCTGTGGCCGGTCTTCGAAAAACAACATACCTGCAAGCCGGCACCTCCGTCGAGGGAGCACGGCGGATTTGAACCGTTATCGCGCCGGGTACACCCTGTAAACCTCAAGGCCCTGCGAGGGATAGAGGAACAGAGGAACATAGACGCGTCCCCGCAGCCAGGGTTCCAGTGTGGTGGTCTCGCGGGAGGGAACGACCAGCAGGTGTTCTTCACGCGGCACTCCGGCGCGTGCGTAATCCACAGGCTCCTGGTCGCGGTAGAAGGCGAGCCCATAGACCAGATCGCGGCGGACATCATGCACCGCAATCGTCCGCACGTCGGATGCCTGCTGCGCCATTCGGTGGGCCAGCGGACGAGCCGAGTAGTTCAGGTCGAGCTCACCGCCGTGAAAGCCGAGTAGAAACACCATCTCCGCAAGGATGGGGAACAGCGTGGCATTGCGCACATGCGAGATGCCGCCTATGCGGATGGTATGAGCTACGGCGAATAGCACTAGCAGTGCGGCTGCCGAGGCGCTGATCAGCCATCCACGCGGCGGCACGAGCGTGTCGTAAGTCATGTGCTGGGGAGCGAGCACGAGGACGAAGGCAACCATGGCGCAAAGCGCCGCATGCGACCAGCGCAGCCAGTTTGGCAGGCCTTGGCGGCGAATGCGGTTCAGATAGTCGCCAGTCAGGATGGTGATGGGTGGCAGAGCCGGAAGAATGTAACCCGGAAGCTTGGATTTCGAGAAGCTGAAGAAGACGATCGGGAACAGCGCCCAGAGCACAAGGAATTCAGGGAAGGCATCTCCAGCGCGTTGGTGTCCGAGGTAGCGCTTCGGGTTGACGCGCACCTTCCACTCGGCAATCGAGGTGTTAAGCGCCTGCACCATCGCCCGGACGGCGATGACGGTCCATGGCAGGAGGCCGACGAGCAGGACTGCGAGATAGTACCAACTGGGCTGTTCATGCTGATATAGATCGGTGCTGAAGCGCTTCAGATTATGGTTGAGGATGAACTCGCGGAGGAAGCCGGGGTTCTCGCGCTGGACGGCCACGTACCAGGGCAGAACCATCACCAGGTAGAGCAGCACGCCGGGCCACCAGATAGTTCGGCGAATAGCCGACCACTCCCGGCGAAGTCCAAGGAAGAGCAGGATGATGCCAAGCCCGAGAAATGGCGCTACCGGTCCTTTGGCCAGGGTGGCGGCGGCTCCAAAGAAGTAGAGATCGAAGAGCCAGAACTTCTTGCCGGTCTCATACCAGGCATACCAGCCGAGCATTCCGATGCAGAACGGTGCGGCAAGCTGCATGTCCGTGGACGCACCGCGGGCGAAGCCGATGATGGCGACCGAAGAGGCGGTGATCAGGGCTGCATCCAGCTGTCCTCCAGGGCGGAAGCGCCGCATGTGAAGGAAGATCATGACGATCAGCAGGAAAGCTCCGGTGGCAGAGGGCAGCCGTGCCGACCAGTCGGAGACGCCGAACTCTTTGAAGAATCCCATGGCTCTCCAGTAGTAGAGAGCGGGCTTTTCGAGCCAGGGATGGCCGTAGAGGATGGGAGTCACGGTGCCGGCGTCCAGGCAGCGAACCGAGGCGCGAATGTCCTGTGGTCGCGGACTGTGCGGGATGAGATGCGCGTTGTATTCGCGGCAGGTCTCCACATGGCGGTCAAGCATCTCGCGGGCAATCTGCGCGTATCGAGGCTCGTCGGCGCCGACGAGGCCGATCTGATCTCCGCCGAAGATCGGCACCAAGCCGTAGAAAAGGAGAAAGCTGGTCGCCACGAACAGTACCACGAACTCCCAGGGGGAGTGACCGAAGAAGCTTTCCACATGTCTGCGGAGCCAAACGATCAGCCGGTGTTCAGGCCGGAGCTCCGGGACCGCGGGTTGTTCTAAACCGGTCGAAGTTGCCATAGAACCGCTGGTTGTACCGGACCCCGGAAGCCAGACAAGGCTACCAGAGTCTCTCCTTAAGCCAGGCACGCTGCTCAGCTCGACGACCCGGATGAGGCCGAGTCTGGCGGCCCGGATTCGGAAGCATTCGCCGCAGCTTCGCGGCGCTCCCGCTTGCGTAAACGGCCGAGTAGCTCGTCCATGCGACCGGTCATCTTCTGGGACCGGTCGATGACGAAGGTGAGCTCGGGGACGTGGCGGACACCCATGCGTTCGCGCAGCTCGGAGCGGATGTAGCCACGCGCGGCCATAAGGGCCGCAAGCGTGGATGCCTCCTCGGCCTCGCTTCCGTGAACTGCGACGTAGATCCGGGCGCTCTTGCCGCCCGGAGCCAATACAACGTCGCTGACATAGCTGGGTGCAATGCGGGGATCGGTGAGTTCGCCTTCGAGCATGGCCCCGATCTCAATCGAGAAGGTACCGGCGACGCGGTCACGGTGGTGGTTTCTGGCACGATTCTCAGGCATGGCGCACGATAATGCACTTTCTGCAAACACTCAAGGATACCAAATCGGCGGGGGCTCTGTCTGAACTGGACCTACGTTGACCTGCCTTCAGAACTCGATTTGTTCGACGTAAGAATCGAGGACTTCAGCGCTCAGGGAGCCGGCGAGGCGATGAATCGCCTGGTCGACTTCCTGCATCTGTCCGGCAAGATAGCTCGGAGAACTGGAGATGGCGACGATCCCGACGACAGCGCGGTTCCATAGACTGGCCTCGTCGAGCTCGGCCACCGAGACATTGAAGTTGTGGCGGAGCTTGTCTTTGAGAGAGCGCACAACCTGACGCCGGTCCTTGAGGGACTGAGCGTGAGGGATGGAGAGCTCCACGGTTAATCGGGCGACGGGCATAGGCAAGAGATAAGCCTAGGTTCTGATCGGAAGTATACGAAGCGGAAGAGAGCGGGCAGGAGCAAACATCCGAGCGCGCGCAGTGAGGAACTTTCTCCAGCAGTGCAGGTGTGCTTGAGAAAAGAAGTGTCAAGCATGGTTCCTTTGCGAAGGGGTTACTAGGTACTAACAGGGTGGGGTGTCAGAATGAGCACTGTCGGGAGTGATTCAGCAGCCGCTAAAGGCTTCCAGAGAGCGGGGCGGACACGCGGAAGCGGCCTCTGGCAAGGTATTTCCAGTTATCGGACATTTTTGAGATGGGGGAACAAGGGAGCATGCCGGATCGGGACGATCTCCGCATTCAGTACGGTGACGAGTCAACACGCGGCGCACGCATCAAGGTGATTGGCGTGGGCGGCGGTGGAAATAACGCGGTGAACCGCATGATTGCGGCGGGTGTGGAGGGCGTCGAATTCATATCCGCCAATACCGATGTCCAGGCGCTGCAGATGTCCCAGGCTCCAGTCAAGCTGCAGCTTGGCGTGAAGCTCACGTCAGGACTCGGCGCGGGCGCGAATCCGGATGTAGGCCGCCGGGCAGCACTGGAAGACTCAGACAAGATCATCGAAGCGCTGGAAGGCGCGGACATGGTGTTCGTCACGGCCGGGCTGGGTGGCGGGACGGGAACGGGTGCGGCGCCGGTGATTGCAAGCCTGGCAAGCGAGATGGGAGCGTTGACGGTTGCGGTGGTGACTCGGCCGTTCGCCTTTGAAGGCAAGCGGCGCATGATGCAGGCCGAACGCGGGATGCAGGAATTACTGGAGTCGGTGGACACACTGATCGTGATTCCGAACGAGAAGCTGCTGGCCGTCGCGAAGGACGCCGGTTTCTTCGAGAGCTTCCGGATTGCGGACGATGTGCTGCGCCAGGGCGTGCAGGGCATCTCCGACATCATTACGATCCCCGGCGTGATCAATCGCGACTTTGCCGATGTGAAGACGACCATGGCCGGCATGGGCTATGCAGTGATGGGGACTGCAATGGGCAAGGGCAGCACCCGGGCGGTGGATGCTGCCATCGCCGCAATGGCCAGCCCGCTGTTGGAAGCAGGCGCGATCGACGGCGCGCGCGGGATCCTGATCAACATCACAGGTTCGAGCAGCCTGAAGTTGAGCGAGGTGAATGAGGCCTCAACCATCATCCAGAACGCAGCGCACGAGGACTGCAACATTATCTTTGGCGCGGTGCAGGACGAGCGCATGGGTGATGAAGTGAAGATCACCGTGATCGCCACCGGGTTTAAGCAGGACATGCCGGAACGGCGCGCACGGATGCTTGCGGAGTCGGCGGTCTCGGGTGCCGGCTACGAGGTCCCAATTCGGGCGCGGAGTGGACCGCGTACGGCGGAGCCGGTTGCGCGGTTTGCCAGCGAAGAGCGCGAGATGGTCCACGAGATTCCCGCGGAGCAACAGATCGCTCCGGGCCGGGTAGAGGCGCTTGCGGCGGCCGTCCGAGAGTTGGACGTCCAGCTCGACCTCGAGCCGGAGGACGAAGAGGCGCCCGAGATGACGGCTGAAGAAAGAGCAGCTGCGGCACATGAGCCGGAACTGGTTCCAGTGCCTGCCTCGGTTTTCGATGATGACTTCTTCCGCGTCCACCAGGAGTCCGCGGCGACGGCACGGCGCGAGTCTGAGGCGGCCACCCCGGAACCTCGGATGTTTGCCGGAGCGGCGGTGAGCGGAGAGATGGCGGACACCGATGAGCTGGATATTCCTGCCTTCCTTCGGCGTGGTCACTGAGTCTTGTCCGAAGGGAAGTTTTCGGCCCCGGAGAGGGGCGAGTTTTTGTGTGCCCAACCGGCTCCGGACGTTTAGAATCGTTCTACGCAGTGCTTTGGGATGGGTGGCTGTGGGGGCCTGGCGGCTAGGCAGAGGTGGTCCAGGGAATATTTTCCGGTGCGTACCACCTGCGAGGAATAGTCAGCCGGATTGTAGAAGCATCGAATGTAGATACCGGATTGTTCCAGGCGGAACCCGCTCGGGCAGTCCGGACGGAGTTGTTGTTGCCTCAGCAAGGTGAAGGAAACGGCAAACAGGTAAAGGAACGGACGAGCAGGACAATTGCAAGACCGACAGCACCTTGGGAGAAGTAGCATGGGCCGGAGTTTCACCTGGAAGACTGTACGACTTATTTGCCTTGGAATTGCACTAGTCTGGATGGTCTCCTCGAGAGCCGAGGCGGCAACGCGGACCAGTGTAGTGGCGCATCGAAGCGCCTCCCGCAGGACGACCGGCGCTTCACTGGTCCGCCGCCGAAGTACGCGGTCCCACGGAGACGTGGTGAGTGGCGTACGGGTCTCCGCCAGCAGAATCGGGCGGGGTGGCGCGCGGGCAGTGCGAGTAGTGCGGCGCGGCCGACGCGTGCGGTTTACGGAGCATTTCACGGCTAACTCTTTCGCCGAGAATCTGACCTCGGGCGACGTGACGGCTGGCGAAGATCCGGTGGTCCGCGCGGCAGCCGTGGAAGCACTGGGCAACATGAACGGCACAGCCGTGGCGATTGATCCTTCGAGCGGCCGGATCCTGGCGATGGTGAACCAGAAGCTGGCTCTTTCAAGTGGCGCGGAGCCGTGCTCGACCATCAAGCTGATGGTTTCCCTGGCGGCGCTGGATGAGGGCCTGATCAATAAGGACACCCCCGTCAACCTGGGCGGCCACTACACGATGACGCTCACCAAGGCTCTGGCGCTTTCGATCAACCCGTATTTCGAGCAACTTGGGCGGATGCTTGGTTTCGAGAGGGTGAAGCACTATGCAAACCAGTTCGGGCTGGGTGAGCTCGCGGGGTACAACATCGAAGGCGAGCAGTTGGGTGTATATCCTGACCAGCCGCTGCCGGATTCCAAGGGCGGCGTAGGCCGCATGTGTTCCTTCGGCGAGAGCATCTCCATGACACCGCTGCAGCTTGGGGCGCTGACCTCGGCGATTGCGAACGGCGGTACGCTTTACTATCTGCAGCATCCGGAATCGCCGGAAGAAGTGGCGAACTTCACGCCCAAGGTAAAGCGGATTCTCGATATTGCGCCTCTCATTCCGGAGATGCGCGACGGCATGATGGGCGCGGTCGACTATGGGACGGCACGTTCGCTGAAGGTCAATTTCCGTGAGTTCCCGGTGCTGGGTAAGACCGGCACGTGCTCTAACAACGGAACCCGGTTTGGCTGGTTCGCCTCGTATGCAGAGACGCCCGCCGGGCGCATTGTGACGGTGTTCTTCCTGGAGGGCGGTCGTCCGACCTTTGGGCCCAAGGCCGCTGAACTGACCGGGATGTTCTACCGCGGGCTGGCGAGCCGGAACTACTTCCAACCGAGGGGTCCGCAGGTTGCGGATGCCGGATTTGCCACTGTGCGGGCGGCAAATTAGGGGTCCGAATAAGAACAACGACAAAGCGGAACCTTTTTCGGTTCCGCTTCGTCGTTTAAGCTGATTTCGATTTTTCTTCGCCATAGGCGAAATTGGTGCTAAAATCCGGTCTGACCTACCCGTTTCGAGGAGAAATACAGCGTGGCTGATGACCGGAATCGTGCAATTGAGGCAGCTCTTTCATCGTTGGAAAAGCAGTTTGGCAAGGGCTCGGTCATGCGGCTGGGATCGAAGGAGGCGGTGGTCCCGATTGCGGTGATCTCCACCGGATCGATCTCGTTCGATGCTGCCCTGGGAGTGGGAGGCGTACCTCGCGGGCGTGTGATCGAGATCTTCGGACCGGAGTCTTCGGGCAAAACTACGGTGACGCTGCAGATCATTGCGGAAGCGCAGAAGGCCGGCGGCTTGGCAGCCTTTGTGGATGCAGAGCACGCACTAGACCCCGGGTATGCGCAGAAGCTGGGTGTCGATGTCGATAATCTGCTGGTCTCGCAGCCCGATTATGGCGAGCAGGCGCTGGAGATTGTCGAGGCGCTGGTCCGGTCGAATGCCATTGATGTGCTGGTAGTAGACTCGGTGGCCGCGTTGGTCCCGAAGGCTGAACTGGATGGAGAGATGGGCGAAGCCCAGATGGGTCTGCAGGCGCGACTTATGAGCCAGGCGCTTCGGAAGCTGACCGGCGCGGTGTCAAAATCGCGAACCTGCCTGATCTTCATCAACCAGATCCGGGAGAAGATCGGCGTCATGTTTGGCAATCCGGAGACGACAACGGGAGGCAAGGCCCTGAAGTTCTACTCGTCGATGCGAATTGACATCCGGCGTATCGGTGCGGTGAAGGAGGGCGACGTGGTGGTCGGCTCTCGCACCAAGGTCAAGGTAGTGAAGAACAAGGTGGCGGCGCCGTTTCGCGATGCTGAGTTCGACATTCTGTACGGCGAGGGGATCTCGCGCGAGGGCGACGCTCTCGACCTGGCGGTGACCAACGGGATCGTGGACAAGAGCGGCGCCTGGTACAGCTTCCAGGGCGAGCGCATAGGACAAGGTCGCGAGAACGTTCGCGGGTTCCTGAAGGAGCACCGGGACATTTATCAGAAGATCGATTCAGAGATACGGAAGAAGATGGGTATTGGCGGCGGAGTAGTGGCAGCCGAGATTCCGGCAGCGCCTGCGAATGGCGCCGCGGTGGCTCAGGAGGCTGTGAAAGGCCGCAAGTAAGAATCGAAGAACTGCAAAAGCGATGGCGCCGGCGGATACCGGCGCCATCGCTTTTGGTTCGGGTCACGATTTCAGCGGCGTACCAGGTGAGATGACCACTCGGCCGGCGGTCGCGTTGAGCACCTCGAGGAAGGCGACGAATAGGGCATTCAGGCCGGTGAGCAGGCCGAACAGACCGCCGAGACGGCTGAACGGCAGCGAACCGAGAGAGTAGTGGAAGTCCCCCAGCGCGAGCAGGAAGAAAGTAATCGTGAGGAGCAGGAAGATACTCCACACTGCCTTGGAGAGCCGAAAGGTGACGATCCAGAGCAGGCCGGTGTAGATGCCCCACATCAGCAGGATGAATCCGCCGGCAGCGGGTGGCGGAGCCTTCAGCCAGCCGGCCCCAATGCTCCACTGCAGCAGCGCGAACCACCACCAGAACATGCCATACGAGGTGAACGCGACCATGCCGAAGGTGTTGCCGGTCTTGAACTCACAAATGCCGGCGACCAGCTGGGCGAGACCTCCAAAGGCGAAAGCAAGCGGCACGACCGCAGGAACCGCCTCGGGCGGAAGCCAGCCTGCGTTGATCGCGCTGAGCACAACCGTCGTTAGTCCGAAGGCGGCGAGTCCCAGTGGCGCAGGGTTGGCGTAGCGGGGTGCTGCGTAGACGGGCTCAGCGGGTTGGGTGACGAGGTCGGGCATCGAGCCGGGGTCTCCTGGGTAACAGAGTGCGCACCCATAATACGGGAACCAGAAGATCGCGACAGGAAGGAACTTTCAGGCAGCAAGAAAGGGTATCCGGAGACCGGATACCCTTTGGGGATTGCTTAGATGTGAGTCCTGGTACCGAGCGTCAAATTCCGGGGGGCGGTCCTGGAGGGCCGGGCTGAGCATCGCGGTGGCTGCCGGAACCGCCGTTCTGCCGCATCTGGCCGCCAGGTCCTTCCTGACGATGGAACTCGCGGTGCTCGTGCCGCTGGTTGAGCAGGGTCCACTGATCGGGCGTCAATACGGCGCGAATCCCCAGCAGCATTCCGGCGCTTGCAACCTCCAGATCCGCGCGTGCGCGCGCAACTTTTTCGATCTGTGCCCGGGCCCTGCCCATATCCAAGGGATTGGCGCTGAGCAGGGGCTCCAGCACGATCTCCTGCTTCTCCACATTCGCGCGAAGGTCGATGAGTTGCAGCCTGCTCTGCTCGAATACAGTATCCATGCGCTTAATTTGATCGGCGGTGAGGTTAAGCTGCTGGGCCAGAGCGGCGTCGTGCCACCACTTGCGTTCCATGCCAAAACCCAGCAGTCCGGTCCGCGCATCGCGCCCGTGCATCATCGGACCCATCGAGCTATGACCCTGCATCATAAGGTGCGGCGGCATCGGAGCGCGAGCTGTTGCCGGCGTACTGTACGGCGAAGCAGGCGGGGGCGCGCCGGTTGTCTGCTGGCCGAAGGTGAACGAGCTCGAGAGAGCGAGCAAGGCAACGAGAAACGAGGTTTTGCTGAGTTTGCGTGGGTTCATGGCTAATTCGTCCTTTGATTTGCTGTTTGGGACGGCTGAGATGCACTGCCAGCCGGGTCAGCGAGGGCATCCAGGGGACTCGGGACAGACTCGGAGAGCTCGCGGCTGACGCCGTCGAGCAGTGCCTGGTCGGAATCCGGCGCAGGATGGGTCGAAACAGCTGCAACTGTTTGCTGCGCCGCCGACGGTTGCGAGTGGCGGAGAACCATCTGCAGCGGCAGAACAATCGCGAGGAGCGCCGTTGCAGCTGCGGCCGTCCAGAAAACCGGCGGAAAGCTGAACCCACGGATGGGCGGCTGCCAAGCTGGCACTCGATGCTGCCTCGCGCTTGCGTAGGCGGTCGTGGCTTCCTGAAACAGCGCGAGCGAGTCGCGCATTGCAGCAAACCTGGCTCCGCATTCTTCACATTGAGCGGCATGGGTGCTTGCCAAGCCGAGCTCCAAAGCGTCGGACTGTTGCAGCTCGCGCGGGGAGGCGGCGAGGAGTTCATTTAGTTGCTGGTCGGTAAGGTGGTTCATGATCTCTCCTTCAGCGCGTCCTGGTGTTGCGCGCGGACGGCATCGATGGCGCGGTAAAGGTGGCTCTTCACAGTTCCAAGAGGAAGACCCGTGACAGTTGCGATCTGGGGGATTTCCATCTCCTCCATAAATCGGAGCAGGAAGATGGAGCGTTGGCGGTTGGATAGCTTTCCAACCGTCTCCCAAATGCTGGCGATCTGCTGGCGGGCAATCAGAGTCTTTTCGGCCGATTGCTCATAACTGGGCAGACTGGCTGCGACGTCCGATGCCTCGACGGCGGTGCTTGCGATGCGCTTCCAGAAGCGGAAGCGACCCGTCCGCGTGTGGTCCCGCGCGAGGTTCAGCGCGATTCGGATCAGCCAGGTGGGAATGGAGCAGTCCTCGCGGAAGCTGTGTCGGGCGTTCCAGGCGCGGAGGAAGGTCTCCTGGGTGAGGGTTTCGGCAGCGTCCTGATCGCGCAGATTGGCGAGCAGAAACCGGAATACTCGGGGCTGGTACATGGCCACGATGCTGTCGATATCGTCCAGTGGCGTGGGGCGTACCTGCGCTTCCAGCGAAAGTTCGGTCGGCGAGAGCATCTGGATGTTGTTGGGCACCATGGGAATTGGTTTCGAATGATTCGGAGTTTCAGCTACTTCCGCGCCATTTTCATCCGCGGTTACTGGGACAGACGGACGCATGTGCCCGGAAGTCTACACCCCACGGCAATAATCCGTCGGAGACGCTGGGGTATGCTGGTTGCGGCATGCCGAATGTAAAGGCGATTTATCCCGGGACATTCGATCCGTTGACCAATGGGCATCTGGACCTGATCGCCCGCGGAGCGAAGATCGTAGACCACCTGGTGGTTGCAATCCTGCGGAATGCAGACAAAGGGTCACCGCTGTTCAGCGTAGAGGAGCGGTTGGAGATGATCCGCGAGGCTATTGAGGAACAAGGCTTCAAAAACGTTTCGGCTGACACCTTCGATGGTCTGCTGGTGGAATACGCGCGGTCACAGGGAGCTCAAGCCGTACTGCGCGGCCTTCGGGCTATTACCGACTACGAGTACGAGTTTCCCATGGCGATGATGAACCGCAAGCTGGATCCGAAGTTGGAGACGCTCTTCATGATGCCGAACGAGCAGTACACCTACGTCAGCTCGCGTTTAATTAAAGGTGTGTTCAAGCTGGGCGGCGATGTCAGCGAACTGGTGCCTCCGATGGTGGTTCGGCGGATGAGAGCCAAGGCCAAAGCATAATCCGATTTATGGCGGAATCGATTCTTCAGATAAGACTTGGGGGAGCGCTGCTCGCCGCAACTGTGGCTCTATCCACTGGTGCTGGATGGTCTCAACTCGATCCGGCCAGCTCTGTGTTGGATCCCGAACCGGGCGCACCGGCCTCTGTAGGAAGCGTGGCTGCGCCGCTTCGGTTCGATGTGGTCTCCATCCGGCGGGTGACAGTTCCTGCTGATCACTCTGCGATTGAGTCGCCACCGGAAGGCGACAGCATCACCATCACAAACCTGGCGCTGAAATGGGTCATCGAATTTGCTTACGACTTTCAGCGACCCGACCTGGTTTCCGGGCTGCCAGACTGGGCCAGCAATGAGAGCTACGACATCATCGCGAAGGTGAGCGAGTCGGACCTGCCGAGTTTTCGGAAACTGGATCAAGCGCAACGTCGGGCGATGCTAAGGCAGTTGCTTCACGACCGTTTCCACCTGGAGGCGCACACCGCGCCAAAGGAGATCCCGGTATATGCGCTAACGGTGGCGAAGAACGGACCGAAGCTGAAAGAGGCCAGTTCAGGCGAGATGTATGCAAATGGCGCTCGGAACGGAGAAGGGGGTCCCGCCGGAGCGGGGACGATCACGCCGAGCTCGAAGGGCCTGGTAGGCCAGGGTGCAGAGATACGCCAGCTTGTCGTGTTATTGTCCCGGCTTCAACTCGGTCGCCAGGTGGTCGACCATACTGGCCTGAAGGGGCGGTACGACTTTGTGCTGCAGTTCTCGCCGACAGAGGCGATGCGCCCGGTCATTAACGGTCAGCAGCTACCGCCCTCCGCCGAGCAGGAGGCGATGCCCTCCGTTTTCACCGCCGTACAGGAGCAACTCGGGTTGCGGCTGGAGCCAGCAAAAGCCACGGTGGAAGGGCTGGTTATCGACCATCTGGAGCGGCCTTCGGAGAATTAGGTTCTGGTGCAGCTTTCGCCCGCACTCGGGCTTTCTCAGGGCCGCGGAATCTGAGAAACTGGTACATATGACCACCACAGCCACCAAGGTCCTCTCGGACCGGATCAACCGGATTGAAGTCTCTGCCACCATGGCCATCACCGCCGAGGCTTTGAAGATGCAGGCGGCCGGCATCGATCTCGCCAACTTCGGCGCGGGCGAGCCGCACTTCGCCACGCCCGAGCACATCAAGCGGGCCGCAATCGAGGCTATCGAGCAGAACTTCTCGAAGTACACGGCGGTCGCTGGCGTGCCTCAGGTGCGCAAGGCCGTGGTGGAGCGCCATGCGACCGACTTCGGCTCCAACTACACGGTGGAGGAGTGCGTGTTTACTACCGGGGGTAAGCTGGCGCTGTTCAATGCCATCCAGGTGCTGGTGGATCACGGCGACGAGGTGATTCTGCCTGTTCCGTATTGGGTGAGCTTCAAGGACATCATCCAATACGCCGGCGGCGTTCCGGTGTTTGTGGAGGGCCGCGAGGCGGAGGACTTCCGGATTACGGCACAGAGCATCGAAGCTGCGATCACGCCACGAACCAAGGCCATCATCCTGAATACGCCCTCCAATCCCTCGGGCGCGGTGGTTTCGCCGGCGGACCTGGAGGCGATTGTGCGCCTGGCGCATTCGCGCGGCATCTACGTGCTACTGGATGAGTGCTACGTCTACCTGACCTACACGGGCGCGGCAGTGAGCGGCGGCTCGTTCACGGACTGCAAAGAGCACGTTGTGATCTTGGGGTCGCTCTCGAAGACGTATGCGATGACGGGATGGCGTGCTGGGTTCGCATTGGGCCCGAAGCAAATCATCGGCGCAATGAGCAAGCTGCAGTCGCAAAGCACGTCAAACACTGCAAGCGTGGTGCAGAAGGCTGCCATAGCGGCCCTATCCGGTCCGCAGGAGTGCGTCGCTGAAATGCGGGCAGATTACTTGCGGCTGCGCGATCAGACGCTGGCCGGTTTCAAGACAATTCCGGGGCTGACCTGCACGGTGCCCCAGGGAGCATTCTATGTCTATCCCAACATCGGCTCTTTCCTCGGCAAGGGCGGTATCAGGACAGCCGCGGAATTGGCTTCGAAGCTGCTGACCGAGGCGCATGTAGTGGTTGTTCCGGGTGAGGCCTTTGGCACGACCGAGCACATTCGGCTGTCCTATGCGGTTTCATCCGCAGAGGTGGAGAAGGGCATCACGCGCATGCGCGAGTTCTTCCAGAAGCTGGGCTGATTTGAGGCTGGGAGGGCACCTGACTCTATGTCGCCTGCAATGCCACGCGGACGACATAGGACTGTAACGGACAGATTGCTCTACCATTGAGAGATGGATTTCCCAAGCAGTTCGGGGCAGCGCTTTGCCCCTGTCATTCTGGCCGGTGGAAGCGGAACGCGATTCTGGCCCAGAAGCCGGCAGGCGCGTGCCAAGCAGGTGTTGGCGCTGGATGGCGAGCGCACGATGATCCAGAAGACAATGGACCGGCTGCACTCGTTGGCGAGCCCCAAGGATGTGTGGGTCATCACCAATGGGTTGCTCGAAGAGACGATCGCGCAACAATTGCCTGAGGTGCCGCGCGAGAACATCCTGAGTGAGCCTGCGGCGCGGAATACTGCGCCAGCCTGTGCACTGGCGGCTTTTCTGCTGGAGCCGAAGACGCCGGATACCGTCATCGGGATATTCCCCTCGGATCACGTGATCAGCAATGTGGAGCGGTTTGCCGAGGTCATTCGCGCAGGTATTGAGCTGGCAGCGTGCGGCGAAAAAATCGTCGTGCTCGGTGTTCCTGCGACGCGGCCAGAGACCGGTTACGGCTACATTGAGCTGGGCGAGGAGGTGCGGGACGGAAGCGTGCCGGTACGGCGTGTGAGGCGCTTCACTGAGAAGCCGAATCTCCAACTCGCCGAGGAGTCCCTCGCCGCGGGCAACTACGCCTGGAATGGGGGAATATTCCTGTGGACAGCGCGAACACTTGCGAATGCAATCCGCGAGCATCGCCCGACAATGGCGCCGCTGCTTGGGAAGATTGCCGCTGCCCATGGAACACCGGAGTTTGATCAGGTGTTTGCCGAGATCTATCCGCAGTGCGAAAACATCAGCATCGACTACGCCGTACTGGAGCCTCGCTCGGCCAAGGGCGAAGGAAAGTCGGAGATCTACTGTCTGCCGGCTGATTTTTGCTGGAATGACATTGGCTGTTGGGGGTCGTTACATGAGCACCTCACCGAAGGCACCATGGAGAATAAGATCGACGCCACCGATCCGGTCCATTGCACGATTGATGCGGAGCGGAACTATGTGTACGCGCCGGGTAAAGTGGTGGCGCTGGTCGGAGTCAACGATCTTGTGGTGGTGGACACCGGGGACTGCCTGCTCATTACGGCCCGGGAGAGGTCGCAGGACGTAGGGAAGGTAGTCAGCGAGCTGAAGAAGTGCGGGCGCGAGGGGCTGGTTTAGCGCGCTCCATCAGGGCCGGTGAACGAAGGGAATGGCATGGCACAGACGACCTCAGTGGTGAAGTTTGGCACCGACGGCTGGCGAGGCATCATCGCGGACGACTTCACGTACGAGAACGTCCGGGTGGCGGCGCGTGCGATCGCGCATTATGTGCTGAATCATGAGGATCCCAAAAAGGGAATCTGTATCGCCTATGACACGCGATTCGGTTCCAGATCGTTTGCCCGGGTGGCAGCGGAGGTCTTTTCGAAGGCGGGGATCAAGGTGGCGCTTGCATCGGAGATCACGCCCACGCCGGCCCTCTCTTATGCGGTGCGCGAACGCCAGGCAGCTGGTGGCGTGATGATCACCTCCAGCCATAATCCGGCGGAGTGGAACGGGGTGAAGTATAAGGCGAGCTATGGCGGCTCGGGCCGGCCTTCGATCATGTCCTCAATCGAGAGTTACCTGGAGACGCCCCTCCCGGATGCCGAGAAGAGGGGAAAGATCGAAGAGGTCAACTTCAATCCTGAATACGTCACGGCCATTGCGCGGTTCGTCGACCTGGCGGCGATTCAGCGCTCGGGATATAAGTTTCTGATCGACAGCATGTATGGGTGCGGGCGGGGAATACTGGCCTCGATCTTCCGGAGGATTGACGTGCCGTATGTGGAGATTCGCAGCGAGCTGAATCCGGCGTTTCCCGGGATCAATCCGGAGCCGATTCTGCCGCACATCAAAGCGGCACAGGAAGCAGTGGTACGAGAGAAGTGCGACGCCGGCCTGATTACGGATGGCGACGCAGATCGCATCGGTGCCGTGGATGAGCATGGAAATGTGGTCGACGCTCACAAGATTTACGCGGTGCTGTTGAGCTGGGTTCTTGAACGTAAGCAGTGGCCGGGCGACATAACCCGCGCTTTTAATACAACCAAGATGCTGGACCGGATTGCGGCAAAGCACGGCCGCAAGCTGCATGAGCACGGCATCGGTTTCAAGTATGTCTGCGACCTGATGCTAGAGGGCAACATCCTGATGGGCGGTGAGGAGTCGGGCGGAATCGGCATTAGCAGGCATTTGCCGGAACGTGACGGGCTACTGAACTCGCTTCTGATTGCCAATGTAATGGCGGACGAGAAGAAGACTCTGGGACAGCTGGTGGCGGCGCTGCAGGAGGAGTTTGGAGAGCACCAGTACGGCCGCGTCGACATGCATATCGACGATGCACTGAAGCAGGCAGCAATCCAGCGCGCCGGCGCGATGAAGCCGGGCGACTTGATGGCCGGAATGAAGGTCCTGCGAATAGAGTCGCTGGACGGGATCAAGTTCTTCCTGGAGAGCCCTGCCTGCGCCGGGAAGGCGAATGCCGCCGAGACGTGGCTGCTGTTGCGTGCTTCTGGTACAGAGCCGTTATTGCGCCTTTATTGCGAGAGCTGCTCAACAGCTTCGGTGGAGCAGATTCTGAAGCAGGCGCGGGAGTTTGTGCTGGCCGGAAGAGCTTCGTAGTGCAGACCGGCTCCCGCACAGTGCTGGTGCAGACACAGGGGCTACTGTTCGACATGGACGGAGTGCTGGTCAGCTCCATTGGATCAGTAGAGCGCTGCTGGAAGCGGTGGGCCAAGCTCTACCACGTTCCCGGAGCTGAGGAATTTCAGGTGCCACACGGCGTCCGCGCGGTAGATATCGTCCGAATGCTGAAGCCGGAGTTCGACGACGCTGAAATAGCAGAGGGCCTGCGGGTTATTGAGGACATGGAGATCGAAGATGCCGGCGACCTGAGGGTGCTGCCCGGCGCCAAGGCGTTGCTCTCGTCTCTTCCTGCGGAGCGCTGGGCGATTGTTACTTCGGCCACTCGGCGACTTGCGCTTGCGAGATTGTCCGCTGCGGGTCTACCAATCCCCGCGAGGCTGATTGCGGGCGATATGGTTGAGCGCGGCAAGCCGGATCCCGAGCCTTACCGCCGAGGAGCGGAGCTGCTGGGCATGAGTCCGGCAGAGTGCGTTGTGCTGGAGGACGCCCCCTCAGGCGTCGGCGCCGGGCTAGCTGCAGGATCTCGCGTACTCGGCATCCTCAGCACCCATCCGATGGAGGACCTTCGGCAGGCGACCTGGATTGCCGAGTCTCTGCAAGAGGTGCGCGCGAGCCCCGCGTCCGACGGGCTGGAGCTTCATATCCTTCCAGCGCAGTAAAACGCCCATCTCGCCGAAAATGTGCCGGAGTCCGCAAGCGAACTCCGGCAAAGGAGGGGTGATGTCCTGCCGCTGTTCGGATCTGCAGCAGGGATTCGGGTAGGTGCAGAAGTTGCCACCAGAAGTCGAAGTCTGAGAAAGCACAAGGCAGAACGTGCGGAGCCCGACGAGCGAGCACAAAAATGAGACAGAGCACCGGCGAAACTACGGCCAGTTCGCTTCCGTAAACCCGGACTGTGTTGGATAGTTGCGCAGTCTAGCCTCTAGAACGCGGCACTCGATCAAAATATTCAAAACAAGAGCCTGCCGAATTTCAACCGCGCCGAAGCAGCCTCTGTTCAGCAACCTTCAGATCGGCTTCGGTATCGACGCCCAAGGTATCGAACTCAGTCGATTCGACATAGAGGTGAATTCCGTTTTCGAGAAAACGTAACTGCTCCAGCCGTTCGGCACGTTCCAGAGGGCTGAGCGGAAGCAAGGGAAAGCGCTCGAGCGCGGCCTTCCGGTAGGCGTACAGCCCGATGTGCTTCCAATATTGCGCGGTGCCGGGTTCACTCGAGCGAGCAGCGTCGCGGTCATACGGGATGGACGCGCGGGAGAAATAGAGAGCGCGGCCATCGGCTGCCGTTACCACCTTCACTGCGTTGGGATTGTCGATGTTTTCCGGGGTGCAGCGCACTTTGACGGTAGTGACCTCAACGTGCGGCATGGCGAAGGGCTTCAGCAGAGCGTGAATGTGTTCGGGGCGGATGAAGGGTTCATCGCCCTGGATGTTCACGTAAATCTCTGCCGGGTACTGGCGCGAGATGGCATGAATGCGATCGGTTCCGCTGGGAAGACTTGGAGAGGTGATCTCACAGCTCACGCCCATCTGGCGGCATGTGGCGGCGACCTCTTCGGAGTCGGCAGCCACGACGATGGCATCGAGCTCGGGGCATTGCCGCGCCGCGTCCACGACCCAGGCGAGAAGCGGCTTGCCGGCGATCTCACGCAACACCTTCCGTGGCAGGCGCGTCGATGCCAGTCTTGCCGGGATAACGCCGAGGATGCGGGTGGCGGTGGGCATTGGGGCCGAGTTGGGAGTCGGCGCAGTGCTTCACTCTGCCCTGCGTTTCACGTATCATAGCTAAGTTGCGCCTTCGAGTCCTGTAGCGGGGTTTGGGTGCATCTCCTTGTCTCCTGCTGGGATGTTGCAGCCCGGCGAATACACCCGGCGGTGTAGCTCAGATGGTTAGAGCGACGGACTCATAACCCGTAGGTCAGTGGTTCGATTCCACTCACCGCCACCAAGCAAAACAACGCAGACTTCAACGCTCGTGCACCCTTTGTCCGCTGGAGTATGATTTTGGATACCGGTCGGCTGACCGGGCGCGTCTAACAAACACGCCTGTGCTCCGGTGCATGTCTGTCGTTCTGGGGAGTGTTCCCGCTCTATGCCAAAGATTTCCAAGATTCTGGTGCTCGCAGTCTCTCTCGCCCTGGTGCTTACCGTTTTTCTCGGGGTACGGCT
>Ga0105240_10001912_pt1 | contig 34569 bp, 28 predicted proteins | sample KBSC54metaG_FD_80426 | JGI IMG/M metagenome (GOLD analysis project Ga0105240, IMG submission 80426) | Corn rhizosphere microbial communities from Kellogg Biological Station, Michigan, USA - KBS C5-4 metaG | ecosystem: Host-associated > Plants > Roots > Rhizosphere > Soil | place: Michigan, USA... | reverse complement strand
TGAGGCTCTTCTTCTGTGGTTAGGACCAGCTTCTTGGAGGTGAACCCGTGACGCTCGGCATTCATCTTTGAGATCTGCTTCCCCTCCCAAGTCTTAACGCCGCCCTTTGCGCCGTTTATCCTATTCGCGTCGATTTGTCGCTGCGACATATGTGCACCTATTCCTTTGGGAAATCTTTCTTTCCCGATTTCACGTTACGGCTTGGGGGTGGGGGACGGGGGTCGCGCAGAAGTGCTCCGGATGATTATCTGGCTTAGTTTGTTGTCATTAGAGGGGTGAAGATTTTTGATTTTTATTGTTACCGGAAAAAGTTGCTATGCTACCGGCAGAAGTCCTGGTTCTGGACTTGCTGACAATTAGGAAAACGTATTATGAGCACGACCGCGAAGATTCAACATAAAGGACAGGTGACCATCCCTACGAGCGTGAGACGCCGAGCCGGTCTGTCCGAAGGCGACTTGGTCGAGTTTGCCTTTTCCGATGGCAAAATTGTCATTACGCCGAGGACTGTGGTTGACCGCTCCGGGTTTCCAACCGCAGAGGGTGAGTACACTGCTGCTCAGCGCCGCGTTGTTGATTCCCGTCTCGCTGACGGAGAAAAGGGACCGTTCTATGGTCCCTTTAAGAGTGGTGATGAGATCGGGGCGTTTATTAAGAAGAAACAACGCAACGCAAAGCCCACCAAATTAAGTAAGTCTCGATGAACGTATACCTCTCCCAGCGTGCCATCGAGCAGCTGGCCGGCGCTCCGCTACCTGTTCAAAAAGCGTAATTTCCTGGTTCGCGATTTGAAGCATCCTTCCCTGGATGCTAAGAAGTACGATGAGACCGCGGATCGCTGGCTGGCGCGTGTCAATGATGACTGGCGGTTCTACTTCAACATCGTGGGTGACCGGGCAAGATTACTCAACGGTTTCCTTTGGTGCGATTTTGAAGTGTGGCGCGATCAATGATCGTGCTCCTCATCTGCCTTACTGAAGCCGCTGTAAAGGGTTCTCCCTTGAACTCTACTTGATGGTGGGAGGGATGCGCGTCGAGGTAGTCTGTAATATTCATCCACCTGATTCGCGCATCCGATGTCCGAACCACGAGCATTACAGGGTAGGCATGATTTCGCCAGTAATCTAGATGACGCTTGTTCTTTATTCGGAAGATTTCAGCACCATCAGACCGCCGCTCCACCAAATACGAGTCGCCAGACTTCAACTGTAAATACAGGCGCATGCCGCTCGCTCTGCCGGCCTTATCCTTAAACTCGATTTCTCCATCGATGCCCCAGTCGGAGTTAGATGTTGTCCTGAATATTTGCCCAGCCTCGCCGGCAATAGCAAAAGCGTGACCAACCAGAATTAACTCTTTGCTTTCACTATCAATTGCCGCTACGGCCGCCGCCTCTAATTCTCTCGATCGACCAAGGATTTCTTCTGACGCAAAGCGCTTCTCCACCAAGTCAACTAGTGGTACGCGTGCCTCGCAATCTGCGCACGCAATATCCTGTTCGCCTCGACCGAGACGTCGTTTGACCGCAAGAGAGTTGTCGATTGGGTTCTGACATTTCAAGCACACGTAGTGTCTCTCCCTTTGGAGATGGTGGTCCTTCGAATTTAGATGGTCGTGCACATAACGAATAAACGTCACTTTGGTATCGTCTGGAATTAGAGGGTCGCAGTATATTGTTAGCTCTCCTGAACCTTCTCCTACCTTGGTCATCTTAAAACCAGCTCTGCGACCCTCGGGCGTCAGAAAGTCAGCGGCAAACCTCCAGAGCTGATCCTTTTCGAACGCGGTGGTATGGCAAAGCCGGACGACGAGGGTAGCATAAATCTCGTCCAATTGTCCGGAAAACCTGTAAGTTACGAGCGGAGCGGGGTGGCTACTGAGGTTGGGACGCTGGCGTCGGAAGTACGACGGGAATAGGAGCAGTGTACCTTTCGAAGTATGCTGCCGTAGGCATAAACCACGGTCAACAAATGCTTGATGCATTGCCCGCAGGACAATCAGCTCCTCGACCCGTGGAATTCTCTTAAGGTCGGCATAATCAAGTTCGCCCGATAAGATCTTATCTTCCTCTATGACGCCGATTTCATCAGGATGACTTCGCACCGAACGGACAACGGCTGCTGCATAGGCATTGATTCGCTCTGGTTGCAATAGCACAAAGTCCCCGAAGGCCAAATGCCAAATGATGCCGGGACCCGCTAACAGAGCAACTACTGCATGCAGCTCTTCCAACGTAAATCTCTCAGCGACGAGACGGAGTTCCAATTGCTGCTTCAGTTCGACAGTGCGCAGTACAACCGGTCTTCCACCGTTCTGCGCCTCGTCTTTGAGGGCCACAATCGCGTCCTTTAGAAGTTTGAAGACCCGCGGCGATGCAGTCCAGGGTATCTCACCCCACGGAATCGAAGATACAATCGTTTGTCGCAGATCGAGACAACCTGATCCCGTCGAAGCGCTTGTTTCAAGATACTGAGCAAAGTGCCTATTTCGGACGAACTCATCAACGTCCTTTTGCGAAACCATCAATCTTCCCCGGTCAACGCGCCCGGCTACAAGAAGTTTCTGGTAGGGCCGCTTAGCCGCACGGAGCAAATCATTGTCCCACTGGGCGAGACTATCAAAGGGATCTTCGCTTTGAGGATTAAAAACTAGGACTGCTAAGGCGGTTTCGTCAAAGAAGAGCTGGTGGATCAGGCGATAGTCTGCCTGTCCTGCGAAGTCCCAAAGCCAAATTTCCCGCTCAAGTGCCGTTTGGCCATCCATGATCGGAAGCTTCATTTGAGTGGCCCATGTTCCATCCGTGGAGGAGGTAGCAACAAAGGCGTCATGAACCAACCGGTGTGCTAGCGCGGATTTCCCTACACCACTTTCTCCGACGAGGAGTACCTTTGCATTTGTATACCGTAAAGCTGCCTCTGCGACGACGGTATCCGTGGTTTTGGGTAGGTCCACTTGCCAAACGCAAAGCGCTCCCGTGTGGGAGCTAGCAAATACGACCTCGGCGTTGGCTGTGGCCGCCATGCAGACCAAGGGCCCGGCGGAACCGATCAACTCTACGAGGCAGGTTCCGCTGTCGAGTTTCCACAGTCTGACCGAGCCGTCATGTGACGCCGACATGGCAGTATGTGCATCGACGACGAAAGTTATCACCGAAATCGAGCCTTTGTGGCCTTCTAAATAGCCAACACAGCGGCTCACGGGGACGTCAATAATTTGGATAAGACCGTCCGCAGATCCGACCAGAACGGTGGTGCCATCATCGTCAATCCCAATTGACGTAGCAGCACTGATCGTGAACGCAGCCGTCCGGAGACCATCACTTGAGTCTGCGGCGCATACTTGAAGACTATCATTCGAAAGTGAGACGAGCCATTTTCCATTCCGGCTTAACGCTACAAGCGGGCGGCCTGGCGTCGTCAGAAGTGAGGAAGTAAACATAGTCGTGTCGTTCGCTTCCCACGTTCTGATTGTTCCGTCGAACAGGCTGGAAACGAAGCGAGCGCCGTCAGCATTAACGGCAAGTCGAGTGATTTCTCCCCCGCTGCCCGATGTGACTTTCGTGCGGCAACCCCTCATCGCCCCCCAAAGTTCAATATCGGAACCTGAAGTGAAGGCCCAATCGCCGTCACGAGTTAGTGTGATCGCTCCGTAACCGTTCCAGTAGCTCTTCAGACTCGATAACTGCAGGCCGGCCCTCAAGTCCCAGCTCAGTACTTCGCCTTCGGTTGTGGCGGAATATCCTCGGAGTCCATCCGACGATAGACTCAGCGCTCGCACACCTCCTCGGTGGCCAGGGAACTGCCATCTAGTGGAACGGCTATTGGTACGCGGCTGACTATGTCGAGGTTTGGCGCATGCTTGAAGGAGGCTCATCCATCTTGGCTGCGGTTTCTGATTCCAGTCGACAAAAGCGAATTGTTGCAAGCTTTCGGGCAGCGAAGCAAGGCCGATATGGAGGGGAACGAATCTCCTGCCCGGACTTGCTGGATCCCTGAACTTGAATGTTTGTGCCTCCAGAACCGGCCAGCGGTCCGGGCGCAGGGCGGAATCCGAGACTAACAGCAATAACACTCTTGATTGGTCGAGAGCAATTGCCCCCGCAGTATCCACCGTGTTGGCTCGACTATCCGAGCCAAGTCGCCAACCTTCGAACCAGACATTGAATCCTTCCTTCTTGAGACGATTGGCAATTGTGCGAGCGATCGCTTGGTCCTCGGAAGCATGACAAACGAAGACATCGTAAAGAAAGTTTTCTGTCATTGCTAGTCCCTAACCGCCTTCGACTCTGCCTGCCGAATGTGGGAGGCAACAATACCGCATCGACTTTCCCGATCTTTCTCCGTCACGGGCTCTGCTTTTAACATCTGCTACGAAGTCTCTACACCATATCAAATCGGGACTCCGGGCCGCGGGCGTTTTGGGTGGTGACTCTGGGTTTGGGTGGGCTGGAGTTGTTCCTTCGGTGGAGGTAATGATGGAACTGATCCTCGATTCCCTTCTTCGTTTAGAAGAGAATGGAGGATGTGAAAAGCCGCACTCGACGACAATTCCTGAAGACTTCTGCGCTTACTGCGGCGGGTTTGCAGTTGGCGCGGTCAAGTCCGATTACGGAAGCTTCAGACCCCTCTCTCGTTCTTTGGTACCGGCAGCCGGCGGCGAAGTGGACTGAGGCTCTTCCGATTGGCAATGGGCGCCTGGGGGCTATGATTTTCGGCAAGCCGGATGACGAACGCATTCAGCTTAATGAAGACAGTGTTTGGGCGGGGGAGTATCGGGATCGCATCAATCCGGCAGCTCACAAGGGATTTGTTGAATGCCGGCGTCTTTTGATGGATGGGAAGATTGCCGAGGCTCAGGTGATCGCCGATCGTGATTTGATTGGCACTCCTCGCCGGATGCCTCCTTATCAGACTTTGGGGGATTTGCTGGTTCGGTTTCCGGGTCATGCGGGGGCGTCGGAATACCGGCGGGAGTTGGATTTGGATACGGGTATTGCTCGAGTTATTTATCGCTCGGGTGACGCGGTGTTTACCCGGGAGATATTTTCTTCCGCTGTCGATCAGGTGATTGTTGTGCGGTTGACTTGTGATCGGCCGGGGCGTATCTCTTGCTCTGCTACGCTTAGCCGGGAACAGGACAGTAAGGCTGAGGCGGTTCCTGATGATCGGGTTCGGTTGACCGGGCAGGCTATTGCTCGTGACAAGCAGCATGCGGATGAGCGGAAGACTGGAGTTCTGTTTGCCGCCGTCGTTCGGGCCGTTGCGGAGGGCGGTAAGGTTCGTGCTTCGGGTGTTGAGGTTTCTGTTGAGGGCGCAGATTCGGCTACGCTTTTTGTCGCGGCGGCTACGAGTTTTCGTGAGAGTGATCCCGTTGCGGCTTGCTCGCGATTTTTGACTAGCGCTGATAAGCCATATAATCGGCTTCGCTCGGCTCATGCCTCGGATCATCGGGCGTTGTTCCGGCGGGTCTCTTTGCGTTTGGGTGAGCCTGACGGTGCGTTAACTTCGTTGCCGACTGACGAGCGCTTGGCGAAGGTGCAGCAGGGTGGCGCCGATTCGCAACTCGTCGGACAATATTTTCAGTTTGGCCGCTATCTTTTGATGGGGACTAGCCGGCCGGGAACTTTGGCTGCTACGCTTCAGGGAATCTGGAACGATAGCCTTGCTCCTCCCTGGGATAGCAAGTTCACTATCAACATCAATACGGAGATGAATTACTGGCCGGCGGAGGTTTGCAATCTGGCGGAGTTGCATGAACCTTTATTCGACTTGATTGAATCGACTCGTGCTTCGGGACGGAAGACGGCGAAGCAGATTTATGGGGCTGGCGGTTTCGTCGCGCATCACAATACCGATATCTGGGGCGATACGGTTCCGATTGATGGGGCGCGGTCGGGTGTCTGGCCGATGGGCGCCGCTTGGCTGTCGCTGCATCTCTGGGAGCATTACGCGTTTTCACGTGACAAGGGGTTTTTGGCTAAGCAGGGTTATCCGATCATGAAAGAGGCCGCCCAATTTCTGCTGGATTACCTGGTGGCTGATGAGAAAGGGAATTTGGTCACGGGTCCTTCGATTTCTCCGGAGAATCATTTCAAGCTTCCCGATGGCGGGGACGGCTTCCTCTGCATGGGGCCATATATGGACACGGAGATTACCCGGGCTTTGTTTAGCAGGGTGATCGATTCGAGCAAGGTGCTGGGCGTTGACGAGGGTTTCCGCAAGAAGTTGGCGGAGGCTCGCGACAAGCTGCCTCAATTCCGGATTGGGAAGTACGGGCAGTTGCAGGAATGGATGGAGGACTACGAGGAGCGGGAGCCCGGGCATCGCCACACTTCACATTTATTCGCTTTGCATCCGGATAATCAGATCACTCCCCGGGGCACTCCTGCATTAGCGAAGGCGGCGCGGGTTACTCTGCAGCGCCGGTTAGGTAGCGGCGGCGGACACACGGGTTGGAGCCGCGCCTGGATCATTAATTTTTATGCTCGCTTAGAAGATGGGCAACTGGCTTACGATAATCTGCTCGCTTTGCTGCGCAAGTCGACGCTGCCGAACCTTTTCGATACGCATCCTCCGTTTCAGATCGATGGAAATTTCGGCGGCACGGCGGGCATCGCGGAAATGCTGATTCAGAGCCATGCTGGCGAGGTTCATTTTCTTCCGGCTTTACCGGCGGTTTGGAATGATGGGGATTTTCATGGACTGCGGACGCGCGGAGGATTGGAAGTGGATCTCAGTTGGCGTAAAGGTAAAGCGACTTCCGCCACGCTTCGCGCGGTGAGCGCCGAAACGCATAAGCTGCGAGCTCCGAATGAGCAACGAATTGCGTCGATCCGCACTGGGGGCGAAGCGCTTCCGCTCGAGCGGTTGGGGGACGGCGTGGTTTCCGCCGTTTTCGAAAAGGGCAAGAGTTACGACGTGCTGTTCCGTTAGGAGAACGTGCGCCAGATTCTCTGCTTTTTGATTTCCCTTGGGCTTGCGGCAGCAGCGCCAGCGGCTCGTCCTCGCATTGGGCTCGTGCTATCGGGTGGCAGTGCGCTGGGTTTGTCGCATGTTGGTGTTCTGCAGTGGCTGGAAGAGCACCGCATTCCTGTCGATTATATTGGCGGCACGAGCATGGGCGGCCTGGTCGGCGGTCTCTATGCAACCGGGCACGATTCGGCGGAAATCGAAAAATTTGTGGCGGAGATCGATTGGACTTCGATCTTCAACTCCTCCGCACCGTTTGAATATCTGCAATTCCGGCGCAAGCAGGACCGCCGGGACTTTCCTAATCGTCTCGATATCGGGTTGCGGCACGGTATCCGAGTGCCTACAGGTTTGTCTTCCGGTCATGAGGTTGGGTTGGACATCAGCGGCTTTGCCGCGCCGTATGCAGAGATCCGGAGTTTCGACGATCTGCCGACTCCGTTCCGGTGCGTGGCAACCGATTTGATCGAAGGGAAAGAGGTGGTGTTCCGCAGCGGCGATTTGCCGACGGCACTTCGTGCGACGATGTCGCTGCCGGCGGTGTTCTCGCCGATGTTGTACGACGGCAAAATGCTGGTGGACGGGGCGCTGCTGGATAATTTGCCGGTGACGGTGGTGAAAGACATGGGCGCCGATTTAATTATTGCGGTAGCACTAGTTGATCCACCGGCCAAACGGAAGGATTTGGAATCGCTACTGGGCGTTGCGGGCCGCTCCCTGAACGTGATGATCGATGACAATGAACGGCGTCATATGGCGCTGGCGGACATCCTGATCGCGCCTGATCTGACAGGGATCAGGTCGACCGACTTTGCGAACTATCTTGAGTTGGCCGCCCGGGGGTATGCGGCGGCGGAGAAAAAGAAGCGATTCCTGGAAACACTTTCCCTGAGCCAGGAAGAATGGGATCGCTACATTGCCGAGCGGAGAAAGAAACAGCGGCCCGCAAGCATTACACCTCAGTTTGTCACGGTGACGGGCATCAAAGGAGTGGAAGCCAAGACTTTTGAAAGTAACCTCGGCAAGCAGTTTTCGGATAAGCCTCTGGACGCAAGGGAACTGGACAAGCAGCTCACTTTTATTACGGGTTATGGAAGGTATGGGAACGCGAACTATGGATTCGTCCAGAAGACTGGAGTCGATGGTTTGCAGGTGACCGTGCGGGAGAAAACGTACGGGCCTCCGTTTCTGAATACGGGGATTGACTTGGAGGGATCGGACACGGCCAATATACGGTTCGGGATCGGGGCGCGGCTTACCTTCATGGATTTCGGCTGCCCTAGTTGCGAATGGCGGAGCGATGCGTCGGTTGGATTGACGAATATGATCGGTTCGGAATATTACTGGCGGATTAAGGGTTCGCGCTGGTTTCTGGCGCCGCACGCCAGCGTGGCCAGTAGCACGCAGGACTATTACAACGGCAATAACCGCGTGGCACAATTCAGCGTCGGCGATGGAATTCTGGGTGCGGACCTCGGATATGCGGCCAACCGGTCTTTGGAGCTCCGGCTTGGTTACCAGTCTGACTTTGAGCGCATCTCCGTCACGACGGGCGTGCCGTTGGTGGATTTCGATCATGCGCTGCAAACGATTCGCGCCCAGATTGCCTACGATGGGCAGGACAGCTCGGTGATTCCGCGCCATGGTCTGCACGCGACGACGGATCTGCGGTGGAATTTTGGTATAGGTGCGGGGCTCCATGAATTCGGCAGCTTCCGGCAGACATTCGTCATTCCGAGGGCGTTCGGCGATCGATACCTGGTGATCGGCAGCCTGGGCGGCGGCAGCGTGATGGGGCCACGGTTCGATATTCCGCAGTTTAGTTTGGGTGGTCCGTTTCAAATGACTGCTCTGGGCACGTGGCAACTTCGGGGGGATGCCTATTACCTTGCCAGTGTGCAGGCGCTTCGTGCGTTCTCCACAGTACGCGGGAGTTTTTTCAGCCGGACGTATGCGGACGTGGGATACGAAATGGGCCGCGCTTTTGAGAAAGACGGGGATGGGAGTCCTTACTACGATGGCTTGATCGGCGTGGTGAGTGAAACGCCCATTGGCGTGATTGCGTTTGGGTATAGCCTGGGCAGCGCCGGCAATCACCGTTTCTTTTTCCGGTTGGGTAGATTGTTTTAGTATTGTTGGAGCTTATGAAACGGACGCTCCTGCTGCTTGCTCTTCCCCTGCTTGCTCTGGCTGGTGATGAGACCGGGATGGATGCGGGGCGGCTGGCTAAGATCGCGCCGCGCATGAAGGCTTTTGTGGACCAGGGCACGGCGGCAGGGTTCGTCACTCTGATTGCGCGCCATGGGCAGCTGGCGCATCTCGAGGCGGTTGGTTATCAGGATCTGGAGACGAAGACTCCGATGCGCACGGACAGCATCTTCCAGATTATGTCGATGACTAAGCCGGTGACTTGTACGGGCGTCATGATTCTGATGGAGGAGGGACGGCTCTCGCTGATCGATCCCGTGGAGAAGTATCTTCCGGAGTTCAAGGGGCAGCAAGTCAATATGGAGGGCGCGCTGCGCAAACCGTTGCGGCCGATTACTATACGCGATCTGATGACTCACACTTCCGGTATGGCCGTCGGACATGCGAAAGAGTTAGACGGTACGTCGCGGCATACTTTGGCGGAAGTGGTAAGCGCCGATGCGCGGCTGCCGCTGAACTTCGAGCCGGGCGCGAAGTGGAGTTACAGTAACACGGGTCTGGCTACGCTGGGGCGGATCATCGAAGTCGTTTCCGGCGAGCCTTACGAGCAGTTTATTCTGCAGCGGATTTTGCAGCCTCTGGGTATGAAGGATACGTTCTACTTTCCGCCGGCGGAGAAATTAAGCCGCATCGCGAGTCCTTATACCGATGTGAACGGGAGGCTGGAGCGGGCGAACGACGATCTGTCGAAGAAGGATGCGAAGTATCCCGGGCCGGAAGGCGGTCTGTATTCTACGGCTGCGGATTTGGCGCGGTTCTACCAAATGATGTTGAACAAGGGGACGCTCGATGGGCAGCACATTCTCTCTCGCGCGGGTGTCGAGGTGATGACGCAGAATCAGACGGGCGACCTGAAGGCGGGATTCGCTCCCGGGTTTGGGTATGGTCTGGGATGGGGGGTGATCAAGGACGCGAGCGGGACGTTCCGGTTGAATTCGATTGGGACGTTCGGACATGGCGGGGCTTATCGGACTTATGGCTGGATGGATCCGGCCAAAGATATGCTCGGCGTGATTCTGTATCAGCGGACGAATGTGGGCGGCGATATAGCCGACGAGACGAACGCGTTTATGGCTATGGCCGCTGCAGCGATCGAGAAGTGACGGGCAGGTGTACTTTCGACGCTGACTCATTTGACTATCGTTAACTCATTCACTCTTAATAATTTTTGATTTGGCTCATCTCTTGCAGTGAGTGCGCCATGATCACTCAAGAGAGACAAATCCAATTCATGAGTTTGTTTGAGCCGTTTCGATGCCAGTTTTAAAACTTGGCTTGTCAGGATTGCCATCAACGAGAGCAAGCAGATTCAGCGGGCGATGCCGCCGCTGCCATGCAATTACCGGACAGTTGTCGAACTTCGCGACATGAGGGAATTGAGTGTGGTGGAGACGGCCCTCCATCTTAATGTTGCGATTTCGACAGTCGAGACCCGGCACCGGCGTGCGCGGATGTGGCTATCGAAGAGCCTGACGTCAGCGTATACTGTTCCCCATGCCCGCTCGAGTAATAGAGCGCTGCCGCGAGCTGGCGCGGTTCAGTGAAGAAACGGACCGGACGACTCGAACGTTTCTGTCGCCGCCGATGCATGACGTTCACCGGACGCTGCGCGGTTGGATGGAGCGGTTGGGGATGGATGTGCGCGCGGATGCCGCGGGCAATCTGCGGGGTCTGTATGCCGGGCGCGAACCCGGCGCCGCGAGATTGCTGATTGGATCTCATGTCGATACAGTTCCGGACGCCGGGGCTTTCGACGGAGTGCTCGGTGTTGTGCTGGGCATCGGTCTGCTGGAAGCGCTTGGAGGCCGGCGGCTGAAGTTCGCTGTCGAGGTTGTCGCGTTCTCTGAAGAAGAGGGGGTGCGGTTCGGGGTTCCGTTCCTTGGCAGCCGCGCTTTAGTGGGTACGCTCGATGGCGATTTGCTCGGGCAGAAGGATGCGGCGGGCGTCACGGTGGATGAGGCGATTCGTTCCTTTGGGCTCGATCCGGGCCGCGCTGGTGAGGCGGTTTTGAGCGACGATGTGCGGGGCTATTTCGAGTTCCATATTGAACAAGGACCGGTGCTCGACAGTCTGGCGCTGCCTCTGGGCGTGGTGGATGCGATCGCGGGACAAAGCCGTCTTACGTTTGTGTTTCGTGGCCGGGCGAACCATGCCGGCACCACTCCGATGCATCTGCGGCACGATGCGCTGGCCGGCGCCGCGGAGTGGATTCTGGCGGTAGAGCATCTGGCCGGCGGCGTTCCGGGTCTGGTGGCTACAGTGGGCCGTATTGCGGCGAAGCCGGGCGCGGGAAACGTTGTGCCCGGGGAAGTGGAAACGAGCCTCGACGTCCGGCATGCCGATGATGCCACGCGCGGCCGCGCTGTTGATGCTCTGCTGGATTCGGCGCGGCGGATCGCGGCGCGGCGGGGTCTTCGGGTGGAATGGACGACGCAGCTCGATCAACCTGCCGTGCCATGCAATCCGGCACTCACCGCGACGCTTGGACGCGCGGTGGCGGCGGCCGGCTTTCAGGTGCATCGCTTGACGAGCGGCGCGGGGCATGACGCGATGATTCTGGCGCAAAAGGTTCCCGTGGCGATGCTTTTTCTGCGAAGTCCTGGTGGCATCAGCCATCATCCGGACGAGACCGTACGGCCGGAGGATGTCGCTGCCGCCATCACAGCGGGGCTTAGTTTCCTGCACGAGCTCGACCGTTTAGCATAAGAAGAACATGCATCATTTTGGAGAGACCCGCAGCCGGTCCGAGCCGGACCATGCTCTGCTGACGGCCGATACATTTGTGCGCGCTCCGCTTCCGGGCATGCAGAAATGCATGGCGATTGTGCATGCGGCGCCTGTGCTGGGTGCAGGGTTTACGCAGTATACGGCGGAGTTTGAGAGTGGCGGAGTGTTGGGGCCGGTGCAGGCTCAGCGGTTTGTTTTTGTGCTTGACGGGGAAGTTCGTGTCGAGATCGCCGGCGAGAAACATGTGCTGGCTAAGGATGGCTACTCTTACTTGCCGGTTGGGCTGCCTCATCGTGTCGAAGCGCTCGTGGCCAGCCGCGCGGCCGTGATCGAGAAGCCTTATTTTCCTCTCGAGGGCGTACCCTCGCCGCTTGCTTTTTTGGGCGATGAACGTGCGGTCCCGGCTCAGCCTTTGATGGGTGATGATGGTCTCGAGGTTCGTACTTTGCTGCCCGCCGATGCCGCCTTCGACATGGCTGTGAATACGATGACCTACGATCCCGGCGCGACGCTGCCGATGGTGGAGATTCATGTGATGGAGCATGGGATGCTGATGCTCGAAGGCGGGGGCATCTACCGGCTGGGCGAAAAATGGTATCCAGTGACGGCGGGTGATTTTATTTGGATGGGCCCTTATTGTCCGCAATGGTTTGGTGCGCTGGGTAAGACGAAGTCGAGGTACCTGATATATAAGGATTGGAACCGGCATCCGCTGGGGTGATATGGCGCTCGAGATTCACAGCAAACAACTTTCCGCGGAGTTGGAGCACCTGACATCGTTCTCGGATGCTCCCGCTCCGGCGGTGACTCGGGTAGTGTTTTCGCGCGTGGATCTGGCGGCTCGGGAGTACGTGAAGAGTCTCTGCGCGATGGCTGGTCTGACCATTCGCGAAGATGCTGCCGGGAATACTTTTTGCCGCTGGACAGGCGAAGATCGGGCGCTTCCTGCTGTTGGGACTGGTTCGCATATCGACGCCATTCCGCATGCCGGCGCCTATGACGGGACTGTCGGGGTGCTGGGAGGATTGGAGGCGATCCGTGCTTTGCAACGTTCCGGTTTTCAGCCTCGCCGTTCTATTGAGCTGCTGCTGTTTACTTCTGAGGAGCCCACGCTTTTTGGCATTGGGTGTCTGGGGAGCCGCCTGCTGTCGGGTAGCCTGGATGCGCATGCCGCGGGGGATTTGACCGATCGCGATGGTCGGAAATTGGATGAGATTCGCGGTGCCGCGGGCTTTAGCGGGTCGCTCGCCAGCGTTCGGCTTCCGAACGGGTACTATGATTCTTTTGTTGAATTGCACATTGAGCAAGGTCCACTTCTGGAGCGGGAGAATCTGGCGCTCGGGGTGGTGACGGCGATTGCGGCTCCGGCGAGTCTCCGGGTTTTTATCGAGGGCGAAGGTGGGCATGCCGGGGCGGTTCTGATGCCGGATCGACGGGATGCTTTTCTGGCGGCGGCGGAGATTGCGTTGGCGGTGGAGTCGGCGGCGAAGTCTACGGGTGCAGTGGATACTGTGGGGACGGTCGGCGTTTGCGAGGTGTTTCCGGGCGCTATCAACAGCATTCCTAGCCGGGTGAAAATCGAAATCGATATTCGCGATATTGACTTGGTTCGGCGGGACGCTGCGTTGAGTGCCGTGCGTGAGATGTGCGAGAAGGTTCGTGATAAGCGGCGGGTGGAGATTCGGGTGGAGACGATTAATGCGGATGCTCCGGCGCAGTCAAGTCCTAAGATCCTGGCGGCGCTGACTGGAGCTTGTGAATCGGTTGGGCTTCCGTTCCTCAGTATGGTTAGCCGGGCTTATCATGACTCGTTATTTATGTCGCGCATTGTGCCTACGGCTATGCTGTTTGTGCGGTGCCGTGGGGGTGTGAGCCATCGTCCGGATGAGTATTCGTCTCCCGAGGATATTGCGGCTGGGGCGCTTGTGCTGGCGGAGACTCTGAAGAGGCTGTGTTAGCGGGACGCTTTGAGGATCTGATCGATTACGGGCTTTAGCGACTCGAGTTCGGGCTTGTCGTTGTAGCGCTTGTTGTTGATGAAGAATGTTGGGGTGCCGCCGACTCCGGCGTTGAATCCGTCTTCTGTGTCACGGTCTACGACCTTGGCGTATTTTCCGCTCGCGAGGTCGCGGTGGAAGCGGTCCATGTCGAGGCCGATTTCCTTGGCGCATCGATCGATGGTTTCTTTATTCAATTGCTTGAAGTTGGCGTACAGCTTGTCGTGCATTTCCCAAAATTTGCCCTGATCGTTGGCGGCGAGGGCTGCTTCGGCGGCGGGCTTCGCCTCGTCGTGCATTTCAAGCGGGAATTGTTTGAAGACGAGACGGATGTCGTTGGGGTAGGCCTTCAGCAATGCGTCGATGTGATGGATGGCCACTGAGCAGTAGGGGCATTGGAAATCGGAGAACTCGACGAGGGTGATTTTGGCATTGGCGGGTCCTCGCGACGGAGCCCCTTGGATGGGGATTTGGCTGGCTTTGGCCATTTCGTCGTGGATCTGGGGAACTGTCTTTCCGCTGGCGGCGATGATTGCGATCTTAGCGGCTAGCCTGCGACTCAGGGCGCAATTTGGATCGACTACGCGGCACTGGGCCACTTTCAGGTCGCAGCCGCAGGGGCATCCTTCTTCACGCATGCTGGCGAGGGCGGCGGCTTTTTGTTTGGGGGTTAGCTTCGAAAGATCTACGCCGGGGAGGGTAGTGGCTGTTTGCCATTCGTCGGCTGCGGTTAGTAGTGCGGCGGTTAGGAATAGGATCGAGATTGAGACGCGGATCATGAATGCCTGTTTTTATGATCTCATGGCTGGTACAGTGGGCGGTTTCAGCCGCTAAGGTAAAAGAGGCTATGGTTGAACCTGTGATCGTGAGCGACCCGGACATCATGAGCGGCACCCCGTGCTTTCGGGGGCACTCGCGTTCCGTTCAAGAATCTCATCGACTATCCGGAGGGTGGCCATTCGCTGGGTGAATTCCTGGGACAGTTCCCCACTGTTACGCGTGAAATGGCGGTCCAGGCGCTGGAGGAAGCAAAGGAGTCGTTGTTCGCCAGGATCGGATGAAGATTCTGTTGACGAGTGCCTACCACTGGATTTTCGGCACAGCTTTCCTGCCCATGGCTGGAAGCTCTCGATTATGGTGATTCATTCCCGGTGTTCGGTCCCACGTTGCGCTTGCTTACGCGCGCGGCTCCGTCTGAAGGCCGCGATCGTCGGGAACATCACACTGCGGAAGGCCAGTGGATAAAAATTTTCGTTTCAGCGGAACAAATTTCTTGAAGCGTGCGTAGACATTGGTGCGTCCCATATAAGGGATCGACTAATATGACGCTGAGTCCGCCGGATGCTGAATGGAAGAAGGGGAGCGCGGAGCTTCTTGTGTTGTCGTTGCTTGAGGATCAGCCCCGCCATGGGTATGACATTTCGAAGTTGATCGGGATTCGATCCGGCGGCGCGCTGCGATTTCACGTTACTTCGCTCTATCCTTTGCTCCATCGATTGGAGGAGCAGGGGTCGATCGAAGGGCGGTGGGTGGAGAAGGCTGAGCAGCGCCGCCGGCGATATTACAGCTTGACCCCCGAAGGCAGGAAAGTGCTTCGTTCGAAGCAGAAGAGCTGGCAGGATTTCGTTGCCTTGATCAGCCGTATCACAGGAATTGAACATGCCTGATTGGAAGAATCTTGTTCGAGATCGGCTTGCACCGTTGAATCTGACGGGGGCCGCGGAGGCGAACCTTGCCGAGGAACTCTCCCAGGATCTGGAAGACCGCTATCACGAATTGTGCAGCGGTGGAGCGAGTGAAGAAGAGGCATACCAGCAGGCCTTCTCGGAGTTGGATGACATGGATCCGCTGCGGGCGGAGTTGGACAGGAGTCAACGCATGCCGAAGTACGACGTAGTGCCGGCCGGAGATGCTCGACCGGGTAATTTCATGGCAGACCTCTGGAGAGATCTTCGCTATGCCGTTCGCACGATGCGGAAGAGTCCCATGTTTGTTCTGGTTGTGGTTCTCACGCTGGGTTTGGGTATTGGGGCGAACACCACCGTCTTCACTCTGATCAACACGCTAATTTTGAATCCGCTGCCGGTCTCTGATTCCTCGGGTTTGGTGGCGGTTGGCGCGGCTAAAGTGGAGAGCACTTCAAAGCCGGGTCTGCCCTTGCCAATCTCGTTTGCCGATCTGAAGGACTATCAAGCGCGAAACGAAGTTTTCCACTCGCTGGCGGGTTACACATCTCCCCGGATTCTGACCTGGCAGGCGGATAGCGCTTCGAAGCGGATGTTTGGCGAGCTGGTTACCGGCAACTACTTCTCGACGTTAGGCCTCCGCCCCGCAAGAGGACGGTTCTTCCTGCCAGAGGAGGACGGCACTCCTGGTGCACACCCTGTGGCAGTGATGAGCTACGGAACTTGGCAGGCGAGCTTTGGCAGTGCGGCTGACATCGTGGGGAAAACACTGCGGATTAACAACATTGTCTTCACCGTTATCGGCGTGGCTCCTCCCAGATTCATTGGCGTGAATGCACTTTTCGGTCCTGACTTTTGGATACCGGCGGCTATGGCCGAACAGTTGCTGCCGAGCGAGATGCAGAATGCGTTTAGCGATCGCGGCAAGCTGATTTTCGAGGGGATGGGGCGATTCGAGCGGGGAATTAGCCAAGCGAAAGCGCAAGCCGATCTGGCGACCATCGCGGCGAACCTGGCGCGCGAATATCCGGCGACCGACCAGGGCCGCACGGCGCGGGTGATTCCGATCCGAGAAGTGCTGTTCGCCAGCGCCGGCAGCGGATCGTCGTCGATTCTGTTCGCTAGCGCCGGACTGTTGATCGTGGTGGGAATCGTTTTGCTGATCGCGTGTTCGAATGTGGCCAACCTGCTGCTGGCACGCTCGGCGGTACGGCAACAGGAGATGGCGGTCCGGTTGGCGATGGGGGCGAGCCAACGGAGACTTGTGCGCCAGCTCCTCACCGAGAGCATGTTCCTTGGAGCTCTCAGCGGCGGAGTGGGACTGTTCATCGGTTATGCGGGGCTGCAGCTCTTGTTTGGGGCGCTGCCTTCCGGCGCAAATTTCGTGAGACCGAAGCTCGATACGACGGTATTTATTTTTGCGCTGGCCGTCTCGCTGGCAACAGGATTACTATTCGGCATCATCCCGGCGTTCAAAGCTTCCCGCGCGAGTGTGGCGGAAACGCTGAAGGAAGAGGCTCGCAGCACGGGGAGAAGCCGGAGCCGGGTTACGCTTGCAAACGTTCTACTGGTGGGCCAAGTGGCGTTTTCGTTTCTCCTGCTGGTGACGGCGGCTTTGTTCCTGCGGAGTATTCAACGGGCGTACGCGATCGACCCTGGCTTTCAGACCGATCATCTGGCGATCTTCATGACAAATCCCGGCCAGGCCGGGTACCGAAAACCGCAAACGAAAGCGTTCTACAAGGATGCACGCGAGCGCGTGGCGAGCGTTCCCGGCGTCGAGTCCGTATCGTGGGCGTCGAACATTCCGCTGTGGGCGCGAACGGTGAATGGGCTGGAGGTGGAAGGGCGGCAACAGCGGTCGCAGGCAGATAAACTGACAACGATCGTTAACACTGTCGACGTGAACTATTTCGAGACGGCGGGCGTGGAGATCGTTAAGGGGCGCGAGTTTACGAATATGGACCTGGAGACCTCGATTCCCGTAGCCATCGTCAACGAGAAGATGGCGCACGATTATTGGCCGGGCGAAGGCGCTTTGGGAAAACGTATCCGGCTGCCAGGCGAAGCACAGATGCGGCAGATTATAGGTGTCGCCCGAACCGCCAACTATTCTACTTGGGCGGAGCCGCCGCAACTGTGCGTCTATAGACCTCTGGAGCAGAACTTTTCGGATGCCATGACGTTGTATGTGCGCAGCAAGGGAGATCCAAAACAGATCCTGATGCCTGTTCAACGGGAGGTGCGCGCCGCCGGGCCAGGAATCCTGGTGGGCGATATACGAACCGGGCGCCAGATCATCGATGGCGGCTTGTTTCAAGCGAAAGTCGGCGTGGTGCTCTTGAGCGTGTTCGGGCTGCTGGCCCTGGGATTGGCGAGCATTGGATTATACGGGATCATGGCTTATTCGGTGAGCCAGCGAAAACGTGAGATCGGGTTGCGCATGGCGTTGGGCGCGGCCCGGGCGAGCGTGCTTCGGCTGATTTTGAAACAGGGTATGTCGCTGGTGGCGACGGGCGTGTTGATTGGTTTTGTGGCGGCGCTATTTGTAGGGCGGTTGCTGAGTAACATGCTGTACGGCGTCAGTACGAGCGACCCGATCAGCGTAGCGGGGGCGGCGGTGGTGCTGCTGGGGGTCGCGCTATTAGCGTGTTATTTGCCGGCGCGCTGGGCAAGCCGCGTGGATCCGTTGGTGGCGTTACGCGAGGGGTGACGGCGAGGGCCTGCTTGAAACCACGACCCGCGATTGTGCGGATTCTCTGGCCGATTACTGTTTTGTTAGCGCTGATCGGAGTTGCCGTGGCGGTCCGGCGAATTGTGCTATTGGCGGCTCCTTCTCCGGCTCCGGCGGGCTTTCCGGACGCGGCCGCGATGGATGCGGGTTTTGCGCGGCATCGCCTGTTAACGCTGGTCCACATCATTCCTGGGATGCTCTTTATGGTGCTGGCGCCTCTCCAGTTTGCGCGGGGGCTGCGGAACCGCTGGCCCCGAGTGCACCGTTGGACCGGGCGCGTGGTGTTTGCATCGGGGATGGTTATCGGCATCACGGCGCTGGTGATGAGCCCTCAAATGGCGATCGGCGGCGCTAATGAGACAGCCGCGACGATGTTATTCGCGATTGTTTTTCTGTTTGCTTTGGTGAAAGGGTTTCTGTATATCCGGCGGGGGCAGGTCGCCCTGCACCGGGAATGGATGATTCGGGCGTTTGCCGTTGGATTGGCGGTGGCCACGATCCGCCCGATTGTGGGTGTATTCTTCGCCACGCGAAGTCTTACGCATTTGACTCCTCACGATTTTTTTGGGACTGCTTTTTGGCTTGGCTTCACGGTGCAGTTGATGGCTGCGGAGGCGTGGATCAATTACACGAGGACAGGAATTGTTTTGCCGCGGATGAACGCGAATGAACGCCGATAACTTTGGCTCCTAGGTCTCGCCTTGGTCACAGGCGCTCACTCGCTGATTGAGAAATCGGCGCTCCATTGGGTTGCGCGCCAGAGCGAGCGCTGCCTGGAAGTGCTCGCGCGCGGTTTTGTGCTGCCCTCGTCGAAACTCGAGCTCGCCTAGCGCCGCGGAGTAGAACGGATATTCAGTGAGGCGATCGCGGCCGGTGATCGCGCCGATCTCTTCGAGTCCACGCTCGGGACCCTCGTTCTGGGCTACCGCGATGGCTCGATTGAGCGCGACGATCGGAGAAGGACGGATCGTCATCAAGGTATCGTAGAGCGACACGATGGCCTTCCAGTCCGTGTCTTCTGGGCGGAGTGCGCGTGCGTGAACCGACGCGATGGCGGCCTCGACGTGATACTCGGTGAGTTCGGAGCCTGTGGCGGAGAGCTCCAGCAGCTTCAGCCCTTCGGCCACTAACTCTTGATCCCATCGCGACCGATCCTGGTCAAAGAGTGAACTCAGGTTACCTGATGGGTCGACGCGGGCCGGGAGGCGCGCCGCGTTGAGACACATCAGGGCGGCGAGCGCGTAGGTTGTGGGCGTCCTCCCGAGTGGGTGCTCCAGAAGGAGCGCGGTGAGCCGCATAGCCTCCTGGCAGAGCTCGGCCCGGACCGCCGACTCGGGCGAAGCGCCGTGGTAGCCCTCGTTGAAGAGCAAGTAAAGCGCGCGGTGGACGGCTGGAAGACGCGCGGAGAAATCGGCGGCGGCTGTGACGTCGAACAGCCTCTTCGATGCCGCGAGCACTTTCTTGGATCTTGTGATCCGCTTCTCGATGGCTGGGTGCGTGCTGACGAAGGCGGCGGCGATTTCAGTCACGCTGAAGCCGCACAGGATATTGAGAACAAGCGCGACCTGCGCCTCCTCGGGCAATCGGGGATGGCAGCAGGAGAACATCATGCGAAGCAGGTCGTCTTTGATCACGTTCGGCGCAAAAAGCTCTTCCATTACGGGGGCGAGTGTCCATTCACTTTGGAGGAGCCGTCCCAGTTCAGGCGCGTAAGTTCGTGCCGTACGCTGACGCCTTAGAATGTCGAGCGCCCGATTTTTCGCTGTGGCCATCAGCCAGGCCGAAGGATTTTCCGGCACGCCGCGGAATTTCCACACTTCCAAGGCGCGGCAGAAGGCGTCCTGGACGACGTCCTCCGCCAGCGCGAGGTTGTGGACGCCGAAGACCCGCGTGAGCGCGGCCACCATGCGTCCCGCCTCGTGCCGGAAAAGATGATCGCCGAGATCCATTTACATCTTTATGATCTGGACCGGGCGCACTTCTACAGAACCTCCGACCTCAAAGATCGGACAGCCCTTTGAGAGTTCCACTGCCTGGTCAAGATCCTTGGCCTCAACCAGAATGTAGCCGCCGACGACATCTTTCGTCTCAGCGTATGGGCCGTCGGTGACCGTCTTTTGTTTGCCTTTGACAACCTTACCGGTGTGCTCCAGCGGATGTCCGGGGTCTTTGAGATGGCCCTTCGAGCCGAGATCCTTGAACCAGGCGACCCATTGCTCCATTGTCTTCTGCATTTGCTCGGGTGATGCGGATGTATCTCTTCCGCGAAATAGATATGTGAATTGAGTCATTGTTCTTTCTCCTTTAGTTTGGACTGCCTAACGTTAAAACGTGTGAAGCGCCCGGTAGCGGACATTTTTTACGGCTGCCCGGGCTTCCTGTAAAGAGTCGAGCCAACCGAGGATGGGCGTCCGCTCTCTTTGGTTTTTCGCCTATACAACGTGTGAGCGACCGGGCGGCGGACATTTTTCTTTCGTTCTTGTCTTTTGCCGCAACTCAGAGGAAACTGGAGTGAATTGAAACGCATATTGTTTGCCCGGACAGCCGTATTTCTCGCGTCCTTCGTTTTTTTTATTTTCTGCTTGCGCGTTCGATGATGCCGAATCCAATCCGGTTGGAGCTGAGGCACAGCGCGAGTTGTTCGCGGCGCGGTATGACAAAGCCGTCACTCTGTATACCAGATTGCTGACGGAGCAACCGGCCGCTACGGATGCCTGGTATGGCCTGGTGCGGGCGGAACTTGGGCTGCGGCCGTCGCGGGAGGCTTACGCTGCTGCTGAGGAGGCGCTCAGGAAAGCGCCGCAATCCGCGGGCGCGCAGACGGCCGCCGGACTTGCCATGTACAGGCGCGGCGATTTGGCTAAAGCGGAAGCCCACTTCCGCGCTGCGCTCAGAATCAAGCCGGATTATCCGGGCGTGTTAGTGGGACTGGCGTCGGTCTTTTCGTCGGTTTCGATGTTTAAGAGCGCCCGAGACCTGCGGCTGAAGGCTTATAGCCAGTCGCCGAACGATCCGGAATTGATTGCGGTATATGCAAACACATTGAACGGCAGCGAACTCATTGCGAAGCTGGAAGCGGCGCTGGCGCTGTGTGATCCGTCGAGCGAGAAAGCACGTAATCTGGGAGTTCTTATCGCCAATTTGCGCGCGGCAGGCCAACGAAAGCTGAGACGGCTGACGGGTACATATGAAGACGGCCACGTGAAGCTCTTCCGAATCATGGATGGTCCTTCGCGGCCTCGAGGCGTAGGCGTGAGTCTGCAATTCAATGGGAAACAGACCGCAAAGCTTTTGCTGGATACGGGCGCTTCGGGAATCGTTTTATCGCCGAGACTGGCGGAGAAGGCCGGGCTGCAGGTGATCAGCGGTGAGGCTTCGGAGACAAACGGAATTGGCGATGGGAAGGCGCAGGTGTCGGTGGCCTATCTGGCGTCGGAAGTGCGCGCCGGGAATGTTGCGTTCGCGGATTACCCGGTATCTGTATTCCGGTCCGCGCAGACCGCCGATTTCGACGGATTGATCGGCGCGGATGTGTTCGAGCAGTTTCTGGTCAAGATCGATTTCGTGCAAATGGCAATGTCGCTGGAGGCCCGGCCGGAAGGCGCGGCTCAAGCCTCGGACGAGCTCATGGATTGGAATGGTAAGCCCGCGCCGGGTTTTATCGTGTTTTTCGATTCGGCGATCATCTGGCAGTTCCGACATTTATTAACGGCGCGCATTCGGATCTGTTTCTGATTGATTCAGGGTCGTCCTCAAACCTGATCGATGCGAAGACGGCGAGGGAATTCACCAAAGTGAGAAGCGATTCGCGAACGGTTATCAGGGGCAGTCAGGGAAAAGTAGGTGAGGCTTCCCGCGCGGACCATATCTCGCTGATCTTCGCGGGGTTTCGGCAGGATGATCCGGATCTGATCGCGATCGATTTGGAGAAGCTGAACGATTCGATGGGTGTGGGTTTCGGGGGCATTCTTGGTATGCCTGTGCTGGGTAATCTGGCGGTGACGATCGATTACCGGAAGGGCGCCGTTAAGTTTGATTACAGGAAGCCTTGAGGGCCTTTACGGTGATCTGCGCCGTGGCGCCCGGCTGTAGGCTGGACACCACGATCAGGAGTAGAAGGCCACAAAGAATGGGTCGTTTCGGGACATTTAGCAAAACGCACCATTGTGATGAAAGAGAACGGGCTCATTAGGTTGGCGCAGACCATCGGAGTTTGTTAAGCACACGAAGGTCCAAAATACCTTGACGCTGAAGGTTGTTAGTATCACAATGTAGTTGTAAACATGCTTGGTGAATTTGAATACCTGTTGATCACCGCCGCTGCGCGGCTTGGCGATGACGCTTATGGTGCGGCGATTCGGGAAGAGATTGAGGCGACGACCGGACGACGGTGCTCGATTGGCGCGCTCTATACAACTGTCGATCGGCTGGAAACTAAGGGTCTTTTTGAAACGTGGATGGGCGATGCGACGCCGCAACGGGGTGGCCGCGCGAAACGAATGGTTCGTGTGACGCCGAAGGGAATGGAGGCGGCAAAGAACTTCTACGATGCGGTGACGCGCGTAAGCCGCGGCGTGTCGTGGGCGGCGAACCGAGCGGGGATCCTGTTATGACAGGGATTGGCTGGCCGTTGGTCGATGTTGCTTCGCGATTATTGGCGCCTGATGAGCGCGAGGCCGTGCGGGGCGACCTGGTGGAAGCAGGTGAAAGCGCCTGGAAGGGGTTGTGTGATGTACTCGGCCTCGTCGTCCGGCGGCAAGTGGGTCTCTGGAAGAATTGGCGGCCTTGGATCGCAACATTCGGAGTGGCATTGCCATGCACGCTGCTCCTTATGGGGTTCTCCCTTACGGTCAGCCGTATTTATCAACTCTATGCGTGGATCATCGGAAACCAGCAGTTTATCGATCCGAAACTTCTGAAGGAGGTTGGGCTGCCGGTGGCGCCTGGGGTGGCGCAGTTGGTGGGTTACCTCTTCCTGTTGATTGGCCGGTCCTGGATTGGCGGTTTCGTCGTGGGATCCATGTCACGGCGGACCGTTTGGGTGAGTGCCGCTTTTTCTTTCTCGGCATGTTTGTTTTGCCTGGCCGAGTTCCGCGCGGCATCGCTGTCGAGATTTTGCCTGCTTCTCTTTTTGGCCCCTGCCATGTGGGGAGTTCGGCGGGGTTTGCAAATTTCCCGGATCAAGCTGAGATCGGCAATCGTTCTGGCGGCCGGCGTGACGGTATTGACAGTCGCCACGTCGAACCGTAGAGGCCTGTCGATTCCAAGTCTGGAGCTGAGTTGGCCCGCGTGGTACCTGGTGGCGACGGCACAGAGGCCGAACTGGCTGTTGAGGAGGTCGTGAATGGCGGCTGAATTTACTTTGACGGTGAACGGCGTGAAACATGTTGTGTCGGCTGCGCCGGGGACTCCTTTACTCTTTGTGTTGCGCAACGAGCTGAAATTGACGGGGCCGCGGCTCGGGTGTGGGCTTGCGCAGTGCGGGGCGTGCTCGGTGCTGGTGGATGGGAAAGAAGTCCGGGCTTGCGTTGCACCCGTTTCCGCCGCTGTGGGCAAGCGGGTGACCACGATTGAAGGGCTGCCTGATGTTTGGGCGGCGCAGAGGGGTTTGAGGGCGGGCGAAGTTGCTTTGCATCCGGTTCAACAGGCTTGGATTGATGAACAGGTGCCGCAATGCGGGTATTGCCAGAGTGGGATGATGATTGCCGCTGTGCAGTTGCTTGCCAAGATTCCGAATCCGACCGTGGCGCAGATCAAGGATGCTTTTACGAACACGCCACCTTCGCCGCATCTTTGCCGGTGCGGAACCTACGCCGCGATCATCGATGCCGTTCAGCGCGCCGCCAGGATGATGACGGCTTGAGGAGCGAATGAGATGACTACACCGGGGCTTACGCGTCGCGGCTTCGTCAAAGTTGGCGGCGCTCTTTTTGTCTCGCTTGGAATTCCGAGCGGATTTTCCGCCAGCGCTGCTGAAATTCGGACTTCGCTTGACCCGGCGCTGCTTGCATCGTGGCTCGAGATCCGTAGTGACAGTACGATTCTCATGCGTACGGGCCGTACGGAGACCGGTACCGGCATGAGCGGGTTTTATGCGCAGATGATTGCTGAGGAATTGTGTGTCCGTCCGGAGGCGATCGCGCTGATCCTGGGGGACACCGATAAGACTCCGGACGGCGGTTATTCCGCTGGTTTCCTTACCGGGGCGGAGAACGTTCGCAAGGTCGCCGCATATACGTACCAGGCTTTGCTCGGGCTGGCCGCGGCTCGGCTCGGTGTTTCCGTTTCGGATCTCGCTGTTAGTGATGGCGTGGTGTCGGGCGGCGGAAAGAGCGTCAGTTATGGGTCGCTTGTTCGGGGCCAGCAGCTTGATTTGAAGATTCCGGTTTCAGGGAAGGCCGCGAGAGTGGACGCTTCCGGCAGCATTGTGGGGCTGGATGGTTTCACTGTCACCGGAGAGCCGCCGATGAAGCCGATGAGCCAGTACAAGGTCATCGGGACGTCCTATCCGATGCCGGGCACTCCCTCCAAAGTTACCGGCAAGATGCAATGGAGTTGCGACGTTGCGTTGCCTGGGATGCTGCATGCCCGCATGGTGCGGCCCGCAACTCTGGGCTCGACTTTAATCTCCGTTGGCGAACTTGACAAAAAGCGATTCCCTGGCGCGGAGGTGGTGAAGAAGGGCAATTTGGTTGCGGTGGTTTCTCCTGACGAGTGGGAGGCCGTCGGTGCGGCGCGGATGGTTGCGCCAGGTACGAAGTGGACCAGTTGGTCCGGGCTTCCGGGTAGCGAGAACCTGACGAAATTTCTTCGTGAATACAAGTGGGATGCGCCGGCTAGCCGGGGGAATGAGGCCGACGTGACAGCCGCGCTGGCGAGTGCGCCGAAGACGGTGTCTGCGAGTTATGAGCAGCCGTATATTCGGCATGCTCCGATTGGTCCGTATGTTGCGGTGGCTGATGTGCGAAGTGACGGGGCGGTGACCGTCTGGACCCATTCATCGAATTCGCAGGGGCTTCGTGCGCAGGTCGCGAATACTTTGAGTGTGCCGGTGGAGAAAGTCGTGATCCGGTGGCTGGAGCATGCGGGCCAGTATGGGCGTGCAACTTTTGGAGGCGATGGCGCGGAAGGGGATGCGGTGATCCTGTCGCAGTTGACCGGGAAGCCTGTGCGGGTGCAGTGGACTTTGGAGGAGGACATGGCTTGGTCGAGCGTTTCGCCCGGATGGGTGGCCGATATGAAGGCGGGGCTTGACGCAAGTGGCCGTGTGACCGCGGTGCATAGCGCCTCGTATTCGCCTCACATGTTCGATGCCCGGCTTCTCGGCGCGATTCTCGCCGGGATGCCTTGTAGCACGTCGAAGCCGGGGGGTTGGGTTGCGACGGTTTGGCCGTACGACAAGATTCAAAACAGGCTGGAACAGGCGTATGGAATGGCGAATATTGGAGCGGAATCGGCGACCGGTGGGCTGCGCGGCAACATTATGCGTACTCCCGGACAACGTGGGCAGAACTTTGCGCTGGAGGCGTTGATGAATGAGGCGGCTGCGGCTGCGGGCGCCGATCCGATTCAATTTCGGATTGACCATACGACTGATCAGCGGCTGATTGATGTGCTCAACGCTACGGCTAAGGCGGCGGGATGGGAGGCGCGGCCTTCGCCGCGGCTTTTGAAGCAAACCGGGACAGGTCCAATGACCGGCCGCGGCGTTGGCATCATCGTCCGGAGCAACGGTTATTGGGCAGGCATCGCCGAGGTTGCGGTTACTCCGGGTACAGGCGCGGTGCAGGTGACGAAGTTCACTATTGGTCTCGAGTGCGGCAAGATCATCAATCCTCGGCAGCTTGACCGGTGCATGAAGAGCGGGCTTGTCATGGGGCTTAGTGAGGCGCTCAAAGAGGAAGTCACTTTTGGTGCGGGAAAAGTGACTAGCACTGATTGGAGCCGGTATAAGATTCTGACCATGGAGGAAACGCCGGAGATCAAGGTTGTCCAGATTTCGCGGGATGACAAAGGGTTTGGCACCGGTGGCGAGGCGGCGAATGCGGTTGGTCCGCCGGCTGTTGCTGCCGCGTTTTTTGATGCGACCGGGGTACAGCCTCGTCGGATCCCGCTGACCCCGGCGTATGTGACCACGCTCCTTAAGGGTTAGTGGGAGTGGATTAGGTCTTGATTGGGATCCATATTTCGAAGCCGCCGTTCCCCGTCTGTGGGTCGAACTCTTCTCCGTAGCGCTCGAATTCGGGTCCTTCCGCCGGCTGATGTCCTGATTCCGGCAGTCCCTTGTTCCAGATCGTGTACCAGGTCCGGCGGATCGTGGAAATATGATCGCGATGCGCAAACACCGCGTATCGTTGTTCGGGAATGCGCAGATGGCTCAACTCGGGGGGGACTCTGGAAAAATCGGATACCTCGACACCGGAGATGTAATCCGTGTTGCCTGCATCGTCGTTATTGCAGAGCACGCCATAGGCTGTGTGGCCGATTTGTCCGGGAATATGGCCGAGGTAGGGCGCGAATCGCTGCCACTGCGCGGGAATGGCGGCGCAAGTTTTCGAATCGTAGCGCTCGCTCAATCCCGCGATGAGAAGTGTCTTGAGATTCTCAACGCGCGGTGGTTCCAGGTTTGTGAGTAAGGTTTCATCCATTTTGATTGGCTCCATAAGTTCGATTCCATTCAGATTGCCGCGCGCTCGAAGCATTTCGGGCGTCATTCCAAATTGATCGCGAAAGGCCCGGGTGAATGCTTCGTGCGAGCCGTATCCCGCATCGAGGGCGACGGCTAGAATATCGGGCGCACCGTTCGAGAGAGCTCGGGCGGCTTCCGTCAACCGGCGGCCACGTACATAGCGAATGACGGAGAACCCAACGGCGATTCCGAAGACGCGGGACATGTGATAGCGGGACACGCCGGCAGCGTTGGCGACATCGTCCAGCGTCAGGTCCTGCGCCGAGTGGCTTTCGATAAACCAGAGTGCCTTCGCTACGGGGTTCATATCGCTACGAAGACAGAATAACTGCTCTTTCGGACCGCCACTTGATCGGAATTGCGGTTGTCGCGAGGACTATTCGGATTCCCAATCCAGCTTGGCTCGGCACGGCTGCCGTGCTGCGCCAGCCACGTATCCACGCGCGCGTTCACAGGGACATGACGCTCGGGTATCTTCGCACCGGCGGCGGCCAGGGCCTCGAGAATCGCGACATAAGCATCGGGATCGCCGCCGTGCGCGGCCGACCACAGGGTCTGACCTAACACCGTTCCTCCGTAGGCGTTCTACACTTCAAGCGGCGCGTTGTGGCGCAGCAGCAGCTTGACTGTGTCCAGATTTCCGCCGATGACCGCCCAGTGCAGTGCGGTTTGACCGCCGCGTGGCGCTGCCAGATCGGCGGCCTTTCCTACCAGGAACTCTACAATGCTGTTTCGGCTATATGCGGCTCGTCGAATCCGGCGGCGGAGCCGCGGGCGGAAACGAAATTCGGTCTTGCCGTCAACCGCGTCGGGGGCGAGAGGAACTACGACGTGAACAGACGATCGAGCGCGATAGGTCTTTGACCACGTGAAGGAATTCCTTTAATAACAGAACTTCTCGCCGAAGCTTTCTATTCCGAATGCCGCTTCCGAAGAGTGGTGGGTTCTCCTCACGAAGTATCGCGTCCAACTCAGGAGTTCGAGCCAATTAGGGTCTGACGCGGACCCAACATCTGGCTGAGCTTTATCAGCAGTTGGTATAAGCTAGGGGGAGAGCCGCCTGCCAATAGGGGAAGGCTGGGGACGTGAATCTGGCGCGGGGAGATCGTTTGAATCCCAGGATATCCGTGAGGACGCGACCTTCGCTAACACATACTCCGATCAATCCTCGTTGCGGCTTCCGTTCAGTTCCCGGTATTCCGATCCGGGGGATCAGGCATGAAATCAGCACCGCAATCCCGCGTACAGGACCCGTCGGATATTGAACAGGTACATAACGAATCTGGCCTCTTTTCCAGCGACTCCGTTCTCGACATCCTCAAGTTAATTCTTGACGGATCACAGCTGTCTGAGGTGCTGACGATCATCGCTGAATTGGTCGAATCTCAAGGGAACGGTACTTTATGCACAATTTGGCTTCCCGATGCCGACGGAAGGCATCTCCATTGCGCGGCCGCACCCAGTCTTCCAGGATTCGCTGCGAATGTAGGGAGTATGTGTGTTTGCCCGAAAGGCGCATCCTGCGGCACCGCGATTTATCGAAGGGAGCCAGTGTATGTTGCCGACATTCGCCTGGAGCCTATTTGGGACGATTATCGTGACCTGGTCATGCCGTATGGCATTCGTGCCGTTTGGTCGCGACCGCTATTCACCCGAGAAGGCAAGGCCCTCGGCACATTCGCCATCCTTTATCGTGAAGTGCGTCATCCGAGTGCGACCGATCTTCAGTTGATCGAGAATGCCAGCCAGATTGCGGGGATCGCGATTGAACGGCACCTCCATGAACAGGCGCTGCAGCATGAACGCGATCGTCTGCGATTGCTGCTCGAAATCACCAACAGCACGACGTCGAAGCTGGACCTGCGAGGGCTGGTGGAAGCGCTCTCCACGAATCTGCTGAGCGTGACCCGATGTGATTTTTGCGCCTTGCTGTTGCCGGATGCCGATAGCGGGGAGTTGCTGGTCACCACTTTATACAACCCCGAAGCGCGAGGTTCGCTGTGTGACGGCACGATCATTCCTATCCATGGTTCGATCTGCGGGAAAGCCTTTTGGACCGGCAAAACGCAGCACTTCCACAATTTCGAGGAGGTCCGCAATGATCCCGAAAGCTTCGGCAACAGCGTGGGCCGGCGCTTCTATCAGCGTGTGATGGCGGAAGGACTGGTGTCCGGATGCGACCTGCCGCTCATTGGGAGAACCGGGGTGGTCGGCGTGCTGGCAGCTCTCAAACGGTCCGAGAGGGCGTTCGAGAAAGACGATGTTGCCTTCCTCGAACAAATAGCCCGTCAGGTAGCCATTGCCGTTGAGAACGCAACGGAGTACGAAAGGGCAATCAGGGATCGCGACAAAGAGACGAAACAGAGACGGTACCTCGAAGAGGAAATCCGCGCTGAGCGTGGGGCCATCGTCGGGGAAAGCCCTGCGTTAAAGGCTGCGCTGCAGCTTGTATCTGTCGTTGCGCCCACCGATTCAAGCGTGCTGATCCTGGGCGAGACCGGAACGGGCAAAGAACTGATTGCCCGCGCAATCCACGATTTCAGCTCGCGGCGCGAACGCGCCTTCGTTAAATTGAATTGCGCCGCGATTCCCCTGGGGCTCTTGGAGAGTGAGTTGTTCGGTCATGAAAAAGGCGCATTCACCGGAGCGATTGCTCAAAAGGTGGGGCGCTTCGAACTGGCGAACAAGGGCACGCTCTTCCTGGACGAAGTTGGCGACATCCCTCTCGAACTTCAGGCGAAATTGTTGCGCGTCCTGCAGGAACAGGAATTTGAGAGGCTCGGCAGCAACCGTACTCACAAAGTCGATGTTCGCCTGATTGCCGCGACTCATCGTGATCTGGCAGGAATGGTGAAGCAGTCGACTTTTCGGCAGGACCTGTATTATCGGCTGAAAGTGTTCCCGATTCACGTTCCCACGTTGCGGCAACGCACTGAGGACATTCCGGTACTCGTGCGGCACTTCACTGAGCTCTACGCCCGCCGAATGAACAAGCGAATCGAGGAAATCCCTTCGGCGACCATGGACGCCCTTGTACGGTACCCCTGGCCGGGAAACATTCGAGAATTGCAGAACTTCATCGAACGAGCTGTGATTCTTTCGCCGCACTCGGTGTTGCGGGCACCAACCGCGGAGCTGGATCCAGTCCACGCGGGCAGCGAGACCAATCCGCCCATGACCGGGCTCGAAGAGGTGGAGCGAGATCACATCATCCGCGCCCTGGAAGCGAGCAACTGGGTAGTAGGCGGCCGTAACGGCGCCGCGCAACGCTTGGGAATGAAGAGGACGTCGTTGGTGTACCGAATGCAAAAGCTTCGCATCAGCCGTTCAGCCCGGCATTGAGCCGAGACGAAGGCGCGACCGGCTCCTGTCAGGCTGATGGAGGTCCGTCGCGTCTCCGTCAATCGAAGGTGCGATCGGGTGGATGCGGTTGGGACGCGAACCTGCCGCGTGGGAAACACTTAGCTCATCCCAGCGAATCTCTATGTGGCGTGTCTTCGCTGTGGCTTCTCACGTGCGACTTGCAGGTTCATGAATGAAGCCCGATCAGCTGGATTGAAAACGACGCGATCGTCTTACAGGTTCTCTGTGCCTCCTACATCTATCCGCAAGATCGAGGCGGACGGAGTTCGCGTGTTCTACCGTGAAGCCGGCGACCCGAAATCCCCGGCCGTGCTGTTGTTGCACGGGTTCCCCACATCGTCTTTCATGTTTCGCGAGCTCATTCCACGTCTGGCCGGCGAATACCACGTAATCGCTCCAGACCTTCCGGGTTTCGGATTCACGGAGGTCCCCGCGGAACGAGAATATATCTATTCGTTCGACCGATTGGCCGCGACGCTCAACGCGTTCACGCAGGCGCTGAAGATCAGGCGATTTGCGCTTTATGTATTCGATTACGGGGCGCCCACCGGATTCCGTCTGGCGATGGCTCATCCCGATCGGGTCACGGCCGTCGTTTCACAGAATGGAAACGCGTATGAAGAAGGGCTCGGCGATGCTTGGGGACCGATCCGGAAGTACTGGGCGGAGCCAACGCCGGAGAACCGCGAAGTACTCCGGCACAACATTCTGACGCTCGAAGGAACACGCTGGCAGTACACGCATGGTGTGAGCGATCCGGAAAGAATTCCGCCGGAGGCCTACACGTTGGATACGGCTCTGCTGGAGCGCTCCGGCAATAAAGACATTCAGCTCGATTTGTTTCTCGATTACGCGTCGAACGTGAAGCTCTACCCGGCGTTTCAGGATTATTTTCGGAAGGCCAGGCCGCCGTTGCTGGCGATTTGGGGTAAGAACGATCCATTTTTCCTCCCCGCGGGAGCCGAGGCATTTCGAAAGGACATTCCGAGTGCGCGGGTTGAGTTTCTGGAGACGGGACACTTCGCGCTCGAGACGCATGCGGTGGAAATTGCCGACACCATGAAGGAATTCCTCGCGGCCAATGCTGCATCAGAAAGCATAGGAGGGAGGTTAATCAAATGAATCGCGCAGAACAATATGAGGTCCTCGTACTGGGCGGCGGCACAGCCGGCAAATTGATAGCCTGGACGATGGCACAGGAAGGACGGCGAACCGCCGTCGTCGAGCGGAAGTATGTCGGCGGCGCCTGTCCCAATGTGGCGTGTCTTCCCAGCAAGAACATCATTCATTCAGCCAAGGTGGCCTCGCTGGTAGCGCGGCATCGGGAGTTTGGGATTGAGACCGGGCCGATCTCCATCGACATGGCCGCCGTGTACGCACGCAAGCGGGAAATGGTCGAAGGCATCGTCCAGATCCATCTCAACAAATATCGCGCGGCCGGAGATGAACTCATCTTCGGTGACGGCACGTTCCTGGCGGCGCGCACGCTTCGCGTGGCATTGCGCGATGGAGGGGAACGAACCATCACGGCTGACCGCGTGTTCGTGAACGTCGGAACTCACGCAACGATACCCGACACGCCCGGTTTGCGGGAGGCCAGGCCGATGACCCATATCGAGGCGCTGGACTTGCAGCGGCTTCCGGGCCATTTGATCATCCTGGGAGGCGGCTATGTGGGCCTCGAACTCAGCCAGGCTCTCCGCAGACTGGGAAGCCGTGTGACCGTGATCGAACGGGGACCGCAGTTGGCATCCAATGAAGACACCGATGTTGCGCAGGCCATTCTGGAGCTGTTCTGGGATGAAGGAATCGATGTACTGACGGAGACGCGCGTCGTCACTGTCGAAGGCATTTCCGGTAACCAGGTAAGTCTTCAACTCCAAACCAGGGGTGGCCCGCGAAACCTGGAAGGGACCGACATTCTCGTGGCCGTGGGACGTACTCCCAACACAGCAGGCATCGGGCTTGAAAAGGCGGGAATCGAGGTCACCGAAACGGGACATATCCGAGTGAATGATCGCCTGGAAACCACCGCGCCGAATGTGTGGGCGATGGGGGAGTGCGCCGGCAGTCCCTATTTCACGCATGTATCGGAGGATGATTTTGCCATCGTCCACGACAACTTGAACGGAGGCCGCCGCAGTACGAGGGACCGGCTGATTCCGTACTGCGTCTTCATCGATCCGGAGTTGGCCCGTGTAGGGCTCAACGAATCCCAGGCGCGGAAAAAGGGTGTGGCTTACCGGGTCGCGTCCGTACCGATCGACTCCGCCTGGAGACCCTGGACGCTTTCCGAAAGACGCGGGTTCATGAAGACGCTGATCGACGCGGACAGCGACCGCATTCTCGGGTTTACAGCATTCGGCCCTGAGGCCGGCGAGCTTATGGGCACGGTTCAACTCGCAATGCTGGCTGGTCAGCCTTATACGGTTCTTCGCGACGCCATGTTTGCCCACCCGACGATGACGGAGGGCCTGAAGGGGTTATTCATGGCCGTACCACAGCGCATCGAGCACCATGCCGGGCAGGTGCACCATACACAGACATCGGCCGACTAGCCGCGGGCCGGAGTGTCCGAAGAGCGGAGCCTGACCGTCCCGAGAGATTGGGGCTTTCACTGGCCGGAGTACCTGATGAAGCCAATTCAGCGATACATAGCGAGTGACGCCGGTCGGCGTTTGTTTATGGATGTGGCGATGAACGCGAGTATCATCGTGATCGCAGCGGTAACGACGGCAGAACGCTATGCGTGAAGAGTTGAATGCGGATCGGGTAACGGCGTTTACAGATGGCGTGTTCGCCGTGATCGTGACTGTCATGGTGTTGGAGCTCAGGGCGCCGGACCAGCCGGCATTCTCCGCGCTCTGGCCTCTGTGGCCGACGGCCATCAGCTATGCCGTAAGCTTCCTGTTTATCGCGATCATTTGGATTAACCACCATCACCTGATGCGGTTTGTCGGCCACCTGACTTTAGGATTGATATGGATCAACTTCGTCCATCTTTTTCTCGTGTCACTTTTGCCATTTGCGACTGCGTGGGTCGCCCGCACCCAACTCGCATCATCTCCTGTGGTGTTCTATGGAGGACTGTTTGTATGTGTGGACATTGCTTATAACGTTCTCGAACACCAAATATTGGGCCAAGCCGACGCACACCGGATGCCGGCGAGCATGCGTCGCGTGGCGAGACGCCGATCGCTCACTGTCCTTGCCGGCTTCACGGCTGCGATGCTGGTTGCGCTCGCCGCGCCGCGTCTCGGGTTTGGCCTGGTCTGCGCGGCGCTGATTCTTCACTTGCGTCCAGAGGTTACGCCGGGAGGTTGGCCGTGATTGATTGCGAAGCAGCCGCCTTGGTTACGATATCGTCTTTCGCCCTGTATGTGCTCAATCGACAGTGGACCTGGTCCCTGAAGCGTAATTACCAGGAGCGCGGCGAGGTATCAGAGATCGAGTTCATACCCTACAGGACCGAACTGCGCTCCCGAATAGGAAATGCCCAGTAGCTTCACTGAACTGAATCCGTATGGCAGGTGGACGGTGACCATTGCTACAAGCAGCACCAAGGCCGTGGGAATACTCGCCCACACCACGAAAGCTCCAAGCAACAGAGCCAACTCTCCGAGAAGCTCGGTTCCGATGGTCAGCCATGCCGCTACGTGCGGCATCGGCACGCCTAGTTGCTGCAATATCCCGGCAAATGCATCCGGACCTCTCGACAATTTCGCGGAGCCGTGCTCCATGAAACCAAAACCGACTAGGAGCCGTATCGGCAGGATGCTCCGCGCGCCAGGTCAGATCGTTGCATCGTATTTTCCCTCCGGTGTCACAAATCGACGACCACGTCGCGAAGCGGCCGTGAACAGCAGACTAGGATGTTGCCATCGGCAGGTTTGTCGAGTGGCTTTGGTCCGTAAACAACTTCTCCGGAGATCAAGCCGCTCTCACAGCTATGACACACGCCAGACCGGCACGACCAGCGGACCGGAATGTCGCACGCTTCGGCCAACTCCAAAATGCTCTGATAAGCCGACTGATTCCAGTGCGCAGCGATCCTGCTACGCGCGAATGAGACGAGTGGGCCTGTGCCTGCATCGTCCTTGGGCAGATGCGGACTGACGGTCGGTGCGCCGACGACGCCAGGCGTCATGGGCTCACTGCCGTTGAATATTTCGATATGAATCCGCCCCAGTTCGATATC
>Ga0105240_10001910_pt1 | contig 34596 bp, 26 predicted proteins | sample KBSC54metaG_FD_80426 | JGI IMG/M metagenome (GOLD analysis project Ga0105240, IMG submission 80426) | Corn rhizosphere microbial communities from Kellogg Biological Station, Michigan, USA - KBS C5-4 metaG | ecosystem: Host-associated > Plants > Roots > Rhizosphere > Soil | place: Michigan, USA... | reverse complement strand
GGCAGCCGAAACCCGGTGAGTGAAACGCCAGGAGGCGAGGGACGCCAAGACGCTGGAGGAGCCGGCCAAGGAGCTCGATGAGCGTGTCTCCGAGTTGCTTGCCGCTGCCATCGAGGTCCATCGAATTCTTGGGCCGGGCGTGCCTTCTCCGCGGTGTTCGCCGAATCATTCTGACGCCTGACCTGGCGTCCTGGCGCTTAAGTGAACGGCATTGCGGCTAAAGCGGCGGCGTCGCGTTCTTCAGCAGGTCGATCAGGTAGCTGTCGAACATCTCGCCCGCCTGCGGCGCGCCCGGGGCCGCGTCGTCGGAGGCGCAGTTCTTGTCGAAGCGCTTCGCGGTCGGGTCGGCCACCCCGTCGGACTCGCCGGGCACCTTGATGTACACGTACGCGTCGACCAGCGGGACCGGCGCGGCCTGCGGTCGCTCGCCCAGGCCCGCGCCCTTGATGTTGCACCAGTTGCTCATCGAGGTGCGGACGTGCGCCTTGCCGTTGCGGCCCGTGTCGATCAGGAAGCCCTTGCCCTTGATGCCCGCGGCCTCCAGCGCCTTGTTCAGATCGATGGCGTAGCCGATCTCGTCGTTCGGCGGACCGGCCGGATCGCGGGGCGGATTGGTCGGGTCCTTGGCCGAGTCGTAGTTCGACACGTTCAGCGCGAAGCCGCGCACGCGGTCGGCGCCGCCGGCCATCGCCATGACCTCCTTGAAGACGGGGATGGCCTTGACCAGGTTCTTCGGCCAGCCCAGCCAGCCGGCGTGCGCGGCGTCGAGGTACAGGAACACGTTCGGCATGGACAGCTTGGTGATCGCGTAGGCGATGCCGCGCTTGTAATAGCCAGCCGCCTCCTGGCAGACCGGGTTCTCCATGTTGGTCACCAGGTTGGCCAGCGAGTCCGGCTCGAGCACCAGGGCCACGCGCAGGTCGGGGTGCGCGGCCAGCGCGGCCGCGATCGCGTCGATGTAGTCGTGCTGGTAGCGGCCCTCGCCGCCCTCGTTGGCGGCCAGCTCGCCGGCCGAAGCCGCGGCGTTGCAGTCCCGGTTCGGCAGGTCGTACACGACGAACACGGGCACCACGGGCTTGCCCTCGGCCTTCTGCTGCTGCTGGGCATCGTCCAGGTAATGCGGCAGCGTCTGCGTGTCCTTGATCCACGAAAGCCAGATGGCCGTCGGCATGGCGGCCATCTTCTTCAACAGCGGGGCGCTCTCCGGATGCTTGGCTGCCAGCTCGTTCACCGTCTTCGCATAGTCGGGGTTCACGTACAGGCGCGCGCCCTCGAAGGGATTCACGCCCTCCGGCGCGTGCGGCGCCGTCGACGGCACCACGGGCGACGGCTTGGGACCGGTCGCACACCCCAGCAGGGGCAACGCCAAGGCAACGCCCAAACAGCCGAAAAGCCGCATCCGTACGGTCATGGAAACCCTCCTAGTGGACAGTCACTTCGCCAGACGAGGGCCGCATGGTAACAGATGGCCCGCCGTTCCTGGGGGGCGCGGGCGACCCGCCCCGACCGGGCCATCACCGGCGACGGGCGCCGTCTGTTAACCTCGCCTGGTGAGCGTGCTCGGCCCCCTCCTGGCGCGGACTCCCGTCTCGGCGATCGGCGACGTCGTGGCGTGCATGACGGCGATCGATCAGGCCTTGCCGCCCACCGACGGGATCGCCTGCTTCAACAGGCTGTACCTGGGCGTCACGCAGAACGTCCTGGCCGCCGTGGGGACCACCACGTTCGGCGATCCCGCCTTTCTGGCCGCGCTGGACGTCGAGTTCGCGAACCTCTACTTCTCGGCGTTGAGGCGGTTCGAGGCGGCGGGCGTCGACGTGCCGCGGGCCTGGGCGCCGCTGTTCGACGCGCGGTCGGAGCGCACCATCGCGCCCATCCAGTTCGCGCTGGCCGGCATGAACGCCCACATCAACCGCGATCTGCCGCTGGCGCTGGTGACCACCTTCGCCGCCCGGGGCCTGGCGCCGACCGCCGGGTGTCCCCAGCACCAGGACTTCGAACGCGTGAACGCGCTCCTCGCCACGACCGAGCGCGAGGTGAAGGACGGTTACCTGGACCAGCTGACGCGCGAGCTGGACGTGGTGTTCGCCGGCGTCGACGACGTGGTCGCCATGTGGAGCGTGGCGCGGGCCCGGGACGCCGCCTGGACCAACGGCGCCGTGATGTGGCACCTGCGCGGCGCCGGGCCGCTGGAGCAGGACTATCTGGCGACGCTGGACCGCACGGTGGGCTTCGCTTCGCGCGGGCTGCTCGTCCCCACGGCCGGCTGAGCGTGCGGCCGCGCCTTCAGGGAGCCACGCTGCCCCGTTCGGGGACCGAGATCGCCACGGGCCAGTCCGCCGTCCCCGTCACCGCGTAAAGCAGCGGCGGCTCGCGCAGGGCGGCGCGCTCGCCGGCGGGATCGACGGTCACCGAGGCGAACCCTTCGACGCAGATCCGGTCGCCCGGTCGAATCAGCGCCTCGAAGTAGCGGTAGTCCTTCCAGGGCGCCTCGGGCAGCAAGCCGTCGAGCCGCCGCTTGACGTCCAGGCCGAACTCCCACTGATACGCGGCGCTCAGCACCACCTCGAAGGGGCCGCGCACGCTGATGACGATCTCCCCGTCCTGCGCCAGGAAGGGCGCGCAGTCCGACCGGTCCAGCACCTTGTGCCAGCCCGGTCGCTCGATCACCAGCCGGTAGGCCAGGCAGGCCTGGTCCATCACGGGCGACCGCAAGACCTGGTCCGCGGCGCGCGCCACCGCATACAGGCGGACGCGGGTGCCGTTCGGGATGGATGACAGGCGGGACGCGCGGACACCGAGGGCCCTCCCACCTGGAGTTGATGGCGACATCGACCCCCAACGATAGCGGAGGAACGTCAGCCGATGGGCGTCGGCGGAGAGGCGTCAGGCCATGGCCCCCGGCGCGCGCGACCGGGGGCCGGGTCCGGCGTGGTTTGGGGTTGCGCGAATCGTTCGCGCCCCCTAGACCGTCTGACCATGAGCACGACGGGAGAGGTGCGAACGGATGGCGGCGGACGGCCGGGCGGGGTGGGCGTCCCGGCCACGGAACCGAGGTCAACCGCGGCCAGCCCGGCCCCGGCGCCGGCCCGGCCCAAGGGCAGGCGGCGAATCATCGCCCTGGTGGTGGTGCTGGCCCTCGGCGCGGGCGGCCTCATCTATTACATGAACGCCCGGAAGTTCCAGGAGACCGACGACGCGCAGATCGACGGCAACATCACCAACCTGGGGCCGCGGGTCATGGGCACCGTCACGGCGGTCCACGTCAAGGAGAACCAGCTCGTGAAGGCGGGCGACGTGCTGCTGGAGATCGATCCCACCGAGCTGGAGGTCGCCGTGGTGCAGGCCAAGGCGGCCGTGGCGCAGGCGCAGGCGCAGCTGCAGGCCGAGGATCCCTCGGTCTCGATCACCGAGACCTCGAACAAGGCGCTGGTGGCGGGCGCCTCCTCCGAGCTGGCGCAGACGATGGCGGGCCTGTCCGGGTCGCGCAGCGACGTCGACCAGCTGACGGCGCGCCTGGCGCAGGCCGAGGGCAACGCGAAGCTGGCGCAGATCGAGCGCAAGCGCGGCGAGGAGCTGTTCGCGGCCCAGGCCATGCCGCGGGCGGAGCTGGACCGGCGCATCACCGCGGCCGAGACCGCCGAGGCCGAGGTCCAGGCGACGCGGCAGGCGCTGGCCTCGGCGCGGCAGCGGGTAGCGGCGATGAACGCGCAGCTGGGCGGCACCAAGAGCAAGCTGGCCGAGGTGCGGAAGAACGCCCCCCGCGAGGTGGAGACCCGCCGCGCCACGGTGATGTTCCGGCAGGCGAACCTGGAGCTGGCCAAGGCCCAGCTGTCGCAAGCCGAGCTGAACCTGGGTTACGCGAAGGTGCGGGCGCCGCTCGACGGGCTGGTGGCGAAGAAGGCGGTGAACGTCGGCGACCACGTGGCGCCCGGGCAGCTGCTGATCGCGCTGGTCGAGACGAAGACCTTGTGGGTGACGGCCAACTTTCGCGAGACCCAGCTGCAGAACGTGAAGGTGGGCCAGCCGGTCGAGCTGCACGTCGACGCGCTGGATCGGGACCTGACCGGCAAGGTGGAGAGCCTGGGAGGCGCGACCGGGTCGCGCCTCAGCATCCTGCCGCCCGAGAACGCCTCGGGGAACTACGTGAAGGTGGTGCAGCGGATCCCGGTGCGTATCGAAATCGATCCCGGACAGGCCGGGCTGGACCGGCTGCGGCCCGGGATGTCCGTCGAGCCGAAGATCCGGATCGCGCCATGAGCGGGACCGCAGCCGCCAAGCCGGCCGCGGCGCCCGCCCGGCCCGCCTACTTCGACACTGGCTGGACCAACGGCCACAACCCGTGGGCGATCGCGCTGGTCGTCACCATGGCCACGTTCATGGAGGTGCTGGACACCAGCATCGCCAACGTCTCGTTGCCCCACATCGCCGGCAACCTGTCGGTCAGCCAGGACGAGAGCACGTGGGTGCTCACCTCGTACCTGGTCTCGAACGCGGTGGTGCTGCCCATCAGCGGCTGGATCGCCTCGAAGATCGGGCGCAAGCGCTTCTACATGATCTGCGTGATGGTGTTCACGACCAGCTCGTTCCTGTGCGGCGTCGCGCCGTCGCTGGGGCTGCTGATCTTCTTCCGCGTCGTGCAAGGGCTGGGCGGCGGCGGCCTGGGGCCCAGCGAGCAAGCGATCCTGGCGGACACGTTCCCGCCCGCCAAGCGGGGAATGGCGTTCGCCGTCTACGGCATGGCGGTGGTGCTGGCGCCCGCCATCGGCCCCACCCTGGGCGGGTTCATCACGGATCACTTCAACTGGCGATGGATCTTCTTCATCAACGTGCCGGTGGGCCTGGTGTCGCTGTTCCTGACCCAGCGGCTGGTCTCCGACCCGCCGCACATCCGCGCCGCCAAGGAGAAGACGGGCGGGATCGACTACATCGGCCTCGGCCTGATCGCGGTGGGCCTGGGCTGCCTGGAGATCGTGCTCGACAAGGGGCAAGAGGACGACTGGTTCGCCTCGCCGTTCATCCTGGCGATGAGCGTGGTGGCCGCCGTGACGCTGGTCTCCTTCGTGATCTGGGAGACCAAGCAGAAGAACCCCGTGGTCGACGTCAAGATGTTCAAGGACCGCACGTTCGCCGTGTCGAACGTGATGATGTTGGTGCTGGGCATCGCGCTCTTCGGCTCGACGGTGCTGCTGCCGCAGTACACGCAAGTCATCATGGGCTACTCGGCGCAGCAGGCGGGCATGGCGCTGTCGCCCGGGGGCTTCGTCGTCATCATGATCTTGCCATTCGTCGGCTTCCTGGTGTCGCGCGTGGACGCCCGCTACCTGATCGGCTTCGGCTTCGTGGCTCTGTCGTCGTCGATGTTCTACATGTCCGGTCACCTGTACGAGGGCATCGACTTCCGGACGGCGGTCGAGCTGCGCGTGCTGCAGTCGATCGGGATGCCGTTCCTGTTCATCCCCATCAACACCCTGGTCTATTCGGGGGTGCCGCCCCAGAAGAACAACGCCGTGTCGGGCATCGTGAACCTGTCCCGCAACATGGGCGGCGACATCGGCATAGCCTTCGTGACCACGCTGGTCTCGCGCCGCGTGCAGTTCCACCAGGACGCGCTGGTGTCACGGACCAGCGGGTACGACGCCACCTTCATGGCCCGGGTCAGCGGCGTCGCGCGCACCCTCGAACACGCGGGGGCCTCGTCGGTGGACGCGGCCGGCAAGGCGCTGCACGTGCTCTACTTCCAGGTCCAGCGGCAGGCGATGACGCTCGCCTACCTGGACGCGATCAAGATGCTGGCTTACTTCACGGCGGCGATGCTGCCGCTGCTGTTGCTGACCCGGCGCCCCCGCCCCGGCGGCGCCCCCGCCGGTCACTGAGCCGCCCATCCCGTCCGACCGCTTTCAGTTCGCGATCGACAGCACCCACTTCTGCGCGTCGTTGTACAGCCAGTCCGTCAGGACGATCATCTGGCCGGGCGTGCTCGAGCCGTCGTTGGGCGCGGTCAGCGAGGCGCTGCCGCCGCTGAGCGGAGTGATCTGGTCGTAGCCCGTCCCATCCGCCATCGAGTGGAAGGCCCACAGCTGGTTGGACGCGCCCGTGAAGGGGCGCAGCATCGTCGACGCGCCGGACGAGGTGAGCACCAGCCCGGTGGCGAAGTTGGTGACCTTGTACTGGCCCGGTGACGGCATCGTCACCAGCCACTTCTGCCCGAGGAAGCTGCTGTCGTAGGTCTCTTCCAGGATGGGCGAGCCGTCCCCCGCCTCTTGCCCCGGTGGTGCGACGTCCAGGCACAGGCCGCTCATGCGGTTGCAGATCTTGTACAGCGTGGAGGGGTCGAAGTTCCGGTACACGGTGACCACGCGCCTGAAGTTCTCGACGGCGATGCCCGGGCAGGACGAGAACCCGTCGGTGCCGTCGGCGCCGCCCGCGGCTGTGCAGCGATCCTTGCACAGCACGTCCGGCCCCAGCGGGTTGGTGTACGGGCTGTTCGCCTGGTTCGCGCCCAGGCGGCCCGGGACCACCCCGAAGGCGTGATCGTTGCCGTCGCAGTAATACGCCTTGGGCGGGCTCTGGAAGATGTTCCCGTAGAACGTCCCCTCTTGATAGGGGAAGTTGGCGTCACGGCCCCACCCGATCGCGGGGCTGGTGCTGTCCAGCCACAGCGAGATGTGCTGGCCGGTGGTGTTCACGTGCGCCAGCAGGCAGGCGGTCACGTACTCCTGGCAGGCGGTGTCGCAGGCGCCATTTTCCCACTGGGGCGCGATGCCGATCTGACCCTGATACGTGTAGGGGGTGCCGGCCTGATCGGTCATCACCACGCTGTGCCCAGAGGGCAGCGCGCACCGCACGATGTAGCTCATCGTGGCGCGCCCCTCCGCGCTGGTCATCAAGCCGTTGCTGGGGCCGCGGGGCTGCCAGAGGGCGGCGCTGTGCTGGCCAGGCACGCCCGCCATCCGACCGGCCAGCGCGCCGCCTGGCGCGGCGTCGTGGGCGTCGAGGCCGTTGACCGCGGTGAAGCCGTTGTGGGCGTTCAGGCCGTTCACGGCGGTCAGGCCATTGTGGGCGTTGAGGCCGTTGACGGCGGCCAAGCCGTTGTGCGCGTTGAGGCCGTTGATGGCGTCGAGGCCGTTGTGCGCGTTCAACCCGTTCGTGATGTCGAGGCCATTGATGGTGTCCAGGCCGTTGTGCGCATTGAGGCCGTTGATGGCGGGCAGACCGTTGTCCGATGCGACTGACGGCGACTGCTGGTGATCGACCGCGGAGGTCGGCGACGCGTCCCCGCATCCCGCCATCGATAGAGTGCCGGCAACCGAGACGAGCCAGAGGGTTCCGTTCGCTGCGCGCAATTCATCCTCACCGGCGGGGGGCCATCGCACACCACGGGGCTGACCAACGCGCGACCGCGCCGATGGGCCCGTGCGGAGGAGCCCATCACCCCGTTACAGATCCGACCATGCACATTTCTAGCCACGCATGAACAGTAATGGGAAATACGAAATTGACGCATTTGAAGGGGATCCGCGACAGGTCCTGTTGTCGCGCCGGCAACGAGCTGTTGTGGTGAGCGCACCGCAGCCAACGCTTTTGCGCGCGGCGTCGACGCGACCGCGCGCGCCGCACGACCGTGACCGCAGTCGGTTTTCCAAGGCTTCGCTTCAGGTAGTATCCGCGCATGGCGCAGGACCGGACGGGAAGCAGGGTGGTGTCTTTCGGGCGGCCGGGTCACGGGGCCGGCGCCGGCCAGCTGCGGTGGGGGCTGCTCCTGGCGATCCCGCTGCTGGCGTGCAGCTCGAACGGCGCGACGGGCGCGGGGACGGGCGGACACGCGGGCGGCGTCGGGTCGGGGAGCGGCGGCGCGGCCAGCGCCGGCGGCGGTCATTCCGGCAGCGGCGGCGCCGCCTCGGGGGGAACGCCAGGAACGGGCGGCGGCGCGACGGGCAGCGGCGGCGCGACGGGCAGCGGCGGTGCGCTGGGCAGCGGCGGTGCGCTGGGCAGCGGCGGCGCGCTGGGCAGCGGCGGCGGGCCGGACGGCGGCGCTGCGGGAAGTGGTGGCTCGACCGGTGGACACGGCGGGAAGGCGCCCCAGGGGACGGGGGGCAAGGGTGGGGCAGCCGCCGGCGGCGCCAAAGGCGGCGGCGGTGGCCCGGGCCGGGGCGGCAGCATGGGAATGGCTGGGGGGGCCGGCGGTCGCACCGGTGGCGGCACCGGCGGGGCGGCGGGCGGACCCGGCGCGGGTGGCGCGGGTGGCTCGTCGACGGCGGCGCTGCTGACCGAGCTCGGAAACGCCTTCTGCGCGGCGGCCCGCACCTGTTGCACGGCCGCGAATTTTCCCAGCACGCTGGACGACTGCGAGACGAAGTTCCAGTCGCGCCTGAGCCCGCTCGCCAAGGTGGCCGCGGGGATCGAGACGATCGACGGCACGGCGCTGTCGGCCTGCATCGCCGGATATCGAGCGAGCGCCAGCAGCTGCGCCTTCCAGCCGCTGGAGGCGGCCTGCAAGGGCGTGTTCGTGGGAACGAGGGCCGAGGGCGCCACGTGCGGCATGGGCGGGATGCCCTGGACCAGCGCACAAGGGGAGTGCCTCAGCACCGGCCGCGTGACCGAGTGTGTCTGGACCGGCGACGTGAACGTCTCGACCACGACCGGCACCTGCCACACGGCTGCGCGCGGAAAGGCGGGCGATCCCTGCGCCGTCTCCTGCCAAGGGAGCGACAGCTGCACCTTCGACCTGATCACGTCGGAGGGCGCTCCGACGGCCGCCTGCCTGGAAGAGGACGGGCTCTACTGCGCGTCGCAGTCGAGCGGGCAGTCGGTGTGCGCGCCCATCGTCGCCACCGGCGGAAGCTGCGAGGACGATCAGTTCTCGTGCGCCAGCACCGACTTCTGTGACACCAGCACCACGCCGGCGAGGTGCCGGACCGCCGCCACCCTGGGCCAGTCCTGCGCCTCGGGTGTCGAGTGCGCGAACGGCATGTCGCTGGAGTGCGGCACCAGCAACAAGTGCGAGGATCTGGGGTTCGCCTTCGCTCTGACGTGCGGGGGCACGCCGCCCTTCCCCCTGTGACGGCTGGGTGCCGGCGCGCTCAGGGCGCGCCGCAAGGACAGCAGTAGAACAGCTCGTTCGACGGCGTGGGCAGGGGGACGATCGTGCAGCCCGCGCTCGAATCGGGCGCTGGAATGACACCCGTCGGGCCGCTGCCCATGCAGGTCACGGGCGTCTGTCCCGCCGCGCACAGGCTCTGACACTGGCTGGGCGAGCAGAGCATCGAGGAGGGCGATGCGAAACAGCCCGGCGTGGCGCCGTCCGGACGGGCCTGACACATCGCCGAGAGACTTGCCGCCGAAGCCGGGCGCGAGCCGGCATCGCCGCAGCCCGCTACCCCGATTCCCAGCAGCACGATGAGGCCCCACGCGCGCATGACCATGCCTTCCGTCCGCATCATGATGCTCCACCCAACGTACACGTCCCGTGCCACCGCCGCCGATACGTCGTTCCGGGAGTCCCGGCGGTTTCGGACCGGCGCAGCCTCAGTTTTTCGATGAACCGGCGCGCTCGCTCCCCGGCGCATCGAAAAAATCCGAGGGGGCGGCCGCGCCCCCGGCACCGGCCCGCGAGTTGCTGGAAAGGTTGTTCCTCACCGACGTCATCCGCCCTGGACCGCGCCGCCCGCCGCCTTTCTCGAACCGCCACGCCCGCGGCGCGTGCAAAAACCTTCCGCCCATCGGCCCAGCGGCAATTTTCTCGCCGCCGGCCGGCCTGGTGGTCGCCTCATGCCTGGCGGCGCTGGTGACGGCGGCCGGTTGCGAGATGTCGTCCGCGCGCGCCATGACAGAGGCCGCCCCCGATTCGTTCACCATCGTGGCGCTGCCGGATACGCAGTACTACGCGGCCGCCCATCCGGAGATCCTGGCCGCGCAGTCGGACTGGATCCTCCGGCGCTCCCACGACGACCGTATCGCCGCCGTGGTGCACGAAGGCGACGTGGTCGACGCTGACGAGCCGCGCCAGTGGCGGGCGGCAGCGCGAAGCCTGCATCGCCTCGACGGCGTCGTGCCCTGGCTGCCCAGCACGGGGAACCACGACTACAGCCGCAACGGCAAGTTCATCAGCCGCAACAGTCAGATCGACACGTACTTTCCGCCGGCCGCCTTCGCGCGCAACGCCTGGTTCGGCGGCACCTTCGAGGAGGGGCGGATCGAGAACAGCTTCGCCATCGTCGAGGCTCCCGGCGGGCCCTGGATGATCATCTCCCTGGAGTTTGGCCCCCGCGACGCCGTGCTGGCCTGGGCGGACCAGGTCGCGAAGCGCTATGCGGCGCTGCCCACCATCGTGGTGACCCACGCCTATCTCTACTCGGACGGCACGCGTTACGACCATCTGAACCGCCCCGACCAGCTGTGGAACCCGCACGCCTACCTGCCCGATGGCGAGACGGGGCAGGTCAACGACGGCGAGGAGATCTGGCGCAAGCTGATCGTGCGCAACCGGAACGTTCTGTTCGTCCTGTGCGGCCACGACCTGGCGGACGGGGTGGCCGAGCTGACCAGCGCCCGGCCCGACGGCACGCTGGTGCATCAAGTGCTCGCCAACTATCAGACGGGCAAGCTGGGCGGGGAGGGGTTCCTGCGCGTGATGCGCTTCTTCCCCTCCGAACGTCGCGTGGCCATCCACACTTACTCGCCGTACCTCGACCGTTTCAAGAGCGACGCGGACAACGAGTTCAGCCTGGCCTACTAGCTGCGCCGACCACCGCCCGTCGAGCACGGGGCCGACAATCTCCTTGACGGGGCCCGGTCGACCTAGAATATATGGGAGCCCATGCATCACAGTCCAGCCGCGCGCGACGGCTTTCAGGCCGTCGAGGCGCTGCGCCAGCTGGTGCGCCTGCTTCACGACTCGTCTCGCATGGCCCAGGGACGAACGGGCATCAGCGGCGCACAGCTGTTCGTGCTGCGCGTCCTGGCGGACCATCCGGGGCTCTCGATCAACGACCTGGCCGAGCGCACGATGACCCACCAGAGCTCCGTCTCGGTGGTGGTCAGCCGCCTGCTGGCGCGGGGCCTGGTGGGGCGCCAGCCTTCCCCCGATGATCGGCGGCGCCAGTTGGTCACGCTGACGGCGCGGGGCAGGGCCCTGCACCGGACGTCGCCGGCCGTGGTCCAGGAGCGGATCGTCGACGCCGTCCGCAAGCTGTCGCCCGCCCGGCGCCACGGTCTGGCCGAGGGCCTGCGCGCGCTCGCCAAGGCGCTGGGCGTCTCGCGCCGCGGCGCCACGATGTTCTTCGAAGACGACAAGGTCCCGGCCGGGACGGTCCCGGCCCCATCGCGCCGGCGGCGCCCCGCATCCGCCCGAGGAACAAGGAAGTCGAAAGCTCATGCCTGAACACCACAACACCGGCTCGTCGATCGCGGGGGCGTTGCCCGTCGCTCCGTCGCTGGGCCCGACCCTGGACGACGCCCATGTCCCCGTCGAACGTCCCGTCGATGCCCGGGTGGCCTGGCTGTCCGCCCTCTCGATCCTGATCGCCGTCGTGGCGGGGTTCATCGCCCAGGTGCTGGTGCGGCTGATCGGCCTGATCACGAACCTGGCGTTCTACGGCCGTCTGTCGACGGCGTTCGTCTCACCCGCCGACAACCACCTGGGGTGGGGCGTGGTGCTGGTCCCGGTCGTCGGCGGGATCATCGTCGGCCTGATGGCCCGCTACGGCTCCAAGGCCATCCGCGGTCACGGCATCCCGGAGGCGATGGAGCAGGTGCTGACCAACCAGAGCCGCATCCCCAAGCGGATGACGTTCCTCAAGCCGCTGTCGGCGGCCGTGTCGATCGGGACGGGCGGGCCGTTCGGCGCCGAAGGGCCCATCATCGCCACGGGGGGCGCGCTCGGCTCGCTGGTGGGCCAGATCCTGCACACCACCGCGCAGGAGCGAAAGACGCTGCTGGCCGCGGGCGCCGCGGCGGGCATGGCCGCCACGTTCGGCAGCCCCGTGGCAGCCGTCCTGCTGGCCGTCGAGCTGTTGCTGTTCGAGCTGCGCGCGCGTTCCCTGATCCCGGTCGCGCTGGCCGCGGCCGCCGCGACCGCGGTGCGAATCGCCCTGGTGGGCGCCGCCCCGGCCTTCCAGACCAGCGACTTCCTGCCGGCCAACGCCACCAGCGTGGCCTGCTACGCGGCCATCGGCGCGCTGGTGGGCCTCAGCTCGGTCGGTGTCACGAAGCTGGTGTACGCGGTGGAGGACGGCTTCGAGAAGCTGCCCATCCACTGGATGTGGTGGCCCGCCCTGGGGGGGATCGCGGTGGGGCTGGTGGGCATCGTCTCGCCGCACACGCTGGGCGTCGGCTACGACAACATCGATAACATCCTGTCAGGCAACTTGACGGTCACCGCCATGGCCATCCTGTGCGGATGGAAGCTGGTGTCCTGGATGATCTCGCTGGGCAGCGGGACGTCCGGCGGGACGCTGGCGCCGCTGTTCACGGTCGGCGGCGGGGTGGGCGCCGCGCTGGGTGCCGGTTTTGCCCGCGTGGCGCCCCACAGCGGCATCGACATCCGTGTGGCCGCGCTGGTGGGCATGGCGTCCATGTTCGCCGGCGCGTCGCGTGCGGTGCTGGCGTCCATCGTGTTCGCGTTCGAGACGACGCGGCAGCCCATCGCGCTGTTGCCGTTGCTGGCGGGCGGCATCACCGCCCACTTCCTGTCGTCGTTGCTGATGAAGAACTCGATCATGACGGAGAAGATCGCGCGCCGGGGCGTCAGGGTCAGCGGCGACTACGCCGCGGATCTGCTCGAGCAGCTGACCGTGCGCGATCGCGCCTCGATCCACCTGTTCGCGTTGCCCGTCGAGGGGACCGTGGAGGAGGTGCGGCGCTGGCTGGCGACCGGCAGCGAGGGGGCCCAGCATCAGGGCTATCCGGTGGTGGACGGCGCGGGCGAGCTGGTGGGGGTCATCACGCGGCGCGACCTGCTGGCGCCCACCGCCGCCGGCGAGCTGCGATCCATCATCCAGCGGTCGGGGGTCGTCATCCCGGCCGACAGCTCGCTGCGCCACGCGCTCCACGTCATGATGCGCGCCTCCGTCGGCAGGCTGGTGGTGGTGGAGCGGGCCCGGCCGAGGATCCCGGTCGGCATCCTGACCCGCAGCGACATCCTGGGCGCGCACGTCGCCGAGCAAGCCAGCCGGAATCGGTCCACCGGCGGCATCACGGTGGTGGCCACACGCGTCGTCGGCTGGGCGGCAGGGGGCGGATGAACCGGACTCGCTTCGTGGCCAGCCGGGCCACACAGCGTTGCTCGCGCTACAACGCGCCCCTGCGCGGAGAAGCTAAAAAGTGCCATATTTAGTAATCTAGAATACGAATTTCACCCGGCATGATGCCTGCAGTGTCGTTCAGCCATGAAGATGGTACGGACGATTCTGAACCTCGGTACGGCGGTGATGGCTGGCGCGCTGCTGGTCGGGTGTGCGCCTCCCGACGATCAGACTGCCTCGGCCGGCGTGCAGCAGACGTCCTCGGCCGCTTCCACCTCCGAGAACGGGTTGAACTCGATCAACGGGTTGAACTCGATCAACGGGTTGAACTCCCTCAACGGGCTGAACTCCCTCAACGGCTTGAACTCGCTGAACGGGCTGAAGTCCATCACGGGGCTCAGCTCGCAGAACGGGGTCATCACCGCGGATGGACAGAAGACGTTCTCCTACATCGTCCGGTGCGCGCTGCCGCCGAACCAGTCCGTCACGCTGAAGGACGCGAACGGTAACCCGCTGCCGTTCCCGGGTGAGCTGGGCCTGGCGCCCGAGTGGGCGAACAACGCGTGCAGCAAGGACTGCCAGGAGCAGATCAGCGCCTGCGTGCTGGCCCACGTGAACACCACCGGCATTCACATCAGCCTGTGGCTGGACGGGGACAGCCCCGCCCTGGGCTGGGGGCAGAGCCCCAGCTACCCGCAGCAAGAGGGGTCGTTCTTCGGCAACATCTTCGTCAGCCCCCCGACCATGTACTACTGCAACGGCAAGGACTTCGACGTCGGTGTGGTTCCCGGGCGCATCGGCGCGATGCAGACGGGGGCGCCTTACCGCAATCCGTTCTCTGGCTCCGGCTACTGCCGCGACGCCTGCGTGCCGCAAGATCAGCCGCACCAGAACGACGGCTACAAGGCCTGCGCCGGATGGAACCACGTCATCACGGTGTGGCGGAACGCCGCGGAGGACAGCCTTCTCGCAGCGCCCCCTGCTGCCCCCGCTCCGGCCGCCACGACCACGAGCGGCTTCTCGGCCTCCACCGTCTACCTGATTCAGCCGGTGAACGGCGGCGGCTCGGTGTCCCTGGGCGTCCCCGGCGGCAGCACCTCGAACGGCGCGCAGTTCCAGCAGCTGAGCGGCACGGCCGACTACCAGAAGTTCAACATCGTCTCCACGGGCAACGGCAACTACAAGCTGACGATGAAGAACGCCGCCGGCAAGTGCGTCGACAACCCGCTGAACAGCGGCGACGGCGCCCGCCTGCAGATGTGGGACTGCAACGGCGGCACGAATCAGCAGTGGCAGATCGCTCCCGACGCGCAGTCGGGCGTCTACACCATCAAGAACGTCTCGAGCGGGCGCTGCTTCGACGAGCCGGCCGGCTCGACCGCCAGCGGCCTGCAGATGCAGGTCTACAGCTGCCAGTCGGGCAACAACAACCAGCGCTTCTACATCAAGGCCTCTTCGTGAGGTGACGCTGGCGGGGCTGGGCCCCCGTCACGCCCGCGGAGAGGCGACGAGGTCGGACCCGGCAGCCGCTGCCGGTCCGGCCTCGAGTCGCAGCTGCTCCCAGCCACGAAAGGCCTCCAGCTCGGCGCGCACCTGCCCCACGACCCAGGCCAGCACGGCGGCGTCGTCGAGATAGCCGACCACCGGGATGGCGTCGACGATGGCGTCGATGGGACAGACGAAGTACAGCAACGCCCCGACGAGCAGCGCGATCGTTCCGCGGCCCACGCCCGCGTAGTCGCGCCGGCCCCAGGCCCGCACCAGACGCACCGACGTTTGCAGATCGTCCCACACCCGGGCCAGCGGTCCTCGTGCATCGCCCAGGCTCTTCGCCTTCCGGTCGGCGCGCTCGACCGCGCGCACCACCGCCACGGGGTCATGCAGCAGCCTCCTGGCCTTGCGTTGCTCGCGGCGGAACCATCTTTGCCACGTTCGCTTCATTGGTGAGGTCTAGCGCACGAACAGGCCGTTGTCGGGGTGAATGGCCGGCCCGTCCGCGGCCGTGACGCCCGCGCGTCGACAGGCGGTTGCCTTCGAACACGAGCTGTCGAAAACCGCACGCCGCGCCCGCGCCAGGTCCCCGATCTGCGTCGAGGGCCCGCATGAATCCGCGGGGCACGTCGATTGCTCGATGGCCGCCGCATGCTTGCGGGGCTGCGGGTCGGCATGGTCGTCGTGGCGTTCGTCTGCTGGGGCGCCTTCTGCGCAGGGAAGGCACGCGCCGGCGAGCAGGCACCCAAGGCGGTCGACTGCGCACCAGCGACGGTGGCCGCAGCGCTGCGCGACCTGTTCCCGCCGGCGCCTCCGTCGCTGCGGGCGTCGCGGGCCGCGCAGATCGCGGCCTGCCGTCCCGCCGGGGGCGAGGGCGCGCTCGCCGCGGCCGCGCGCCTGACCCACGACGGGCAGGCCGCGCTGGCCATCACGCGCGCGCTCGCCTCGTTCTCGTCGCCGGTGGCCACGCAGGCGCTCCGCGAGCGCGCGCGGCCCGACAACGCGGCCGTCGTCAGGGGAGCCGCGCTCGAGGCGCTGGCCAGGGCGGGGGATCTCGACACGGTGCTGGGGATCGTCGGTGACCCCGGCGAAGATGACCGGCTGCGCGGCCGCGCGCTCGCCGCGCTGACCGCGGCGAAGGGGCCACCCAGCGCGGCGTACTTGCGGTGGCTGTGGCCGCGCTCGGGACCGACGTTGCGCGCCGAGATCGATCAGCTGGCGCCGGAGGCGGGGGCGCTGTCGCCCTCCGCGGCGGTCGCGCGCGAGACAGCGCGACCGGCCAGCGCGACGACGGCTGGGCTGGCGGTCGACGCCGCCCCCGGCGCGCCGTCGACGGAGGCCGCGCCGATCGCGGCTTCGCCCGTGGCTGAGCCGCCGCCCGCCCCCCGCGGCCCCGCCGACGGCACGCCGCTGGCAATCGGCGCCTCCACCGTGGCGGGCGCGGCGCTGATGGTGAACCTGTCGCTGCTGGGCGTTCAGGATCTGACGCCCCAGCTGTTGCTGGGCAGCGCGGGCGCCGTGATCGGCTTCGGCACGTCGTGGGGGTTGGCGCGCTTCGGATACCGGCCCACGCTGGCGCAGGCCGCCTGGTTCGCGAACAGCACGGCGTGGGGAACCCTGGCGGGATTGACCATCTTCAGCGCCAGCGGCTCCGACAACTACAAGCTGCGCTACGGTTCGCTGGCCGCTGGCGAGATCGCCGGCATGGTCGCGGGCGCCTGGAGCGCGCGCCGGTTCGAGTTGACGGGCGGTCAGCTGGTGCTGGCCGACAGCATGGTGGTGGGCGCCGGGCTCGCCGCGCTGGGCGCGACCCGTCTCGCGTCGGACGACACGCGACTGTCGTTGCCCGAAGCGATCGGCGTGGTGCCGCTGATGATCGCGTCCGCGATCGTCGCCCACACGCTGTCGCCGACCACGAACGATCTGCGGTTGATGACGCTGTCGGCGGTGGACGGCGCCTGGGTGGCGGGGCTGGTGGCGTCGGGCGCGACGAGGACTTCGCTGTTCGGCGCGCGGCAGGGCCAGGGCGGCCTCGCTCTGGGACTGGGCGGCGGATATCTGGCCGGCGTCGCGGCTGGCGCCTTCACCGAAGCGTCGCCCCTGCGCTTGCAGGCGGGCGAGATCGGGCTGGTCCTGGGAACTGGCGCGGGCTTCGGGCTCGGCGCGCTCGCGTCGGGATTCTCTCACGCGCGCGGCGACGCGCTGGCGGCGGGGGAGAGCGCCGGATGGAAGCTGGGCGCGGGGCTGGGCGCGGCAGCGCTGGCCGGCGCGGGATTCACCCTGGCGCCGCACCTGACGCCGGGGCCGCAAGCGGCGCCGCTGATCGCGTGGGGCACCGCCTACGGCGCCGCCGTCTATGCCCTGGCGCTCGCGCGCGCGACGCCGCCCGGCCAGCTGGACGGTGCCGAGGCGGCGCGCGCGCGCCTTTATGGCGGCGTGGTCGTCGGCGGGCTGGCGGGCGGCCTGACCGGGCTGTGGTCGTCGCGGCACTTCGAGCCCGACGCGGGGGACCTGGCGACCGCGACGGGCACGACGCTGGCCGGCGGCGCAGCGGGTTGGGGGCTGGCTGCGTTGCTGGCGCACGACCGGGGATGGGGCGACGCGCTCGGCCTGGCCGGTGGCAGCGCGCTGGGGCTGGCCGGTGGGGCCTGGTTCGCGCACGCCGCGCGTCTGCGGCCGCCCGCGCTGGGGGCCGCCGCGGCGGGCCTCGCGTACGGCGGGCTCGCGGGCGCCCTGTTGCCCACGCTGACCAGCGACCGCTGGTCCTTCGATCGCGCCACGTCCGGCGGCACGATGCTGGGGATCGGCGCGGGCGCCATGGTCGCCGCGGCGATCGCGCAGGGTACGAACGCCTCGTCCGGGCAGGTGGCCGTTCCGGCTGTGGGCGGCGTGCTGGGCCTGACGGCCGGCACGGGCGCGGGGCTGCTGCTGGACGTCGCGGGCTCGCCTGCCGTCCGGGCCGGCGCGCTGATCGGCATGACGTCGCTGGGTGGGACCGCGCTGGTGGCCGATCACTGGCTTCGTCTGTCCGACGGACCGGGACCGTCGGCGGTGGGGCTGTCCGCGCTGGGCGCCGGCTTCGGGGCGGCGGAGGGCCTCTTTCTGGCGGGCCTCACCACCGGCGACGGGCGCGTGCCCGACGATCGACGATTGGTGCAGGGGGGCCTGCTGCTGGGCGGCTCGCTGGGGGTGGCGGGCGGTCTGGCGCTGTCCCGCCGCTTCGCCCCGTCGCCGGGAGATCTGGTGTTCGCCGGCGGCGCGAGCGCGCTGCTCACCTCGGCCGGCTACGGGATGGGCGAGCTGGCCGCGGGCTCCGCGGGGCGCGCGTCCTCGGCGGGCGCGATGTCGGGCGCTGCGGCGGGCCTGCTGGGCGGGGCGCTCCTCGCGCCGGCCCTGCACCTCGACGGGCCCATGGTGCTGGGCGGGCTCGCCGGTGGCGCGGCCGGCAGCCTGATGGGCGCGCTGCTCCCCAGCCTGGCGGATGATCGCTGGACGTCCTCGCCGCGCACCGACGGTGGGCTACGGCTGGGAATGGCGGGCGGGCTCGCGGCCGGCGGCCTGGTGGCCCGCGCCAGCGGCGCGAACACCCGCGAGGTGGCGCTCGCTTCCTTGGGCATGGGTCTGGGCGCGAGCGCGGGTCTGGGCGCGGGTTTGATGACCGGCGACGAGGGGACGCGCGCCGAGCGGATCGGCGTCGTCGCCGGCACGGCCGCGGTCGGCGCCGCCAGCCTCGCGCTGATACGCCCGCTGCGCCTCGCCGAGCCGTTTCCCGACACGACCCCGGGCGTGGTGACGACGATGGCGCTCGAGGGAATGTGGGACGGGCTGTGGGCAGCGGCGTTGCTGGCTCCGTCGGGGCTGCCCTCGTCGACGCCGGCGCGACAGCTGGAAGGGGGGGTGCTGCTGGGGGGCTCGCTGGGGATCGGCGCGGGCATGGTGCTGGCGCCGCGGGCCAACCTGACGGGCGGGCGCCTGCTGTTGCTCGGCGCCGCCACCGCCGCGGGCGGCAGCGCCGGGCGGGGCATCGGGCTGCTGTGGTCCGACCGGGCGGGCCGCGCCGATACGGCGGCCACGCTGGCGGGGTCGGTGGGCGGGACGGTGGCCGGTGGGCTGGCCGCGGCGTATCTGACGCCGGCCGCGCCCGATCTGGGCGCGGCGACGACCGGCGCCGCATACGGCGCGACGATGGGCGGCCTGGGCGCGTCGCTGCTGGGTACGGGCGCGAGCGGCACCGATCGACAGCTGTGGGGTGGCGTGATGCTGGGGACCGGCGCTGGCGCGGCGGCCGGCTTCGCTGTTCGCCAGGCGACGGGCGGCGACGGCCGGGACGTCGCGGTGACGGCGTTCGCGGGAGCCGACGGCCTGGTGACCGGTCTGGGGTTCGGGCTGCTGCTGCGCCAGCCGGGCGACGACACCCGTCAGCTGCGCCTCGACATGCTGGCGGGCACCGCCGCCGGGCTGGGGCTGGGGATGGCCAGCTGGTCGCGCCTGACGCTGGGGCCGGGCGACGGCGGGTTCATCGTGGCGGCGACGACGCTGGGCGCGTGGAACGGGTTCTGGATTCCCCGGCTGGGTCACGCCGACGCCAGCACGGTGGACGCTGCCCGTCGCGACGGCGCCGTGCTGGCCGTGGCGGGGACGGCGTCGTTCGCGGCGCCGCTGCTGGCACCTTTCATCCAGGTCAGCCCGGACGCGGTGGGCGACGCCATGGTGATGGACGGTCTGGCCAGCGGCGCGGGCGCCGGCGTGGGCGCTCTCATCAGCGTGCGGGATGACGCGCCGGCGGCCGGCGTGTTGCTCGGCGGCGCCGCCGGTCTTGCCCTGGGAGGCGTGCTCCACGAGCGCATCCATTGGGACGGCGACCACGCGCCGCTGATGATGGCCGGCGGCCTCGAGGGCGTGTGGGCGGGCGGCCTGTTGCCCTACGTGCTGCACACGCAGAGCGACGTGACGGCTCGCCAGCGTTCGGGCGCCTTTGCAGCGGGCGGGTTCGGCGGGCTGGGCCTGGGTGTCGTGGCCTCGACCGTCTGGGCGCCGTCGGCGGGGCAGGTCGGGTTTGCTGCGCTGGGCAGCGGCGTCGGCGCCGCGATCGGCGGCGGCATCGCGCTGGCGTCCGACGGCATCCACGATCAGGCCGCGGCGGGGCTGACGCTGGCGGGCACGGGCGCGGGCTTGCTGGCCGCGGGACTGCTCGCGCCCCGACTCGAGCTGAGCCCGCGCCTGGTGGGCGCCAGCGCGCTGGGCGCCACGCTGGGTACGTCCGAGGCGCTGCTGTTCGCGTGGTCGGGACGCGCGGCGGGGCAGACGCAGTACGGTGGGGCGGCGCTGCTGGGCGCGGGCGTGGGCGCGGGACTGGGACTGGCCAGCGCCGCGGAGACCGACCTGTCGCATTCGCTCTCTCCGGCGGCCGCGGGCTTCGCTGCCTGGGGCGCGTGGATGGGCGCCTTCTCGGGATCGCTGGTCGCGCGCGATGCCCACGAGATCACCGCTGGCGGCCTGATCGGGGCGAACGCGGGCCTGCTGGCGGGCGTCGGTCTGCTGCGCCTGCGCGCCGTCGACGCCGGCGACTTCGGCTGGTTGAGCCTGTTCGGCGCGATGGGCACGGTGGCGGGCGCGGCGGCGGCGGCGCCGTTCACCAGCCGTGACAAGCCGGCGCCCATCCTGGCGGGCCTGGCCATCGGGCCTGCGGCGGGCATGCTGGCGGGCGCGCTGGTGCTGCCCCACCTGCACGCGGGCGCCGCCGCGAGCGCCGGGGTGACCCACCCCCCGGGGGTCTTCACGCGCCTGGCGCGCGCGCTCGGACCCAGGCCGCGGCAGGGCGGCGCGCCCGCTTCGTCGCCCTTCGCGTCCGCGGCCAGCGACGACGAGCCCGCGGGCCGGCGCCTGGCCCGCGTCCTCGATCAGACGGTGCGCGTGACGGACTGCGCGCCGCTGATCGGCGCGCTTCCCCAGGCGGACAGCGCGCCGCCTGGCACGCCGCCGCCCTTCATCGCCGGGGTCACCGGACACTGGCAATGAGCCGGGGGGAGAAGCTGCGGTCCGGCGGCGCTTCGAGTGTATCCGGCTTCGTCGCTTGCCTTCGCCCCTACATCGGGAACAGGCTGCCGATGGCGGCGTACCACTTGTCGCCCATCCATTCGTAGCCGCTCTGGTACGGGTGGACGGTGTCCATGTCGCCGGCCGGGAAGCCGGTGTTCAGGTCGACGACGATGACGTGCTTGCCCTGCGCCACCTTCTGCGCGACGACGCCCGGGATGGCGTTGTTGTACGTGGTCACGTTCGAGGCCGACATCTGCAACGGAATGATCTTCGCCACGCAGATCAGCGCGTTCGGCAGGCCCGTCGCGATCTGGTCGATCAGCTTGCCCAGTCGATCGGGCGCGCCGCCCGGATCGCTCATGTACATGTCGTTCGTCCCGATGTGGATCAGCACGATGTCGGCCGGCATGTCCAGGGTCTTGTTCTTCGTGATCTGCATCGAGATACCGTCGATGGTGATCCCGCTGGTTGCCTCGTAGCGGCGCGGGAAGGGCATGTTGTCGACCATCGTGGGTCCGTTCTGCAGCGTGCCGGTGTACGTGATCTTCTGGCCCGCCATCACCGCCTTGTGAAACAGCTCGGGGCGATAGGAGCCCTCGTAGTTGATGCCGTAGGTGATCGAGTCACCCACCGGGAGGATGCGACAGGGATCGCCGTTCGTCGGGCAGGGGTTGTAGAGCGTGCCGTTCGCCCCCGCGCTGGCGCCACCGCTGCCGCGCGCGCCGGCCGTCCCGTTCGTGCCGCCCGCAGCGCTGCCGCCCGAGCCGTTCGCGCCGCCCCCCGACCGACCACCCGCGGCCCGACCGCCCGCCGCTCCCCCGGCCGTCCCGCCCGCGCCGCTGCCGCCGCTGCCGGTGGCGCCGCCCGAGGCGGTGCCGCCCGAGCCGGTGCCGTTCGCGCCCGCCTTCCCACCCGAGCCGCTGCCGCCCGAGCCGTTGCCGCCCGAGGCGCTGCCGCCGGAACCGCTGCCGCCCGAACCGCTGCCGACGGCGCCACCCGAGGCGTGGCCGCCACTGCCGGTCGTCCCGCCCGAGGCGGAGCCGCTGCCTCCGCCGGAGGCGCTTCCGCCGCTGCCGGTCACGCCACCGCTGGCGCCCCCGGCGTCGTTGCTCTCGCCGCCGCTGCCACCACAACCGGAAAGGGCCCAGCCTGCCGTCGTCAGCAGAGCCAGCAAACGCATCATCTTCATCGGGAAGCCTCCGTCAGAGATTTTCGGGGTCGCGTCGCGCGCCGACAACGGTCGACGGCGCGTCGTGTCGCGTGGGGGGAGTAGCGAACGGGTTAGCGCACCTATCGCGCGCCGTCTTCCAAGTTGCCGTCTTTTCTTTGTCGAATGGCGGCACGCCGCCCCTGCATTGCGCGCCTCCGGCGACGCTTTTTCAGGGAAAGTCCAGCGGCGGCGGAGCGGGACGGGGTAAAAATCCGGACTGGCTGCATGATTCACAAGTACGGCCTGCCGCTCACCGATTCGAACTGGTCCGGCTTGCCGATGCGGGTCGGTCATTTCCCGAGCGCCGGCAAGGTCGAGGAGCTGAGCAGCACGGCCGATTCGGTGCTGCTGTGGACGGGCGGGACTTCGCACGTCGACCTCGTTTACCGTGACGCCGAGGACAAGACGCATCGAAGCCAGTTCGAGCGCCGCAGCGGCATGATCGATCTGCTCCCGCGCAGCGTCTCCATCGACGAGATCCATTGGCGCAACGACGGTGCCGGCTCCAGCTGCGTGTCGGTGAACTTTCCGCAAGGCAGCCTCGCGCAGCTGCTGGGGCGGGGGGGCGACCCGCTGCCCGCGCACCTGGGGCCGCGGTTCGCCGTCACCGATCACCACGCCGCCGATCTGATCACGCGCCTGCAGGCGCAGGTGGTGGCCAACAATCCGCTGGGCGCGGCGTACGCGCAGGGATTGTCGCTGACGATCGTCTCGTATCTGTTCGCCAGCTACGGGCAGGAGGGGCCCCCCAACGGTCCCCTGGCGCAGCCCGGTCACCTGCCGCGCCTGCAGAGCGAGGCGCTGATGGTCTTCGTCGAGGACTTCCTGTCGCAGGACATCGGCCTGGTCGACATGGCCGCCGTGGTCGGCTACAGCCCTGACCACTTCGCCCGGCTGTTTCGCCAGACGTTTCGCGTATCGCCTTATCAGTACCTGCTGAGCCGTCGCGTCGAGCGGGCCAAGACCATGTTGCGCGATGCCAGCCTGCCCATCGCGGTCGTCGCGGTGACCTGCGGCTTCACCAGCCAGTCGCACCTGAACGCGGTCTTCAAGCGGATGACGGGCGTGACGCCGGGCCGGTATCGCAAGGGGTGAGGTCCGGCGCGGGGGCCGCCCGCGCCTGGCGGATCGCGACCGGCGGCGGAAAGGAGTAAAGGATCGCCCCCATGGGCGAGCTGGCAGAGACCATCAACGAGGCGGTGGAGCGGGGGGCGGGTGATCGGCTGAACTCACTGATCGCCGTGATGGTGGCGGCGACGGCGACCTTCATGGCGCTGTGCAACGTCAAGGACGGCAACATCGTGCAGGCGATGGAGCAGGATCAGGCGAGCGCCGTCGACGCCTGGTCGCTGTACCAGGCGAAGGGCATGAAGCTGAACCTGGCGGAGGCGACGCTGGATCAGCTGACGCTGGAGCGCGACCTGCGGTCGGAGCTGAGCGCCGACGCGCGCGCCCGCCTGGACAGGAAGATCGCGGAGTACGGCGCCAAGACGAAGCTCTACGAGGCCGAGAAGGCCGACATCATGGCGAAGGCCAAGGGCTTCAAGGACGACTACGACAGCCTGAACGTGCATGACGACCAGTTCGACCTGGCAGAGGCCCTGATGTCGGTGGCCATTGCCCTGTTCGGCATCACCGCGCTCACCCGCAAGAGGCTGCTGCTGGGCTTCGGGATCTCCTTCGCGGCGCTGGGGGTCATCTTCGGCTTCGCGGGCTTCCTGCGCCTGGGCCTGCACCCCGACTTCCTCACGCGCCTGCTGTCCTGACGCGTGGCGCGACGCGGGCGGGCCGTTTCCGTTTGTCGTTCCCGTTTTGCCCGCGCTTGCCGTGAACCAGGCAGTGGCCGGGGTTGGTCGGGAACCGTATGTCCCGCACCTACCGCTGCCGCGACCGTGCTATCTTCTGACCCCCTTTCGTTCCCCCCCCAGGTCGCCCCTGTGTCGCCCGTAATTTTTGGAGGAGCCCCCATGCGCCAGAGCTTTACCCGCGTTCTCTTGACCGGTCTGTTGATCGTCGGCTGTACCCCTAAATCGAATGACAGCGGCGGAAGTGGAGGGAGCAACGGCAACGGCAGCGGCGGGAGCAATGGCAGCAGCAGCGGCGGCAACAACGGCAGCAGCAGCGGCGGCAAGACGGGCAGCAGCAGCGGCGGCAGCAACGGCAGCAGCAGCGGCGGCAGCAACGGCAGCAGCAGCGGCGGCAAGACGGGCAGCAGCAGCGGCGGCAGCAACGGCAGCAGCAGCGGTGGCAGCAACGGCAGCGGCAGCGGTGGCAGCAGCGGCAGTGGCTCGGGCGGCGCGTCCGGCATGGCCTGCACGCCCGACACCAGCAACCTGGTCAACGCGGGCAGCTGGGTCTGCGACGCCGACACGCCGATCAAGCTGCAGGGCGCCTTCTACGTCTATAGCGACAGCGACATGTCCTGCAAGACGCCGTCGCCGAACAAGCCCTGCGGCGGCATGGGCTGCTGCGTGAGCGGCACGACGACCATCTCGGACGACACGACGATGTACGCGAACTGGGGCTGCGGCCTGGGCATGGAGCTGAACTCCACGGGCGGCACCGCCCCCGTGAAGACGGCCTACACCGGCCCGGTGAACTGCTTCAACATCACGCTGACGGGCTCGAGCGGCGGCAACGCCGTGCGCATCGGGTTCACGCAGAGCACCGATACCACCAGCATCGCGCCCTACGTCGACATCGGGGCCATCAAGGACACCTTCAGCCAGCAGATCTGCTTCACGGACGCCGCGTGTCCGACCTGGACCACGGCCGCTCAGTGCAGCAAGAAGACCGGCGAGATGGGCACTCCTTACGATCTGCAGATCCAGGTCTCGGCCGGATCGACGGCCGCCACCGTGGGCGCCTACAACCTCTGCCTGACCAAGCTCGAGCCCATCTACGGCGGCGGCGCCGGCGGCAGCGGCGGCGGCAGCACCGGCAGCGGCGGCTCCAGCGGCGGCTCGGCCACCTGCCAGAGCCCGTCCGGCGGCCCGGGCAGCATCACCGATCCGTTCGGCACGGCCATGGTGTCGTGCGGCTCGCAGCAGTACGTCGTCCAGAACAACGACTGGGGCGCCAAGATGGGCCAGACGCTGAGCTACGGCCGCGGCACCACCATGAAGGTCACGCAGCAGACGGGCGTGGGCCAGAACAACAACCCGGCGTCCTTCCCGTCGATCTTCATCGGCCAGAACTCGAGCCACTCCTCGGGCGACACCCCCAAGGCTGTCAGCTCGATCAAGGCGAGCGACCTGCCCACCAGCTGGACGTGGGCCGACAACGGCGCCACCGGGTCGTACAACGCCGCCTACGACGTCTGGTTCAGCACCGGCAGCGGCGGCGAGCCCACGGCGTCGTCGCCCAGCGGCGGCTTCCTGATGGTCTGGTACCACAAGCCGTCGGACAACCAGCCCATCGGCACCATGATGGGCACGGCGAAGATCGCTGGCGTGAACTGGAACATCTGGGAGGGGAACAACTCGGGCAACGGCAAGCCCTGCATCACCTACCAGGCGGTCACCAGCATCAACACGCTGTCGTTCAACCTGGGCGAGTTCATCCGCGACGCCGTGGACAACCAGAAGTACCTGCAGAACTCGTGGTACCTGACGAACGTGTTCGCCGGCTTCGAGATCTGGAACGGCGGTCAGGGCCTGGAGACGAAAGACTTCACCGCCACGATGAAGTAACCGCCCGGCCGCGCTGGCGGCCGTCACGAGAAGGCTCCGTCGCCCGCGAGGTGACGGGGCCTTTTCTTTATTCGGAGTTCGTCCGCCTCAGCACCGCCACGCACTCCACGTGGCGGGTCTGCGGGAACATGTCGAACGGTTGCACCGCGGTGGCCGCGTACCCCGCCGGCAGCAGGCGCGCCAGGTCCCGGGCCAGCGACTCGGGGCTGCACGACACGTACACGATGGCGTGGGGACCGAAGGCCAGCAGCTGGGCGACGAAGGCCTCGTCGCAGCCCTTGCGCGGGGGATCGACGATGACGGCGGTCTCGGCCGCGGCGGCCGTCGCTTCGGGCGCCAGCGCCGCGAAGATGCCGGCCGCGTTGGCCTGCACGAACCGCACGTGCGCCAGCCCGTTGCGGGCGGCGTTCTCGCGCGCCGCCATCACCGCCCCCGCGCTGACCTCGACGCCCACCACGTCCTGGAAGCGCGCCGCCGCCGCCAGCGCGAACAGCCCGCTGCCGCTGTACGTGTCGACCAGCCTGGTGGCGCCCGTCGCGGCGGCCGACTCGACGACGAAGTCGACCATTCGCGGCAGCAGGAACGGGTTGTTCTGGAAGAACTCGCGCGCGAAGAACTCCAGCGACACGGCGCCTACCTGCTCGGTGACGCGCGCGTCGGGATCGGTGGTCACGCCCGAGGCGGCCTCGCGGATCAGGAACGAGGCACCCCGGCGCCGCCCGACCGCCGCCGCCGCGATCTCGGCGCGCAAGGCGGGCAGGGCGGCATTGATGCCGTCGGTGGCCAGCGGACAGCGCTCGACGTCCACCACGTCATGGCGCCGCCCCACTTTCAGGAAGCCGATGGTCAGGGGCCGGGTGGAGTGCACGCGGTCGTGGTGCGGCGTGATCTTCGAGCGGTAGCCGTAGGTGCGCGGCGACGGCGCGCACGCCGCGACGTCCAGGTCCAGGCCGGCGGCGTGCAGGTGGCGGCGCACCAGCGCCGTCTTCCAGTCCAGCTGCGCGGGGTAGCCGGCGTGCTGGAACTGGCAGCCGCCGCACGTGCCGAACAGGGGGCAGCCGGGGGCGACCCGCGCGGGCGACGGGGCCAGCACCGCCAGCAGGTCGCCGTGGGCCTCGTGGCCTGCGTCGTCGCGCCTCCATATGCGCGCCTGCACCCGCTCGCCGGGAAGCGTGAAGGGGACGCGCACCGTGAATCCGTCCAGGGCCTGGGCGCGACCCACCCCGCGGCCCAGGTCGTCGAGCGCGTCGATCTCTACGTCGACCTGCGCTACGTCGACGGGGGCCGGTTCGGTGACGGATGGGGCGGGCATGCGCGGGCCCTGCAGCATATCCGCACCGGGGCCGGCGGCGAGCCCGGCATCACCAGGGCAGCTGTTCGCCGTTGGCGTGCCGGAACTGCCCGGACGTCTCCAGCGTCAGCTCGTCCAGGCGCGCCAGCAGGTTGCGGGCGGCGTCGGGCGGATCGACGGTGCCGTGACCGCCGGTCATCCCGGTGCGCACGGGGCCCGGATGCAGGATGGACACCGCCACCCCGCGCGGCTTCAGGTCGATGGCCAGCGACATGCCGGCCGCGTTCAGCGCCGCCTTCGACATGCGATAGCCGTAGTACCCGCCCGAGCCGTTGTCGCCGATCGAGCCCATGCGGCTGGTGATCAGTGCCAGCTTCGCGCCGCGATGCAGGTTCGGCAGCAGCGCGTGGGCCAGGCGCAGCGGCGCCACGGCGTTCACGGCCAGCTGCTCGCTGACGTCGCCCAGGTCCAGATCGTCCAGCCCCGAGTCGCGCAGGATCCCGGCGTTGAGGATAACGAGATCGAGCGGCTTCTTCCCCAGATGGCGGGTCAGCCTGGCCACGCCCTCGTCGGAGGTGACGTCGACGCCGGTCACCACGTCGGCGCCCAGCCGGTCCAGCTCGGGGCTGCTGGTGCGGCAGACCGCCACCACCTCGTCGCCGCGCTGGCGCAACAGCTGGCACAGCGCCAGCCCGATCCCTCGGTTCGCTCCCGTCACCAATGTCTTCTTCGCCATGGCCGAACTCATGACACCGGAAGCGCGCGCGGGCAACCGCGGCGGCAAAGTCGCCCACCCCCGGGCCATCGGGTACGATCGCCTTCGATGCAGCAAGCGGTCGACGCCTTCCGCGATCACCTGCGCTCGGAGAAGCGGGCGTCGCCGCACACCGTGCGCGCCTACCTGCACGACGTCGGCGAGCTGGCGGCCTTCGTGCAGCGGTTGGGGGGCCGGCCGCCCACGCTCGCGGAGCTGGACGCCATCGCCTGTCGGTCGTACCTGGCGTCGCTGCATGGGCACAACGACGCGGTGACCATCGGCCGCAAGCTCTCTTCCCTGCGCGCCTTCTTCCGCTTCCTGGTGCGGCGCCGCCTGGTCCCGCAAAGCCCCGTGGCGGCGCTGCGCGCGCCCAAGCGCGCCCGCCGGCTGCCGTCGTTCCTGGGCAAGGACGACGTGACGCGCCTGCTGGACGGCGCGGCCCCGGCGGCGGAACCGGGCGACCAGGCGCTGCGCCTGCGCGACGACGCCCTGTTCGAGATCATCTACGGCGCCGGCCTGCGCGTCTCCGAGGCGTGCAACCTGGACGTCGGCGACGTCACCTCCGACGGCGCGCGCTCCGAGGTGAAGGTCAGGCAGGGCAAGGGCCGCAAGGACCGGGTGGTGCCCGTCGGCAGCAAGGCCACGGGCGCCGTGGACGCGTACCTGGTGCCGCGCGCCGCCTGGCTGGCCAAGGCCGCCGGCGGGGACGCCCGCGCGCTGTTCATCACGCCGCGCGGCCGCCGCCTGGACCCGCGCTCGGTGCGGCGCCTGCTGGCGAAGCGCGAGGTCACGACGGGGGTGCGGCAGGTGTCGCCGCACGCGCTTCGCCACAGCTTCGCCACGCATCTGCTGGGCGAGGGGGCCGACCTGCGCGCCATCCAGGAGATGCTGGGACATGCCAGCCTTCAGACGACTCAGCGGTATGCTCACGTCAACATCGATCACCTGATGGCCGTCTACGACAAGGCCCACCCCCGCTCGCGCGCTTGAGAGTCCGTCCCCCATGAAAACACCACGCATCCGCTCCACCACCGTCCTGGCCGTGCGCCGGGGCGGCTCCGTCGTCATCGGCGCCGACGGCCAGGTCACGATGGGCAACACCGTCGTGAAGGGCACCGCCCGGAAGGTCCGCCGCCTGCAAGACAACAAGATCGTGGCCGGCTTCGCCGGCTCGGCCGCGGACGGCATCACGCTGTTCGAGAAGCTGGAGGCCAAGCTGAAGGACACCAACGGCAACCTGCTGCGCGGCGCCGTCGAGCTGGCCAAGGACTGGCGCACCGACCGCGTGCTGCGCCGGCTGGAGGCGCTGCTGCTGGTCGCCGACAAGGAGCGCATCCTCCTGCTGTCGGGGACGGGCGACGTCATCGAACCCGACGGCGAGGCGGCGGCCATCGGCTCGGGCGGATCGTTCGCGCTGGCGGCGGCGCGCGCGCTGCTGTCGTCGACCGACCTGCCGGCGCGGACCATCGTCGAACGGGCCTTGACGATCGCCGGCGAGATCTGCATCTACACCAACACCACGCAAGTCATCGAGGAGCTTTAGAAGATATGTCCGCCCCACCCACCTCCGCCGCCGCCCGCGCGCGCGCCGAGTCGCTGACCCCGCGCGCGATCGTGGAGGAGCTGGATCGCTACATCGTGGGCCAGCGCGCCGCCAAGCGCGCCGTGGCCGTGGCGCTGCGCAACCGCTGGCGCCGCCAGCAGGTGCCCGCGCCCATGCACGACGAGATCGTGCCCAAGAACATCATGCTGATCGGCCCGACGGGCGTGGGCAAGACCGAGATCGCGCGCCGGCTGGCCAAGCTGGCGGGCGCGCCCTTCGTGAAGGTCGAGGCGTCCAAGTTCACCGAGGTCGGTTACGTGGGCCGCGACGTCGACTCGATGGTGCGCGACCTCGCCGAGACCGCCATCCAGATGCTGCGCGAGGAGGAGCGCGAGCGCGTGCGCCCGCGCGCGCGAGAGAACGCCGAGGAGCGCCTGCTGGACGTGCTGCTGCCGCCCGCCAAGCCGCGGTCGGCCAGCTCGTCGAGCGGGGCCATCCCCATGCCGGCCATCGGCGACGGCGAGACGTCCCCGTCGGGGACCGACGGCCTGGGCGGGACGCGCGAGAGCCTGCGCAAGATGCTGCGTGAGGGGAAGCTGGACGAGCGCACGGTGGAGATCGACACCGCCGATTCGCCCCAGTCGGTCATCGACGTCTTCTCGGGAACGGGCATGGAGGAGATGGTCCTGAACCTGAAGGACATGCTGCCGCAGATGAACCGTAAGACGAAGCGGCGGCGCCTGAAGGTGCAGGAGGCGCTGGAGGCGCTGATCGAGGAAGAGGCCACCAAGCTGATCGACGTCGACAAGCTGACCAAGGAGGCCATCCGCCGCGCCGAGGAGGCGGGGATCATCTTCATCGACGAGATCGACAAGGTGGTGGGGCGGGAGGGCGCGGCGCAGAGCGGCCCCGACGTGTCGCGCGAGGGGGTGCAGCGGGATCTGTTGCCCATCGTCGAGGGCTCGACGGTGTCGACGAAGTACGGCGCGCTGAAGACCGATCACGTGCTGTTCATCGCGGCGGGCGCCTTCCACGTCTCGAAGCCCAAGGACATGATCCCCGAGCTGCAGGGGCGCTTCCCCATCCGCGTCGAGCTGGAGTCGCTGTCCGACGACGATCTGGTGCGCATCCTGACCGAGCCCGAGAACGCGCTGACGAAGCAGTACACGGCGCTGATGGCGACCGAGAACGTCACCCTGGACATCCAGGCCGACGCCGTCGCCGAGATCGCCCGCATCGCCGCCCAGGTGAACGCCCGCATGGAGAACATCGGCGCGCGCCGCCTGCACACGATCATGGAGCGAGTGCTGGACGACCTGGCGTTCGAGGCGCCGGGGCTGGGACAGGTGACGATCCCCATCACGGCCGCCTACGTCCGGGAACGGCTGGACGGCGTCCTCAAGGACGAGGATCTGTCGCAGTACGTCCTGTGACCCTGGGGGCCCGGGGCCGGGCGCCCGTCACCCGAACACCCCGGCCAGGGGGCCGGTGTACTGCGTGGGCGCCCCCAGCGTCCCCAGGTCGACGCCGAACGCGGAGGCCAGGGCCAGCCAGAAGTCGTTGAAGGGACGGTTGCTGGCGGCCGAGCTGTTCAACGAGGGCAGCGGGCCGCCGGTGATCTCGAGGAAGGTCCCCCCGCGAAGGCCGGTGTTCCGGCCGCCGAACACCGCCAGCGGGACGTTCTTCTGCATGTGGTCCCAGCGGCGAGATTCCGCGGTCACATACACCACGACGGTGTTGTCCAGCAGGCTGTTGCCGTCGATGTCCGCGGCCGCCGCCAGGCTCTGGATGGCCATCGACGACTGCTGGGCATAGAAGAGATCGATGGCCGCCCACCAGGCGAGGGCGTCCGGCGTGTTGGAGCTCAAGGGCTCATAGTGGGGCACCGGCGAGGCGACTGACTGGAGCGTGGCGCCCCCCATCGACGCGGGGAACAGCACCTGGCTGGTCGCGGAGGACCAGCTGAACGTCGCCACGCGGGTCAGGTCGCACAGGAACGCTGCCTTGATCAAGGCGAGGTGCGTCTGCCCCAGCACCTGATGGGGGTGGTTGTTCGGATCCGCCGGATCGTAGTAGTCGACCCCGGCCAGGCGGCCCACCGACACGGCGGGCCCGTGCCCCACCTGGCTGGCCGCCTCCGGGAACATCGGAGGCTGGGCGGGCAGCGTGCAGACCGGCGAGATCGCCGACAGGTTCTGGCGGATGGTGGCCTCGACCTGCTGGATGGCGTCGGCGTGGCTGTCCAGCCGGGCTCTCTCGTTCGAGGGCACCAGGCCGCGCAGCCGCTTCAGATCGCTGCGCGCGAAATCGAGCACGCTGAGGTCGCGCGCCAGCATGGTGGCCGCGTCGCTGCTGGACGGCAGCCCGCCCCCGAAGAGGCGGGTGAACGCATTCAGCGGCTGCGTCTCCGGAAAGAGGGGCGTGCGGGCCATGGAGGGATCCACGCTGGCGGTGGGCTTCAAATACGACATGACCCGCGGCGCGACCTCGTCGCGCTCGGCGCGGATGTCGGCGGCCAGCTGCAGCGAGCCGAACCGCGTCCTGTCGCGCGAAGGGGCGGCCTCGCCGCCCAGCAGGGGCGAGCGCTGGAGCAAGAGCTGGTCGATCGACGGGCCACCCGCGCAATGATCCTGTTGCCCGATGCGGCCCAGCGTCGGCACGCCGGTCATGAGCGCGACCATGCCGCCTTCGCTGGTGTTCTGGCCGCCGTTGTCAGTGGCCATGCTCGCCGTGACCAGGTTCAGGCCGTCGATGAGGATCATCTTCGACTGCAACGGCGCGAACGGGGCGCTGTTGGCCGGCAGCGTGAACGCCTGCGTGGTGGCGCCGCCCGCCGGGCGCCACTGCTCGAGGGGTGAACCCTGGGAGTGATGAATGATCAACAGCCGCCTGGGCGCCGGCATCCCCTGCGCGCGCGCCTCGATCGACCGCAGCAGGGGAAGCGTCAGGGCAGCGGAGCCACCGCAGGCGCGCAGGAAGGCGCGCCGGGCCAACTTGTACGAGCTCACAGCGTCCCTCCCGCGCGGGCGTGCGCGAACTCCGATGTGGTCAGCGCGCGCATCAGCGAAGCCATCGTGCCGTCCGATTGATCGAACGCGCTGCGCAGGTCGTTGACCTGGCAGCTGTTGCGGACCGGGATGGGAACGGCCGCCGTGGCCTCGAGGAGGCGCTGCACGGCGCAGCCCGCGAACACCTTCGTCGAGATCAGCGCCTGCGCGAACGCCGCCGGTCCGGAGACGGTCATCGCGCCCAGCGGCGATTGCTCCGTCAGCTTCGCCGTGGGATCGATCGGACGACCGACCTCGTCGACCGTCCGATGATTGCCGATGGCGTCGAAGGCGTGCAGAAGGCGCCCGTAGGGATCCAGCTCGCTGTGGCAGCTGTCAGCGCACAGCGCCCCCGACGCCAGGCGGGCATCGGACCGCGTCGCTTCGCTGTCGCCCGACGCGATGACCGCCATCGCGGCCGCGCTGTCCAGCTCGGGCTCCGGCGCCACCGAGTCCTGGCAGACGAAGTCATGATGGATGGTGGTGCCCCGCTTGACGATGCTGGCGTTGCTCGGGTCGGAGGTGGACCACAGGAAGGCCGGATGGGTCAGGATCCCGGCGCGAGTCTGCGCGGCGGGCCAGGTCAGGTCGTTGAAGGTCGTCTGCGGTGTGGCCGAGGGAGGCAGTCCGTAAAGCGTCGCCAGTCGCCAATCGGCGAAGAATGCCTGCGAGGTCAACAGGTCGGTCAGCTTGCCCGGCGGATTCGACCACAGCGTCTCGCCGAGCGACTGGTCCCAGGAAGCGCGGAGGTCCGGGGCGAGCACCGCGACGTCTCTGTCAGGCGCAGGCAGCGGCGCCAGCAACGCGGGATCCTTGGCCCGTTGCGAGAGGAGATCGACGCCCATCCAGCTGGACACCAGGTCATCCACGTGGGTACGGACGGACGGCAACGCCAGGAGGCGATCGACCTGGGCCAGGATCCCGGTCGCTGTGTCGAGGGCGCCGCTGTCGGCCGCGGCCAGCAGCGCGGCGTCCGGCGTCGAGCCCAGCAGCACGAACGCCAGCTGCGTCGCGATCTCGTCAGCCGTCAGCGTCGTGTCCGGGTAGACGCCGGCCCCGTTGGCGGTCAGGTTCCGCGGCCCCAGCTCGGTCCGGTACAGAAACGAAGGCGCCAGGACGAAGGCCTTCACCATCAGGCCGATGGCGGAGCGGAAATCGGCCTCGCTGGCGCAGTCCGTGGACGGAGCCGGGCATACCACGGCGAAGACCTTCATCAGGTCGGCCACCTCGACGTCGTCCAGCGGCCGCCGGAATGCCAGGCGGCCGAAGCTACGGGCGAAGCGGGTGGCGCACGCGACCTCCGTTTCGGTGCTACTACATCCCGCCAGATCGCCGGCGCGCGGCGCGACCTGGTCGGCGATCGCTCCCGCCGCCACGTAGTACGCGTACAGGTGCTCGGCCGTGATGACGTAGTTCGCCGCATCCGACGCGGCCAGGACGGTGTCGCTGCCGACGATCTGGGGCGTGGTCGCCAGTCCCAGTAGGTCTCGGGTCGCGTTGGCGTACTGAACGGGTTGCAGCGCCAGCAGGCGCCGGGCGATGGGGACCAGCGGCGTGCAGTCGGCGGTCGAGCCGCCGCCGCCCGATCCGCCGTTACTTCCCCCCAGCCCTGCGTGCGCTCCCCCGGAACCAGGGGCGCTTCCGCCCGACCCTCCCGGCGTCCCGCCGGAGCTCCCCCTGGCGCCGCCCGGTCCTCCCTGCACACCACCGGAGCTTGCCGGGCCGCCACCCAGCCCGCCGGAGCCGCCCAGGTGACCGCCGACCCCGGACTGACTCCCCCGGCCCTGGCCGCCACCGGAACAGGCAGCGAGGAGCCCAACGAGCGGAAATGTCAGGACACGGGGCGGTCTGGTCGTCATTTCGCGCTCTTCCCCTCCTCAACTACTGTCGGAATCGAGCGGAATGGTGAGTCAAGTCTGCCGCCGACGTCCCGGAGCGGCTGGCCTGCGGCCGCGCAAACTAAATGTGGCGAAACTCACGTTCCGGGGAGACTAACGGCCCAACGGCAATGACGGCGCCGTTCCCAGGTTTCTTTTTCTAATGTTGACGGGAGGTTACGCCATGCGTGCGAGCCCTTTTCGCGGCGAGCTGGTCTTCGCGACGCTGCTGGTCCTCGGTACGGTCGGCTGCGGAAAATCCGGGGGCGGCGGTGGTGCCTCGGGCGGCAGCGGCCCGGCCACCTCGACGGGGGGCGACAGCGGCGGTGGGACGTCGGCCAGCGGCGGTCACGTGGGCGCGGGCAGCGGCGGGACGTCGGCCAGCGGCGGTCACGTGGGCGCGGG
>Ga0105240_10001907_pt1 | contig 34621 bp, 32 predicted proteins | sample KBSC54metaG_FD_80426 | JGI IMG/M metagenome (GOLD analysis project Ga0105240, IMG submission 80426) | Corn rhizosphere microbial communities from Kellogg Biological Station, Michigan, USA - KBS C5-4 metaG | ecosystem: Host-associated > Plants > Roots > Rhizosphere > Soil | place: Michigan, USA... | reverse complement strand
CCCCGCCGCCGCCTGCGCCGGTCGTGGCGCCTGCCCCGCTCGCCTCGCTGGTGGACGCGGTCTCCATTCCCTACGACAGGTTCGTCCTGCCGAACGGGCTGACCGTGCTGGTCCACACCGACCGCAAGGCGCCGATCGTCGGGGTGACGACCTATTACCGGGTCGGCTCCAAGAACGAGCCGCGCGGCAAGACGGGGTTCGCGCACCTTTACGAGCACCTGTTCTTCGGCGGATCCGAGAACGTGCCGAACTTCGACATTCCGCTGGAGAACGCCGGGTCGACATCGACCAACGGATCGACCTCGCAGGACCGGACCAATTACGTCGAGACCGTGCCGAAGGGCGCGCTGGACCTGGCCCTGTTCATGGAGAGCGACCGGATGGGCCACCTGCTTGGCGCGCTGAGCCAGGACAAGCTGAACAAGCAGCGCGGCGTGGTCCAGAACGAGAAGCGGCAGGGTGACAACGAGCCCTATGGCCTTACCGAATATGCACTCGCCGAGGGGCTGTTTCCGGTGGGCCACCCCTATCGCCACAGCCCGATCGGATCGATGGCCGATCTCGATGCGGCGACGCCGGCCGACGTGCGGCAGTGGTTCCGCGACAATTACGGGCCGAACAACGTGGTGCTGGCACTGGCGGGCGACATCGACGTGGCGACCGCGCGGCCGCTGGTGGAAAAGTGGTTCGGCGACATTCCGCGCGGGCCGGAGGTGCCGCCGGTTAGCGCCGGGCCGGTCACCTTGGCCGCGCCGGTGCGGCGAATGATGACCGACCAGGTGCCGGCGACGCGGCTTTACCGCGCCTGGTCGGCGCCGGGACTCAACGATCCCGCCATGCCGGCGCTGGTCGTCGGGCTGGACATTCTGGGCGGCCTCGCCTCTTCGCGGCTCGACAACGGGCTGGTCAAGGGCGCGGGGGTAGCCACGCAAGTGCTCGCGGCGGCCTCGCCGATGGAGCAGGTCTCGCAGCTGCTGGCGATGATGGAGGTGAAGCCCGGGGTGGATCCCGCCGTGGCGGAGAAGGCCTTCGACGCCGAGATCGCGCGGCTGGTGCAGGACGGGCCGACCGCCGACGAGGTGCGCCGCGCCGCGACCCGGCAGACCGCCTACCAGATCGGCCAGCTCGAGCAGGTCGGCGGCTTTTATGGCAAGGGCGCGACCCTGGCCGAAGGGCAGCTCTATTCGGGCGATCCCGAGAAGTACCGGCGCGACCTTGCGGCGATTGCCGCGCTCACCCCCGCGGATGTGCAGGCAGCCTTGCAGGAGTGGCTGGGGCGGCCTTCGTTCACCCTGGTGGTCCAGCCCGGCACGCGGACCGAACGCGGCGAGCAGATGGGCGGCTGGGGCGACGATGGCTCCAGGCCCGCCGCCAAGCCCGCTCCACGCAAGGCCGCGTCAGCCGCCGCCGCGCCCAAGGCCGCGCCGCGACAGGCGCCGCCCGTTGCGGCAGTGGGCGAGCTGGACTTCCCGGCGCTGGAACGGGCGAGCCTGTCCAACGGCATTCCGGTCACTCTGGCGCGCCGCACCTCGGTGCCCAAGGTGCTGGTCAACCTCGGTTTCGACGCGGGCACTTCGGCCGACCTGCTCGACACGCCGGGGACGCAGGAGACCATGCTCTCGTTGCTGGACGAAGGAACGTCCACGCGCAGCGCCATCGAAATCGCCGAGGAGCAGGAGCGGCTGGGCGCGACGATCGCCGCCGAGACCGGGCAGGACGCCTCGATGGTGCGGCTCGACGCGCTGAGGCCGAACCTCGCTCCGTCACTGGCGCTGATGGCCGATCTCGTGCTGCGCCCGGCCTTCGCGGCGGACGACGTGGCCCGGGTCAAGGCGCAGCGGCTGGCCGAACTGGCCGAGGCCGAGGCCACGCCGATGCGCAAGGCGAGCCGGGTGATGGCGCCGCTGCTGTTCGGGCCGGCCCACCCCTATGCCCTGCCCGCCGACGGGCTCGGCACCGAGGCGGGGTTGGCCGCGCTGACGCCGCAAGCGGTGCGTGCGGCGCACGACCGCTGGCTGCGGCCCGATCTCGCCCGGATCACCGTGGTGGGGGACATCACCATGGCCGAATTGAAGCCGTTGCTGGAGCGGGCCTTCGGCGGCTGGACCGCCCCCGCCGGCCCGCCGCCGCGCAAACCGATGGACGCCCCCGTTCCGGCGGCGGTGGAGCGGATCGTCGTGGTGGACCGCCCCGGCGCGCCGCAGTCGGCGATCCTCGCCGGCCGGGTCCTGCCGCTGACCGGGCGGGATCCGGGGCAGGAGCCGCTTGACCTGGCTAACGAGGTGCTGGGCAACGGCTTCCTCAGCCGGCTCAACATGGACCTGCGCGAGGACAAGGGGTGGACCTATGGTGTGCGCTCCGCGATCGACCGGGTGGTGGGCCGGCGCACCTTCACCGTGGCGACGCCGGTGCAGACCGACCGAACCGGCGATGCGATCCGCCTGCTGCTGGCCGACATGGCCGCCTTCCCCGCCAGGCGCCCGGCCGAGCCGGTGGAAGTGTCGCGCGTGACCGAGGGCAATGTCCGCGCCCTGCCGACCCGCTATGAAACCAACGGGCAGGTCCTGCAGCAGGTGATCTACAACGACCTGGTCGGCCGCCCGGACGACTATATCCGCACGCTGCCGGCCCGCTACCGGGCGGTGAACGCGGCGGCGCTGGACGCAGCAGCAGCCCGCTACCTCCAGCCGCAGGGGCTGACGATTGTGGTGGTGGGCGAGCGCAAGGCGATCGAACCGCAATTGCAGGGGATCGGGCTTCCGGTCACCTATCTGGACGAACCGGCGAAAGGGCAGTGAGCATGGGCAGCGTTTCGGGCGATTGGGACGTGACGATCGAGACGCCGATGGGCACGCAGCGCCTGCGGCTGACCGTGCAGGCCGAGGGCAGCAGCTTCACCGGGACGATGAGCGGCGGGCTCGGCTCACTGGACATCCCCGACGGCACGGTGAGCGGCGACACGCTTTCGTGCCGGATCGGGATCACCAGCCCGATGCCGATGCAGGTCGACGTGACCGCAACGGTGGCCGGCGACGCGATGAACGGCAGCGTGGACGCGGGGATGTTCGGGTCGATGCCGCTCAGCGGCGTGCGGGTGGGGTGAAGCCCACCCGCGCGCCGGTTCAGAGCCGCGCCGAGGCCATAATGGCTTCCGCTTTCGCGCTGTCACGATCAAAGAAATACAGGGTGGGGGCGGTGAAGCTGATCAGGTAAAGCTTACCCTTGATCAGAGTTGCCTCTGCAACGCCCTTGTACCGCATGGGATTGTCTTGCGCCGCGAATTCATAGGTGAAGCGCACGCCGTCCTGATCCAGGAACCGCATCGGCTTTACCTCGGTGACTTCGAACAGCGACGTGTTGTAGGAGACGCGGATTGAGCTTTCGAAGAATTCAGGCACTTCGTTCAGTTGCAGGTTCGCGCCCATCGGCGGCAGGGGCTTGTTTTTCTTGTCGGCGTCCTTGAATACCGTTTCGGTCGGCGCAAGGCCGGAGAGGAAATAGAGTTCATTGATGCCGGGTCCGTCCAGCGACCAGGTCTCGCCCTTGGGGCCGGCGCGGTGCGAAGACCGGTTCCAGTCCTCTGCCGGCAGGACCGTAAGCTTGCTCTTGGCGACCTGGACGGCCACGCCGTGATCAACCATCTTCCAGCCGGCGTGAGCCGCGGCAACGGGGGTCATCGCAACAGCCGCCGCGACCAGTACACGTCCAACCAATTTCATCGTCATCCTCCCGCCATCATGGCAATCATCGCCCGGTCCGGCGCGTCCGGCGACCGCTTCAGGTATTCGACAAGGTCGGCCTTGCCCGCATCGGCCTGCCCCAGCTTGAGCCGGGCCAATCCCCGGCCACGCCAAAGCGCGGCAAATGCCCCTTCCTTGATGCCGTCGGAATAGAACCCGACGGCCTTTTCCAGATCTCCGGCCGCCGCGCGCCGCCGGTAAAGCTCGCCGTGGGCGTAGCTGACCCAGTCGCTCGCGCCGTCCTTGATCAGCGCGTCCATCAGGAATTCGCTCGCACCGAAATCGTTGCGCTTCAACTGGTCGTCCACGAACATTGGCCAGTAGCCGGTCATGGCCCGGGCATAATCTTGCGACCCCGTGGCTCCCGGCGTCCCGGGCGTGGCGACGGCAGCATCAACCAGGTACTTCACCCGTTCGGCAGACGGAGGGTGGGTTGCCCACATCCCCTGATCCTTGTCCTTGCGCGACTTGGTGTTCCGGGCGACAGCCGTAGCATCCATCTCGGCGCGCAGCTGCTCCCAGATCCTACTAGCCTCCCGCGTGTCGTAGCCCGCTTTTGCCATCAGGTTCAGGCCGCCGACATCCGCCTCGTGCTCCATCTCGCGCGAGTGCTGGAAGATCGACGGGAGGACCATCAGGGAGCCAAGCACTCCGACGATCATGCTCAGCCATACCGCCGTGCTGGTCTTGCTGCGAATGTCCCTGAACAGCTTGAGAGTGTGGCGTTGTTCGTAATGGGTGTATTCGTGACCAAGCACCGCCGCCAGTTGCGCTTCGTTCCGGGTGCGCAGAAGCAGACCGGACCAGACTTCCATCATGCCGTTCGGATACATCTGCGCGTTGAAGTCCGGCGTGCGGATCAGGTAGATCCGGATCGGCCGACACTTGTTCGCGCCCACGGTGCGGCAGAACACATGGCGGACATAGTCGTTGAGCCCGGGATCGGTGATCAGCAGGGGAGATGTCTTGATGTGCCTCTCCTCCTCATCCACCTGCATCCACAGACCCCGTTCATCCTTGTCGGCGGGCTTGTACAGGCCCGTCACCGGATCGATGTCCGGCAGCGGTGCCGGCGCCTGCTCCGCCGCCGCCACCGGCTGGACGGCCAGTGACAGCATTGCGAACGACCCGAGAATGGATCCGATGCGCATCGGAGACCCGTGCCTATCAGTGGGCGGCAGGGGTGGATGCCGCAGCCGCTGGCGCCTGGGCAACAGCAACCGCCGGGGCCGTCCCGTTCTTCGGGAAGTTGCGCAGCAGTTCGCCGACCCGCTTGGCCGCTCCATCGGTGGTTCGCGGATCGCCGCCCATTTGGATGTCGGCGTTGAACCACTTCATGTCGCCCGTGTTCAGATCGACCAGGCCAGCATAGCCGATGTGCACGCCAGGCGCGACATAGACCCCCAGGAGCGCGGCCGCGAACAGCTGCGCAGCCTTGCGCCCAGCGCTCCCATACGAATCGTGCGTATAGACGAACAACGCATAGTCCGCGCCGGTCACCTGCTTCAGCTTTTGCGCGCCGCCGCCCAGCGTCCAGTCCAGGTTGTGGCGCACCGGATCCCCGGTTTTGCCCGGCACTTTCTTGGTCGGCAGGCGATCGACGAAGACCCCGTGGCCCAGGATTTCCTTGGACACGATCTGAAACAGAGCGCGATAATCGTTGAGCAGCTTGGCGTTTTCGCCGTCGGGTTCACCCAGGAACACCATCTGCGCATCGCGGGCATCCGACGCTCCTTCGAAAGCTGATTGGAGATTGGTCCGGGCCTGCGCCGTCCAGTCCGCGTTGGGTTCATCCACACCGCCGGTCCTGAGCGTACCCACCTGCACGTCCGGCCGGAACACCGCGATCTTTACCGGTGTACCGGCCGGGAACGCGAACCCGTCCTTGAGCAGGCTGCCGGCCATGGCCGGATGCGCGGAAAGTCCAAGGCACAATGCGGCCATGCCGCCCATGGCAGCCCGGTACAAAGTAAACTTCATGAAGAACCCCTCCCCCGTGGGCAGGAGGATAGGAATATTTCTTCGTGTGGCAACCGGGAATTCAGTTAGCCCTACGTCGACAACACCTTTTTCAACAACTCGTTCACCACCTGCGGGTTGGCCTTGCCCTGCATGGCCTTCATCGTCTGGCCGACGAAGAAGCCGAACAGGGCTTCCTTGCCGGCCTTGAACTGGGCGACCTTGTCGGCGTTGTCGGCCAGGACCTTGGCGACGACCGCTTCGATCGCGCCGGTGTCGCTTTCCTGCTTCAGTCCTTCGCGTTCGACGATGGCCTGCGCGCCGTCTCCGGTTTCGAGCATCTTTTCGAAGACCTGCTTGGCGATGGTGCCGGAGATCGTGCCGTCGGCGACGAGGGCGAGCAGTTCGGCGGCGCCGCCCGGGCTGACCGGGCTGTCTTCCAGCGAGCGGCCGAGGCGGTTCAATGCGCCAAACAGTTCGCTGGTCAGCCAGTTGGCGGCCTGCCTGGCGACGGCATCCTCGCCCTTGTTCTGGCGGGCGGCGGTTTCGGCCAGCAGGGCCTCGAACCAGCGCGCGGTCTCGACCTCGGCGGTCAGCACGCCGGCGTTGTAGGGGGAGAGGCCGAGCGCGGTTTCATAGCGGTGCCGCTTGGCATCCGGCAGTTCGGGCAAGCTTTCGCGGCACTCGGCAATGAAGGCATCGGTCAGTTCCAGCGGCAGCAGGTCCGGATCGGGGAAGTAGCGATAGTCGTGCGCGTCTTCCTTGGAGCGCATCGACCGGGTGGTGCCGGTGTCGGGATCGAACAGGCGGGTTTCCTGGACGATCTTGCCGCCGCCTTCGAGCACATCGACCTGGCGGTTCGCCTCATGCTCGATCGCGGCCATGACGAAGCGGACCGAGTTGACGTTCTTGGTTTCGGTGCGGGTGCCAAATTCATCGCCGGGCTTGCGCACCGACACGTTGACGTCGGCCCGCATCGATCCTTCTTCCATGTTGCCGTCGCACGAGCCGACATAGCGCAGAATCGCGCGCAACTTGCGCAGGTAAGCCCCTGCTTCGGCTGGCGAACGCATGTCCGGGCGGCTGACGATCTCCATCAGCGCGACGCCCGAGCGGTTGAGATCGACGTAGGACATCGTCGGGTGCTGATCGTGCATCAGCTTGCCGGCGTCCTGCTCGACATGGATCCGCTCGACCCCGATGGTCTTCACTTCTGCTTCGGGATTCTTGTCATCGAGGCTGATCTCGATCTGCCCCTCGCCGACGAGCGGGTGGTAGAGCTGGCTGATCTGATAGCCCTGCGGAAGATCGGCGTAGAAGTAGTTCTTGCGATCGAACCGCGACCACTTGTTGATCTGCGCATCGATGGCAAGGCCGGTGCGGACGGCCTGGCGGATGCACTCCGCATTGGGCACGGGCAGCATCCCCGGCATGGCCGCATCGACGAGGCTGACCTGCGCGTTGGGTTCGGCCCCGAAGGCCGTGGCGGCGCCGGAGAACAGCTTGGACTTCGACACGACCTGTGCGTGGACTTCGAGGCCGATCACGACCTCCCATTCGCCGGTGGCGCCCTGAATGCGATAGGTGCTCATGGGGTTCCCGTTACGGTGCTTGAGGGCAAGTGAAAAGGGGTCAGGTGGCGGCGGGGGCGCTGTTTTGCCGGCCGATGCGCCCGGCAAGGCGGCGTGACAGATCGCGGGCGGGCCGTTCAACCAGCAGATGGGCGCACCACGCGGCGAGGACGGACAGGGCGAGCATGGCGCAGGCCAGCGCCAGCGCGGGGACGGAGGGCAGCAGGATCAGGTCTTCCCCGCCGAGCCGGGCATCGACCCAGTGCGTGCCGAGGTGGCGCTGGACCAGCTGGACGAGGTCCAGCGCGCGGCCGTTCACCATGCCGTGAACCATGTAGATGCCATAAGACAGGACGCCGAGCAGCTGGAACGGCGCGGTGACGAGGAGCCGGCTGACAAGGCCTCGTTCGCGCGCAAAGAGAAGCACCATCAGGGCGAACAGCAGGTCCATCGCCGCCAGGGGTACGGGAGCGGCCAGCCACAGCAGCAGGGCGGCGATGAGGCCGATCTCGGCCACCGTGGCGTGGAGACGCGGCAGCGGGAAGGCCTCTGCGCGGGGCCAGAGGCGCCAGCAGCCCATGCCGAGGCCGAAGCCGGCAAGACCGCGCAGCATCTGGTCGGGCAGCGAGGTCCGGGCGAGCAGCCACAGCGCAATGCCGGCCAGCGCCAGCGCCACCGGGTATGCCCCCCGCCCCAGCCCTCGCCACAGCATTGCCGCGCCGATGTAAAGCGCGATCTCGACCGAGATCGACCAGCTCTGGACGTTCCACAGGTCCCGCCCCGGCCAGATCCACGTCTGGACCAGCAGCAGCGAGGGCAGCAGGGCGGCAGGATCGCGCGGGCCGGTGAAGGCTTCGCGCCCGGCAAGGCCCCCGCCCGGACCCTTCAGCCACAGGCCGGTTTCGAGCAGGAGATAGGCGATGACCATCGCGGCGTGGAGCGGCCAGACCCGGCCCCAGCGCAGGACCATGAAACGCAAGATGGAAAAGCCCTGCGCCAGCCGGTGGCCATAGCTCATTGCGATGACGAAGCCGGAGAGGACGAAGAAGAAATCGACCGCCAGGCTGAGGTTGCCGTGGAACTGCCCGCCCAGGAACGGCGCGGTGCCGTTGATGTGGCGGAAGGCGATCGCGAGGGCGGCGATGCCGCGCCAGGAATCGAGCGCGACGAAGCGGGGGCGTTCGGCGCCCGGTGTTACCACCACCGCTCCGGCCGGGCCGCGAAGCCGGCGCGCTGTTCGATGGCGAGGCCGGCGTTGAGCACGCCCTGCTCGTCGAACGGCTTGCCGATCACCTGGAGGCCGAGCGGCAGGCCCTGCGCGTTGAGCCCGGCGGGGACCGACATGGCCGGCAGGCCGGCGAGCGAGGCCGGGACCGAGAACACGTCGTTCAGGTACATGGCCAGCGGATCGTCGCTCTTTTCGCCCAGCGCGAAGGCGGCGGTCGGCGTGGTTGGCGCGAGGATCACGTCGCAGTGGTGGAAGGCCGCCGCGAAATCGCGGCTGATCAGGGTGCGGACCTTCTGCGCTTGGGTGTAGTAGGCGTCGTAGAAGCCGGCCGAGAGAACATAGGTCCCGATCAGGATGCGGCGCTTGACCTCGGCCCCGAACCCGGCGGCGCGGGTGGCGGCGTACATGTCCTGCAGGTTGGCGCCATCGGGCAGTTCGCGCAGGCCGTAGCGCACGCCATCGTAGCGGGCGAGGTTCGAGGACGCCTCGGCCGGGGCGATGATGTAGTAGGTCGGCAGCGCGTACTTGGTGTGGGGGAGCGAGATGTCGACGATTTCGGCCCCGGCGTCCCTGAGCCAGGCGATGCCATCGTCCCAGGACTTCGCCACTTCGGCGTCCATCCCGTCCATCCGGTATTCGCGCGGGATGCCGACCTTCTTGCCGGCGAGATCGGGCGAGAGCCCGGCTTCCCACTGCGGCACCGGCAGGTCGAGGCTGGTCGAGTCCTTAGGATCGAAGCCGGCCATGGCCTCCAGCATGATCGCGCAGTCCCGCACCGAGCGGGCCATCGGGCCGGCCTGGTCGAGGCTCGAGGCGAAGGCGACGATGCCCCAGCGCGAGCAGCGGCCATAGGTGGGCTTGATGCCGGAAATGCCCGTGAAGGCGGCCGGCTGGCGGATCGAACCGCCGGTGTCGGTGCCGGTAGCAGCGGGGCAGAGCCGCGCGGCAATGGCGGCCGAGGAACCACCGGACGAGCCGCCGGGGGCCAGCGGCGCGGTGTCATTTGGGCGCCGCCACGGCGAGACGACGTTGCCGAAGGCGCTGGTTTCGTTGGACGAACCCATGGCGAACTGATCGAGGTTGAGCTTGCCGAGCATCCCGGCACCGGCATCCCACAGCTTCTGGCTGACCGTGCTCTCGTATTCCGGCTTGAAGCCTTCGAGGATGTGGCTGGCGGCCGTGGTCTGCACGCCCCTGGTGGCGAACAGGTCCTTCATGCCGATCGGCACGCCCGCCATCGGCCCGAGCGCCTTGCCGGCGGCACGCGCTGCATCGACCGAGCGGGCCGCGCCCAGCGCCGCATCGGGGGTGGTCACGATGAAGGCGTTCAGCGCGTCCTGCGCCGCGGCGACGGCGGTGTTGAACGCCTCGGCCACTTCGACGGCGGTGAATTCGCCCGAGGCGACGCCGCCGCGGATTTCGGCAACGCCGAGGCTGGTCAGGTCGGTCATTACTCGATCACCTTGGGCACGCCGAAGAAGCCGTGTTCGGGCGCCGGGGCATTGGCGAGGACCGCATCGCGGATACCGCCGTCGGTCACCACGTCGTCGCGCAGGCGCAGGTGGTTCTCGATCACCGCGGTCATCGGCTCGACGCCGGACACGTCGACCTCGCCGAGCTGTTCGACCCAGGCGAGGATGCCGTTGAGTTCGGGGACCATGGCGGCCAGATCCGCGTCGCTCACCTTCAGGCGGGCGAGCGAGGCGATCTTGGCCACGGTGGCGGTATCGACCGACATGTGGGGTTCGACCTTCGGAAAAAGTGAGGACTCAGGCGGAAAAAGTGAGGACTTAGGGCTGCGCGGGGGCTGCTTCGGGCGCGCCCTCGCCCTGCGGAGCGTGGGCACCACCGCCCATGCCCTGCTGCTGCATCATCTGCATGATCTGGCGCTGCTGCTCGAACGCCTGGCGGCTCATCACGCCGAGCACTTCGATATCGAAGTAGAGATCGGAGTTTGCGGGGATCGGCCCGGTCGCCTTGTCGCCATAGGCGAGGCTGGCGGGGATCACGACCTTGTACTTGCCGCCGGGCTGCATCTGCTCGAGCGCCTGGGTGAAGCCGGGGACGACTTCGCGCAGGGCGAGCGGGGCCTTGCCCTGATCGAACACCTGCCCGCTCTTCAGGCGGCCTGTGTAATCGATGAAGGCCACGTCATCGAGGGTGGGCGAGGCGCCTTCGCCGGCCTTCACCGTCTTGACCGAGACGAGCGGCGGCATGGCCGCCCAGGCGACCCCGCCGGCCACGGCGACCGCGGCGGCAACGCCCAGCCAGAGCTTCGTCAGCGAACCCCGGGCGATGGGCTGGAGCGGAACGCGGGTGATCTCGGTCATCGATTCGTCCTCGTGTCGTGTCACGCGCACAGCAAAAAGGGCGCGAAGAAAATCCGCGCCCTCTTGGCTGAAAGCCGCCGCCGGAGCAAGACCGGCTGGCGCGCTTTTCTGACCTACTTCGCCCCGTCGCGCTCGGCCCGCTTGCGCTCCAGCTTGCGGGCGCGGCGGACGGCGGCGGCCTTTTCACGGGCGCGCTTTTCCGAGGGCTTTTCATAGTGACGGCGCAGCTTCATCTCGCGGTACACGCCCTCACGCTGCAGCTTCTTCTTGAGCGCGCGCAGGGCCTGGTCGACGTTGTTGTCGCGGACGAGAATTTGCATAAACCGAAACACCTCACACAGCAGCGGACGAGAACCCCGCCGGTCTGCTGGCGCGGGGGACATCCGATAATTGGCAATACCTGACCGGGCCGAATCCACGCGGATCGGCTCGAAGATGGGCGCCGCTAGCACCAAGGGGCGGGCAAGGCAAGGGATTCGCGAAGGGGGGCGGGACGCCGATGTTCGACCGACTTCATCCGCGCGGGCCTGTATCCACGCGGGCCCTGTGGCTTTCGCGGCGATCCCCGGCTAAGGCGCTCCCCATGAGCACCCCGCCCTCCCTTGCCGCCTCCTCGCTGCTCGTCGCCCTTGGCGGCGGGTTCGGGGCATGGCTGCGCTATCTGACCGGACGCGCCTGGCTGGGCGCGGTCGGGCCAACTGCCGCCGCCGCCTTCCCCTGGGCCACGCTGACCTGCAACGTTGCAGGGAGCCTCGCCATGGGCGTGCTGGTCGGCGCCATGGCCCGGCACGGAACCGGGGGCGAAAGCGCGCGGCTGCTGCTGGGCGTGGGCGTGCTGGGCGGCTACACCACCTTTTCCTCCTTCGCGCTGGAGTTCGCGCTGTTCGTCGAGCGCGGGGCGCTGGGCGCGGCAGCGCTTTATGTGGGCGTCTCGCTGCTGGCGGGGTTCGCCGCCCTGTTCGCCGGGCTGTGGCTGATGCGGGGGGCACTGGCATGAGCCCGGACGACATGGTGCGCCAGTTCACCGTTGGCGCCGACGATGACGGGGTGCGGCTGGACCGCTGGTTCAAGCGCCACCTGCCGCAGGTCGGCTTCGCCACCGTTTCGCGCTGGGCGCGGACCGGGCAGATCCGGGTCGATGGCAAGCGCGCCGATCCGGCCGACCGGCTGGTGGCCGGGCAGATCCTGCGCGTGCCGCCGGGCGGTGCGACGCCGGACAAGGGCCCCAAGGCACGGCGCCCGCTGAACGAGGAACAGATCGATCTTGCCGATCGCATGGTGATCCACCGCGACCGCGCGGCGATCGTGCTGAACAAGCCGCCCGGCCTTGCCACGCAAGGCGGCAGCGGGACCTTCGAGCATGTCGACGGGCTGCTTGATGCCTATGCCGGCAACGGACCGCGCCCGCGCCTGGTCCACCGGCTGGACAAGGACACGTCGGGCGCCCTCCTGATCGCGGCGACGCCGGGCAGCGCGGCGTTCTTTTCCAAGCGCTTCTCCGGCCGTTCGGCGCGCAAGATCTACTGGGCGCTGGTGGTGGGCATTCCTGACATCAAGGACGGCCTGATCGAGCTGCCGCTGGCCAAGCAGCCGGGCACCGGCGGCGAGAAGATGATGGTCGACGAGAGCGGCGAGGGCCAGCCCGCCCGCACCCGCTACCGCGTGCTGGACCGTGCCGGCAACAGCACTGCCTGGGTCGAGCTGCAGCCGCTGACCGGCCGGACGCACCAGCTGCGCGTCCACATGGCGGCGATCGGCCATCCGATCGTCGGCGACGGCAAGTATGGCGGGCAGGCGGCGTTCCTGTCGGGCTCGATCAGCCGCAAGATGCACCTCCACGCGCGGCGCCTGATCATCGAGCATCCCGACGGCGCCCCGCTTGACGTGACCGCAGAACTGCCCGAGCACTTCGCCAATTCGATGGCCCAGCTGGGCTTCGACGAGGATCTGGGGGCAGACTTGCTTGAGGCGCCCAAGCTGCCCGAGCGCGAGGCGAAGAAGGCCGCGGCCAAGGCCCACTCCAAGCAGTACCGCAAGGAGCGGCGCGGCGAGCGGCGCAAGCGCAGCGATGCGCCCGCGGATAACCGCAAGCCCACCGGCCAGCGCGCCGGCAAGGTTGCGGGGAAGGCTGCGGGCAAGCCCGGGGCCAAGCCCGGAGCCAAGCCCGGCGCGAAGCCGGCGGCGCGGCCCGGCGCCAAGCCTGGCTCCGCGCGGCCTGCGGCTCCGCGCAAGGGGCCGTCCGGACCGCGTCGCTGATGCATCCCAATCCCGCCTTCCGTCACGACGACCGGGACCTGTTCGAAGCGCTGATCGCCGAGGTCGGCTTCGGCATGGTATTCGCGCAGACGCCGGACGGGCCGCGCGTGGCGCATACGCCGCTGCTGTCCTCGGGCGATGGCGCGGTGCAGTTTCACCTTGCCGCCGGCAATGCGCTGACCGGCCATCTGGACGGGGCGACGGTGCTCGCAGTGGTCAACGGCCCCGACGGCTACGTCTCGCCCCGCTGGTATGAAGATGCCGCGCAGGTGCCGACGTGGAACTATGTCGCGCTCGAAGTCGAAGGGCGGGTGCGGCGAATGGACCGTGACGGGCTGGGCGGCCTGCTCGATGCCCTGTCGGCGCGCGAAGAGGCGCGGCTGGGCGGCGAGGCGTGGACCACGGCCAAGATGCCTCAGGCCACTCTCGCGCGGATGATGGAGGCTATCGTCGGCTTCGAGCTGGAAATTCTGGCCTGGCGCCCGACGCTCAAGCTTTCGCAAAACAAGCCGGCGGCAGAGCGCGCCCGGGTGGCCGCGGGGCTGGAGGAGAGCGGCCCCAGCGCGCTCGCCGAACTGATGCGCAGGCTTGCGCCATGAGCGGGCGCCTGGCGGTGTTCGACTGCGACGGCACGCTGGTCGATGGCCAGGGGGCGGTGTGCCGGGCGATGGAGGCGGCCTATGGCGCGGCGGCCCTGCCCTGCCCCGACCGGGCGACGATCCGCCGGATGGTCGGGCTCTCGCTGCCGCAAGCGGTACGGCGGCTTTCGCCCGGGCTCGGCGCGGATGCCGTCCACGTCGTGGTCGAGCGTTACAAGGATGCCTTCCGCGCGGCGCGGGCTTCGGGCGAGCTTTCGGAGCCGCTCTATGACGGGATCCCCGCCCTGCTCGAGAGCCTTGGCGCGGCGGGGTGGCTGATGGGCGTGGCGACCGGAAAGTCCGACCGCGGGTTGACCTCGTGCCTCGCCACCCATGCGATTTCCGGCCATTTCATCACCTTGCAAACGGCGGACCGGCACCCGTCGAAGCCCCACCCGGCGATGCTGGAGGCCGCCCTGGACGAGGCGGCGGTGGAGCCCGGCGCGGCGGTGATGATCGGCGACACCGCCTATGACATGGCCATGGCGGTCAATGCCGGGGTGCGGCCCGTGGGGGTTGCCTGGGGCTATCACGAGGCGGCGGAGCTGCGCGCGGCGGGGGCCGTCTACGTCGCGGGGACTGTCCGGGAATTGCAGGAGTATCTGCTCGATGGCTGAGCCGAAGGATCCGGCCCGGGCGCGGTTCATGGCCTTGACCCTGATCCGCTGGACCGGGGTCGGGCTGGTCTTGGTGGGGATGCTGATCAACGCGGGCAGGATCGCGGCGCCGGGGATCTTGGGTGTGGTGCTGGTCCTCCTCGGCCTGTTCGACGCCTTCATCATGCCGGTCATCCTTGCCCGCAGGTGGAAGACGAAAGACTGATGAAACGGTTCTACAAGGCCGCTGCAACCGGCGAGCGCGAGGGCGGCTGGCAGGTGCTGCTCGATGGCCGCGCGGTGAAGACGGTTGGCGGCCGGGCGCAGATCGTGCCGACCCGCGAACTGGCCGAGGCGCTGGCGGCGGAATGGGCGGCGCAGGGCGAGGAAATCGACCCCGCCGGCTTCGTGCTGCGCGACATGGCGGACTATGCGCTCGACGTGGTCGGCCCCGATCCGGACCAGGCGATCCGCGAACTGGTGCCCTACGCCGAGACCGACACGCTGTGCTACCGGGCCGACGAGGGCGACAGCCTGCGCCGCGAACAGGACCTGGTGTGGGAGCCGTTGCTCGCCGCCGCCGAGGCGCGGCTTGGCGTGCGGTTCGAGCGCATCGGCGGGATCATGCACCGCCCGCAGCCCGCCGAGACGCTGGCCCGGATCGAGGCACTGCTGCGCGGGCAGGACGGCTTCGCCCTTGCGGCGCTGCGCACCCTTGCCGGGCTCGCCGCTTCGCTCACGCTGGGGCTGGCCGCGCTGGAAGCCGATGCTGCGGCGGACGAGCTGTGGGCCGCCGCCAACCTCGAAGAGGACTGGCAGGCCGAGCGGTGGGGCCGCGACGCCGAGGCCGAGCAGCGCCGGGCGCTGCGGCGCGAGGCCTTCCTTGCCGCGGCCCGCTTCGCGGCGCTGGCGCGCGGCTGACGGGGCAGGAAACGGGCCCGCTCAGTTCACCCAGTCGGCCACCTGCCGCGCGACGTCGTTGGCGGCACGGTTGAGTGCCGGGCCGACGGCCTTGGCCTCGGGCGCGACGCCTTCAACGCGGGCCTCGAACCGCCTGCTCGAGATTACCCCGCCCGGCCCGGTCAGCACGGCATCGTAGCGGACCACCGCGGCGCGGCCGGCGCCGTCGTAGCCAAGGTCGAGCAGGCGGCCGGCGAGGCGGACCCGGCCGCTGGCGGTCGATTCCGAATCCTCGAAGACCAGCCGCTTGCCCTTGGCGCGGATCGTTTCGGCGAGCAGGCCGCGGAACAGCCGTTCAGGGCGTTCGACCCACATCGCGTTCTTGAGATAGGCGACGTTGGCCGGATCGACGGTGACCGCCACGCGCTGGACGGCAAGGCGGCGATCGGTGTCGGGGTCGAGCACGATGAGCGCATCTTCGGCCCGGCCGTTGAAGGTCGCCCCGGCGGGGGCCTCCGTTTCGGCCGTCAGGTTGATCAGGGTTGGCGGCGCCTTGCCCCCACCCAGGCTGATGCAGCCGGTCAGGCCGAGCGCGAGGGCGAGCGGCGCGGCGAGCCGCAGGGCCGGGTGAACAGTCTTCATCGCGCGCGTCCTCATGGCTTGTAGTCAGGCAGCTTGGGGCCGCCGATAAGCGAGCCGGCGCCCTGGTCGTCGATCTTTTCGGTAACGCCGCGCAGGGCCCGGGTCGTCTCGCGCAGGTCCCGGATGGCCGCTTCGGCCGCCGGCAAGGTGGTTTCCGACAGTTGACGCGCGGCGGGCTTCGCCTCGGTCAGCGTCGCCTGCAGTGCGTCGGCCGCATTCTGGGCCGAGACGAGGGTCTGCCGCAGCTGCCTGGCGAGCGGCTGGCCTTCATTATCCAGAAGGCCGTTTGCCTTGTTGGCGGTCTGTTCGAAGGCGGCGAGCGTGGTGCTGGCCTGGCGCAGGGTGACCTGCAGTTCGGCCAGGGTGCGCTGCACCTGCGGAGACGCGTCGGCGAGGTGCCCCGTCAGCCGATCGGTATTGGCCAGGATGCCCTCGATGGACTTCTGGTTCTTGTCCGACAGCAGCAGGGTGAGCCGCTCTGTCAGGGTGGCCAGCCGTTCGAGCAGGAGCGGCGCGTTCGAAAGCAGCGCGCCCAGCCCGCCGCGCCGGGTGGGAATGACCGGAACGCCTTCCGGCCCCGGCTCGGTCAGGGGCGGCGCGCCCTTGACCGCCCCTTCGAGCTGGACGTTGGACACCCCGGTGAAGCTGCCCTGGATCGTTGCCGTCGTACCAAGCAGGATCGGCACCTTCTTGTCGATGCCGATCCGCACGCGCACGAAGCTGGGGTCCTTGGGCCACAGCTCGATCTTCTCGATCTGCCCGGCGGGCACGCCGGCGAAAGTGACCGACGAACCCTTGGCCAGGCCATCGACCGACTGCTTGAAGAAGATGTCGTATTCGTTCTGGGCGCCTTCGTTGAGGCGCGCGATCCAGATGACGAAGGCGACGATCGCCGCGATCAGCACCAGCGTGACCGCACCGACCCAGACATGGTTTGCGCGGGTTTCCATCAGCTTCCCCTGTTCGCGTCCGACCGCTCGGCCCGGTCGCGGCTGTCGCGCGCGGCCCGGCCACGCGGACCGTTGAAATATTCCTGAATCCACGGATGGTCCATGGCCAGCAGTTCCGGGATCGTCCCCACGGCGATCACCTTGCGATCGGCCAGCACGGCCACCCGGTCGCAGATTTCATAGAGCGTATCGAGATCGTGCGTGATCAGGAACACGGTGAGGCCGAGCGTTTCCTGGAGCTCCTTGGTCAGCCGGTCGAACGCGGAAGCGCCGATCGGATCGAGGCCGGCGGTCGGCTCGTCGAGGAACAGGAGTTCCGGATCCAGCGCGAGAGCCCGGGCAAGGCCGGCGCGCTTGCGCATGCCGCCCGACAGTTCGGACGGGTACTTGTTCGCCGCATCCTCGGGCAGGCCGGACAGCATGACCTTGTAGCGGGCGATCTCGCGGCGCAGCGTATCGCCGATTTCGGGATAGAACTCCTTCAGCGGAACCTCGACGTTCTCACCCACGGTAAGGGTCGAGAACAGGGCTCCGCCCTGGAACAGCACGCCCCAGCGCGAGCGGATGTCGATGTCGTCATCGTCCTGGGCATCGGTGATCGAACGGCCCAGAACGGTGATCGATCCTTCCTCGGGAACCTGGAGGCCGATGATCGAGCGCATCAGGACCGACTTGCCGGTGCCCGAGCCGCCGACCACGCCGAGGATCTCGCCGCGGTTGACGGTGAGCGAGAGACCCTGGTGAATGACGTGCTCGCCGAAGGCCGTGGTGAGATCCTCCACCACGATCGGGTGCTCTGGCGTAACGGGCAAGTTGCGGCCCGAGAGGGCGACGGGGGGCGGATCGAAAGCGTCGCCTTGCGCACCACGGGTTTCGTCGGCCATCGTCTCAGCCCCAGCCGATCTTCGTGAAGAAGACGGCGAAGAAGGCATCGAGCACGATCACCATGAAGATCGCCTGGACCACGGCCTGGGTCGTGCGCAGGCCGACCTCCTCGGCATTGGCCTTGACCTGCATGCCCTGGTAGCAGCCTGCCAGGGCGATGATCAGGCCGAAGAACGGGGCCTTGATCAGGCCGACCCACAGGTCCTTGATCGGCACGACCTCCTGGATGCGCAACAGGAAGGTCATGAACGGCAGGCCCAGCGCCAGCTCGGAGATGAAGGCGCCGCCGATGATCGCGAGGACCGCCGCGTAGAAGCCGAGCAGCGGCATCATCACCACGGTGGCGATCACGCGCGGGATGACCAGCGCCTCCACCGGGGAGACGCCGATGGTGCGCATGGCATCGACCTCTTCGGTCAGCTTCATCGTGCCGAGCTGGGCGGCGAAGGCCGAACCGGAGCGGCCGGCGACCATGATCGCGGTCATCAACACGCCCAGTTCGCGCATGGCGAGGCGGCCGGTGAGGTTCACCGTGTAGACCTCTGCCCCGAACTGCTCGAGCTGGACGGCGCCCTGCTGGGCAATCACGATGCCGACCAGGAAGCTCATCAGGCCGATGATCCCGAGCGCCGAGACGCCGACCAGTTCGAGCTGGCGGACCACGGCCTTCCCGCGGAAGCGCGACGGACTGCGGATGATCTGCCACGCACCGAGCAGGATCGAGCCGAGGAAGGCGACGACCCCGACTGAACCCTGCGCGAGCCCGACGACGAGATCGCCCACCGCCTCGGGCACGCGTTCGACCAGTTCGGCGCGGGGGGCGGCAACAGGCGCCTCGTTTTCGGACGGGCTGACCGCCTCGATCAGGCGGCGGGCCTCCTCGCTCTCTCCGGTGATCTCGCCCCCGCAGTCGCGCGCGAGACGCCAGGCAATCCAGGCGCCGACCGTGTCGATCGCGGTAACGCCCGACAGGTCCACCGTTTCTATCGGCCCGGCCACCTTGCGCAGTTCGGCATCGAGCCATCCGACGCCGGCCACCGTCAGCGGACCGGACAGCGCGACCGTGCGCGCGCCGCCCTCCTCGCGCAGGGTATATTCGGCCAGTTGCCTCATCGGATGCGGTTCATGGGGTAATTTGTCCAATGCGACAAGTGCGACGAACTGTGGTGCGACAACGCCGAGCGGCGCAAAGGGTTGCACGCGCGGTTGGTTCGCGTGGCGAGGCGCATCCCTTGCGCGAGGGCGGGGGCGCTGGCAAAGCGCCGCCCATGAACGCGCAGAACCAGACTCTCGACAAGACCTTCGATCCCGCGGCGATCGAGGCCAGGTGGTATGGCCATTGGGAAGACAAGGGCCTGTTTCGCCCGGAACGACCGGATGCGGTGCCCTTCACCATCGTCAACCCGCCGCCGAACGTGACCGGATCGCTGCACATCGGCCACGCGCTCGACAACACGCTGCAGGACGTGGTGATCCGCTATGAACGGCTGCGCGGCAAGGACGCGCTGTGGGTGGTGGGGACGGACCACGCCGGTATCGCCACGCAGATGGTCGTCGAGCGGCAGATGGAAGCCGCCGGCGACAAGCGCGCGAACTACACCCGCGAGGCTTTCATCGACAAGGTGTGGGAGTGGAAGGCCGAGAGCGGCGGAACGATCACCCGCCAGCTGCGCCGGCTCGGCTGTTCGATGGACTGGTCCAGAGAGCAGTTCACCATGGACCCGCACTTCACGAAGGCGGTGGTGAAGGTCTTCGTCGACCTCTACAACGAGGGGCTGATCTACCGCGACAAGCGGCTGGTGAACTGGGATCCGAAGCTGAAGACCGCAATCAGCGACCTTGAGGTGGAGACCCGGGAGGTCAAGGGCGGGTTCTGGCACTTCCGCTACCCGCTGGCCGACGGCGTGAAGCGGGACGATGGCCTCGACTACATCGAGGTGGCGACGACCCGGCCGGAGACCATGCTGGCCGACATGGCCGTGGCGGTCCACCCCGAGGACACGCGCTACAGGACGGTGATCGGCAAGGAAATCGTCCAGCCGCTGACCGGGCGGCGCTTTCGCGTCGTGGCCGACGAGCACGCCGATCCGGAGCTTGGTTCGGGCGCGGTGAAGATTACCCCGGGGCATGACTTCAACGACTTCGAAGTGGGCAAAAGAGCCGGCATCAAGCCCTCGGACATGCTCAACATGTTCGATGCCGAGGCGCTGGTGGTGCAGACCGCCGACGGGCTAGTGCCGGAGAAATACCTCGGGCTCGACCGCTTCGTGGTGCGCGACATGGTGGTGGCCGACATGAAGGCCTCCGGGATGCTCATCCCCCATGTCATCAAGGACAAGGAAGGCAATGAGATCGCGGCCGATTTCGAGCCGCGCACGATCCAGACTCCTTACGGGGACCGCGGCGGCGTGGTGATCGAGCCGTGGCTGACCGACCAGTGGTATGTCGATGCCGAAAAGCTGGCCGCAGCCCCGCTCGACGCGGTCCGTTCGGGCGCGATCGAGATCGTGCCGAAGACCTGGGAAAAGACCTTCTTCAACTGGATGGAGAACATCCAGCCGTGGTGTGTTTCCCGCCAATTGTGGTGGGGGCACCGGATTCCGGCGTGGTACGCTGAGGACGGCGAAGTCTTCGTCGCCGAAACGGAAGAACAGGCCCAGGCGCTGGCCGGCAACAAGGCCTTGGCGCGCGACGAGGACGTCCTCGACACCTGGTTCTCCTCCGCCCTGTGGCCCTTCGCGACGCTGGGCTGGCCGGACGACACGACGCTGGTCCAGCGCCACTACCCGAACGACCTGCTGATTTCCGGCTTCGACATCCTGTTCTTCTGGGATGCGAGAATGGCGATGCAGGGCATTCATTTCATGAAAGAAGTGCCGTGGCAACGGCTCTACCTGCATGGGCTGGTGCGGGCGGCGGACGGGCAGAAGATGTCCAAGTCCAAGGGCAACGTGGTCGATCCGCTGGGCCTGATCGACAAGTACGGCGCCGACGCGCTGCGGTTCTTCATGGCGGCGATGGAAAGCCAGGGCCGCGACGTGAAGATGGACGAGAAGCGGGTCGAAGGGTACCGCAACTTCGCCACCAAGCTGTGGAACGCGGCGCGGTTCTGCCAGTCCAACGGGATCGGCGGATCGGCTTCGGTGGCCGCTCCGGCCGCGACCAGCGCGGTCAACAAGTGGATCATCGGCGAGGTGGTGGAAACGGTCGCCGCGCTCGACCAGGCGATGGCCGACCTGCGCTTCGATGCCGCCGCCAACACGATCTACCACTTCGTGTGGGATACCTTCTGCGACTGGTACATCGAGCTGATCAAAGGCAGCTTCGACGAGGAGACGAAGGCCGTCGCCGGCTGGGTGCTCGACCAGATCCTCGTCATGCTCCATCCGTTCATGCCCTTCGTGACCGAGGAGCTGTGGGGCGCGCTGGCGGAGCGGCCCCATGAGCTGATCGTGGCGCAGTGGCCCGCGCCCGCTGCGACGGTGGACGCGGCGGCAAAGTCTGAGGTGGAGTTCCTGATCGGCCTGATCGGTTCGCTGCGCACGGCCAAGAACGAGCTCGGCATAGCGCCGGGCGCGCGGCTTGATGCCTTCCTGCCCGAGCCGAGCGCCGAGACGCGCGGGATCATCGAGCGCAACCCGCAGGCGATCGACCGGCTGGCGCGGCTCAACGGCATCCGCTTCGAGCCGGCCCCGGCCGGCGCGGCCATGCAGGTGGGCGCCGGCGATGCGAACATCGTCGTTCCGCTGGAAGGCGTGATCGACATCGCCGCCGAGAAGGCCCGGCTGGAGAAGGCGCTCGCCGTGTCCGAGAAGGAGGCGAAGGCGCTGGACGGGCGGCTGTCGAACGCCGCCTTCGTCGAGAAGGCCAAGCCCGAGGCGGTGGAAAAGGCGCGGGCCGACCATGCGATGCACGCCGCCGAGGCCGAGCGTCTGCGCGCGGCGCTGGCGCGGCTGGGGTGATGGTGCTTCGAAACGCGAACTCGGCTTGCGGCCTCGCCCGCTCCTCAGCACGAACGGACTTTTCCCGGCCCGTTCGGCTTGAGGAGGCCGAAGCCGAAGGCAGCGGCCATCTCCAGGTATGCTGACGCTGGCCACCACGATGCCGGGCGAACCGGAGATCTTCGCCTCGTTGCAGGGCGAAGGGCCGAGCATCGGGCGGCCGGTGGCGTTCGTGCGGCTTTCCCGTTGCAACCTTGCCTGTACGTGGTGCGACACCGCCTATACGTGGCGCTTCACCGGCGACAACCGGCCGCACCGGGACGGCCTTTCGTTCGAGCGCGAGGCGAATCAGGTCGCGCTTGCCGAAGCGGAGGTGGCGGCGCGGATCGCGGCGCTCGGGCAGGACCGGCTGGTGATCACCGGCGGCGAGCCGCTGCTGCAGGGCGCGGCGCTGGCCCGGATGGCGGCGCTGCTGCCGGCGGGCACGGCGATCGAGATCGAGACCAACGGGACCGTGGCCCCGCACCCGGCGCTTGACCCCATGGTAGCGCAGTTCAACGTCAGCCCCAAGCTGGCGCACAGCGGGAACCCGGCCGAGCTGGCGCTCGTTCCGGAGCGGCTGACCGCCTGGGCCGCCGACCCGCGCGCCTGGTTCAAATTCGTGATCGCCGAACCGGCTGACCTTAACGAGGTGCTGGCCCTGCGGGATGGCTATGGCATTGCAGGAGAACGGATTTTCCTCATGCCGGAGGGCCGATCCAGTACGTTGGTGGGAGAGCGGCTGCGCTGGCTGGCCCCGCTCGCGCTGGCGCACGGGCTGCGCATGACCGACCGTCTGCACATCCACCTCTACGGGGACACCCGCGGGACATGAGCGAGGCCATGCCGATCCACCCCGCCCCGGCCGGCCCGAAGGAAGGCCCTGCCGGAGAGGGGCGGAGCGGAGACCTGACCTCCGGCCCGATCCTCGGGACGCTGTTGGCCTTCACCGTGCCGACGCTGATCGCCAACGTCCTCCAGACGCTGAACGGTTCGATCAATGCGGTCTGGGTGGGCCGGCTCATCGGGGAGAGCGCGCTGGCGGCGACGGCCAATGCCAATGTCATCCTGTTCCTGGCCATGGCCGCCGTGTTCGGCCTGGGCATGGCTACGACCGTGCGGGTCGGCCAGCATTTCGGCGCCAGGGACATCGCCTCGGCGCGGCGGACCTTCGGTGCCGGAGTCGGCTTCTGCACGGCGCTGGCCTTGCTGACCGGTGTGGCCGGCTGGTTCTGGTCGCGCCCGGTGCTGCACCTGATGGCAACGCCGGCGGGGAGCCTGGAGGAGGCCGACGCCTACCTGAGCGTGCTTTCCCTCAGCCTGCCGTTCGGCGCGGTTTCGATGATGCTTTCGCTTGGCCTGCGCGGAGTGGGCGATTCCCGCACGCCGCTGTATGCGATGATCCTGACGGTGATCCTCGACGCGGTTTTCAACCCGCTGCTGATCGTCGGCCATGGCCCCTTGCCGCGGCTTGGCATCGCCGGCTCGGCCCTGTCCACGGCGCTCGCGAACTTCGCCGGGGTCGTGCTGATGCTGGTGGCGATCTACCGCCGCGACCTCCCGCTGCGGCTCAAGGGCGCGGAGCTGCGCTGGCTGGTGCCGACGCTTCCGGAAATGCGCTACAGCGTGATCAAGGGCCTGCCGATGGGAACTCAGATGCTGCTGTTCTCCTCCGCCCAGCTGATCCTGCTCGGCCTCGTCAACCGCGAGGGACTGGCGACGACAGCGGCCTACAGCGCTTCGATCCAGCTGTGGAACTACCTGCAGATGCCGCCCTATGCCATTGCCACGGCGGTGAGTGCGATGGTGGCCCAGGCCGTGGGCGCGGGCAAGCCGGAGCGGGTGCGCGCGGTGACGAAGGTGGGGGTCTGCCTGAACTTCGTGCTCACCCTGGCCCTCGCTGCCATCCTGATCGTCGCCGACCGTCCGATGCTCACGCTGTTCCTCGGCTCGGGCAGCGAGGCCATTCCGATCGGTGAGCACCTGCAGCTGATCTGCACCTGGTCCTTCGCGATTTCGGGCATGACCATGGTGCTGAACGGGACGATGCGGGCCTGCGGGGCGGTGATGATCCCGCTGGGCATCACCTTCGTGGCGCTCTATCCGGCGCGGCTGGGCTTCTACTTTGCGACACACCCGCTGATCGGGTCGGAGGCGCTGTGGTGGTCCTACCCGTTCTCGTCCGCCTTTTCGGTGGCGTTGATCCTGCTGGCCTACACGCGCGGGCGCTGGCGCAGGACCGTGGGTCTGGACGGAACCTAGCAGCGTGGACGAGGCCTAGCGGCCCTGGGCGCGCCACCGCATCACGGTCCGCTGGACCATTTCCTCTTCGCCGCCGGACTGGCGCCACAGTTCGCTGATCGATGGGTCGGCGGAGGCAGGCCGTTTCATCTCTTCGAGATCGTCGAACGCCACGCGGATCGGGATCGCCACGCCCTCGCCGCAGATGATGCATTCACGGTTGCGCAGGGCGGGAATCGAATCGAGGAAGCCCCGCGCGCCTTCGGGCATTGCCGCCTTGACGAAGGCCTGGTCGCGATCGTTGTTGAGGCGCATCGAGATGATCGTGCCGCACTGCGAGAGCACGCCTTCGGCAAGGTCGGACGGGCGCTGCGTGATGAGGCCGAGCGACACGCCGTACTTGCGGCCTTCCTTGGCGATGCGGCTGAGGATGCGGCCGACCGACGAACCGTCGGAATTGCGCTCGTTCGGGACGTAGCGGTGCGCCTCTTCGCAGACCAGCAGGATCGGCCGGGTCTCCTCGTCGCGGGCCCAGATCGCGAAATCGAAGATCAGGCGGCCGAGCACGGCGACGACGGTGGAGGTAACTTCCGACGGCACGCCCGAGACGTCGATGATCGAGATCGGCTTGTCCGAGGCCGGCAGGCGGAAGATCTTGCCGATGAACTCGGCCATCGTATCGCCGACCAGCACGCCCGAGAACATGAACTGGTAGCGCGGATCCCCCTTCAGTTCGTCTAGCTTGGTCTTGATCCGCATGTAGGGGATCGAGTTCGTGCCCTTGTCGAGCTTGCCCATCTCGTTCTGGAGGATATTGGACAGGTCGGAGAGCAGGTAGGGGATCGGGCTGTCGACGGTGATCTTGCCCAGCCCTTCGGCGAGGCGGCTCTTCATCCGGGCCTGGAGCAGGCACTTGCCGAGAATGTCCGCATCGATCTGGCGCGCTTCGCCCTGGGAGGTCAGGAGCACCTCGCAGTGCTCCTCGAAGTTCATCAGCCAGTAGGGCAGCTGGAGGTTCGAGGTATCGAAGATGACGCCGGTGTGGCGGAAGGCCGCGGCATATTCGCCGTGGGGATCGATCATCACCACGTGGCCCTGAGGCGCGCTTTCGCAGATCCGGTGGAGGATCAGCGCGGCGCTGGTCGACTTGCCGGTGCCGGTCGAACCGAGCAGGGCGAAGTGCTTGCCGAGCAGGGCATCGATGTAGAGCCCGGCGCGGATATCGCGGGTGGGAAACACGGTGCCGACCTGGATGGCCGAGCGGCCGTCGCTGGCGTAGATCTGGCGAAGATCGGTGCTGGTCGCCGGATAGACCAGCGCGCCGGGGATCGGATAGCGCGTGACGCCGCGGCGGAAGCCGTGGATGCGGCCGGTGAGTTTTTCCTCGTCGCCTTCGCCGAGGAAGTCGATGCTGGCGATGATCCCGCCGCCACCGGAGCGGCCGTCCTGCTTCTGGGTGCGAACCGAGGCGAGCAGCCAGCCGCGCCCGACACGAATCTTGATCTGGCTGCCGACCTGACCGGCGAGCGCCACGGAGGGATCGAGATCCTCGGCACATTCGTTGAGGCGCTGGAGATCGAGCGCAACCATCGAGGAAGAGCCGGCGATGTCGAGAATCACGCCGATCGGTTCCGCTGCGTTGGCCGCACCGAGCGGCCTTGCTGGACCGGGGCCGGCTTCAAGATCCCGCAGTGTGGCAGGGCTGGCCTGATCGAACCCGGACATGGACATATCGGACATTGGTCACCGGCGTAGATGCACTGATCCACCGACCTTGGCCGAGACGGGTTAAATTATGGCTAAGCTCTTCGTAAACCTGGCATCAGGAGAGGGCGAAGAGGCGACCAGCCAGCCAGCCCATGCCGACGGAGAGGGCTACCGCGATAAGCCCGTAAAGCAGGCCGTCGCGCTCCGCAAAATCGGCCACGGCCTTTTCGAAGCCGCTTTTGCGCACCTCGACCCGGGAGATGGCCGAAGCCACGACGCGGCCGTGTGTGATGGCGAAGGTTTCGGCGGTGTAGGTGCCGGTCTGGACATTGGATGGCAAGGCGATGCGCGCCTGGTAGAGCACCTGCTCGCGCACGGTCACGCCGGACGGGTTTTCCTGATAGAGATTGGTCGATGCCATAAGGGAGACGAGGCCGGCGGCAAACCGCACCTGTTCGTCGGGATCGATCGTGCCGATCGGGGAAAGCTGAACGAAAGGCAGGCCCAGTTCGTAGATTGCCGCGGTGCGCGGGTCCACGATGCGCTCGATCGGGCGGGACGAGGCGACCGCAAAGAACGTGGGGGCAGAGCGGAACTGGGCGCTGTTTGCATTGACCCAGATCCCGGCCTTCTTCTCCTTTTCGCGCACGGTGATCGACCGGGTCGGCCCCTTGAGTACGACGACGATATCGTAATCGCGACCGGCGCGGGTGCCCTGGGGATCGAGGATCGCGCCGTAGAGCAGCAGTTCCGTGCCGGTGAAGCCCTGCCGCACCTCCACCTCGTGCTGCGAGATTTCCGGCACTAGGATCGGATCACGCGCCGCGCTGAGGAACACGAGGCACAGCAGGGCGAACAGCCGCTTCACAGCGGGCTCACCGTGTAGATCGCTTCCGGCCGGTAGGTGAGGCCGATCAGCATCCGCAGCGCGACGATCAGGACGATGGCGGCCAGCACCACCCGCAACCGTTCCGGGCGGACCTGGAGCGCAAAGTTGGCACCCACCTGCGCGCCGGTGACCGAACCGAGCAGCAGCAGGGCGGCCAGGACCATATCGACCGCGTGCGTGGTCAACGCGTGCATCATCGTTGTCGCCATGGTCACGAACAGGATCTGGAACAGCGAGGTGCCGACGACCACTCCCGCGCTCATCCCCAGGATGTAGAGCATGGCCGGGACGAGGACAAAGCCGCCGCCGATCCCCATGAGCATGGTGAGCACGCCCGTGGCCATGCCGAGCAGCAGCGGGGCCAGCGGCGAAATGTAGAGGCCCGAGCGGTAGAACCGCCAGCGCAGCGGCAGGCTGGCGACGAGCGGATGGTGGCGGCGCTTGCGCGCCTCAAGCGGGATGCCGCTCCGCTGGGCGCGGATCTCGCGCACGGAATCGCGGGCCATGAACGTGCCGATCCCGCCGAGCAGGACCACGTAGAGCACGTTGATCACCGTATCGATCTGGCCAAGCGCGGTGAGCAGGCGGAACAGCAGTGCGCCCATCCCGGTGCCGAGGATGCCGCCAACAACCAGCACACCGCCCATCTGGTAATCCACCCCGGCCCGCCGGGTGTGCGCGAAAACGCCCGAAACGCTGGCCCCGGTCACCTGGCTGGCGGCCGATGCCGCGGCGACCGTGGGGGGGATGCCGTAAAAGATCAGCAGCGGCGTGGTCAGGAAGCCGCCGCCGACCCCGAACATTCCGGACAGGATACCGGTGATCCCGCCGAGCGCGACGATGACCAGGCCGTTGACCGCAAGGTTGGCGATTGGAAGGTAGACGTCCATCGTGAACGGCCAGCCTAGCCGCACCCCGGCTCACAATGAAGCGCATTTTCCCCCGTTTCCGGGGAGAACCGGTGGCCGTCTAGAATCCGGTGGAGATCGTGAGCGCCGGTCCGGAATCGGGCCGGGACCGTCCGGCGACGCGCCACCGCCAGTCGGCCTCGACCCGGGCGCTGGCCGTGCCCGTGACGCGCACGGTCAGGCTGGCGACCGGACCGACATCGACCCGCGAGGCGCCGCGCTGCTTGGCCGCCCAGGCCCCTGCCCCGGCGCGGAGCGAAAAGTCCCCTGCCGGATCGAGCACGGGCCGCTCGGCGCGGACCAGGCTGTCCACGAAAGCGGTCGGGCTGCGGCCGCCGATCCAGCCGGCCTGGGCATAGGCTTCGCCGGTGAAGCCGAGCGGGAGCGGCGTGGCCGGCAGTTCGGTGACGAGGGCGACGGCCGGCCTCAGGCGGGCGCCGCTGCCGTCGCGCACCAGCCGGCCTTCGGCCATGGCGACGACCGGGATGCGGGCAACCGGGCGGGCCGAAAAGCCAAGCGCGGCCTCCTGCTCGCGGGTGCCGTTGAGCGCGCCGGTCGCCCGGACGTAAAGGCTCGGCCGGTGCGGATCGGTCCGGTCGATCCGGTAGCGCAGGACCGCGCCGACCTGGCTCGCGCCGTAGGTTCCGACCCGGGGGCCGGGCGAAATGGTGGTGGCGTTGGGGCGCAGCAGCAGCCAGGCGTCGCCCGACCAGCGCGGCAGGGCCGCAGCAGGGCGCGAGGGGGCGGTGCCGGCGGCCGCGGGGCCGCGCAGGCCGAGCGGGGGCAGCGGGAGGAGCGCGGTGGCGGCGAGCCACAGCGACTGGTGCCCGGCAGCGGTCAACACGCGGTTAGGCGCCGGGGCCGCCTCGGCCGGAGCCGCGGCGCGCGGGGCCGGCGGCAGGTCGAACGGTTGGGCCGTGAGCGGAACCGGGGTCGCGAGCGGCGGAGCGGACGGGACCGGCTGGAACGGCGCGTCGGCGCGCGGCGCAACGGCCCATGCGGGCAGATCGGCCGCGGGCCGGGCTTCGGCAGTCTCGCGGCGCGGCCGGATCAGGGTGGCGGCACGGGCGGCATCAATGGGTTCGGCAGCCTGGGCCTCGGCGCGTGCCTTCGCCTCCTCGCGGGCGTGGAGCGCGCCCTCCCAGGCATAGCCGCGCGCGCCGATCCAGCCCCCGAGGATCAGGACCAGGGCCAGCAGCGGCTGACCGCGAGTGCGGCGTTCGAGGATCATGCCCTCACCGCCGGGGCCGAGCGCTGGGCCAGAGCGGGATGTTCGCGGTGCTCGGTCTTGTCCCAGCGGACCGTCGCGCCGTTGAGCGAGCGGACATAGGCGAACAGGGCGCGCCGGCCGGCGATGATGGCGATGAGATTGGCCACCGGAATGCGCAGGACGGCGCGCAGCCCTTCGACGCAGCCATATTCGCGGCAGGTGAAGGTGAAGCGGAACAGGACCCGCCAGGCAAGGCCGGCGAGGCACAGCTGCATCAGCAGGCGCACCTCGGGCGGGTACTTGGCGGCGGGGACGAGATGGGCCGCCTCGGCCAGGCTCAGCCCGGCGCCGACCACGACGAGCACGTAGGCGACGAACAGCACGAGGGCGACGAGCGGCCCGCGCCGGTCGCGCAGCGCCATCCACAGGTCGGCGGCCTTGCCCCACCAGCCGAGCCGGTCCCAGCCCTGGAAGGCGATGCCGTGGACCCAGCGGGTCTTCTGCCGCACCGCCTCGCCCACGGTGGCCGGGAAGTAGCTGCGGGTGGCGATCAGCTGGCCGTCGGCATCGCGCAGGCGCAGGAACCGGCCGCGCCGCCCGCTGCGGGCGATCCGCCAGCCAAGTTCGTAATCCTCGGTCAGGCAATCGGGCGAAAATGGCCCCGCCCGCCGCCCGGTCATCCGCCCTTCGGCCTGTTCAAGCTCTGCCTTGCGGGCATCGGCGAGTTCACCGAGCACGGCCCGGCCGATCGCGCAGCCGACCCCGGCGGCCGGCAGCGCGGCTCCCATGGCATCGCGCACCACCATGGCCTTGGCGTGGGCCTCGGTGAATTCATCGGCATAGTGGCCCGACACCCAGGGCGAGCGCGGCTGCAGTTCGGGGCGGACCGGCAGCTGGACGAAGCCGGCGCCATCCAGCGCGGCGTCCATGACCACCAGCGCGGCCGGATGGACCATGTCCTCCGCATCGTGGAGCACGACGAATCGCGCCCGTGTGCCGGAACGCAGCTCATCCTCGGCCAGGGCGCCGTAGAGCCGGTTGAGACAATCGGCCTTGGTTGTCGGCCCATCGCGGTCGTGAATGACGAGGCGCACCCGCGGATCGCCGGAGGCTCCGGCCATGGCGGCCGCGATGGTGGCCGGATCGTTGCGGTAGCAACCGACGTAGAGGCGCAGCCCGGCGTGAGGCCAGGCCTTCAGGGCATGGCCGATCGTCGTCCCGATCACCCCCGATTCGCGCCAGGCAGGAATGAAGACGGCGGCAATTCCGGTGAGCGAGCGGTCGGAAACGTCCTGGGTCAGCCGGGCCGAGCGGACGCGGCGGCGCACCAGCAGCCACAGCCAGGCGAGGTCCATCGCCATCTCGTCGGCCATGCCGACCACGAACCAGAACCCGGCGAACAGCATCAGTTCGTATTGCGCCAGCTGCAACCAGTGCAGCGGTGCGGCCGCCGATGCCCCGACGAGCGCATGGGCCCAGTAGGCCATGCCCAAATACCCCCTAACAATCCCCCGGGGCCCCGATCACCCCCGGTGAAAGCACCTAAATCAATTGCATTCGGTTGCAAAGACCTCGCGACGGGTTAAACTTGCATGAAGATGAAGCGGCGCCATCACATCTTTTCCCGCGTCGCTTCGCGGCTGATCAAGATTGCCCACGGCGAGGCCGGGGCAGGCCTTATTCTCATCGTGGCGGCGGCAGCGGCGCTGATCCTCGCCAACTCGCCCTTTTCCGACACTTACCGCGCGCTGTTCCACGCACCGCTGGCCTGGACGCCGATCCCCAAGCTCGCCACGCTGGAGCTGTGGATCAACGATGCGGCAATGGCCGTGTTCTTCTTCGTCGTCGGGCTGGAGATCAAGCGCGAGGTGCTGGACGGCCAACTGGCCGACCGGACGCGCAGGAGGCTCCCGATCCTGGCTGCCGCAGCCGGAATGATCGCCCCTGCGCTGGTCTACCTGGCAATCGCCGGCCACCAGCCGGGCCTGCGCGCCGGCTGGGCCATTCCGGCCGCGACCGACATCGCCTTTGCCGTCGGCATCCTCGCCCTGGTCGGCCGTGGGCTGCCGGCTTCCCTGCGGCTGTTCCTGCTGACGGTGGCCATTGTCGACGATCTCGGGGCGGTGGCGATCATCGCCATTGCCTATACGCCGGCGATCAAGCTGGGCTGGCTGGCCCTTGCCGCTGCCCTGCTGGCCGCCATGGCCGTGCTCGGCCTCAGGCGCGAGGGCCGGCTGCTGCCCTATGCGGCGCTGGGCGCGGGACTGTGGTTTGCCGTGCTGAATTCGGGCGTGCACGCGACGGTCGCCGGAGTGCTGGCCGCCTTCACGATCCCGCTGGCGCCGGCCCGCCAGAGCGGTGACAGCCTGCTGCTGCGGCTGGAACATGGGCTCGCCCCGTGGAACGCCTATGTGATCGTGCCGCTGTTCGGCTTTGCCAATGCCGGGGTGCACCTGGCCGGCGGCGGGCTTGCCGGAGCCGTGGCACCGCTGCCGCTGGCGATTGCCGCGGGCCTGGTGCTGGGCAAGCAGGCGGGCGTGTTCGGTGCGATCGTGCTGGCCGACCGCATGGGCCTGGCCCGCCGTCCGGCTGGGGCAAGCTGGGCCCAGCTGTGGGGCGTCTCGCTGCTGTGCGGGATCGGCTTCACGATGAGCCTGTTCATCGCCGGCCTTGCATTTCCCGGGGCCTTCCCCGGCCAGGCGGCGCTGGTCAACGAGGCCAAGCTCGGCATCCTGGCCGGCTCTGCGGTTTCGGCGCTTGCGGGATTCGCCGTGCTGCGGCTGGCCCGTCCGGCCGCCGTCCAGGGTCCGTACTAACCCTACCAGGTGCCGACGTTGGGCATGGACAGCCAAGGCTCGGCCGGGTCGAGCCGTCCGGCCTGGAGCAGTTCGACCGAGATGCCATCGGGCGTGCGGACGAAGGCCATGTGCCCGTCACGCGGGGGGCGATTGATCGTGACGCCGGCCTCCACGAGGCGCTGGCAGGTGGCGTAGATATCGTCCACTTCGAAGGCAAGGTGGCCGAAGTTGCGCCCGCCGGTATAGGTTTCGGCCGATCCGTCCTCGGCCGGCCAGTTCCACGTCAGCTCCACCGTGGCGACATCGGCCTGCCCGGGCGCGGCGAGGAAGATCAGGCTGAACCGGCCCTGCTCGCTGTCATACCGGCGCACCTGTTCCAGCCCGATCAGGTTGAAGAAGGCGATGGTCGCCTCGGGATCGGTGATCCGGATCATGGTGTGCAGGTAGCGGGTGGTCACGGGGGGCCTTTCGCGGGAGATCGGTTCGTGCGGTCCGGATACCACCCTCCCCCGCAAAGGAACAGGCCCGCCCCGGGTTCCGGGACGGGCCTGCCTTTACCTGTTCGCGAAAGCGATCAGAACGCGGCGGTCAGCGAGACCACGCCGACCGGCTTGGCCGGACGGTAGAGATAGTTGCTGCCGAACGCAGTGCCACGGCCGATGTCAGTGCCGACGAACGAGGCATCGAGGGTCAGCGCCTTCCACGAGGCGCTGACGCCGACCGAGTAGTCGAGGTAGTCACGCACATAGTCGAAGCCGCCGGAGGTGTAGCCGAGGTGGCTGTGGACGCTCAGCGGAGTGCCCGGGATGCCGCTCGACAGTTCACCATAGACATAGGTGTTGCTGCGAGTGCCCGACCAGGTCGAGTAGTTGAACACGTTCTGCGCCGGCGCAAAGTTGATGCCAAGCTTGCCCTTGACCGGACCATAGGTCTTGGCGACCGAAGCATACAGCTCGTAGTAGTTGCCTGCGTTCCTGGTGAGACCAACAGACTGACCGAACGAACCCTGACCGTAGCTCGGGTACAAATAGCCATAGACGCCGCCGTCGAGGGTCACACCAGCCAGCGTGGTGCTGTAACCGGCGAACACGTCGATCTCGGTGCCGCCGATGTCGATCGGGCTGTTGTTGAAGTCCGACGACGAGGCGCTCGAACCCCACACGCCGGCATAAAGGCCGGACTTGTGCGTGACGGTGACCGAACCCTGGACGACCGGCTCGTTGTTCGACTGCGACAGGCCGCGGAAGCGGTACTGCGAGGCGACGGTGGCCGAACCGGTGATGGTGAAGTCGCTCGGCGCGTCCTCGGCGAAAGCCGGAGCGGCGACGAAGGCGCCCGCCAGAGCAGAAGCGGCGAGGAGGCCGCGAACGATGTTCTTCATAGTATATCCCTCAAGATTTTAGTGGTCCTCTTCCCCACTCGTGTCCGTTAGGCCACACCTCTTCGTGGGTGCGATCCGCGGTCACAGTTAAAAGGATCACGGCTTTTTCCGCATTGCACAAGGGCTGATCCTGCTGCTTTGCAAAAAAGTCATGCAGTGAGGATTTCATGTCACAAGGGCTACAGCGGGGCGGGGATGCGGGCGGTTGTGCCGGGATGGCGCTCCGGATATACCGCAGTGCAATGCGGTCCCGACCATGCTGAAAACCTTGCGCAGGCTGCTGGCGGGCGCACCCCAGGCGGCCCTGCCGGCGGTCCCGCCGGGGGAGCGCGTCTATGCTGTGGGCGATATTCACGGGCGGGTCGACCTGTTCGGCGCAATGATCGCCGCGATCGAGGCGGACGACGCGGCCCGCCGCCCGGCACGCACCACGGTGATCCTGCTGGGCGACCTGGTGGACCGCGGCCCGGACAGCGCCGGGGTGATCGCCGCCGCGCGCGACTGGCAGGTCCGCCGCACCGTGCGGATCATCGCCGGAAATCACGAAGAGATGTTCCTCCAGGCCTTCCGCAAGGAGGAGGTGCTGCGCACTTTCCTGCGCCACGGCGGGCGCGAGACCCTGCTCAGCTACCCGATGGACCCCCGGGCCTATGCCGAGGCCGATTTCTCCGGAGTGCAGGAACTGATGCGCGCGGCGGTCCCGGCCGAGGACATCGCCTTCCTTGAAGGGTTCGAGCAGATGATCGCGATCGGCGATTACCTTTTCGTCCATGCCGGCATCATGCCCGGAACCCCGCCGGACCAGCAGCGCACGACCGACCTCAGGTGGATTCGCGAGCCGTTCCTCAGCCACGCCGGCAATCACGGCTGCGTGGTGGTCCACGGCCACACCATCGCCGAGGAGCCGCAGGTTCTGCCCAACCGCATCGGAATTGATACGGGGGCATTCTTCAGCGGGCGGTTGACCGCCCTTGCCCTTGAGGGCACGGAGCGCTGGCTGGTCGAGACCCGGGACGAAAACGGGATGATCGGCGCGCAGACCAGGAGTATCGCATGAAGATCGCAATGGTGGGCTCCGGCTACGTCGGGCTGGTGTCCGGCGCCTGCTTCGCCGACTTCGGCCACGAGGTCGTCTGCATCGACAAGGATCCGGGCAAGATCGAGCGGCTGAACGCCGGGATCATGCCGATCTACGAGCCGGGGCTGGCCGAACTGGTCGCCAGCAACGTCAAGGCCGGGCGCCTGTCGTTCACCACCTCGCTGGCCGCGGGGATCGATGGGGCCCAGGCGATCTTCATCGCCGTGGGCACGCCCAGCCGGCGCGGCGACGGCCATGCCGACCTGTCCTACGTCTATGCCGTGGCGCAGGAGATCGGCGAGAACCTGAAGAACCCGGCGGTGGTGGTCACCAAGTCGACCGTGCCGGTGGGCACCGGCGACGAGGTGGAACGGATCATCGGCGCGGCGAACCTGCCGCACCAGATCGCGGTCGTGTCCAACCCCGAATTCCTGCGCGAAGGCGCCGCGATCGGCGATTTCAAGCGGCCCGACCGGATCGTGATCGGCGCCGAGGACGAGTTCGGCCGCCATGTCATGCAGGAGGTCTATCGCCCGCTGTTCCTCAACCAGGCGCCGCTGCTGTTCACCAGCCGGCGTTCGTCCGAACTGATCAAGTACGCCGCCAACGCCTTCCTCGCGACCAAGATCACTTTCATCAATGAAATTGCCGATCTGTGTGAGAAGGCGGGCGCCGATACGCAGTTGGTGGCGCGCGGCATCGGCCTCGACAATCGAATCGGCGCGAGGTTCCTG
>Ga0105240_10001905_pt1 | contig 34637 bp, 28 predicted proteins | sample KBSC54metaG_FD_80426 | JGI IMG/M metagenome (GOLD analysis project Ga0105240, IMG submission 80426) | Corn rhizosphere microbial communities from Kellogg Biological Station, Michigan, USA - KBS C5-4 metaG | ecosystem: Host-associated > Plants > Roots > Rhizosphere > Soil | place: Michigan, USA... | reverse complement strand
GGGCGGGAGCCGCCGCGGCAGGCACAGGCGGCGCTCCCACGGCCGCAGGCGCCGCAACCGGAGTCGTCGATCGATTCCCCGCGCCCGACGCATAGATCGCGCCATCCGCGCCGACGGCTACCGCGGTGATTTCTCGCTTGGGAGCCTGATACAGAACAAAACCTTGGCCTGCGCCGCCTGCGGGTGTCACGCGCATAATCAACCCGCTGGGCTCGGTCCCGACGATTAAGTTATCCGCTGCGTCCAGCGTCATGGATCGCGCGTGGGCCTCTTCGGTGCGGAAAAATACCGATCCCACACCGGCCGGCGTCACGCGATGAATCTCGCCGCGGTCTCCGGTCGCGACGTATAAATCGCCATTCTTGGCAAACGCCAGCGCCCAGATATATTTGGTCTTCGGGTCATAGAACACCTCCGTTTTGCCGGATGCGCCTACACGATAAACCTTCCCATCTGGAGATGTTGCTGCGTACACGCGATCCTGCCGGTCGATGGCAATCGCCTGCACTGCAATTCCGTCCATCTCGGCCAGCAACTTTCCTTGGCCGCGAGTGTCGATCGCGAACAGCTTGGCTCGCGATCCGCCCAGGCTGCCGCCGCCAGTGTAGAGGACACCCTTGGAATCGCGCGCTACAGCCCAAAGAACGGCCGTTGACGAATCGTAGACTTCCCTCAACCGGGGAGCCACAGACAGTTGGCCGTCGCTCGAAAGCGATAAATGCTGAAGTGTTCCCTGGTCGAAGGCGTCCATCGAGCCCTGTTCCCAGGTCTTGGTCTCGACCGCGATAGCCAGCGTACAGACACAAAAAAGCGCGCAAACAACATGAACCGGTCGCATGGGGGTTTTGATCTACCGAACTCTTTTATCTGACGACAATCGGGAGCGAGAAGCTTCCAGTAACCATCTGATCGAACGGGATGGAAAGTTCTTCCTCCGCGCTCTCGGCGATACCCGTTAAGGCGCGCCCCGCGCTCCGTTGGCTTTGAAGCACGTTCAGTACCGAAAGTGGCAGGGCCGGTAGAGTCTTGTCTTCCGAGTAATACGTGGGGCGGCGCTGGACCACTGACACGTACAGCCGGTTGTTGCCCCTTTCCTGATTGAGCAACGAAACCATCTCCGGTAGATCCAAATATCGATTCGAAGAAACGGCCGAGGTTTGCAGGCGATTCAGGGTCACCGCATCGCTCAGCAGAATGCGATGTTCGCCCTTGGGCAGATCCGCGGGGATCTTCACGATGATATTCTGCTCAATGCGCTCGCCCCGATACGGTCGCAGGAACACCTTCACGGGAATCTCGGTACCCGCGGTCACTTCGGCGGACGGCGTCCAGGCGGTGTCCACCGACATGATCCGGCGATCCGGCAGCAGATCCACGGTACACTCCACCTGTTTCAGATTCGGTGTAGTGATGTTGTTCTCGAACAGCCGCGTGAACTTGTCGCCCCACCATGCGCCCACCATCTGAGGTACAGGCGCCATGGCATCGTTGCCCGTTTGCACCGTGGATACATGGAGCTTCTCGCTGCCCGCAAGTTGCACGTCGCCGCTAACGCGATAGGTGATCTCGTCGGCGAATTCGTTCATCTGTTGCAGGGAGTTCGCCAGCGTCATGTTCATCAGCAGAGGCGTCCACTTCTGATGCACGAATACACTGAAATTCAGATCCTTCTGGCCGATCATCGTGCCGCCCGCGCCCAGTGAGCGCACGCGCACATGAACCGGAACGGTGGGAGCTTCCGCGCCCAGCTCGCCCATGATTCCTGTATAGCGATCCTGTTTTAGCGCGCCGACGACTTCAGTCGCGCTGCCGAACTTGGTCGGCTGATAGCTAGAGCCGAACACCATCAGGATGTCGCTCTTCGCCATGGGCATATTGATCGGACCCAGGTTATAGAAGGGATGTCCGAAGGCCAGCACGCGCTTCCCGTCGTTGTACGTCACCGTTCCCATGCCGGTGGCCGACATATCTCCCGACACCAGGACGCCGCTGATGGCTTCGCCCGGGTTGAGCGACTTCTCCCATCCGGCGGCGGGTTTCGCCGATAGATTCCCAGCCGAAGCGCCGCCCTGCACCGCAGTGACGCCCATCTGCGAGAAGACCGGCTCGAACTGTTTCAACACGGCCGTGCTGAAACCGGAGAACATCATCGGCGTGCTGATCGGTTGTACGCCGGAGGAAAGCAGACTAGCTCGCTGGTCATTTGATAAGCCCCCGGGGACGCCCGGCGCGTCGAGAGCCTGTGCGACCTTGTCCGGCGTCCGCGCGTCGGTAGGACGGGAAGTATCGAATTCCTGGATCTCGAGCATCGACTCGATCGGCGTAATACCGCAGATCGCGTCGGGCGAGAAAACTCCCATGCGCAGGGAGATCGCGCCCATCAGCTTCCCATCGAAATATACCGGGCTGCCGCTCATGCCTGCGGCGACGCCGGTCACTTTGCCTTTGCCGCCGAGCTTACAGAGGATCACATCCTGACGCGGCCCGAGGTAATTTTTCCAGACGCCGACGATCTCTACCGGCATCGCTTCCGGTTCGGTTCCTTGGAAAACGGTCCAGGCGGTGGCCTGCATCCCGGGCTTCACGCTCTTTAGTGGAAGAATCTCCACTTTGCCCGCTTTGGGAGGCGCCATATCCGCGCCAATGCACACACTAGCGACGGCTAGTGTGGCAAGAACCTGCCACATCTTCATCTGGGTACCTCTGTGTCTCTATTATCTACCAGATGGAGCGGGATGTTTAGCCGATCAGCCGCCCCAGCTTGGTTCCCGCGCGAATGATGGTTTCCGTGCGCTCCGGACCAGTCGAAATCGCACCGATTTCGACGCCCGCGCGCTCTTCCAGAAACTTCAGATACGCTTGCGCCTTCTCGGGGAGGTCTTCGTAACGCGTAATCCCTCGGGTCGAGGTCTGCCAGCCTGGCAGCTTCTCATACAGCGGCTCGATACTTTCGACTGACCGGTACGTCGCGGGCATGTCCTCGATTTCCTTGCCGTCCAACCAATAACCGACGCACACGGGAATCTTAGCGAGCTGGTCTAAAACGTCCAGCTTGGTGATGAACAGCGAATCGAAACCGTTGACCATCGCGGTATAACGCAGCAGCGGTACATCGAACCAGCCGCAGCGGCGAGGGCGTCCGGTGACCGATCCGTATTCCTTGCCTTCCCGGCGCAGCAGCTCGCCCGCCGTATCGTTAGTCTCGCTCGGGAAAGGTCCCGTCCCCACGCGCGTGATGTACGCCTTGGACACTCCGATGACGGCCTGAATTTTCGTAGGCGGCACCCCCAGGCCGGTGCAGGCTCCCCCAGCCGCCGCACTCGATGAGGTGACGAATGGATAGGTTCCGTGGTCGATATCCAGCATAGTGCCCTGCGCGCCTTCGAACAGCACACGTTTCCCGGCGGCCATGGCGTCCGCGAGCAGCCTCGATGTATCGCAAACCAGCGGGCGGATCTGAGCTGCAAGCAATTCCGTCTGGCAGCGAATAGCGGTGTAATCGATCGGCCCCTCCAGCTTGAAGGTGTCGGCCAGGGTCTGCTTGTCTTCGGCCAAAGTATCGTACAGCTCGCGAAAACTAGCTGGATCGTACAAGTCCGCGACGCGAATCCCGCGGCGGCCGATTTTATCTTCATAACATGGTCCGATGCCGCGCGCGGTGGTGCCCAGCGGAATGCGGTTTTCGCGTGCTTCCGACATCTTTTCCACCAGCCGGTGAAACGGAAAGATCACATGCGCGCGATTGCTGATCCGCAATTGCGACTTCACGTCGATCCCGGCGGCTTCGAGCATGGCCATTTCCTCGGCCAGAGCTGCCAGATCCACCACTACGCCATTGCCGATCACCGCGGTCACGCCCGGCCGCAAAATTCCGCTGGGAATCAGCTTAAGAATGAACTTCTTTTCGCCGATAAATACGGTATGCCCGGCGTTATGCCCGCCCTGATACCGGGCCACGATATCGAAGCGTTCGGCCAGCAGATCGACTACTTTACCTTTGCCCTCGTCGCCCCATTGGGCGCCCAGGACGATTACATTATTCATTTTGATCGCGCACGGTGAACTCCGTGCTCCAGCGCACTATTGTAGCAATGAAGTATTCAAAATCCGTTACTGCGCGGAGCGGCTACAATAGCTCTGATGCAGCTTTCCGATATCTTCCTCCAATTAGGCGAGGAGAACTTTAACAATCTGCTCCGCAGTATTTCGATAGGCCGCCTCAAGACCTACCAGCTGTACGACCGCGTGAAGACCGTCCTGTATCTCAACAAGCTGAATTCCGAGACGCTTCGCAAAGCCGCCCCGCGAATCTGGGCGCGTATCGGCGAACACGACGACGAGTTCGCTTCCGAGGTCTCGCAAACCATCCTGATTTCGCACCTGGATATGATCCGGGCCGTGCTGGATTACCAGGGAATCCCGCACGAAGACGGATTCTTCGCCAAGGATGCTGACGTCGCTGGCTACCTGAAGGAAGGCTGGCAGCAGCAGGTCTGGGAGAAATTTCACGCGGTGTATCCCGGGCCGGCGCTGCTATTCTATATCAATCACCTGGGCTGGGAAATCACCAAGGCCGAACAGGTGTTCCAGCCTGCTGCATGAAGGAACTTTTCGAAGCCGCGCGCGCCGGGGATCTCGCGCGCGTCCAAGCCCTGGTGGATGCCGATCCCACGCTGGCCATCTTTGCCGCCGCGATTCTGGGAGACATGCCGCGCCTGGAAGAACTGGTCACGGGAAATCGCTCGCTGGTTTCCGCGATTAGTACCGACGGTTGGACACCGCTGCACTTGGCGGCGTTTTTCGGGAAAGTGGACGCCGCGCGTCTGTTGCTGAATAAAGGCGCAACTGTCACCGCGCTCTCCACGAATCAAATGGCCAACACGCCGTTGCACGCTGCGGCTGCCGGTAAACATCCCGATATCGTCCAGCTTTTGCTGGACCATGGCGCCAACGCGAATGCTCGGCAACACGGCGGATGGGCGCCGCTGCACTCCGCCGCTCAGAACGGCGATCTGGAATCCGCACGCGCTCTGATCGCTGCGGGGGGCGATGTATCGGTTCGCGCCGATAACAACCAGAAACCTCTTGATCTCGCGCTAACCGCGGGGCGCCAGGAGATGGTCGAGTTCCTCGAAGCCATTGGAGCGAAGCTGTAGCCGTGTCGCCGGAACAGATCATCTCCGACCTGCATGCGACGTCCCTTTCCGCGCTCGAACAGGCCACCACGCTCGATGCTCTCGAAGCGATCCGCGTGGACGCGCTCGGACGCAAAGGCAAACTCGCCGAGGTGAGCAAGGCTTTCGGAAAGCTCGCGCCGGAGGAGCGTGCGCGCGTCGGCAAGCTTCTCAATACGGTGAAGCAGGATCTGGAGACGCGTTTAGACCAGCGCAAGACCGCGCTCGACTCAGTGGCGATCGACGTTCGCCTGGAATCCGAATGGGTCGATCTCACGGCTCCCGCTCCAGGCATTCGTCCTGGCAGCCTGCATCCGATCACGCACGTCCAGCGTGAGCTCGAAGAGTTGTTCGTGTCGCTGGGATTCGCGATCATGGACGGCCCCGAGGTCGAGACCGAACACTACAACTTCGACGCTCTCAATATTCCAGCCGATCATCCCGCACGCGACGCCCAGGACACGTTCTGGCTTAAAGACGGCCGTCTTCTTCGGACGCACACGTCGCCTGTGCAGATCCGGGCTCTGGAGAAATTCGGTCCGCCGCTCAAGATGATTGCTCCCGGGCGAGTGTTCCGCAACGAGGAAGTGGATGCCTCGCACGAGCATACTTTTTATCAGCTCGAAGGCATGATGGTGGATCGCGATGTTTCGGTCGCGCACCTGCTGTACTTTATGAAGACACTGCTCTCGGCGATTTTCCATCGCGATGTCACGGTGCGCCTCCGGCCTGGATTCTTCCCCTTTGTCGAGCCGGGATTCGAGCTCGATATTCAGTGCCTCATCTGCGGAGGCAAAGGCTGCCCGGTATGCAAACATTCGGGCTGGGTGGAATTGCTGCCCTGCGGCCTGGTGAATCCTGCGGTCCTGCGTGCTGGCGGCGTTGATCCCGAGCAGTGGAACGGCTTCGCCTTCGGATTGGGACTTACACGTCTGGCGATGATGCGTTACGGCATCGACGATATCCGCCTATTCGCCGGCGGCGATCTCAGATTTCTGAGGCAATTCTAAACAGCCATGAAATTTTCCTACAACTGGCTGCGCGATTTAGTGGACCAACTTGACACGCCGCCGAGCGAGTTGGCTCAGCTGATCACCATCAAAACCGCCGAGTCGGAAGGCGTTGAGGCGCACGGCGATGACTGCGTCATCGAAATTGATAATAAGTCCCTCACGCATAGGCCCGACCTGTGGGGCCACTACGGCATGGCGCGCGAGGTGGCCGCGATTCTGGGCCGCAAGCTGATCGATCCGGTTGAGCCCCAGGAATTTCCCCGCAGCGCTTCGGTGCGTGTCTCTATCGAGGACCATGCGCTGTGCCCCCGCTACTCCGCGCTAGTGTTCGACAACGTCACGGTCAAGCCGTCTCCACAGTGGCTGCAGCAGCGGTTGGAAGCCGTGGGCTTGAATCCCATCAACAACATCGTCGATGTGACGAATTATGTGCTGGCGGAACTCGCGCAGCCCATGCACGCCTTCGATGCTGCGAAGCTCCAGGGGAGTGAAATTATGGTCCGCCCGGCGCGCGCTGGGGAAACCATCAAAGCGCTGAACGACGAGACCTATACGCTCGATCCTTCCAATCTGGTGATCGCCGATTCCACTGGGCCGGTGGCCATCGCCGGCATCATCGGCGGCGCGGACAGCGCGATTTCGAATTCCACTACGCGGATCGTCCTGGAAAGCGCGAATTTCAATGCGTCGAGCGTCCGCAAAACCTCGTCCCGGCTCAGACTGCGCACGGACGCTTCTATGCGCTTTGAGAAAGCGCAGGATCCGGTGAACACCATTCGTGGTCTGGAGCGGGCCTTCGCTCTGCTTCAGGAAGTCTCGCCCGGCGTCCGCCTGGCGGGTGGACTGGCCGACAACTATCGGCCGATTCCGGTGCCGCCCCCGGTTGTTCTTTCCCTCGACTGGCTCAATCGCAAACTCGGACGGGCCGTCCCCGAAGACGAGGTGCGCCGCATTCTCGAATCGCTCGAATTTCGCGTGGAAGAAATAGCTCCGCGCGTCTTTTCCGTGTTTGTGCCGACTTGGCGCGCCACCAAGGATGTAACCATCAAAGAAGATCTGGTGGAAGAAGTCGGACGTATGATCGGCTACGATTCCATACCCCCCGTGGCTCCGCTGACGCCCGCGCGCGTTCCTCCCGCCAGCCCCGAGCGCGAATTTCACCACCGTGTTCGCCTGATGGCTGCGGCACAAGGTTTCACCGAGGTCCACAACTATTCTTTCATCAGCGAGGACACGGCGCGCGTGTTCTCCGTCGATGTGTCTGCGCAGGTGCAGGTTTCAAACCCGATCGTGTCGGATCAGAACCTACTGCGGACAAGCCTCCTGCCGGGCATATGGAAGAACATCAGAGATAACGCGCGCCACTTCGATCGGTTCCGCCTGTTCGAGATTGGCCGCGCGATCCACCCCGATGGGGAAGTGCCCCGTTTCACCGCTGCAATGTTCGCTAAGGACAATGGCGCCTCCGGCGTCTTCGAGCTCAAGCGTCTGGCCGAATGCCTCTTGCCGGGTGTCTCAGTGCGGCCGGCCGACGCCACGCAATCCTACGAGCATCCTCGCCGGACTGGTGATGTTCTGTGCGGCGAGACCAACGTCGGGCGATTGTTTGAGTTCCACCCAAAGATGGTCGAAGGCGGCCGCGCCGCCGTGCTTGATTTGGATCTGACACGCTTAATGCAGCTTCAGCCGACTCCCGAGCGCTATCAGCCACTGCGACGTTTTCCTGAAAGCGCATTCGATCTCTCAGTCGTGGCGAACCCGCGCACGCTGATCGCCGATATTCAGTCGGCTCTGGAAAAACTCGCGGGAGACGCCTTGCTCTCCATCGTTTTCCTGCGGGAATTCGCTTTGCCGGACGGAGCCCGCAGCCTGTCCTACCGGCTCACCGTGGGCGCCCCAGATCGGACGCTATCGGCGGAGGAAGTGGGCTTGGTTCGCACGCGAATCATCGAGGGTATGCGTTCGGCGGGCTACGAACTCAGGCTGTGACGTCACTGCGCCAACATTCCGAATTCCCGGAGGAGTTCAGAGTTCACACCGTATAGCCGGATCCAGTACACTCCCTTTTTCAGCGGCTGGGATAGGGTCGCCATGAATTTCCCGTCGATATCGGATACCCGTCCCTTCCAGATGGGGATCCCGGCGGCGTCCACCACTTCGAGGCGGTATGCCCCTGTGGGCACTAGGTCGGGCTGGTCGATACTCAAGCGCAGGGGTTTGCCGGTGGGCGCGGAAGCCAGGACGCTGGAGCCGCGCAGGGAGGAAAGGCTCACTGGAACCGGAGCGGAGCGCTCTGGGGGGTGTGGCCAAATCGCCACGAGCGCCAGAATGACTAGCGCCATTGGGGCGAGTTGCGTTCTGTTGGGAAGGCTGGGGAGAAAGCCCTTCCAGGGAGTCGGCTGGTTAGCCGCGACCTTCAACGCCGCCACGAACGCGTCGGTCCCGGCTACGGTGTTTTGACAGCTCTCGCAGAGCAGAAGATGCTCCTCGACCTGCGCCAGGAAGGCTTCCGGAAGCCGATAAAGTGCGTACTCCTCGAGAACTTCCTCATTCGGATGAGTCACGAAACATTTAGTCGGGTCCAGCACAATTCCCATAACGGAGCATCAAACGAGAGCCACGTTTCAAAGTAGAACGTCGTTTCCTTAGTGGGACACACTCCTTGAAGTTCTCAAGAAAACTGCAGGCCGGCTTTTGTGAATCAGCTTCTTTCTTCCCAGCTCGCCAAAACGAGCTTTCGCGCGGGATTTCAGAAGGCGAAATTGGGTCTCCGTCAGACCCATTTCTGAACAGATATGGTCCTGACTCTGCTCATCGATGTAGAACCGCGTCAGGATCTCTCGATCTCGCTTCGAAAGCTCTCCCAGGACTTGCCGGATGAGCCCTATTCGCTGGCGGAAGATCGCAGCCTCCTCGGGATTTCCCCGCGGATCGACGACTCGGACTGTGGAATCGAATTCCGCCTGTTCGCGGCGGTTGTGGACGACTTTGTCGATATGGGCGGCCACCTGGCGCCGGACGATCGTCCGGACGAACCCCATCAAGCGCTCTGGTTCGCGCAACTCTCCGCGTCGAATCGCTTGCACTACGACCACAAAGGTGTCGTGGACTTTGTCATCCAGCTCCTGGGGTCCTAGTTGCCGGCACAGATAGAACCGGATTCCGCGTGAGAACAGCTGATAAAGCTCCTCCATCCCATCGGTCTTCTCTAAGCGAATGCGTTCCACCAACTCCACCCAGCCGGCATTCACGTCCGCCATCGCCTCGGCTGGTGCGCCCAGCACTCGGTCAGTTTCTACGAGTAGCGGCGTACCCAACGGCGGCGCGAGCGCGCCGACTGCCACGGCTGCTGCCGCAGCCGCGATTTCCAGCGCTGTCAGATGGACCGGCGCCTGATCCGGCTCGGGCGGCGGGTTGGGCGCCACAACGGGCGAATAAATTCGGCGGCTTGCACGGATCATCGTCCACCTCCTGTCACCTGGAACGCCGCCCAATAGGAGGGTGCGGCCTGCCAGGTTCCTGAATGAATTTGCTCCACTTGACTGCGGCGTAAGGCTTCGGCCGCTGAAGTGGTGCGCAGATGTTGATAAAAAGCCGGAATCAGATCACCATTCGCATCCGGCACAGGCCAATTGGTTGCGACTACAGCTCTTGCACCTGCAGTCATCCATGCTCTCGTCAGTCCCAGCAATCCGGCGCCCTCGCGAATATCGCCCGTTCCGGTGGCACACCCGGTCATCACGATGAGCGCGCCAGGGACGTGTTGCATCCCGACCTCGGAAGTCGACAAGAGACCTGGACTTCCACTGGCGTCTAGCGAAAATGCCAGGAACGCCTGCTCCGGGTCGGTCGTGGAAGTCAAGACATGCGTCGATAAATGGATGGTCAAAGGGGACGCATTGAGGGCATCGAGAAAAACATCGCGTTGCGCGGCTCTGCCTTCCAGGATTTGTACGCGCCGGGAGGGTCCAGTATCGGCTCGCCAGGTTGCAGAACTGCGCTCCAATTCCCGGCCGCTGTTCACCAGCCGGTTCAGCTGGCCATGAATCGCGTCATCATGCCATGCCCACGAGGTATCCGGCTCCCGGCGAGGATCCGCCGAGTTATAGATCGGGTCTCCGACGCCCAGATATCCACCAGCTGAGCCGGCGTCCCGGGTTAGGAAAAGAGCTCCTGGAATCTCCTGCGTCGAATGGTCTTGCGCAGCGTAAACCGGCTGCCCGTTTTCGTAGCGGCTCACCAGCGCCGCGAAGGGAAGTTCGAACAGCACTCCATCCAGCGATAGAAGCCAGGAGGTCTTACCCGCGTCCTCTGGATCGAGTGAGCCAAACAGTCGTCTATAAAGGTCAGCGCCCAATTTATCTCCTGCCGCTTGGTTTTTGAGGATCACTTCTCGAAACCGCTTCACGTCCTCGTGAACCTCAGACTCGGCCGGGAGTCTGTGTAGCTCTATGCTCCTTCGAGTGACCGCCCAAAGATACGATTCCTTCTTGCCCAGGTAAAAACTGAGTAACAGTTCACGTTCACCTAAGCCCTGTTGAATATCAATAAGTGAACTCCGAGTGCGAAAGTTCTCGGGCAACGTCACTGGAACTCCGACCCCAGCGGTTGATTCCATTTCGGTAAGTTCCAAATGGAGACGTTCCAACGTCGGGCTTATCGCTCCGTCAGAAGCCAAATGACGGGCTTCTTCCTGGTTTAAGCTGCGAAGCGTTTCCCAATAGGTTAGGGGGAGTCTCTTCTTCCATACAGGCGCCAATTCCCGGCTTTCCCGCAGGCTGGCCGCGCGATTCGCCTCCAGTGCCACAAAGGCCTCTATGGCCCATGCCCTATTCCCCGTGCGCAGTGCCTGACGCGCAGCGGCATTCACGAAGGAGTCGAAGATCTCTTGTTGCATGACAATATTGGCTCCCGTCACCAGGGAAATCGCTGCCGGCACGGTGCCGTTCCAGGGGCGAGCCTCTTTAATTGCGGTGCCAAAATCTTCCAGTGCCAATTCGGGCTGGTCCAGCATTTCGCGGATCTGGCCCCGCTGATGCAAAAGCACATGGGTGGGTGGGCCGGGAGGACCGAGATCGATCGCGCGCTGCGTCAAAGCCGCCGCCTCTTGAGCTCGTCGGCCGCGTTCTGGCTGTTCGTAGTGACCGGCCTGCGCCAGCCGCAAGGCGCCCATGGCTGCATAGGAATACCCCAGACTAGTGGGCGAATATGCGGCCCGTAGACGCAGCGCACGACCCAATGAGGCTTCGGCCGCTACCAGGTCTCCAGCCGCGGACTGTTCCTCGCCCAGCAAATCCCAGGCCGCGGCTTCGCCCTGCGGATCGCCCGTCTCGCGAGCTGCTTCGATGGCCTCTTCATAGCGTGGCTCGCTCGGATTTTCCTGCAATTCTGCGCGGGCACTCCTGAGACTCATGAGCAACTGCGCTTTGTAAAATGGTGAAGTTCGCAGACGATCCAAGGCCGTCTTGCCCCGTTCCAACGCGCTCAGAGCGGAGTCCGCATCGCCCATCCACTGATACAGCAGCGCGAGATTCACAGCGACTCCGCCGGATGCCGACCAATCGCCTGACCGCTCGGCCAAAGCGCGCGCTTGCAGATAAGCTTCGAGCGCCGGAGCAAATCGTAGCGCGAGCATGTGGGCAGTTCCCAGGTTGCTCAGGTAACTGATTTGCGCCGCAAGATTCCCCAGCGTTTTGGCGTGCTCGTAGCCCTGCGTATAGACGGACTCCAGGCCCGCAAAATCCTCCATAGCGCGGCGTGCATGCGCGTTCTTGGTGAATTCTGCGAAATCTTTGGTGTCCCACCACTGGCTGGAGTCGGGCGACCCAGCCCGCATGGCCGACGACGGACGCGTGGCGGCCATAGCTACGGTGAGGACAAGGCTAAGGCCTAGGGGAAATCTGGCCAACCGCAACCTCGTACCGTATTTCTCGGGCAGTTAGATACTAGCAGGTATTAGGAGTATGTCCAAGGGATATCTCGACCACACTCAAAAACCAGCGGAGAAAAGTACGTTCGACGTTAGTGCGAGCAAACCCGACGCGGCTCTACGGCCACAGCCAAGGTTACATTGGAATCCACGGCGCCGGAGAGAATGTGCAGTGCGGTGCCCTGAGGTCCAGATTGGAACAATCCCGCGGGATGGGGCGCGCCCCGCTTCGGGATTATCCACATTTCATAGGTCCTGCCAGCCGGTAGAGCGGGCAGGTTGGAAGCGATGAGCGAGACTCCCAGGCGCGGGTTAAGGAAGAAATTGCCGGCTCTGCGGCGCTTGCTGGCCTTGCCCAAAATTCATCCGCCGCGTTTCGGGCTGGTTCAAGAACGGAAAGACTTGCTCCAGCCGATCGCGTTCCGCCACTGTTTGTTGCAACGTAACAGGAGCATTCTTCAGTTCTCGATCTGTGATCGCTTCTTCAGACTGATCCACAGTGTCAGATCTACGAACATGCGGCCGCCTGTATCCGGTTCCACACGCGAAGGAATGTCTCTTGGACCAGGTCCTCCGCCGCCTACAGTTCCGCACCATGCGCAGGGTTAGTGACTACGCCAGCCGTCCGTAGCGATCATAGAGTTCCCGCATCGCGATGCCGTCCCGGACTTTGAGGCGGCGAGCCAGATCCCGTCGTTTTTAAAGCGCAAGGAAAACTGCAACACTGCCACGGCCAGGGAGATCGGAATGAATGGGGCGACATCCCCTAACTGGAATACGCTCTTACGGCTACCAACGGATTCAACTGCGGATTATACCCTCGCCCGAAGCGCTTGCTGTAACTTCTGGATCCCTTCTGCGTCGCCTCTCCATATCACCCGAATGATCGGCATCTTTAACTTGGGATGAATGGGCATCGTGACCGCATAGATTCGCGACATCATCGCACTGGCCAGTCCCACGCCACAACCGTACAACGGAATCATTCCGATGAAGCGTACCATGGTCACCCAGCCGAATAGTGAAATCATGGAAACCACGCTGGCGAGTGCGAAAACCGCAGGCCATTTCGCGGCGCCCATCATCACGACGCGGCCCAGAGCCTGGTATCCCAGAATCGTCACGAAACCTATGATCATCGGCCATCCGTACAGCCAGAATCCCTGCTTGAGATGGAACACCAGCGCCACCATGGGAGGGATCGTCAAGGAGTGGTCGATCATCGTGTCACCTGCAGTTTGATCAGTGCCTTCAGCAGCTCGCGCAGATAGTCATACGTCTGAAGAATGGGACTTCCCAGACGCTCGCTTTGCGCACGGATCACGCCGGATCGATCGATAACTACCACCTGAGGCGTCCCGAGCCGCTCCCCGCGTGCGATTCCCAGGAAGTCATGCGCCACCTCGCTGGTGCCGATGCCAACCGGGAAACTCAATCCGAAACGCTTCGTAAAGGCCGTCGTATCGGCGTCTTGATCAAAGGCTACCTCGGCCACTTGCAGGTGGTCCCGAAACTCATGCGAGAGCTGCTCGAAAACCGTCGATGCCCGTTGGCAATGGGCGCACTGGGTGGAGATGAACGCGAACAGCACTACGCGCCCCCGGAATGCCGACAGCATGGTGGTCTTGCCCGAAGCTTCTACAATTTTCAAATCGGGCGCCAGCCTGGGAACCGGGCCTTGTGCCTCGAGCGCGAGGCTAACTAGTAATAAAAATAGACCGAGCTTCATTGCGACTCTCCTCTTTTTCGGACGAATGTTGCGGCGGCCCTCCGACCGCCGCAATCCACCCCTGGTTTAATAGGGGCAGCAATACACCCAAACGCCACCGTAATCGGGCTGTACATCGCAAGCGTAGTAGTCAGCCCCATACTGCTGCTGGCAGGCGGCGTCGTAATCATCGCCGAATCCGCCACCAGGCAACCAAACAACTCGTCCAGGATCCATCTAGAAACTCCTCCTTCGCCCACGTTTGTCCCATCGTTTTTTCCGAGCGACCGCCGATCCGGACCGCGAAGTTGCAGAAGAATCACGGCAAAAAGTTTTCATGCCGCGCGTGATGAAAACCGTGGAGCTTAAGCTTGCGGAGGATCTGGCATAATAAGGGCACTGTGTCACGGGTAAAAGAACTGGAATCGCGTCTTGAACATACGGAGCACCAACTCCGCATGCTGCAGAAAATCAGCCGCTTCATGGTCCGCGAAATGAGCCTAGGCGCTTCCTTGCAGGAAGTGGTTTCTCTGGTCGTCGAGTTCATGGAGTGCGATTCCTGTTTGCTGTATCTGCTGGAGGGGCAGGAACTGGTGCTGGGTGCCTCCAATAATCCGCGTCCGGAAACCATTGGCAAAGTGCGACTACAGTTCGGTGAAGGTCTCACGGGTTGGGTAGCGCGCGAGCGGCGCTTGCTGGCGATCTCCCGCGAAGCCTACGGCGATCCCCGTTTCAAGCTCTTCACCAATCTGCCGGAAGATACCTACGAGGCGTTTTTGTCAGCGCCAGTTATCGTGCGCGATCGCGTGGCCGGTGTCATCAACGTTCAGCACCGCGAGCCACATTTTCATTCCGGCGGCGAAATGGAACTGCTCACTACCGTAGGCGAGCAGATCGGGTGCCTGGTGGCACTGTCGCAAAGCGATCTGAAGGCGCTGGATACGGCGCAGGTTTTGGATCTGGTCATGAGCCCTGCTCGTCGCGGCTGATTTCCGCTGGAACATCAAAAACAGAATGCAGCAAGCTTGCTTTATTCACATGCGATCCACGCTGCTAGCGGGGTAAGTGGCTCATTATAATATAGTTATTTATTGAGGAAACTCACGCTTTCTTATTGACGTCGAGCCACATTCGGGCGCATGATGACTGTGGTTCCAAGAGGTTCGAAGGACAGCGAGCCTGGCAGGAAGTAGCGGATCCGGACCGATGATCCGCAGCGCTGAGTGATGACTAAAATTGTTGCCGCGTTGCGGGGAGTGAAGGAAGATCGGGCAACCTGCAAGGGTAAGTTTTATGGTTCGAAGCCGGACGAGGGCTTTGATCCCGAGGGATCGAGAGATCCCGGAGGGGAGCCGAAATCCGGAGACGAATGATGAGTCCTGAGATCGGGTCAGGCAACGGGCTTCACATGTTGATCGTGTCTCGCGAGGTCGCAAAAGGCTGAGCGGGGACGGGAATGTGGTGCCGAACGGGCAGGATCAGATCTGAGGATCGTTTCGAAGATGTAGGCCGGGAACGTTGACGCAGTTACGGGGATCGGTCGTGAGGCCAGTCCTCGGTGCTGTAGAGCGAAAGGCCGCATCGAGAAGCGGGCTTCTACCGGAATGGAGAGCAGACGCGCACCTGCGCACTGATCCGCGGCTGGCCAAAACCAGCAGCGGGGAGCAAGGGGCTCACGTCTCGCCAATTCGGATGCCACGTTCTGACCGTGCATGCCGGTCGGAGAGCAAGTTGCCAGAAGGTCACTTGGAACCATTTTTTATCCCGCCCGCCCTACTGCACGCATCGCGTGCGGCCAGCTATGGCATCTGTTCCCCAGATCCCTCCCCGGGCGGGGTCTGTTCGGTTACCACCATTGCTGTTTCCTGAGTCGGTGGTAGCGGAATGGTTTCTCGAACCTGGTGATGCCACGAAAAGTCTTCTTTCAGTGGTTTGAAGCTGGCGAAATTGCAGCGGCACGCCGGGCAGCGCCTGGCACGGGCGCCGATCGTCAGTAGGAACCGCGTCCAGAGCGCTGGACGATAGCGATGGGCTGTCCATTTGGTCAGGTCCTGACGATAGCAGCGGGGACAACGCGCGTATTTCCACGAGCCGCCGGCCCACATACTGGTTTCCCAGCGACTGCTACAGCGCCGGCAGCGTAGTCCCGAAACGCCGCAGAAGCCCTTCAGGTGCTGGATCATTCCCTGGGGACGAGACACGCGGACGTCTCGTGTCCCGCAGCTCGGACAAGCCAATTGCATACGCGTGCTAAACGATTATATCCGCGCGCTTCCGTGAAGCAATATAGTTTTCGACGCAGGATTTGAACGCTTTCCGTAACTCTTCGAGCACTCTCCCGTTTTGGATACTTTGCGATCGGAGGTTCAATCCCTGTACCGAAACCACCGGCAGCAGCTCGCGGGTGGTGGAGGTGATGAAAACCTCGTCTGCAGCTTCCAGATCCGCGGGCACTAGCGTTTTTTCTCCGATTTGTAGCCCGGGAATACGGATTTCCTCTAGCAGGAGCGCTCTGGTCACCCCCGGAAGGCAGCCTGAGTCCAGTGGCGGAGTCCACACTTGCTTACCTTGTGCGTTTAGGACGACGGCGAAAATGTTAGCCGAAGTACACTCGGCAATCTCGCCGCGCTCGTTGAGGAGCACGACCTCATCCAGTCCCTGGTCATGCGCGCGTTCGTACCAGGTGAGATTCTCCGACCAGGAGAGGTTCTTGGTGCCGGCGAATTCGCTGGCGGCGTAGCGCGCATTCGGAATCAGGCCCAGCTTTACCGTGCTGCCCCAGCGGTTCACATCCGCCGTAAACGCGATCACATCGAACTCGCGCATCGGGCCCGGACCTTCAAACATGCCGCCGCGGTTACGGATCACCGCGACCCGCAGCGTAGCGTTCCACGGCGGGTTGGAATGCGGTAAGTTGGCATCCATCAGACGCTGCAAGCGCTGTGCCAGCCAGTCCCGATCGGGCGGGAAGGGAACCCGCATGCGGCCTGCATCGAGGCGCATGCGGTCCCAGTGGCGCTCCCACTCGAACATCATACCGTCATAGACGCGGATGGTCGAGAACACTCCCCAGCCGTTGAGCAGTCCGACTTGTCCGGCAGAGAGGTCCTGCACTCCAGTGTCGCGAATCTCGTCGTTGTGGAGCAGATAGCGGTGCATGGAGGTGTATTCTCATTTTAACTGTCGGCGAGTGTTTTATACGGCCGTGCGACGCAGAGTTATTTTTTAGGCACCAGAGCCAGAACGGTCTGCGCGATCAGAGCTTGGCCCGCCGCCGAGGGGTGAATATCGCACACTCCGGCGGAAAGCGGAATTAACAATCCAGCCGCGCATGCGTTTCCACCCGCTGGAAGCGACGCAGCGCCGAAGGCCGCGAACGCATCTGCTACTTGTACACCGAACGTGTTCGCCACCGTGGCCAGAACGCCGTTTAGGGCAGTGATCGGTCCAACCTCCGTCAGATCGGTGTAATCGCGGGCATAAGTGGTCACCGCTACGATGTCCCCCGTGTAGCCTGCTTCAAAGCGAATACGGCCGAAGATAGTGCCCAAGTTAGCTCCGTAAGCTGCCAGCGCGCCCGGCAGTCCGTTGCCGAAGCAAGTCGGGTCTCCAGCGCATGCCGCCAGCAAAACACCCAGGTCATTAGCTCCAATGTCAATGGTCACCAATTGCACCTTTTTGTTTCCCTGAAGATAGCTGAGGGCGTAATCCATCTGCGTGCCGCTGTAATCGGCAAAAAGCGGGTAGACAGCTCGCCAGGCTTGGCAGCCGGTGTCAGGAGCAAGGAGGTTCAGAAAGTGGCCGGTGGTTTCGCCGAAGCAGGACGCATTGGCTACCTTCAAGTTGGTGCCCTGCGAGACGATATCCGGGTAGCCGTGATAGTTCCTCAAATCTGCGGGATTCTGGGCCAGCGGCGTGTAGCCGAAGGCGATGGAATCGCCCAGGGCCAGGTATTTCGTGCTGTTTGAAAGATCCTTGGAGTGCTCGGCATAGCTCGGGGTTAAACCGGCAAAACAAATCATCCAGACTAAAGCAAGACGCAAGAGGCTTCGACGTGACATAGCCCTTAGTGTAGTCAAAAACCGAGGGATCGGCTAGCTCTTGCGGGTGATCGGACACGGTCCAGCCGTCCAGGGATTCAGAGTCGAGTCGCGTGGACGGAAGTGAGGGATGAGGCGGCAAGGCGGACGGCCTCAACGGGGATCGTTTGCGGTGCGGCGCTATCCATCCGCTTGGCAAACGATATCTCGAACCAGAAGGTGGATCCCTCGCCTATAACACTGTGGAGACCGATGGTTCCTCCCATGCGCTCGACCAAGCTCTTGCAAATCGCCAATCCGAGTCCCGTTCCGCCGTGCTTGCGCGTGATCGAGCTGTCGGCTTGGGTGAACGGGGAAAACAATCGCGCCTGTACCTCCGGCGCAATTCCGGCGCCTTGGTCGCGAACCGCAAAACGAAGTAGCACCGACCGCGAATCCTCCGAAACCTTTGCGACGTTCACTTCAATCCGGCCGGCTTCGCAAAACTTCAAGGCATTCCCAGCCAAGTTGAGCAAGATTTGCCGCAAGCGGCCTGGATCGCCGACGATGGCCGACGGGACATCGGATTCCACGCGGGAGGTCAGATCAAGCCCTTTCTTATGAGCCGTTCCAGATAGAATGCGGAGCGAGTCCCTAACCGACTCCGCTGGATCGAATTCCAAGCTCTCGAACTGAAGCTGCCCTGCCTCGATCTTGGAGAAATCGAGGAGATCATTCAGAAGTGCAAGAAGGATTTCGCCGCTCGAACGGATAACCTCCGCGAACTCGCGTTGCTCGGGGGTGAGTTCGGTGTCGAGCAAGGTCCCGGTCATCCCGATCACACCGTTTAAAGGAGTTCTGATCTCGTGGCTCATGTTGGCGAGAAACTCCGACTTAACGCGCGAAGCCGCCATAGCCCCATCGCGAGCTTTTTGCATCGCAGCTGTGAGGTCCGCTAATTCCAACGCACGCTGTTCCGCTCGCCGGCGCCGCGCCCACAAATAGAGCAGAAGCCCCGACACTGAAACGCCTCCGATCACTGACGCGATCGTTCCGTAAGGCGGAACAGGCGCAAACTGAATATCGGCTAAGGAGCGGATACCTACGTAGCAAGGCGCACCGGAACCCGGCAGTGGGGGCAGGGCAAAGCCGGTCACGGTCGCCCGCCCACCGGACGTCATGCGCTTCATAAGTGTCTGAGAGGCGTCTACGGGTGGGACAAATACCTTAAGCGTCCCCCCAGGATCGTGAAATACCACATCGCCCATTGTGCGCATCGGTTGAATCGTCCCACGCACGCTAACCAGCTCGTTAGTAAAGCGGCCGGAACAAACGCCGGCGGCGTCAGCGGCCCGCGGAGCCGGCAATTGCGCTGTACCTAATTTCAGGATCTTGCTGATCCGGAAATCTTTTCCGTAGGGACTACGCTCAACCCTTCCCCGCAGTTCAACCATGTCACCAGCCTTGAATTCCTGCCCGGCGAGAACCTTTGCTGGGATGCTGAGGCTCGTGGCGCCGCTGGAGTCTTGGATAAATGAGACCCCTAATGGACCTTCGGCGTCAGCGCCAAAGATATTGAAGTTCGATGTCAGGACACCTACAAGAGTCGCTTCCGCCGAGGGCACACCATATGCATGCTGATGTTCTTCGGCCTCAATCACGTCATGGATGGAAGTCGTCAGAGACGCTTGGCCCAGTGCTACGAGGGAAAATGCCAACATTGTCCCACCGATCACCGAGGTCGATCTTCCCAACAGGATTTGAAACATCTGGTTCTCTGGCGCTTATTTCCAAAACTAACACCATTACCGCTCCGGAAAAATCGCACAAAAACCTTAAGGAGTCCCTAAGAGTATCTGAGAATACGGGCTGCGCTTAGTACCATAGGGCTAATTCCCTACCTTTCGAGGTGAGCGAAACCCTAAGCCTTGCCGGCGACCTTTTTCATGACGATGCTGACGTCGTCGGGATTGATCAGGTCGGGCGCGGTCCAACCGTCCAGGTTGTATTCGGACATGCACTGCTCGGCGAAGCCTTTGTACTTTGCGGTCTGACCTAACGCCTCGGCCACCATCAACACTTCAAAGCGAATGCTTTCGTGACTGCCGAAGTAGTTGCGCTCATAGAGTTCATGGCGACCGCCGAATTCCGTGCCCATGCAGTCCCACATCAGCTTCATGAGTTTGACGCGATCCTCGGCCCCATAACCGTTTGAGCCGCGCACGAACTGATCGAGATATTTGCGGATTTCCGGATTCTTGAAATCGCTCGAATGTGACGGAAGATAAATCAGGGCGCTGGCCAGAACGTTTTCGACGATCTCCTTGAGCTTCGGATAAAGCGTGCTGGCCGCGACACGGTACGCCAACCCGTAGTCGAGGTTGGGCAGTACGTGGCCAGGCGTCCACGGGACAGTTGCGCGCGCCATCGCGTCGGTGAGTCCCCAGAAGAGATTGCGCCACGCGAGCACTTCGCCTACTTGCGCCTGCACGCCGCGAAAATCTTTTGTCCCGGTGGCATCCACGGCCTTGAGCAGCAGGCCGGCGATGAAATCGAGCTTGACGGCCAGACGCACGCAGCCGTGGAACATGAACCTGGGCAGGAATCCCGAGCGCGGGAAGAAGTTGTTGACCTTGTCGATGTCGCCGTACGCGAACACGTTTTCGTACGGCACGAAGACTTTGTCGAAGACGATGATCGAATCGTTTTCGTCCAGCCGGCTAGAGAGCGGGTAATCGAACGGACTGCCCGTAGCGGCGGCTGCCAGCTCGTAGGACGGCCGACAGAATAGCTTGACGCCGGGCGCATCCGTCGGCACGATGCAGACGAATGCGAAATCCTTGGTCTTGATGGGCAGGGCGCCGTTGTTGGCGATGAAATTGTAATGGGTAAGGGTCGAAGTGGTCGCGACCACTTTGGCCCCGCTCACGATCAATCCGGCGTCGGTTTCCTTTTCGACGTGCATGTAGACATCGCGCACGTCTTCCAGTTGCTTATTGCGGTCGACTGGTGGATTGACAATCGCGTGATTGACGAAAGTGACTTCCTCCTGTACCTTCTTGTACCAGCGCTTGGCGTTGTCCTCGTACGGCGCGTAGAAGCCGGAATTCGCGCCCAGCGTGGCGAGGAAAGCTGCCTTGTAATCCGGGCTGCGTCCCATCCAGCCATAAGTGACGCGCGCCCATTCGGCGATCGCGTCACGCGAGCCCACCAATTCATCCGCATTTCGGGAGGCGCGAAAGAACTTATGCGTGTAGCCGCCGCTGCCGGTATCGGTCTCCGTGCACAGCGTGCTTTTGCGCTCGTCATGCAAGGCGTCGTACAGGCGAGCGAGCATCCGGACGGTGTTGCGAAAGGCCGGATGCGTGGTGACGTCCTTGACGCGTTCGCCGTAAATATAGATCTCGCGGCCGTCGCGGAGGCTTTCGATGTATTCCTGCCCAGTGAACGGTCGCGTTCGTGATTCGGCCATGGTCCCCCTCAGGGCCGCACGACTACGTTCGCATGCGGGCCAGAAAATATAGTCCCACAAGCGAGAAGATCACGTCCGGAGACCATGCTGCCAATTGCGGCGGCAGCTCGCTCAGATTTCCGAGCTGCTGGAAGAATTGGTCCACCGAAACATAGGTGACGAAAATGACGAAGCTCATGCCGATGCCCGCCATCCCGCCGCGGTTGCCCGCCAGAAAGGCTAACGGCGCCGACACGAGGGCCAGAATGAACGCAAACAGGGGCACGGAGAATTTCTTGTAGAGCTGGACTTTGAGGGGGATCGTGTCGAAGCCGCTTTGCTGCAGCTCGCCGATATAGGAACGTAATTCCAGAAAGTTCATCTGGCTCGACTGGAGGGCTTCCTTGACGAAGTAGTCGGGGGTCTCCTTGAGTTCCGGAAACACTCGGATGTTCCCCGCGAAGTCGAAGACCGCGGCCGAGTCATAGCCCTTTAAATCGCGGCTCCATCCATTTTGGAAGACCCAGGCATTTAACGCAGGCTCCCAGCGGGCCCGCTCCGCCACGATATGCTTCTTTAGCCGAAATGTTGCCGGGTCGATCTCGAATACGTTCACGCCCAGCATTACGTTGGCCTTCTGATCGAAATATTTGTAATTGTAGATACGGTCTTCCAGGCCATAGAACCAAGTGCGTTTCGGATCGAGATAGGTCTGCGCGGGACGGCCTTTGATCTCGGATCGAATCGCGTCCTGAATGCGGTCGGCTTCCGGAACCCAGTAGTGATCGAATGCGAACAGACCGCCGCTCAGAAGAAAGCCACCCACCAGGATCGGCACCGCCAGCCGGTACATGCTCACCCCGCAAGCCTTAAACGCGGCGACTTCGTTGTTCTTGGTGAGTACGCCGAACACCACGAGTACCGCGGTCAGCACGCTTACGGGGGTGAAGCGATAGATCAGGCGCGGCGAAAGAAAGAACAAGTACGTGAACACGCGGCTCATAGGGATGTGATTCTTGATGACGTCGCTGAGCAGCTCAAAGAACGTGAACACTTGGAACATCAGCACAAAACTAACCAGCCACAGCACGAAGTAAAACAGGAAGCTCGAGAGCAGATAGGTGTCCACCACCTGAGGCAGCAAAGGAAAGCGTCCTCTCCATACCTGGGGCTGGATCCGGTCGAGCAGGCGCGGAATACTCTCCTGGGGTCTGCGGCTGGCGGAACGGAATAAGCGGGTGAGGCGTCCGATGTAGTCCCGATCGCCCGGAGCTTCCAGGCGCGTCAGCAAGGAAAATCCCAACAGTGCGAACACGATGTTGGGAATCCACACCGCTAAGCCAGCCGGTATGATTCCTTGCCGGCCAAAATTTATCGCGTTGATCAAACCTGTGAAATACAGCAAGGCCAGCGCCACCGTCAACACGTAGGCCGAGGATTTCCCGGCGCGCCGTGAGCCGACTCCGAGGGGTATGCCGGTCAGCGCGAGCAGCATGCACGCAAACGGAAGAGCCAGTCGCTGGTGCAATTCGATGCGCGCTTCCAGAGTGCGTTCACGATCGGTCAGATTGCTGTAGGCGAGCTTGTAGAGAGGGCCCGTGTCCATCTCGGCTACAGGCCTGGACGGCAGCGGGTCATTTGGTTTCGCCTGCAGGAGCATGTCGTAGGGCTTCCCGGAGGAGCTCACTTTGTACTCAGATGGATCCTTGCCGACGTCGTAGGTGCTGGCGTTGCTCAAGGACAGCTGGATGCGATTGTGCGCGGCGTCAGGAACCGCGATGGCATCGGTGGCCAGCGTCAGGCGCGGGCTATCGCCGCGGTCGGCTGAAGGAGTGATGTCGAACAGGAAAATACGATGCCACCGGGTATTAGTTGTCGACGGGATGTCGCTGATATAGAGAATCGAATTGGGGAACTGTTCCTGGAAAACGCGCGCCTGAACTTCGGCGGTCAACTGACCGGAGATGAGCTGATTCTGGATTTTGATGCGCTCGCGGATCGACCAGGGCGTGAGCCAAAGCGATGCTGCCGCCGCTACCAGCATCATCAGAAATCCGAAGGCCAGAATGGGCGGGGCCACCCGGCGGCCTGAGACGCCGGCAGCCCGCATGGCAGTGATCTCACCATCGCTGGACATGCGGCTTAGCGTGATGAGCGTGCCGACCAAAACACCCAACGGAATGGCGTAGGGGAGCGCCTGTGGGAGTACCAGGGCGAAAAGGTAGGCCACCAGCTTAGGCGATCCGGAATCGCGCACCAGGAATTCGAACAGCGGCCGCGCCCGTTCTAAAAACAGGACCAGCGTGAACAGGATACAGCCCAACGCCGCGCTGGCTAGAATTTCACGGAAAAGAGTGCGGCTTAGCAGGCGCATAATTTATGCCAGCGCCCTCGGTTCATCAATTCGCTGAATTTGGGGGCGGAACCGTCGGATGTTTCGGCAACTGATCCTGCGGCGGCTCGAGTTCCAGCTCATCGAACAGGAGGCCCGGCGAAATCACGCTGGCGGGCGCCAGATAGCCGCCTGCGCCCAGGATCGCCAGGGGAGCAGCCACATTGACGAAGTCGAACATCTCGGTTTCGGACGATGCTGCCAGAATGTCGCGCAGCGCGCGGCTGGTTAAACCGCGAAAGCGCAGCCCGCGAACCAGTTCCTCACGTCCGTCAGGATATACCCGATAAATCAGAAGCGGCGGGCTCACTGGCCGGGCCGAACCGCCGGATTGAGCACTGGCTTGGGCCAGAGACTGCAGATCGGAAGTACCTGCCGAATAAGGATAGTCCAGCTTGCGCACTAACATCCCATACGGTTTGCCGCGCATTGCGGTCATCTCGATCAGGCGCTTCTTCAGATCCGCCAGGGAAGATGTTTCGCTGGATTTCACGAATAGATTGCCGATCGCCGCGGCGAAACTGCCATAGGAGCCAGGCAAACGGGCGTGTCCGTTGGACACAGGGAATCCCCGAATGGGCTGACGGGTGGTCAGAAAACTCTTCAATACGCCTTTCTCAACCACGCTCACCGGCTTAGGCGGCACACCTTCCATGTCGAATGGATAGAATCCCACCAGCGGCTTGCCGTTGTAGCTGGATTGCGTCGCGTCGTCGATCACATCGAAGGTCTCCGGCAAAACGCGCCCGCCGATACGAGTCTCAAATTCGCTGGGGGTGAAGGGAACGTTGCGGCCGGGATCGGACAAGGGACGGCGGGGCACGCGCAGGTTATCGCCCAACAGTTGCGCCAGGAGCTGAGCGGCCGCGCGCGGCTCCATCAATACCGGCCCGCTATAGCTTTCAGCCGCCGGAGCGGTCACCAGTGCGCGAACGTTCTCGCCTACTTCTGCCAGTGCCTTGCGCATGTCCGCTTCGGTGGCAAACTTATCCAGGTCGAGAGACTGGATGGATACCGCATCGTGCATCAGCATTCCATCGGGCGCCTGCCCTTCGGCTTTGGCGTACAACCAAAACATGTGGTCGTTGTAGCGGACCGCCGTCCCTTCAGAGTTCATCAGGGTGGTGGGACCCGTAATCAACTGAAGCTCCATGCCGGAAGACAATACGTCCTTGTAATTGTTGAAAACCGCGGCTAGGCGTGCGGCGCGCCCCGTCCAGGCTTCCTCGTCTACTTTCGGCCTGGAAACCTTGCCGATACTCACGACCGGTGCAACCTTGGAGAAATCGGGTAAAGGCTCGGCTGAGGAAGCCGCCGAGTTGTTGAGCGACGCTCGCTTGCGAGCCATCGACTCCACGGCAGTCTTAAACGCGCGGTCTGTGCTTAGCCACAGTTCGGTCCGGAAACTGGCGTAATCGTCGTCCAGCGGCCAGTTGCCGTCATAACGCGAACCGGAATAGATTCCGCTGTAAATATGCCCGGTATTGTCGAAATCGTAGCTGCCCACGCGAACTTGGGCATCCGGTGAGCGAAAGCGGCTGTGCGCAACATTCACCACCGCGCCGTTAGCGGCTGAAATCCGAAGCGTCTCCGCGTCGGTCAGACTATAGCTGAAAAAATAAGGTGCATCCTTTCCGGCAACAACGGCTAATTGTTTGGAGCGTTGCAGCTCATCGCGCATGGCCCGCAATAGTACTTCGTCGGCCGGTATGGATGGGTCCGAACTCTGAGAGATAAGCCACGCTGCCGATCCTGCCAGGCCTGCCGCCAGAGCTCCGCATCGAAATAAGAGCGAGCGTGGCCTCACGGACGCGCCTCCCTGGCAGCGGAACTGATGGACGAAGGTGGCGGCGCCAAATACGGAGGCCGGTCGCGCGAGCTATCTTTGCGCTGCACTTCGATTTCGGAAACCAGCAATGCGGGAGCGATGGTGGCTACCGGAACGTTGCCGGATTCCGCTCCGCAAATGCCGTTGAACACTTCCATGCGGTTCGACGTCGCGGTGATTTTCGCAAAACTCGCCAGCGGGGTGCCCACGATATCCACGCCGCGCACCAGCTCATCCGGACGTCCATCGGCATAGACCCGGTAAACCACCAGCGGGACGACCGTGAACGCTTGCAGGCCGCGACGTCCGGTTGTCGTGTAGCCGCTCGTGACCTGGTCGAAGAACAAGCCGTAAGGTTTCTTCTGGCGTTTCACTTCCGCGATCAGCATGCGGCGAAGCTCCTCGTCGCTCACCTGTTTGGTCGAGTCGACGATCAGGTTGGATTGCCGCGATACAATTTCGTTCCCGGGAGACTTCCGGCCGTGACCGTTGGAGTTGGCAAAGCCCTGGATAGGCGAGCGCGACATCAGGAAGGTTTTCAGAATCCCTTTGTCGACCACCGTCACCGGGCGGGCCTTCACGCCCTCATCGTCGTAAAGATAATAGCCGTTCAAGGCCACGTTGCCAAACTGTTTGCGCGTCGGGTCGAAGGTCACGCTAAGAAAATCGGGCAGCACCGGCAGATTGACGGATTTCGTGAAAGTCTGGCCTTCCGATTCGTCCTTTTGGCGATGACCCTCGATGCGATGTCCGAAGATTTCATGGAACAAAACGCCGGCGGCGCGGCCGGATAGGATTGCGGGTCCCACATAAGGTTCCGCCAGAGGCGCGGCCAGCAAGCCCGTGAGATTCGCCCCCGCTTTCTGCACTGCCGCCAGGATGTCGGCGTCCTTGGGAAGCTTGGCGGGATCATCCGTTTCGAAGGTCTCCATGGTCATGAGATCCATGCCATCCTGCGCCTTGCCGTTGGCGACGATGATCATGCGGGTGAACGGGCGCCCGAATTCCAGGCGTGTACCATCGGTGGTCACCAGCGTCTGCGTGACGGTTCGGGTCTCGAATTGAACACTGGTATCGAGCGCACCCGGATACTTGGAAAATTCGGCGGACAGCTTGCGCAGACGTGTGGCCCATTCGGCGGGATTAAATTTCAGGCTCGCCGGTGCGGCGAAATAAACCTGCGGATCTTCCTTGTCGAAATCGTCGGAGGTGTCCGCGGCCTGCGTGCGTAGCTTCTCGTCGCCCTTGAGGCGGATCAGCCGCTGCGCGCCCGCCCGATATGTACGGTCGGTGGCCAGCCACACAGCTTGCCGAATCGCGGCAGAGTTGTCTTCGAGCGCGATCGGGGTGGCTTGAGTGAAGCGTGGGCGATTTTCATTCGCCACTAAGTGATAGTTATCGAACTGCGGGCTGCCGTCGCGGATGGTGACGTCCAGATAGCGCGTCTGATTGTGCTGCTGGGTTTCGAGCGATCCGCGGCTGGCCACCAGCGCGTAGGAATCCGTGCTGGTGACTTCGTAAGACATGAAGTACGGCGCGGGATCGCCTTTCTGTTTCAAAACAGTGAAGTTGCGGTCCAGTTCATCGGACAGGATCTTCACCAGGGGAGTCTGCGCGAGGGCGCAGCTGGAAACGAGAGCGAATAGAGCTATTATTGAGCGCACGACGCTCTCAGCATACCAGGGATGGAAGAGACGGTTGAGGCGCTTAGGGATGGTCGGCTGGCGGGATAGGCAGGCGGGTAGGGGGTGGCAGCCCACGGCGTATCAACGCGCGAAACTCGACACCGAAGTTTTTGTTCTCTATGTAACCGGCTCCGGACGACTGCCAGTGAGTCTGCTTTGCGTGCGCGTCCGGATCGCTCATAAACAGTTCGAAAGAGCGCCGCGCCGCCCACATATGGAACGGATCCTTCTGTTTGCGCTCAAATGGCGATACGGCCAGATCCGTCGTGAGTGCCACGGCCATGCCGCGCTTCACGTCGACTATTTTGACCCCCGACCGAACCATCGCCTCCCCGCCGTAAACGCGCAGGGTGCTTTGCGCCGTCCCGTTTGGGGAAATTCCCATTCTGTACACGCCGGCGCGGATCAACTCCGTGGAAGTTTCTTCCAGTTCGATCTGGATGCGGTTGCCCTCGGCCAACTGCACGACCTCGATCAGAGCCTCGCCTTGCTGGAGTGTGACGCGGGTGTCCGAGAGTTGGGTGTCATCCATCCGCAACTTAGAGTTTTCAGCGAGTCTGAGGACGACGCCGGGGGATAGGAGCAATTCGGCCCGGCCAGCGCCTCGGCCGGTGGAAAGTGTTTGTCCATCTCGCATCTGCGGGAAGCGCGCAGTTTTCAGAGCTATACGTTGGCCATCGAGGAAGACAGGTCCCTGCAGGTAACTAATCAACCCGGCCCGGGCACTCACAACCTTTTGGGCGCTTAATGGCAGCAGCGCGGCGCCAGTGCAGAAAAGCAACAGCCCGAGTCTCCGCCGATCAGGTCTCGGTAAACAGGCCATGCCACGGCCATTCTAACGTTTACCGAACCGGTGCACTAGGCCGGTACGGAAACCAGGCCGCGATCGCGCAAACCATTAAGCGCTAGGCCGTAGCGGCCGCGCACCCCGGTTTTTTCAAAGATGTGCTTAAGGTGGATCTTGACGGTTCCGGGACGGATACCCAATTCCGTGGCGATTTCCTTGTTCTTGAAGCCCTGTTCCACCAACTCGAGGACCTGCTGCTCGCGCGCGGTCAGTTCACTGCGCGGGTAGCGGTCCGAGCGGCTGGAATCGCGGAAGACACAATCCTCCATCCAACTTCGCCCGGCAGCCACTGTGCGCAGGCAGGCGACGACGGCCTGGACTCCCGCCGATTTTCGTAGAATTCCCCGGGCGCCCGCTTGCAGGAAACGCAGAGCCTCGGCTTCGGTGACAGAAACGCCCCAGACCACCATGCCGGTTTGCAAGGAGGTCCCGTCCGCCGCCTGGATTTCGATTAGCCAGTCCAGAATCGCCTGGATTCCGAAGCCTTTGTCCAGAATCAAGACGTTAGGACGCTGTTTCCGAACCACGTCGGTGGCTTGCGCCAGCGATTCCGGCGCGGTGAGAAACTTCAGATCGGGAGTGGCTCGCAACAGGTTTCGAACACCTTCTGCCGTTACCGGCTGGGTGTCGCAGATGGCGATAGATTTGGCCGCCTCCCCGACGCCCGCCGACTCGGTACTGCTAAGGGTCCCGACGGCTGCCGGAGTGTTTCCGCTACTGGTAAAGCTCATATTTATATCGCTTCCTATTCCATTTCACTGGTACCGTCTCGCTAGGGTCATATCCTGCCGGACTAAAACGTTCCCGCAGTACCCGTCAACCGGGAGTACCTCTTTAGAGTTCAGTAAGTAGTTCAGGTAAGGAGCGGAGTCTCTCATGATATGATCACTTCTAGTCGATTTACTTCTTTGGGACGCTTTCCAAACTGGTCTAGGCGACCTAATGCAAAACCGTGATTCCCGTGCTGACGTTCTGAGGCGTGGTGTTGTCATCAGCCCCAATTCGCGCATGGTACGAGAACTGGCCGTGCTCCTGGAATCGCACCTGGTGGGCAGTTCCATCAACTTTATAAGCAGTTATCCCTCGCCGCGCGACATCGGCGCCGCGCTGGGGGGCCCCTCACCACAACTGGTTTTTCTGGACTTGGCGTCCGATCCGGAACGCGCCCTTCAACTGCTGGCCGAGATGGTGCGCCTAGGCAGCCCGGTACAAGTTCTGGCGCTGCTTCCGGGGAACGACCCCGATCTCATGCTGCGCTGCCTGCGCGCGGGAGCCGCCGACTTTCTGCTGGAGCCCTTTACAGCCGAGCAGCTGGATACCGTCCTGGCCAAGATTGCCCGGATGCAGCCTGCGGCCGAAGCGGGAGCCGATGCCGCCAGGATTATCGCGGTCATGCCCGCCAAGGGCGCCTCTGGGGCCACCACGATCGCCTGCAACTTGGCTTTTTACTGGAAACGCATGGGGGCCAATCGGGTCCTGCTGGCGGATCTGGATCCTCTCACCGGGACGCTCTCGTTTCTGTTGAAGATTAAATCCGTCTTCAGTTTCCTGGACGCGCTCCAGCGTGCCCACGAGCTGGATGCCGATCTATGGCGGGCCATGGTCACGACCGTGAATGGCGTGGATGTCCTGCTCGCGCCCGAGCTGATCACCGACAATCCACCGGAACTGAACGATCCCTCGCCCATTCTTGAGTACGCCCGCCGCGCCTATGACGTGATCATCCTGGACGCTGGTAACGTATACGGCGATTGGAACCTGAATCAGGCGCGAGCGGCGCAGGAGGTGCTGCTGATCACCACCAATGAGCTGCCCTCCTTGCAGGCGGCCCAACGGGCCCTCTCTTATATGGATGCCAACCGGGTAGGCCGATGGAAGATCCGGCTCCTGGTGAACCGCTACCAGCGTGAAGTTGGTCTCAGCCGCGAGGTAATTGGAACGGCGCTCCATACCGAGGTCTTTGACGCTATTCCCAGCGACTACGAAGCGGTACAAAAGGCCCTGATGGAGGGCAAGCCGGTTCCCGCGAACAGCGCCTTTGGCAAGAGTCTGACCCAGGTGGTGGAGCGCCTGGGCGTCCGGGGCGGCAGGTCTGGAACCGAAAAGAAGGGCAGCTCGCTTAGCGGGATACTTGGGCTGTTTTCGAAGACTAAGTGAGCGACGCGATAAAACTTCCCGAGCTGGCCTACGCTTTCGAAGCCCGCGTGCAGGTCGGCCCGCCACTTGACGTCGGGGCAATGCCCGGAGGACGCCGCCGCATCATCCCGATTCTCAGCGGCACCTTTGAAGGCTCCGGAATGAAGGGGCGCGTCCTGCCCGGCGGCGCCGACTGGCAGATGGTGCGCGCCGACGGGGTGGCTGAGCTCGATACGCGCTACACGCTTGAAACCGATGACGGCAAGCTCATCTTTGTGCAGAACGCGGGAATCCGTCACGCCTCGCCCGAAATCACGGCCCGTCTCATGAAGGGCGAGCCCGTAGATCCATCGCTGGTGTATTTCCGCAGTGTTCCGAAGTTCGAGACTGCGGCCCCTGAGTTGGCTTGGCTGATGCGCTCGATCTTCGTGGGCACAGGCGAGCGTTACCCGGCTGACGTAGTGCTTCGGTTCTGGAAGCTGGGATAACCGATCGGCCGGCCTGGAGGCCGGCCCTACCTTAGCATCTCGACGATTTTCTCGCGCACTGCCGTGGTGAGTTTCGCGCGCTGGTGCGTCGTCATTCCCTCGGTAGAGATGGGTTCGCCAATCTTTAGCGTCACATGTCCCCGATGAAACGTCAGGGAATGCATCGGCAGGATACTATGCATGCCGATCATCGCCATGGGCACGATGGGGATCTGGGCGCGGATGGCGAGGAACGCCGCACCGTCTTTAAACTCCCGCAGCACGCCCGTTTCTGAACGCCCACCCTCGGGGAAGACCAGGGTGCTGCGCCCATCGTGGAGCAGGGCGGCGGTGTGCTGCAGAGTTTTGATGGCGGAACGAGGATCCTCCAGCGGCACCAGGACATGGCCCGCAGTCTTAAGATGCGTGCCGAGCATGGGAATCTTGAACAATCCCGCCTTCGCCAAGAAAAGAAATTCTTCAGGGATATTGCCTAGAACCACCGGAATGTCCATGTAGCTGACGTGATTCGAGACGAACACGTAGTTTCCGCCCGGCTGGATACGGTCGAGTCCTTCGACGGTTACCTTCACGCCCGCGATGCGCAGCAAGGAGCGCGCCCACGCCCGCGCTACTTTGAGCTGCCGGGCCGGTGTGTGATCGAACAGCGAAATCACGAAGCTGACGACGCCGAAACACGCGGTCGAAAGAATGATCAGAGGGATAACGTAGATCCAGCTCCAGAGGACTGCCATGGGTCTACCTATTATTGCCAAGCTCTATTGCCAGCGCCCGCCGGTGGGCGCGAGAAATAATTTGCGCGCCTCGCCCACCACAAATAAGGATCCGGTGATCACGATGACGTCCTCGTCCGCGGCCTGCGTTCGCGCGTAGTCGATCGCGGCTGCTACTGTTGGTTCGATATGGCCGCGACCGGCGAATCCGGCGAGAGCTTCCGGTCGTAGCGCTCGCGGCGTGTCCGGCGCGGTCAAGACCAGTTCCGTCGCGATGGGAAACAGGATCCCGGCGACCTCTTCGATGGCCTTGTCGCGCATCGCGCCGTACACCAGCCAAATCCGGCGAGTGCCGTAGAAACGTTGGAGGTAGCGCGCCAGGGCGCGCGCGCCGGCTGGATTGTGCGCGCCGTCGAGGATCATATCCGGATTCGGCGATACATGCTCGATGCGGCCGGGCCAGCGGGCTTCGGCGATTCCGTCGGTCGACACCCCAAGGGCGCGTAATGTGAGCGCGGCGGTGACGGCGTTGTCCACCTGATGCTCGCCCGCGAGTGGGCAGACGATGCCGGAGAAGCGCGATCCGCGGGCGTCGATTTGAAGGTCGCGGATCTCGAAGTCCTCGGCTCGTGTGACGGGCACATGCAGTTCTGCCGCGCGCGCGTCTAATACCTTAGCGGCCTCTGGCCGCTGATGAGCAAAGACCGCTGGTATTCCCAGCTTCAGGATCCCGGCTTTCTCACTAGCGATAGCCTCGATGGTGTGTCCCAGGTAGGCCTCGTGGTCGAAATCGATTGGCGTGATCACGGTAAGAATAGGCTGCACGACATTGGTCGAATCCAGGCGGCCGCCCAGACCTACTTCAATCACCGCGGTTTCGATCTTCTTTTCGCGGAACAACCAGAACGCCATGGCGGTGACGGTTTCGAAGTAGGTCGGGTGGCAATCCAGATCGAGCCTCTCTGCGGTTTCGTGGACGATATTGAACGCCCGTTGGAAATCCGACGGACTCGCCGGGAAGCCGTCGATCTGGATGCGTTCAGTCGGCTCGATCAGATGCGGCGACGTGAACAGACCAGTTCTAACTCCAGCCGCGCGCAGGCCAGCTTCGATCATCGCGCAGGTCGAGCCTTTACCGTTAGTTCCCGCTACATGCACCACGCGGTAGGCGCGCTCGGGATTCCCCAGAGCTTCGAGCACGGCACGAATCCGTTCCAGGCCCAGCTTGGCGGACTTGATTTCGTTGCCCAGCGCGTACAAAAACTCGACGGAATCGGGATAGTTCATGCAGTCACATTTCTCCCGATGTTCCTTCTGCGGCTATAAACCAGCCAGGCCGTGCCTATCATCAGAGCGGTTCCCGCCAATAGCTTTCCTTCGAACAGCCAGATGTTGCCGACCTGGCTAGTGGGGATCGCACTGGAAATGATGGTCAAAAGTGTCATGGCGATTCCGGAACTGGCGGCGATGCGATGTCCCGCCTTCCACGCGCTGGCAAATAGATAAAGATACGGAACGAATCCGGACAATACCATGAGCGAGAGCAGGGCTTGATACGCCGCACGCAGGGAATCGCCAAGCTGAACCGCGAATAGCAACGCAGAGGCTACTCCACCGAATACAAGGATCGACAGGTAGGGCGTCGCCCACTTTGGATGCAGGCGCGCGAAGGCCGGTGGAAGCAGATGATCGACGCCTGCTGCGTACGGCATTCGCGACACAGCGGCACCTAGTCCGCCCCAGCCGCCGATCGAGTTCACCAGCACGATGACGGCGATCAGCGGCGTCAGCCAGCGCCAGCCAAGCAGGCTCGCGGCGACATCGCTGCCATCGGCTAGGCCGTGCAGTTCGCTGATGGAGCCAGGTCTTATCAAAACCAGCAGAGCCAAGGTGCTGGCTGCATAAAAGATCGTATTAAAAATCGTGGCGACCCACGTGGCGGGAACAACGGTACGGAGCGGCTGACGGATTTCGGCGGCCATCAGGCCAATCGCCTCCATGCCGCTCAGACCAAAGGCCATTGCGCCGAAGAATCCCAGCGTCTCACCATTCCACGCCACTGCGAAGTGCATCGGAGTGTTCATGGGGGTCGCGCTGCCACGCTGCATCCCGACCATCGCGCCAACGCCCACCAGCAGAAGTCCCAGCATCCACGCGGTAATGCCGCCCAGGTTTTCGGTCCACTTGCCGATCTTCATGCCGACAATGTTGGTCCCTAGCGCGAGCCAGATGGAGACGAACGTCGCGAGCACCACAAAGGTCTGATTGTCGGATAAATATGCGTACTTCGGCCCTAGCGCATAAGCGCTCATGCTCATGGCGAACATGGCTGAGTTGGGCAGCGTCAGGGCGATCCCAAACCAGTACATCCAGAAGCACAGGAAGCCGTGCCATGGACCGAAATCGTGGCGGGTCCAGGCGTACAGGCCGCCCGCCTCGGGGTGTTTGTGAATTAGGGCGGCCACGGCCACGCCCAGCGGGGCCGCGAATAGTACCGCCGCGCCGATCCATAGGATTACCGAGCCAGGTCCGGCGCTGGCGGCCACGGAGATCCAACGCGGCCCGACGATGCAGGCGATGGCGAACAGGGTCAGGTCGCGCAGTCCGAGTTCGCGCTTGAGATGGGTCATGCCTTGTGGTTTAGGCCTTGGCAGGTGGGAGCCAAGAAGCATTATGGCATTGGGCGCGCAGATTCCGCGATAATGGGTGCACATGCAGGCCAAGCGACCGAAAGCGAAAACACGGCGGGTGGCTCGGCCAGCAGCCTTCAATCTGCAGGTCGAGTTCGATCGCGAAACCGACGGTCGCTGGATCGCTGACATCCCAGCACTGCCGGGCGTTATGGTTTATGGCCGCACTCGTAAGCAGGCTTTGACAGCGGTCGAGGCGCTGGCGTCGCGGGTAATTGCAGATCGCCTGGAGCACGGGGAAGCAGTTCCTGAAGAAGTGAAAGTCTCCTTCGCGGCGTAGCTTACAGGTCTTCCGGATGCAAGCCGGTCTTCTTCCCAATTTTTGCAAGGGCCACGGTGCTAATTTCTACTTTGTCATGGTAGGCAAAAACCTAATTCGGCCAGCCGGCGCGAGCGAGCGTTTGACGCGAGCCCTTCTGGCGCTTCACCCGCCAGCCAATTCGGAGCAAGGCCGCTAGCACGCCTCGCGCCTTCGACGCCCGCCAAACATTCTTGGGCACGCTTGTTACGCTCCTTACCTTAGGGTGCGATGCCCGCTCTGAAGACTCATTGCGGAGTCAGTAG
>Ga0105240_10001903_pt1 | contig 34654 bp, 24 predicted proteins | sample KBSC54metaG_FD_80426 | JGI IMG/M metagenome (GOLD analysis project Ga0105240, IMG submission 80426) | Corn rhizosphere microbial communities from Kellogg Biological Station, Michigan, USA - KBS C5-4 metaG | ecosystem: Host-associated > Plants > Roots > Rhizosphere > Soil | place: Michigan, USA... | reverse complement strand
TTCCAACGGCGATTATGTGGCCACCGCCACGGATAATCGGAATACGTCTGGCGCGTCCACCTTCACCCTGGGCAAGAGCAACATCACCCCAACAGTCGCCGCGATTACGCTAGATAATCCCCAAGACCGTACCCTTTTATCCGCAGGCATCAACCTGAAACTGACCGGAATGGCGCGCACGCGACACGGATTGCCGCGAAAGGTTGAAATCTTACGCGAGCGCTTTCCCATTGGAACGGCCACAATGGATAGTCAGGGAAATTTCAATTTTGATTGGTCCACCTTACCGGCCGGCGATTACCAGATCTCTGCGCGCGAAACCGATGAGCAGGGTGTCACCACGCAGAGCATGCCGATTGCGATCAGCGTGCCCGGCGAGAGTCCGATTTCGGGAACGTTCCATTGGATAGACACGCATGTCCAAGATCTTTTCTATGTGGAGACAAACGACCAAATAGTGCCGATCACGGTTCCGGATCCTGATGAGTTTCCTGAAATTTTGACGGGCTCAAAAATCCGTGTTACAGGCCGATTCAATCGGGAAAGTTTCACGGCAACCGGCCCCGTGGCGCAGAAAGTCACCGTTGAAAGTGAAGCTCCATTGCCACGAACACAGGGGGCGCAGTCCACAGCCGTATTACTAGTCAATTTCTCAGACGATACGAGTCAACCGATGAGTGTGGATACGCTGCGCGAAATGGTTTTCTCGTCCGTGAGCAATTACTATCGTGATCAGTCGTATGGCCAGACATGGCTAACGGGCACCATCTATGACTGGATGACACTTCCTATTCCAAAAACATGCGACATCTTCGCCATCTCGGAAGCCGCCCGCCTTGCGGCCCAGGGAAAAAATATCGATCTCAGCGGGTACCAACATTTGTTCTTCATTTATCCGCCCGGTAATTGCCCCTATAGTGGAATAGCGGATGTCGGGGGCACGCCCTCGCGCGCGGGAGCGGTAACTCAAGACTTGGTGCCCGGTGTTATCGCACACGAACTCGGCCACAACTTTGGACTTTGGCACGCGAATTTACTCCATTGCCCGAATCATCCGTACGATCCCCCACAAAGAACCTGTCAGTCGGTGGAATACGGGGATCGTTTCAGCGTAATGGGGGATGGGGCACGTCTAATGATGGACATGAATGCGGCGGAGAAAGAGACTTTAGGGTGGCTCAAACCGCAAGCAATCACCGAGAGCGGCACGTATACATTAAATCCGTTGGAATTCGCGGAATCGGCGAATAAAGCCTTTCGCATCGACATTCCCTACGCCCAGGAACCTTATTCCTATATTCTTGAATATCGACAACCCCGCGGCCTGGAATCGTTCATTTATGATCCGGAGGCGCCCAAAACTCTTTTTATTCATCTCCGTGGTGATCCCAGTTATATATTGCCCATGTCTAAGTCCGACCTCGGTTTAGCCGTCGGAGCGACGTATGTGGATCCTATCACCGGCCTGCGCTTAACACCGCTGGATCAAGGCCCGCAAGCGATGACGGTTCGGGTTGAATTTGGCACCCCCACCGGTCCGCCACAAATCTTAGAGCAGCCGGCGAGCCAGAACATCCAAGAAGGACGCAGCGTCACTTTCTCGATTCGAACCGCCGGCCCTGACTTGACGTTCCAATGGCAACGCAAGCGTCCCAATGAAACAGACTTTTCGTCCATGAGCGGGGCGAATCAGGCGTCTTATACGACACCTACGTTGTTCAACACGGATGATCAATTGGCGTTCCGCTGCGTCGTGACCAATAGTCAAGGAACGGTCGTGAGCGCCCTGGCTTCCGTAAGCGTTATTCGCGACTCCCTTCCTCCGGTCATTACGTGGTACTCCCCGAAAGCCGATGGTGAGACGGTCTCTGGCCTCGTTGTCGTTTCGTTCAATGTCAATGATGATAATTTTGTTGATTACGTTGAGCTTCGTGTCGACGATCAAAAAATTACGTCAACAGAAGGAAACATTTCGCATCAGTACAATTTTTATTGGCCGACCAGTGGGTTGCGCGCAGGCAATCATGTCCTCACGATAACCGCCTACGATGGCGCAGGCAATTGGACCGCCTCAAAGAAAACGGTGTACTTGATTACCACTCCGACCATCGATTCCGTGTCACCGCCCTTTGCCCTAGCGGGCGCGCAAGATGACATTGCTCTAACCATTACGGGTGCAGGAATAACGCTGAACTCTCATATTCTTTGGAATGGACAACCATTACCGGCGGCAAATACGTCCATCCCATCTGCCCCCAACACCATCAAAGCTATTGTCGCTGCATCCTTGCTCCAGTCGCGAGGCGCCGCAGACGTTGTACTTTCTAATACGCCGGAGGAAGGCGGCCCGTCTAGCGTCTTTAAATTCAATATTTTCAGCGAGAATCCTTCACCCCTTTTATTTGCGCTGAACCCCGGCGGTGCGGTTATTGGCGGGGCAGAATTCGATCTTTATGTTTTTGGGTTGAACTTCGCTCCAAATTCAGTCGTGCACTGGAATGACACGGCTCTGCCAACGGTGTTCGATGATGCACAGCATCTTCATGCCAGGGTCAGTCGTGAGGCCATCGCATCAGCGAGCGCCCCGTCGATTTCCGTATTCACCCCTTCACCGGGAGGGGGTCTTTCCAATTCCGTGCAATTTCACGTCTCTGATTCTGCACCGTTCCCGATTCTAAATACCGTGTCTCCCACGCAAGCAGCCGTTGGAGACAGCGACGTTGTGATCACCGTTTCAGGACGAAATTTAAGATCTGGGCAAACCGTCGTCTGGCAGACGACACCTTTAAAAACGAGCTTCATCAGTCCGAGCGAACTGACGGCGGTATTGCCGGCAAGCCTGATGACAGATCCCGGCCAATATCTCATTAAAATAGTGGACCCGTTAATTGGCGGACTGGAATCGAACGCCCTGACGTTCACACTCGCGCCCGGAGCGTCAAAAATTGGGTCGCTGAGCGTGAATGCCATCGCCGCCGGGGCTCCGGAAACGACGATCACGATTCAAGGAAAACGTTTTGAAAACAATTCCGTCGTTTTGGTTGATCATCAGGCGCAACCGACCACCGTCATTAGCCCGACGGAACTGCGCGTGCAAATCCATGCCGCCGCATTGGCGCAACCGGGCGATGCGTCCATCGAGGTGATCACGCCCACGGGCCACAACACGGCGGGACCAACATTAATGAAGCAGCAGATCACCAAACTTCAGGTGAGTCCCGCCGATGTCACGGTTCCTTACGGAGGAACCCAAGAATTCTTAGCTTCACTCATCGATCAGGCAGGCCGGCCGATCAGTAAGGATATTCATATTGGATTGACGGGAGAACTCAAAAACCAGTCATTAGATACCGCAGCGGTGTCGATGAAACCCGTCGTACCTTTCAACGCTTTTTCAAGCGGCGCTTCGACCACCGACACCTTAAAATTATCGACCGGCGAGTTGCGTCTCCATCCCGGCCGTTATACGGTGGTGATTACCGGAACCGATGTGGCCGGTCACCATGCGGTTGGCCAGGCGCAAATGACGGTGATTGAAAATACTTTGAACACGGTTCGCGTCTATCCGAACCCTTGGCGCGGTGATCGTGATAAAACACTCATCTTCGACGGTCTGCCGCTAGGCAGCACCCTCAAAATTTTCACCGTATCCGCTCATTCAGTGGCCACCCTGCACGATAACGGCAGTGGAAAAGCAATCTGGGATCTAAAAAACGGCAGCGGCGAATCCGTCGCCAGCGGCCTTTATCTATACCTCATCACCGACGGTCAAAACGGCAAAACCCACGGTAAATTTGCCGTCATTAGGTAACCTCCTACAGTCGTAAAACTAGGAGATGTACTTCCCGATTAACGGCTTAAGATCCTTTTTTACCTTGGGGGGGATTTTTTTGGGGTCGGTCATGATGCCCCATTGCAGGGCTTTGCCGCAGGGGCAATCGCCTTGCGCGGGGACTTGGGCGACCACGGTGCGGAGCAACTGTTTGACGTTGGCGGTATTGGCCGTTAAATTGCCAATGACCATATCTACAGTGACGGGTTCTTCATGCCAGACGTCATAGTCGGTGACGAGTGCCACGGCGGCGTAGCAGATTTCGGCTTCGCGCGCGAGTCGGAATTCGGGCGAGGCCGTCATGCCGATAACGGAAAATCCAAGTTCGCGAAAGACTTCCGATTCCGCTTTGGTGGAAAATTGCGGACCTTCAATGCAAACATAGGTTCCCCCTCGATGGGCGCGAAACTTTTCCTGCACGGCCGTCTCATAAAGTAAGCCCGATAGCTCGGCACAATAAGGAGCGGCGACGCCCACATGCGCCACCATTCCTTTTTCAAAGAACGTCCGTGCGCGATGACCTGTCCGATCAAAAAGCTGATCCGGAAATACCATGTCACGCGGTCGTAATTCTTCTTTGAGACTTCCACAAGCCGCGACGGAAATAATCCGTGTCACGCCTATTTTTTTTAACGCAAAGATATTCGCACGATGATTGACTTCTGAAGGATTAAGACGATGCCCACGGCCGTGACGCGGTAAAAACGCCATGCGCCGGCCTTGTAGCTCTCCTGTCATGAGCGCATCCGAAGGATTGCCGAAGGGAGTTTTGACGCGTACTTCCTTCACCGCTTTCAACTCTTCGATATGATAAATGCCGCTGCCGCCAATAACACCTAAAATTTCCGTTTCGTTTTTTGATTTAAACGCAGACATGAAGGGAGCGAACCTCCTGTACGACCCAATGAAATGGCGTCGTGGCTTTGGGCGTGGGATGCGGATGGGCAAAAACGGTGCAAGCGCCAGGGGGCAATTCTCGGGTGGGTTCTATAGCGGCCGGCCAGACCACAGGACCAGAGCGCAACACGGCCTCTTTTTTACGTCGAGCATTTGGACGCATGATCCCGTCGCTGGCGGTTATGGCAAAAAGCGGCATCGGAAAGCCCGGGCCAAAAGGATCGAGCAACTGCAAGGCATTCCACCAGTCCATGCCGGCTTCTTCAACACTCAACGTAATTTCTGGCTCTAACGGGGTGGAATTCAGACGCACTCGTTCCTGCTGCAATAAACGGCGGCGCAAGGCGGGAAAATCCTCGGCGCGAATTGTTAATCCTACAGCGCCCGCATGACCGCCAAATTTCAGAATCAAATCTTGATGCTGCGCCACCCAGTCGTAGAGGTCGTCTTCTTCGATACCCCGCACCGATCCCACAGCCTGATCTCCCTGACGCACAAAGAAAAAGGCCGGCCGGTTAAATTTTCGAGCCAGCGACTGTGCGGCTAATCCTGTAACCGTGGGTTCTAAATTCTCCCCCATGGCAACCAGCACACTATCGCGTTCGACATCGCATTGGCTTTGGACCAGAAGTTCAAATTGACTAAGGCTCACATCCTGCGCTTGGCGGCGTTGCGTGTTGAGTCCAATAAGATCATCGATGCAAGCGGAAGCCGTAGGCAGATCTTCAGTAATTAATAATTCCGCGGCGCGGCCAGGTTGACGCAAACGTCCGGCCGCATTCAACATCGGAATAATTCGCCAGGTGGCTTCGCGCACGCTGATCGGGCCTGTACGCGGCGTAAGTCGGAAGAAGCGCAGGAGCGTAGCCAATCCCGTTTTACGGGTGCGCGCTAGACGGCGCAATCCATGCCAGACTAAAACGCGATTTTCCCCGACGACGGGCACACGATCCGCCAAAATGCCCAAAGCCACTAAATCCAAATGCTCAAACAAAAAATAATCTAAACGTGCGCGATCATCGCCTAAAAAAGAGCGCCACAGGCCATGCGCTAATTTAAAAGCCAACACGCAGCCGGCCGGTTTTTCATCCATTTCGCGCGGCAACGTGCCGGGATGAATCCAGGCCAATGCTTTGTCCGCCTGGCCGATACGATGATGATCGGCCACAATCACTTGAATGCCTTGCTCGGCCAACCAAGCCAGTTCCGTCGATTCCCCAGTACCGCAATCGACCAAAATAAGGAGCCGGCAACGTTGTGCAATCAAGGATTCTAGCCCCGCGCGCTCCACGCCGCGGCCCTTAACAGGATTGGCATAAACCACTTGCCCCCCGAGCGCGCGCAATGAGCGCACTAATAAGGCGAGGCCCGTAAGGCCATCGACATCGCGATCGGCATAGATACCGATGGGTTTTTCCGTATTGATGGCCTCGCGCAACGCGGCGACCGCAACGGTCATATCCGGATACGCTTCCGGAGGCGCTAAATGATCGAGCGAAGGATGAAGAAACGCGGCGCGGCGCGACGCCTCTTTCCATCCGCGACGGTCTAATAATTGTTCCAGTGAAGGGGGTAACAGAATCAAGACAAGACGTGGCCGGTTGCCGCAATTGGATCAGCGGCTTCTAGGCGTGCGCGTGGCAAAATAAAACGAAAATCTGCGCCTTGGCCGGCTTCACATTCGACCCAGACTTTGCCACGATGACTTTCCACAATAGAGCGGACAATCGCTAACCCAAGACCTGTTCCTTTAGCCGGCCACCCACCACCGGTTTTGATCTGATAAAACTTATCGAAAATTTTGTCTTGTTCATCCAGAGGAATACCGACCCCCGTATCTTTGACCGACACCATGACGAAATCGCCTTTATCTACCGCAGACAACGTAATGCCACCCTTTGTCGTAAACTTAAGCGCATTCGTTAATAAATTGTCCAGCACTTGCGTAATTCTGTCGGGGTCGGCGAGCACGGTAGGCAAGGACTCCGGAATATTCAGCGTCAGCGTGAGTCCTTGCGTCTTAAACTGCGGCATGAAATTGGTGGCGATTCGGCCGAAGAGATCGCGCAAGGAAACTGGACGCAGCTGCATTTTAATTTGTCCTGCCTCAATGCGTGAAATATCCAAGAGATCAGAAACTAAAAGGGTTAAGCGATCAATGGCGCGATCGGAAGTCTGCAAGAAATGCCGTTGCTGGTCATTCAAGGGACCGGTCTCTTCATTTAAGACAATAGAGACGAATCCTTTAATGGTGGTAAGCGGCGTGCGCAGTTCATGGCTGACCATGCTGATAAATTCATTTTTTAATTTATTAATTTGCTCGAGCTTCTCATTGGCCGAGCGTAAGCGTTCATAGAGTCGAGACCGCTCGACCGCAATCGCGATCGGTCTTTCCAGAAGGTCTGCCAAATGACATTGAAGAGGACCTAAATCAAGAGCCTCGCGCGCCGCCAGGGCCAACACGCCAATGTGTCCATGTTCAACGGTGAGTGGGACATAATAAAGACGCGCAGGGTTTAATACGAGACACAACCCATCTTGGCCCCATGCGACATTCTGTTTTGGATTTTCTTTTTCATATAAAAAGGATTGACCTGTCCCAAAGGCGGAAGCCAAGGGGACTTTTTCCGATACACCAATCGTCAACGCACGCATATCAATGGCTAAATCTGCGTTCCAGTCTCCGCCCATCATGGCCAAGGCTTCGGATGGCGCATGATGCAGAAAAAATAACGCAAGATCAATGCCAGGCATAGCCTGACGCACGATGCGACCAATCGAAGCCAGTGTATCGGATAATACAGGTGGACTCGGAAGATCGGAGGCAATATTTTGAACCAGTGCTAAATTACGGACTTGTTCGCGCAGCTGTTTATTTTCTTGCTCTAAATCACTCATGACGAGGTGACCGACGTTGGGACGGGGATTTTTTTGCGCAGATTTTGCGTCAACTCTTGCGTCACAACTTGCGCTGCGGCAGGAAGAGTCAATGATTCATAGCTAGCCGAGTTCGCCCATAAAAGGGTGCCCGTTTTTATAGCGGATAATTTAGCGCTGACTTCCAGGCCCGCGCAGACCGAAACCATTTGCACTTTCGGTAAACCTAAAGCGGCGACCGCTGTTGTAGGGGAGGCACTGCCGATGATGGGGTTGATCACTTCGACAGACTGCGCATTTGGCGCTGGGAAAGTAGCTGTGCCAATAAAGATCAATAAATTGTCTGAGGGGCGGTAGTCATTGACCACGCCGGTGAGCACGGCATCCGCGGCGGCTGTTTGTTCGGTCACGACAAATCCGGCATTCAATAATTGTTTAACAAACTCATGCGCCACCGCCGTTCCTCCTTGCCCCTCAAATGATCCTACGGCCACGCGCTTCACTTGGTTGGAATTGTACTCTGCCTTGACGGGTTTTTGTTGAGCGCAGGAGACAAGCAAAAATAAAAGACAAATAAGCTGGGTTTGTTTCACGGTGTACCCAAATGCCGGATATGTTTTTGTGCTTCTTGTTTTAATAAATCATCCTGCGATAATCCGACGAACCGGTGCCAGCTGTCGAGCGCACGTTCATTCATTTTTTTACTTTCGTAAATCATCGCCAATTGGAAATATGACGCGACGGAGTTGGGTTCGAGCGTAATCGATTGTTCTAAAGCCCGCTGGGCGGCATCCAATTTCCCTAAACGCGTGGCGACTACGCCTAAGGCTAAAGCAGCCTGGGCATCTAAAGGAGACAGCGCGGAAGCCAGCTGCAATTCCGCATAGGCTTCGGGAATACGTCCCAAGCGTTCATAAGCAAGTCCCTGTAAAAAATGCTGCTGCGCCAGCGTCGAGGCAGGACTTGCATAAATCGCTCCAGCGACAAAAAGGCACCCGATGCTCCACAGAGGAGAACTTAAACGCATGGCGTGAGTTGATTTATTTTCCGGACGCGCCGCGTATGCCGTCCTTTGCCAAAGGGCGTCGAGAGAAAACGGCCGATGATGCGTTGGGCTTCTTTCAACGTGACAAAGCGCGCGGGAATACAAAGCACATTGGCTTTATTATGCTCAGCTGCCAAACCAGCGACTTCCGGCGTCCATGCCACAGCCGCGCGAATACCGGTCACTTTATTGGCGGCAATCGCCATGCCAATACCCGTTCCACAAATAAGAATTCCGTAGGCGGCCCGCTTACGGCTCACGGCATGCGCCACGAGAGCGGCAAAATCCGGGTAATCGCACGACGCTTGAGCATGACAGCCAACATCAACCACGCGATGTTTTCCTCCGCGTGCGGATTTTAACCAAGCGCTCAGCGCTTGGCGGAGTTCAAAACCAGCATGATCGGACCCAACCGCAATGGTCATCGTGCGGCGGTTTTTTGCGCGACATCAAAGTTCACAATTTTAGCGAAAGAATCGGCGTCCAAACAGGCCCCCCCGACTAATCCTCCGTCGATATCCGGTTGCTGCATAAGCGCCGCGATATTTTCCGGTTTAACGGAGCCGCCATACAAAATGCGCATCGCTTGTGCGGCAGGTTCGCCATATAAGGCGCTGATTTGTTGGCGTACAAATGCATGGACCTCTTGCGCTTGTTCCGGGGTCGCCGTTTTACCGGTGCCAATTGCCCATACGGGTTCATAGGCAATGACAATCTCCGAGGGACGCGCTATATTGGCAAGGCCTATTTTAATTTGACGTTCAATGACGGCAAATGTTTGATTACTTTCGCGCTCTTGAAGGGTTTCGCCAATACAAACAATCGGTGTCAATCCCCCGGCAATCACCGCCTGCATGCGCTTTTGCACGGTAGCATCGGTTTCCGAAAAATATTGACGACGTTCGGAATGGCCCACAATCACAAATTGACAGCCCGTCTCAGCCACCATGCCTACCGAAATTTCTCCCGTGAATGCCCCTTGTTTTTCCCAATGCGCGTTTTGCGCACCCAACGCGATAGGACTGCCTTTTAATTCTTCTGCCACGGTTGTCAACTCCGTGAAGGGCGGGCAGACAACGACTTGACGATTGGAAATCGGGCCTAACGCGCTGCGCAAGCTTTTAATAAATGTACGGGCTTCCGCGATGGATTTGTACATCTTCCAATTGCCAGCTAATAGGGGTTGACGCATAGGGTCTCCTTAAAAATAGATTGGGGCTATCGTACTTTATCCGTCGACAAACTCGCAATCGCCGGGGCCGGATCGATCAGGGGTTCAGGCGCGGCAAAAGGTTCTTGCATCGGTAAATGCAGCGTAAATAAACTGCCTTCGCGCGGCTGGCTAAAAACTGAAATTCGGCCTCCATGAGCCTCGACCATCATTTTGCAAAAGGTCAAGCCTAACCCGACGCCGGTGCGAATGCCGGCAGGCGGAGCCTCTCCTTGCACAAACTTTTCAAAAATATGTTTTTGGTCTTCTTCCGAAATCCCTTCGCCATTATCACGGACTTGCACGGCTAAACAGGCGCCGTCCGCATACAACGAGACTTCGACTTCGCCCATCAATTGGGGGGTATAGCGCAAGGCATTGGAAATCAAATTGGCTAACACGCGTGACAAGAGCGCAATATCTCCTTCGATGGGACCCAAATCCGGACCGATCGATAAGGTCAATTTTTTTTGGGCGGATTCGACAATAGGACGAAAACTAGAAAGCACATTTTCTGCCCAGCCCCGCGGAGCAAATCGTTCTTTGTGCAGCTTTAATTGACCTTCTTCCATTTTTCCGACATCCAATAAATTTTGGATGAGTAAGAGCATTTCTTGACCGGAGCGGCGGGCAATCTGCACAAATTGCACTTGCCCTTTGCCGAGCGCGCCAAAATCACCCAAGATTAAACTGTCCAATGTCGCCATCATCGTCGAGAGAGGCATTTTCAAGTCATGCACAATCATGTGCGTGAGATCATTACGCATCATTTCTAATTTGGTCAAGGAACCGGCCATTTGTTGGAATGTAGTGCCCAAATCTTCCAGCTCATCGCGAGTTTGAATATTTAAATACACATTGCGCATTCCTTTTCCTACTTGTTCAGCGGCTTTCTGCAATTGCCGGACAGGCTGCAAGATCCGCCAGGCCACCCAGACGGCCAGAGAAGTAAAAATAACCAGAGAAACCAATGTCCACAAAATAAATTGCCGCACCATTTTTTCAAGCGGCGCAAAGACTTCCCTTTTGGGTTGTTGAACGACTACGGCGCTGTGTAAAAAGGGAATCGGATAGGCAACCGATTCTTTAAACCCGACCACCGGATCCGTAGATTCAGTCAATGTCGTGGGTTGATCCGGATGCGCTAACCAGGCTTGAACCGCCGGTCGCGAGGACCAATTGGCATGCGCCAAGACGAGTGTTTCATCTGGATGTGCCAGCAACGTCCCTTTTTCATCGACGATATAAGCGACCCCATGCGGACCGAGCGGAAGTTGCCGTAACAAGGCGCCCAACGAAATAAAACTCATTTTGGCCAGAATCGCACCGGAATACCGCGGATTCGCAAAAGAATGCACCGGATAGCCTAAAAGAATCGTGGGCGACCGGTTGCCGGCAAAAAACGGCGCGCCGATAAAAGGCGCGTGCGTATCTTCCGTCCGATGAATCAAAGGAAACACTCCCGCCTGCCGGCGAACTTTCAATAATTCCATGCCCGTATCGGAGACAAACATCGCTTCCTGAAAGGCCGGTTCTTTTTCTAAAAGATTGCGCAACGCTTCATATTGATCGATACGTGAACCCGCAGAGAAAAAAGAACTTTGCGCGACCAAGGCCACTAAGTTTTGCGCATTATGAATTTGATCATTGACCGATTCGGCAATACGGTGCGCGATTTCCGTTTGCTGGCGTTCAATACTTTGCGCCAACACATGCGAGCTAATAGAACGATGAAGCCAGGAAATCACCAGCGCCGGCAACGTCACCGCCGCCACCGACAGCAGCAGCAAGCGCAGAATCAGCGACCGCCGACGCAAAAAAGAGGTGTTAAGCGTCACGAGAGTGGCCCCCTTTCGCCCGTGGGCTCTGAAGGAACAATCGTGCCCGCAGGCAGCGCGGCAGGTAAAATTTCTGGATCACGATAGACTAAGGGCGGTGGCTGCGGACCTGGACCTGGCAAGTCTTTGACCATGGCATATTCCACACAACGGTTCGGGAAAAAGACGCAGCGCACACACTCGGTCCATACTTTGTGCGGAAGCTGATCTTTTGCTACATGACGAAATTGAAACCGTTCAAAAAATCCCGGACGCAGGGTCAGCGTAAAGACGCGTCGGATATCCAGAGCCAAAGCGACTTTTAAGCATTCTTCCATTAATTGTTTGCCAATGCCGCGTTTTTGATAGGTTTCATCGACAGCTAAGGCTTTAACTTCGGCCAAGTTATCCCAAGTGACATAGAGCGCACAAGTTCCCACGATACGACCATTGTCTTCGGCCACAAAAAATTGTTGAAGATTTTCATACACCTCTGAAATCGCCCGTGGCAGTAATTCGCGTTTGTCGGCGAAATGACTCAGCAGTTCATGCATGGCGGAAACGTCGCCCATTTTGGCTTTACGCAGGCGTACGTTCATGCGCTGGCCTCCTGATTCCACGCCATAGCGCGTCCCCTCTTAGCCGGGCTTGATCCATTTTTGGATAACGAATTTCGCGATAGCCGCGCACATCTTCGGGGAGTTGAAGAATTTTCATCCACAGATCGTACTCTTCTTGTGACTTGGGCTCAAACCGCTCGACCATCATGAAGTACCAATCGCGAAACGCCTTTTCTTGCGCATGCCAACCTGGCCACCAATGACGTAAAAATTTGAGTTTGGCCATCCAGCGCAATGGCCGATCACTTAAGCGCAGACTTTTCCGCCACCGCCGGCCAAAAAGCACAAATTCGGGACGATTGAAATGACGGTAGCGAATGCGATCTCCACGTTTTGAGTCGATCTGGTAACGCGTCATGTCACGGCTGTACTTTTCTTCACGCGTCAATAAATGCGCGACATACACTTCATCTTTAATCGCCATGACTTTGTGGGCATAATTGATCATCGCGCGGGTCGCACGATGGCCGTCAACATGATCGCGCGAAGCGACATGCAAGACCGTTTTGACATAGCGTTTTGCATAACGCCATCCGTCATAATCGATGAGTTCATAAATGTGCCGGACAAACTCTTTACGTGCGGGTTCATCGACCTCTAATTTCAACACGGCATCATGTGCTAATTGTCGATAGGCCGGCGCTATTTTAGGATCTAAGCGATCACTCAAGACTTTGATTTCTTCTGTCACGGAGGCGCTTTGAAAATCCGCCGCGTTAAACGAAAGCCCCTGAGCAAGAACGCGTCCTCGATAAAAGGCGCGCAGATTAATATCACGTTCAAGTCGCGGCGCGCATTCGCGGACACCCAATTCCAAAGCCGCTAAAGATAAAGGAAGGCGTCCCAGCTGATAAGCAACGCCCAACAATAAGAGATTGGCATACCGCTTATCGCCAAATTCGATTTCTGCTTGAGAGGACAAATCAGCGGACCAGATTCCATTAGGTTGCGCATAAGGCACCAGCGCTTCGATGCCTGGCACCTGCTCGCGTTTATCGCGGCCGATCAGCATGCGCACCGTGGGCTGCACCGCTTCATTAACGACAAAAAAGCTGCGCTTAGCACTGGCCACTCGCCCTGTTTTTGATGGCTCCACGCTACGTAACACTTCTAAACGATCTAATCCCAACACCAAATCCGCATAGCCGGCCGGAACGGCAGAGGTTAGCGGACCCCCATCGTGGGTCAATACCAACTGCCCATAGACACCGCCATTGCGCACCGCTAATCCCTTCTTGTCTGTAAAAAGCACACGCCAATCATCAGCGTCGGCCGCGCGAACCAAGACGGCCGATAAAAGTCCGGCGCCCTGACCGCCGACCCCGGCGATATGAATGTAATAAGGTTCATTTTCGCGCGCTCTAACGGGCGCTCCTGGTATCAGCGAAACAACAGGGCTTCTGGTGGTTGGAGCTTGGCGCCGGAGGACGGTCACTTCTTCAAAAGCGGGACAGGCTTGAATTTTGGCGCAGGCACCATCGTTCACGCAAAGTGACGGATCTGTTCTTAACTTAGTTCCATCGGGAGTATCGACAAAACCCAAACCGGGGCAGCCCGTCGTTTGCGTGCATACCATACAGAACTCACAAACTTCCGGGGTGATCTGAATAAAATGCTCTTCCTTTAAAAAACCGTGCTGCAGCAATTCTTTTTTCTTATCCTGTTTTTCCCGGCGGTCTACCACTAGCCCGCATTCTTTATCGGCGATCACCACTTTGACCCCATCTTGTAACACCGTTCGCTCTAACAACGTCCGATAGGTGTCACGCTCGCCGGGGTTCATCCGCGTGACGGGAACGCCTTGTCCGGCCATCGCGGTGACAATGGCCTCAATATTTTGCGCATAGGTTCGCTCGCCCATTAAATTGAGATCGGTGCCTGGCGTGGGTTGATGACCCGTCATGGCTGTTGTTTTGTTATCGAGGATAACGTAGGTAATGTCTTGGTTGTTTTTAAGCGAGTCGGAAATGGCCAATAAGCCGCTATGGAAAAAAGTAGAGTCGCCAAGAAATACGACTTGTTTATTGGTGATGAAAGGATCGGCCCCCGCTCCCGTCCCGCCGCCCAAGCCCATACCCGAATAGTTATGCATCAAGGTTTGATTAGGCTCAAACATCAGCATCGTGAAACAACCGGTTTCACCGTGAAAGATAAGATCCACTGGCGCCCGTTCATGGGTATGCCGCATATATGCCGCATCGCGAAAATCCCGTTGGATGTTTAAAAAGACGGAGGACGAATCTCGATGGGGGCATCCCGGACAGAAGGTCGGCGTGCGCAGCGGAAGCGTCGGCAATTCAATAAACGAGGACGTTGTATCCGGCGGCGCGGCTTTAAAAATCTCTTGAATTTTGCTCATGACGATCGACACATTTAAGCCACGTTCGATGGGAAATCCCGCGCGTCCTTCAGGAAATTGTTTTCCCCAAATAGGGATGTCACGCGTTAATAAGCCTTGCTGCCGCGCGGCGCGCAACACTTCGGCCACTTGCGTTTCTATAAAGGCCCGTTTTTCTTCCACCACATAAATGGCATCGACTTGCTGTGCAAAAGTCAAAATGATTTCCGGATCTACCGGATATGTCAATCCGAGCTTGAGTAGGGGATAGCGCCCGGACAGCTCGAGTTCACGCAGGGAATGGGCCACATAGGCATAAGGCATTCCGGAGGCAATAAAACCGATAGAAAAATCCGTGCCGCTTTCAAGGGTATTGATTTTTTGGCGACGCGCTTCTTGCCAAAGCAACGCATAGCGATGGGGCAACGTTTTTTCACGCTCCCACGTGCGCGGAGGCAGCAACACGGTTTTTTCTACATTGATTTGCCGTGCTTCTAATGGAATGGCATGATCAGCGCTCACTTTAAGCCGTTGATTAGGATGTGCCCATACCGTGCCTCCCCCGTCGGCTTGTGGTGTGGTCAAGAGATAGGTAATGTAGAGATTCGCTTTCGATGAGAGAATAAAAGCGGTGTTCACCCAGTCTTTAATTTCTTGAAATGTCGACGGTTCAAGAACCGGCATGTGTAAATGCTGGCTTAAAAATCGCGAGTCATTATTGATCTGCGTGGATTCAATCCACGGATCATCGCCCACCACGACCACGCTGCCGCCATGATTATCCGGTTCGGAAAGATTGCCTAGAGCGAGTCCATCGGCCGCCACATGCAGCCCCACACTTTTCATCGCCGCCAGCGCACGCACGCCAGCCATGCGCGCCCCGTTTAAACGCGCGACTGCTAATGCTTCATTGTTCGCCATCTCAGCCAAGACGCCGTAGGAACGCAGTAACTCTCGGTTAGAAAAGGCGGCGTCAAAGAGATCGGAAATCGGAGAGCCAGGATAACCGGTAATCAACGCGCAGCCCGCTTCCAACGCGCCTTTTAAGATCAGTTCATTACCGGAAAAAACCTCTGGACCTTCCTCTTTAAGGAATCGATTGTCCATACATTCATCTTACAAACCTTAACGCTCGCTAGACCGCGAGAATCGATTAGGCGAAAGATTCCATCGGCCATCAAAGTGCAGACCAGGGTAATGCGAGAATTTGCTTCGACAACTGCTCGGGATGTGTCCCCTGGGTAATCACATACCCGCGCGGCGCGATGGCCTTGTAGTCCTCTAAGAAATGACGCAGTCCCTTCAACTCTCCCAAGCACACGGTCGTGCCGGCTTTGATCTCAATCGGAATGACGGTTGTTCCCGTATCGATGACCAGATCCACTTCGGCGCCGCCGGAGGTGCGCCAAAAGCAAACGCGGTAATCCCGATGGAGGCTGCGCAAACGACGAATGAGTTCGAGCGTGACCGCCTGCTCGAATAACGTTCCCTTTTGTGTTCGAAGGAGTTCCGGCGTGAGCGGCAATCGCGCCAGGCAATTACGGACTCCGAGATCAAAAAGGAAATACCGCGAGGAGGAGAGGATGCGCTTACGCGCACCGCGCAGGAAAGGATCCACCCGTTCCATGACCAGAGTCTCTTCGAGGAGTGCGTAAAATCCACGGATGGCGGGAGCGCTTACCCCCGATTCCATAGCCAACTTGGAAAGATTAGGGGCGGTCCCAGACTCCGCTGCGGCTAATTCCAGAAAACGCGCGAAGGCACCGATTTTTCGCGTCAATGATTCGGCGCGAATTTCCTCTTCCAGATAAATATGGGCATAGGCCGTCAAGAAATCGCGCCGATCCCCGACGTCGTCTTGCTTTATAATTCCCGGAAGAGAACCGAAAACCATAGCGTCTTCAAACGTATAACTCGACGGATGCGGACTGTTTGGCTGTGCCAATTCGCGAATGCGCGATTCTTTTTTCCAACCCAATTCACTCCAGCTTAGCGGATCCAGCCGAAAAGATTTGACGCGCCCCGGCAAGAGGTTCGTCCCATGACGCTTCAATTTTCGCGCTGAAGAACCGGTGATGAGAAAAGACGCTTCGTTCCGATCAATCAAAAGCTGCACGGCGTCCATGAGTTCAGGCACTTTTTGCGCTTCGTCAATAAAAATCATGGATGCGGATTTTTCAGCGCGCACGCGTCGAATCAAAAGCGAAGGATCTTGTTCGTAGGCACGGCGTTCACTGGGGTCCTGCAGCGCGATGGTCATGGATTGCGGCGGCAATAAATTTTCAATCAACGTGGTTTTACCCACCTGCCGAGGCCCCATCAGCAAGGCCGACTGCTTTCGCTTGATCACGTGTGCCAAATCAGCAGCGATCGATCGAAACATTACTTTATTTTTACCTTGCATATATAAAGTATGCATTATTTCTGAAAGACGTCAATAGGAAGGCTTGAGGGCACCGAAAAGCGTTATTTTTTCATCTCAATCAGTTGAGTACTTTTACTCAACTCATTAAGTAATTATTGACACGGAAGGTTGCTCGCCGGGACTTGAAATAAGGCTGAGTATTCAATTTGGTATTTTAAATATGATATTGCATAAATTGTTTGGTAGAGGACGCTCACCTTGGCGATTAGTACGTTCAATGACGGTCTTAATTTCTTTTATGGAAGCGTAGAAAGCCACCGCGCTGCGGAGATGATGAGGAGATCCAGGTCTTCGTTCTTGAGGATTTTATAGACGTGTTGTTTTTCAACGACCTGAACGGCGGGCACCCTTAGGTTTTTTTGAAACTTGAGAAGGGAGCGGTCCGGCGCGTCATCAGAAAGTTTTGCTTCGATCAGAAGAAACGGTTTGCCGGACTCCGCCAGAAGAAAATCCACTTCTTCATGATCTTTCGTGCGGACGTAGTGAAGTTTGAAACGTCCCCATCCCCGATCATTCCAAGATGCAACCGCACGCCACAATTCCACGGCCACCTGGTTTTCAAAACGCGCCCCCGGATCAGTAAGCCTCGCATAATCCATAAAGTAAAGTTTTTGAGACTTACGCAACGAGCGTGCGATTGACCTCTCCCAAGGCGACAGCCGAAATACTAAATAAAACGATTCGAATACCTCGATCCAATCGGAGACGCTATTGAATGCCACATGCAAATCTGTCGCCAGATTATCGATCGATAAAAGGCTTCCGACCTTCGAAGGCAACAAGGCATACAACATTTCCAACTGGTCCAGATTTTTGATTGCAGTCAAATCGCGGATATCTTGACGAATGAGTTGCTGATCATAGCTCGTAACCCAGCGCTGATAGCCGGCGCGATTGCCGATCGAAAAGGGCTCTGGAAATCCACTCGTCATGGCGAGATGGTCCCAAAGTTTATGGATGGCAGGCGATGCCGACGCCGGACGCAGTGGATGTTTTCGGAAATCAGCGAAGCGCGCTTGGTGACCTGCCAGTTCCGCCAGCGTCAACGGCCAAAGGCTCAGCATACGGTAACGTCCGGCCAAGGAGTCTCCCCCCTTCTGATAAACGTTCAGCCGTCCGCTCCCTAATACAAGAAATTGAAAGCGATCCGAAAATCCATCGTAGACGCCTTTAAGATAATTCTTCCAGCGGTTATATTTATGAATTTCATCCAAAATGATAAGCGGTGGTGCGCCGTTTTGGCGCGTTACCTCTTGAAAGAAATAGGGCGTCGAGGCTAGACGTTTTCGATCTTCCAAGTTATCCCAATTAAAATAAAGGGATGACGCATAGGGCATAGCAATTTTTTTGGCAAAAGTTGTCTTGCCCGATTGGCGAGGACCAACCAAAAAAACCATCGGTTTTTCGGCCGCGAGTTCATGCCACAGCGTTTCGTAGAGGGGCCGACTAATCACTCGACTATTTTAGCCCCTAGACTGGAAAAGTCAAGACTTTTCCGCAGTAGGGGCTGAAAAAGTCGGGACACGAATTTCTGGACCCCTCCTCTGGAAGAGATCCGATCTTTGGATATCCCTTGCTTTTGCGTACTCCCTGTAAAGGCCATACTCTCTTTGCATTAAACGAGGACCACTTGAGCGATATCCGGGAGTACATCGAAATGAAAATCCGTCCCCGTCCTGCGAACAAGAAATGGGCCATGGTCAACAATCTGCCTGAATGGATGAAACTGGCCAAGAACCGAGTGGCCGTTTTAAAAGGTTTGGAAAAGTTGGAAGCCCATCTCCAACACCCGTGAAAAAAGGGATCTGACGCTTAGCTGATCAAAAAATGTCGCCGGCATGCAGGCGTCGCAGGAACTCGTTTACAGGATAGATGTCGAAACCATGAATGCGTAAGGTTTCAGATCCCATATAAATGCCAATCATCCGGTCTACTTTAACGCCTTTTTCCGCCGCCAGCGCGCGTGCGGGTTTTTCCCATTCGCTTTTCCAGCGTTTGGAAAGCTTTACCTCTAGGCAGACGAGATGCGGAGGACGCTCGCCTTGGCGATTAGTGCGTTCAATGACAAAATCAATTTCTTGATTGCCGGTCGTGTGATAATACGCGATCTTCTTATGTTTGCGGGCAACCTCGTTATAAACACGGAGTTCATGAAAAATCCAGCTTTCCAGAGAATACCCTTTTACGGAGGAGTCGAGGGGTTGAAAGAGGTTTCCTGCCGCGGCGCGCGCGACGCCGGCGTCGAACCAATAAAATTTTGGATGCGCTCGTTCGCGCACTTTGAGGCGCGGCTGATAGGCGGGCAAAAAATGCCCCATGAGGGTATCCACCAAGATCGAAAAGTACCCATCGACGCTGGCCCGCGGCACTTCGGCCTCGCGCGCAATGTTGGAACCATTGACCACTTGTCCATTCATTTGTCCGGCGATTGTCAAGAACCGGACAAAAGGAGGATACTGACGAACAATGCCTTCCTCCCGGATTTCTTCCCGCAGATAGGTATGCAGATAAGCGTCTAGAATTTCTGCGGCATTTTTCCGCGACGTCCAAATCAACGGCAAAGATCCCCACTCCAACGCATGGTTTAAATCCCATTCGTCGGCAAGCTCGGCGAATGTGAAACCTTCCATATTTTTCTGAAGCGCGCGTCCGGCGAGCAGGTCGGCTCCGCCCCGGCGCAGCTTGCGCGCGGAAGAACCACTGAGCGTAAAATACCACCGATGGTTTTCCATCAGGCGGTGAACCTCGTCGAGTAAAAGCGGAATTTTTTGGATTTCGTCGATCACGATCCACTGTTCAGCGGGTCGATGACCAATCAGCGACTCCAGTTCATGAGGATTACGCGTAAGCCGTAAAGCAAGCGCGGTATCGAGGAGATCGAAAGTAAGTGCTTTAGGCAGAACTTGTTTAACCCAAGTGCTCTTTCCCGTTCCGCGCGGACCAAAGAGAAAAAAAGAGTGCTTCGGAGGTTTCAGAAGTCGGGTAAATTGCATCGTTTTTTATTATTTACCATATGATGTAAAAATGCAATGCATTTTTACATCATGCTGTAACATAATTTCTTGAACTAGCCCTGTGCCGTAGGCTTTGGCCAAGGCCGTTCGGCCGGGCCGGTCTTCCATCCGCCGTCCTTTTCGTTCAGTTTCACAAGGAGAGCAACGCTACGATGCGATCGGGAGTTGATTTTTATAGGTCTTTAGCGTTTGCCCCAGGAGCATCCTGCCTGATGGTCATCAACCATTCCTGTCGCCTGCATAAAGGCATAGCAAATGGTCGATCCAACAAAATTAAACCCGCGCGATTTTAGGTCTTTGCTCATGGCCTCCGATTCGGGAATCGTCGTGGGTAAATGGCGATAGGTGGGCAAGCGATGCGTAATTTTTCTTTTACCGACAAAACTCCAAAGGTAACGATCCAGCGAGCCAAACTCTTCTTTGATTCGCAGACAGGCTTTGGCATTTTCAATGGCGGAAATAATTTTTAACCGATTGCGGATAATCCCGGGGTTTTTCATTAAGCGCAGAATATCTTTGGCTCCCATGGCCGCCATTTTCTTAGCATCAAACTGATGAAAGGCCCGGCGATAGCCTTCACGACGATAAAGCACCGTGCGCCAACTTAAACCGGCCTGCGCTCCTTCTAATATCAAGAATTCAAAAAGCTTTTGATCGTTATGCAGCGGAACTCCCCATTCCTTATCATGATAGGCCTGCATAAGGAGATCGCCCTCCGCCCACCCACAACGCGTCTGATTATTTTTTTTCATTCCGAAGCTATTATCGCGCTTTTACCCTCGAGAATCCACATGCTCTCACGGCTTTTTGTAACGACGGTGCGAATGTCTTTTTGTGTGTTTTTTGGGTGTCCCATGGCCAAAAGTGAACCGATGAGACAACGCATGCAAAGGAACCGTATCGCCGGCGGACCAGAGTTTTTCGAACTCTTGTTCGTAACCGTGAATGACCCGTTGATCGTTTTCAATCAAGATGTCTTCGTAATTGACGTATTCAGCGCCGGCCGTCCAGTTATAAGATCCTGTGACTAGTGTTTGTCCATCGACGATGAGAAATTTATGATGCATGTGGCCTTTTTCGCCCTGTCGGCTTCCGCTGTAGCGCAAAGTCAAGCCGTGAATGGTCTCCAGATGCCCAACCGTCTTTTTTTCTTCCGCGATATGCGGATCCAAGACCAAGCGCATCTGAATCCCTCGGTCCCCCGCACGTTCTAGCGCCTGCGCTAAAGGCCGAGATGAAAATTCATACAGCGCCATTTCCATCTGCCCGCGGCTCTGATCAATCAAGGAAATAAGCTTCTGGTCAATATGATCCCGCCCGCTAAAGTAAGCTTCAGGCGGAGAAGACGCACTAGGAGTCACCACAAGCCCTAAAAAACCCATGAGAAAAACTAAACGCATACCCTTTAGAGTGGGTTCAGCGTCTTTTTATTCAGAAATATTTTTTTGGCCGGCACATACGACAATTAGACGATGACGGCGCCTTTGGCGGTCAGGCAGTCGCGGAGTTTGTTGCGGGCGCGGAAGAGCGTGACGCCCAGATGGTTAGGGGTGAGCCCTAGAATCATGCAAATCGCGTCGGTATCGAGACGTTCGATTTCTTTCAAGGTAAAGGCCATACGCCAGGTGGCATCCAACGCATCGAGACATTCTTGCAACCAAATGCCGACGGTTTTGGATTGAAATTTTTTTTCGACTTCGGACATCTGCGCCATCACTTCTTCATTCCAATGGTCTTCTTTGTCGAAATGCGCATCGTACTCCGTATCCACTGCCGCATCGATGGACTGATAGCGTGCGTGATAGCGTCGCGTGGTGCTGGCTTTATTGTAGAGGATGCCGAATAAATAAGTGAGCAATTTGGAACGGCCTTCAAAACGTTTTCCCCCATCAAGAAAAGCCACAAAAGTATCCTGCACTAATTCTTCGGCCTCGGTCGCATTAAATCCCATACTGAACGCTGCGCGCATAAGATTATCCGTATAACGATCCACGATTTCATCAAGACTCCACGCAACGCTCATAGGGTTCGTTTTTTCAAGTGGGCGCGGATGCGTTCTTTAACGGCCGAGAATGAACTACCATCTTTTAAAACCATCTTCCGCTGCGTCTCACCCAAAGCAGAAATCTCTTTCCAATAACGTCGGCAGAAAGGGCAAATCACCCAATGCACCCAAAATTGGAAGCGACGATAAAGCCCCCCTTCCAGAGGCAGCACTCCACTCGCCACATGGTGAGAAAATTGTTTACAGGTGAAGGCGGTTAGATGCTCGTACAACTTACGCATGATCGCCATGTTCTGCGGATTGTTGAAGCAGTTTGGCAACCAACCCGGTCCATCCGGTTTGATGACTGGCGCCTAGGCCCGCGCCATTATCGCCATGGAAATATTCATAGAACAGCGGATATTGATTCCATTCGGGATCCTTCTGAAAAGTGTCATTACCGCCAAAGATAGGACGACGCTGGTCCGTGCCTTTAAGAAAAATAGCATTCAAGCGTGTCGCAATTTCCATCGCGGCCTGCCAGAGCGTTAGAAAATGCCCGGAACCGACGGGGCATTCCACTTTAAAATCATTCCCCAGATAGTGATGAAACTTTTGCAAAGACTCGATCAATAAATAATTCACCGGCATCCAGATCGGCCCACGCCAATTGGAATTTCCCCCGAAAAGCCCCGTCGACGATTCTGCGGGCTCGTATTGCACGCGATGCACTTCGCCATCGACAGGAAATTCAAAAGGGTGATCGGCATGATAACGCGATACCGAGCGAATACCATGCGGGCTAAAGAATTCGGCTTCACTAAATAGTTTTTCCAGAATGCGCTTGAGCATCTCGGGTGTGGCAATCGATAACAAACGTCGTTCGCAAGCGCCGCCCCGCCCATCACACGTCACCTCCCGCGCCAGATCCGGGCGATTTTCCAGAAACCAGTTAATGCGTCGTGCCAAATTAGGCAATTTGAAAAGTGCGGAAATTTCAAGCGTCTCAATCGCAAACAAGGGAATCAAACCTACCATCGTGCGCAGCCGCATCGGAATGTGATGACCGTCGGAAAAATGCAGACTGTCATAGAAGAACCCATCCTGCTCATCCCATAAGGACTCCTCATTCTCCGAGCGCATCCCCTTTTTACCGCGCATCGCTTCCGAGATATAAAGAAAATGCTCAAAAAATTTACTAGCGATATCTTCATAGCTGGGATTATGATGGGCAAGCTCAACGGCAATCGTCATTAAATTAAGCGCGTACATGGCCATCCAACTGGTGCCATCGGACTGTTCTAATTGGCCACCGCCCGGAATCGGAAGGTTCCGATCAAAAACGCCGATGTTATCGAGACCTAAAAATCCGCCTTGGAAAATATTTTTTCCGTCTTGGTCTTTACGGTTGACCCACCAGGTAAAATTCATCAATAATTTTTGAAAGACGCGTTCAAGAAAAAGCAGGTCGCCTTGCCCGCGCCTCTTCTTCTCAATTTTATAGACGCGCCAGGCCGCCCAGGCATGCACCGGCGGGTTAGCATCACCGAATGCCCATTCATAGGCCGGAAGTTGTCCGTTAGGATGCATGTACCATTCGCGCGTTAAAAGAATTAACTGCTTTTTGGCAAATTCCGGATCGATCATGGCGTAAGGAATGCAATGAAACGCCAAATCCCACGACGCAAACCAAGGATACTCCCAAGTATCCGGCATGGACATCACATCTTCTGAATAAAGATGCTCCCAGGCTTTGTTGCGTCCTTGCCGGCGTCCAGGCGGGGGAACCGGCTCCGCGGGATCGCCCTCCAGCCATTCTTTGATGACAAAGTTGTAATACTGCTTGCTCCACAATAGGCCAGCGAAGGCTTGGCGTTGCACGAGCTTGGCATCATCCTTCATGGCCGGTGCGGAGACGGCACGGTAGAACTCATCGGCTTCCGTGATTTTGCGTTTCATTAACGCGTCTATCCCTTGAACATCCCCCGGCTCTTTCGCCGTCAGACGTAGTTTTACCGTCCACGACTCCCCGGGTTGTAGTGTTTTGCGATAAACCAACGCCGCCTTGGTTCCATGTTTGGCTGGATTAACAGCCGTTTTTTCGCCATTGACGAGGTAGCGATGGAACGCATCCTTCACATAAGGCGTGCCGTTCGGACTTCCAAAGAGGCGTTCGTTATTGGTTTCATTTTCAGTAAAAAGAATCTCTGATGCGGGGTCATACGAGAGTAGGTAAGGTCCCAGCTCCGGATGCTCTGCTACTAGGCTTTGCCCGTTTTCACGAATAAGAGCGGTATGTGTGCTGCCTTTCCAACTCCACGTATTGCGAAACCATAATGTCGGAAGGAGTGTCAGTGGCGCGGCTTGAGGCCCCCGATTAATAACGGTATAACGAATGCCGATGTCATCGGCGCGGGCCTTGGCATATTCCACAAACACATCAAAATAGCGGTTCTCCTTGAAAACGCCGGTATCCATTAACTCAAACTCAGACTGCGCACGCGACCGTCGCTGATTCTCGGCGACTAACGCCGCATATGGATATTCGGCTTGCGGATATTTATAAAGCGCCTTCATGTAAGAATGCGTGGGCACGTTATCAACGTAAAAATAATATTCTTTGACGTCTTCCCCGTGATTGCCTTGGTTTCCGGTCAAACCAAAAAAACGTTCTTTAAGAATGGGATCCTGCCCATTCCATAAGGCAAGCGAAAAACAAAGCCGTTGATGGTTGTCGGAGATTCCGAAAATGCCGTCTTCGCCCCAGCGGTAGGTTCGCGAGCGGGCATGGTCATGCGGTAAATATTCCCACGCATTTCCCTCGGCGCTATAGTCTTCGCGCACGGTGCCCCATTGCCGATCGCTGACATAAGGACCCCAGCGCCGCCAATGGGCTTTTTTTGCGCGATCTTCTTCAAGACGTTGATATTCAGCGGTGGATGCGAGACTCATAGGGTTTGCATAATAAGTCAGTGTAAATCATCCCAGATTTATTACAACCCTGAGCTTTTTACGTTTATCCCAACAACTGCAAGATTCCTTGCAATGGAATGCGCGCCCAGCTAGGGCGATTGTTGAGCTCATAGGATAATTCGTACATGGCTTTTTCCATTAAAAATACATTGAGAAGAAGTTGTGTTTCTTCAGGAGTCGGAGGTAAAAAGCCGGCGGGAGCCGCGGCTTTTAAATACGCATCGAGATAAACAGCGCTTGCCCATTGCTGCCAATAAAGGGCCCACGCATCAATGGATTGGGCATCTTCGGGCCGGGCGACGGGGCCAGCCGTGCGGCTCGATAAAGCCGTGCGCGCGGCATAGTGAAAGGATCGCAACATACCCGCGACATCACGTAAAGGCGGGCGTTTGATGCGCCGCTCGGTTAACGGCCGCGCGGGTTCACCTTCAAAATCAATGATCACAAAATCTTTGCCGGTGTAAAGCACTTGCCCTAAATGGTAATCCCCGTGACAGCGCAGTCGTAAGGCTGTGATTTTTCCATTTGTAATACTTTTAAATTGTTTTTGAATGGCCGATTCTGCGTCTAGAACTTGTTTTGCCGCCGGTTGCGTTTTTTCCGGCAAGCTGGAGAAGCGCTCGCGCAAAAGCGCCAGCGACTTGATCGCCGAAGCGCGAAACGATTGGTACATCGCCCATTGATAATGCGAGGTAAAGGGCTCGGGAGCAAAATCAGGCCATTCATAATCTTTGGCTAAAGCCGTATGCAATTCAGCGGTTCGTTGTCCCAATAGTTGGGCCGACACCAAATAAGGGCCCATTAAATCCTGCGCTTCTTTGGGGATGGGTTGCTTGGCTAAAGTGAAAATAGATTTGGGATTAACCGGAACCGCTTTGTGATTGCCTTGACGCGCCAACGCCGTTTCAAAATAACGTTGAATTTCGCTCAGCGTGTAATCCCACGCGGTGCCTTGATTGGGAATCAGGCCTTGTAAGATTCCTAGCGTGGCCGTAACGCCTTTGGTCGTCCGATATTCCAAATGCCCGGCTACCGGAGGCGCATTTTGAAAAGCCGCTTTCTCCGTCAAGAAGTTGCCAATTTCTAAATCGGGATTGACGCCTGCTTCCAGACGCCGGAATAGTTTAAAAATGAGCCGATCGCCATATATCACGGAGGTATTACTTTGTTCCCCTTTAAGTATTTTGGCGGGAAGTCCTGTGTCTTGCGGCCCACGTAAGGAGACAAATTCATGACTGGGATGCGCAGACAAAATGCCCATGGCTCCCTTAAAGCGTTCTTTTTTATCCATGCTTTCGAGAAAAATAGCCGGCAGGCGCAGATCATAGAAGGCGTCATACAACGTTCCCACGACCGGCTTTTTGTTTTCTGTCAGGGTCAGCCGGGCTAAGGCAGCGCCGGGTTGCGCCTTAAGATCTGACGGAACTTGATCATCAGGCCAAAAGCATAAGGGCCAACTATAATTTTCCGCCGTTCCCTCAATATATTCAATCGTGATCAAAGCAAAGAAAATATCGCGTGGGTCCGCCGGCAAACGCACGGTGTCATAAAGTCGAATCTGCTTAATCTTGCGCGCTTTCCCCCCAAACCAGCGCCGTGATTTAAGCGCCGTGGGAAACATTTTCTCAAGAACAGAGCGGCTATTGGCGCTAAAGAGTTGCTCCCAATTTCCCGCAATGGCGAGTTCGGGAATTTGAACTTCCGCCGGACTGACCGCGGGAACAGCGGCCGTTTCCAAGGAAAACCAATAAAAGGCATGTGGCCCCAGACTGAGAAAATAAGGCAGCTCGCCAATCGGAGGAAACTCGGTCCGTCCAAAAAGTTCTAACGGAACTTTGCCTTTAAACCGGCTGAGATCCATTTCAATATATTGCGCATAGCGCGATAAATTGGCCACAACCAATACGGAGGAATCTTCGAATTGACGAATATACGCCAGGATTTTCCCGTTTTTTGGCGTCAAAAATTCAATCGTGCCTTGGCCCAGCGCTTTGAACTGTTTGCGCAAAGAAATTAAACGTTTCATCCACCAGAGCAAGGAATAGGAATTATTTTGCTGCCCTTCGACGTTAACCGTTTCGTAATGATAAGACGGATCAATAACCACAGGAAGGATGAGGCGCTGCGGATTCGCGCGCGAAAAGCCGGCGTTGCGATCGGAACTCCACTGCATGGGCGTACGCACACCGTTGCGATCGCCAAGAAAAATATTATCACCCATCCCGATTTCATCGCCATAATAAACCACGGGCGTTCCCGGAAGTGAAAAGAGCAAGCCATTCATTAATTCCATACGTTTACGGTCATTGCCCAAAAGCGGAGCTAGACGATGCCGAATTCCCAAATTGATCCGCGCTTTAGGATCGATCGCATAGACGCGATACATATAATCCCGCTCTTCTTCCGTCACCATTTCCAGCGTCAGCTCATCGTGATTACGCAGAAAAATCGCCCATTGGCAATTCGGCGCAATCGGCGGTGTCTGCGCCATGATGTCCACAATGGGAAAGCGGTCTTCCATATGCAACGACATGAAAATACGCGGCATGATCGGGAAGTGAAAAGCCATGTGGCATTCGTCGCCCGACCCAAAATAGGCGGCCGCATCCTCAGGCCATTGATTGGCTTCGGCCAGAAGCATCCGGTTCGGATAATGATCATCGATATGCTTACGCAGCTCTTTTAAATAACGATGGGTCTCTAAAAGATTTTCGCAAGAAGTGCCCTCGCGCTCATACAAGTAGGGAACCGCATCCAGCCGCAGCCCGTCGACGCCCATCCCGAACCAAAAATCCACCACTTTAAGCATGGCTTTTTTGACTGCTGGATTATCAAAATTCAAATCCGGTTGATGCGAATAAAAACGGTGCCAATAATAGGCTTTGGCCAACGGATCCCAAGCCCAGTTCGAGGTTTCAAAATCTTTAAAAATGATGCGTGCTTCTTTAAATTTGTCCGGCGAATCGTTCCAGACATAAAAATTGCGCCATGGTCCATTCGGTTTATCGCGACGCGCCCGCTGAAACCAAGAATGCTGATCAGACGTATGATTTAAAACCAATTCGGTAATGACCTTCAGATTACGTTTATGCGCTTCACGTAAAAAAATACGGAAATCTTGCAGGGTGCCGCATTCCGGATCGACTCCCGTATAGTTGGCGATGTCATAGCCATCATCTTTTAATGGAGAGGGATAAAAAGGAAGGAGCCACAAGGTGGTGACGCCCAAATCTTGGAGGTAGGGAAGTTTCTCCGTTAAACCGCGGAAGTCACCCACGCCATCGCCATTGGAATCATGGAACGAGCGCACCCGTAACTCATAAAAAATACCGTCTTTGTACCAAGTCGCTTCTTCATGACTCATGAGGGCAACTCCGCATGAAAAATCTGTGCCGGACATAGACCCGGATCAATACGCACAAAGTTCCATTCCCCGTGCCAGGTGTAATGCGCATCACTCAAAAGCTCATGCATCGGATAAGCCGTTTCCTTGGCCATTGTTTTCACATCAAAGCGCATCCATCCCTCGCGCGGATTCACCGGATCGAGGTTGATTACCGTCAAAATAATATCTTTTCCGTCCACAGACGTTTTGGAATAGGCGAGCAAGCCATCGTTTTGAATTTCATGAAAACGCAAGGAATGATCCCATTGCAGCGCGGGATGGGTTTTACGCAGGTGATTTACTTGGGTGATCCATTCCGGGAGCGTTCCTGGTTGATCAAGATCCCATTGCCGGATCTGATATTTTTCGGAATCTTGATAGTCTTCTGTTCCAGCTATCGCACGCACATCCACCAGCTCAAAGGCAGGCCCATAAATTCCGTAAGTGGCGCCCAAGGTGGCGGCAAGAAAAAGTCGGATCAGGGAAGCGGGCCGTCCGCCGGTTTGTAAATACGCGTGCAGGATGTCGGGCGTGTTAACGAAAAGATTGGGACGCATGTACTCGCGCACCGGCGTTTGTGTAAGTTCCGTGAAATACTCTGTGAGTTCTACTTTTGTATTCCGCCAGGTGAAATACGAGTAGGACTGTGAAAATCCAACCTTAGCCAATTGCGCCATCACCTTCGGGCGGGTAAAAGCTTCGGCAAGAAAAATAGTTTCCGGATGTTTGGCGCGTATCTCTTTAATCATCCATTCCCAAAAGGCATACGGTTTAGTATGGGGGTTATCGACCCGAAAAATAACGACGCCGTGGCTGATCCAGAAAAGCACAACATCCCGCAATTCATTCCATAGAGCCTCCCATGCCTCACATTCGAAATCAAGCGGATAAATGTCCTCGTATTTTTTGGGTGGGTTTTCTGCATATTTAATCGAGCCATCGGGACGGTGTCTAAACCATTCTGGATGCTCACGCACATAGGGGTGATCAGGAGAGCATTGGAAGGCGATGTCCAGCGCTATAGACAGACTTTTTTTGCGCGCCGCGGCGACGAAATGATCAAAATCTTTCAGCGTTCCCAAGTCCGGATGAATGGCCTTATGCCCGCCTTCCTCTGCACCAATGGCCCAAGGACTCCCAGGATCACCGGGTTTTGCTTGCGCGATATTATTGGGTCCCTTGCGAAAGCTTTTTCCAATAGGATGAATCGGCGGCAGGTACAACACATCAAAGCCCATACGAGCCACATAATCCAATTGCATTTCGGCGTCGCGGAGCGTCGCTCCATGCTTATGCGTGGTCTTCGCCGAACGCGGAAACATTTCATACCACGCGCCATAACGCGCGCGTTCGGGTTCCACGCTCACATGCAATGTCGGTGCATATACCGTCGTCACATGACGATCGCCATACCTAATTAAGGCTTCTGTTAGCGAGTCGGACGCCATTAGCTTTAATCGCGCTTCAACTGAACTTTTTTGCAGGAGCGCTTTGGCTTGTTCATTCAAAAAATAATTTTCTTGTCCGGTAGCGCGTGCGGCGGCGGCTTGCAGAAGCTGGGCGCCTTCGATAAATTCGTTTTTAACCTCTTGCCCTGCCGCGATCTTTTTTTCGAGCTCGGTACGCCAAGTGGCAAACCGGTCGATCCAAGCCTCCAGGGTATATTCGTAATCTCCGAGTTCTATCACTTGAAAGACCGCCGTCCAGGCGTCATTAGGCAGAGGTTTCAAGGGGAGCAGCACCCAGGGGGATGACGGAGCAGGGCGGTATTTAAGAAATCCAAATAAACGATCATGTCCATCGGCATGAATATCGGCCGTCACCGTGACCGTTTCTCCAACGACGCGTTTAACAGGAAAACGCCCGCCATCCACTTGCGGTAGGACATTTTCAATCACGACACGCGAAGGTTTAGAAATCATGTGTTTGAATACGGAGGATGCTCTGTTTGACGACTATAGGATAAGACACGGCTGGACGTAAAGGGTGACAGAGAGTACGAGAGCGCTAGGGAGCGCCGCACTCCCTTTATTACTAACGGATAATGGCGAGTTTGCCGATGCTAGTTTGACCTTGGGAATCAGAGACGGAATAGAGATAAACGCCCGAAGCAACGAGATCGCCAGAATCATTCGTACGATCCCAGAAAATTTTGCCGTTGGAATCTGAAGTCAATGCCCGCACTTGATGGCCGGATAGTGTAAATACGCGTACCGGCGCCTGGGCGGGAAGCCCGTCAAAGGTCACCATAAAATGGGCATGCCGGTCAGAACGCCATGGATTGGGATAAACGCGCATGGTTTCTACCGGTGTCGAGATGAGGGCGGCAGCAAAAACCGGTGCGGTAAGAGCAACCGTTAAAGCAAGAAGCATTAGTTTTGTGCGGTAAGCATTCATAAATTACTCCCTCGGTGTTAATTCTTTGTCATCCGCTGTTTGCGCGACATGCGTATCTTCATGAGATAACAACTGCATCAGCTCCTGATATTCCGGAGCATCCGCATCGCTATCCGTATTTTGAGCATTCGATTTTTCGAAAGCGGAAGATCCGGAAGTGGATCCTTTGTTCACTTTAACGGTTTGGTGCTTGCGAATATATTGGTATTGAATCAGGTTGCGGCGGGCTTCGAGGTCTTCACCGAAGCGCACAATTAAAGAGAAATATTGGGCATTTCCTAAATCGCTGTAGGGTGAAAAGGCATAGGCTAATTCTTGGCCATACACATAAATTCCAATACCGGTAGTCAACCCGGCCAGCGCGCTTAAACCGTCCAGCGTATCGGTTTTATAACCAACCCGAAGCGCCAACGCTTCTAAAGGCCGCCATTCTGTTCCAACATGCGCGCTGCCCAAACCATTTTTGCGATAAATTCCTTCGACGGTTGTCATCCATTGGCGGGTTATTTTGTAAGCCGCCGCGGCATGGAAGGCCAATGGCAGCGAATCGCCCTCGCTTAAAAATTTAAGTTTGCTTCCCAAGTTGACGATACTGCTGCCCAAAGAAAGTTTGTCGTTGGGGCGATATAAGACGCCTAAATCCGCAGCGAAGGCATTCGCCGAGACGTCATCGATTTTGGCATTGATCCATTTCCCGGTGAGACCTATCGACACATTTTCAGCGAGGGTTTGACCATAAGCCACATTGTAAGCCGCGTAATGGCTGGAAAAATTTCCCGTCGAATCGCCATTTTCGTTAGTCCCGGCCATATCCCCCGAACCTAAATATTGAGCTGAAAACCCGATCCCGCGTTTCTGCCCACTGGCGGTAGGCGCTAGGGGATGCACAGCGCCAACATGTTCGTAGTGAATGGATTCTAGATACGAGAGATGTTGACCTGAAATTTGCGTGCCGTTTAAAAATCCCAATCCGGCGGGATTATATACAGGCGCATACACGTTGGTGGCTAAAGCCGTGTAAGCGGACCCCATGGCCGCCGGACCTGCGCCCACAGGAATATCTAGAAAAGCTGCTCCTTCAGTGCCCGACGACGCATAAAGCCGCGCTGCCGATAACATGGAGACCACGCCGATGACCAATCGCTTTTTCATCCATCCCCAGTGTGGCAGGACACTGTTAACGGCAAATGTATGGCGTGTTAAATCCCGGTTACGTGTCTTAAAGAATGGTTATGAGAGCGGTTTTATTGACGGTAAGAAAAGCTATTTTTTAGCAGGTGCTTGTGCGCGGGCAGCCCATTCTTTCGCAGCTTGCTTATCGGCATGAACACCAAGCCACCCGTTTTCGTAGATTTGCGCGAGAAGGTCCATGGCAGTCGTATTTCCGCCTTGTCCAGCATCTTGAATCAGTTGAAACGCTTTTTTATCGTTATGCGGGACACCTTTGCCTTCTTGGTACAGAAGGCCTAATTGCAGCTTGGCATCGATAAGTCCTTTATCCGCGGCTTTTTGATACCAGGCAGCCGCTTTTTTAAAATCCTGAGGAACGCCTTCCCCCGTCGCGTAAAGCACCGCTAAATTGTATTGCGCTTCAGGAACCCCTTTGTCGCCGGCTTTTTGATAAAGCACGGCGGCTTTCGCAGGGTCTTTAGTCCCGCCTTCGCCTGTGGCATAGAGAACAGCCAAATTATATTGCGCTTCGGTGACACCGGAATCCGCGGCCACTTCATACCAGTGCATGGCTTCGGGTAAGTTGGCAGGCATTCCATCACCACTTTGATAGGCAATGCCTAGCTGATAAGTGGCATCGATATTATTTTGTGCCGCCGACTTTTTAAGCCACTCCACACCTTGTTTAACATCTTTGGTAACCCCCAACCCTCCCAGATACATCAATCCCAAACGATACTGGGCACGCACATGGCCTTGATCGGCGGCTTTGTGATACCACTGCGCGGCTGCTGCGGGATCCCGGTCTACTCCTTGTCCCGTGGCTAATAATTCCGCCAACTTATATTGCGAAGGAGCATATCCTTGCTGCGCGGCTTTGTAATAAAGAAGCGGCGCCTGTTCTGGTTCTTTATCGGCCCATTCATGTTGCGCGGCGGCATAGCCGTCATCGGAGGCATGGTGCAGCCAGTCTTTCCCGCGTTGCGGATCGGCGGGAATGCCCTCTTTACCGGTCATATAAATCTCCGCCATTTCATATTCGGCCTGCGGCACATGCTGGTTGGCCGCTTTTAAAAGCCAATTGGTGGCTTGCGTCATGTCCTTGGTCACGCCTTCGCCGCGCATATAAAGTCGTCCCAGTTGATACTGCGCCTGAGCATGCGCTTGGCGAGCGGCTTGATCGAAAAGGTGTGCCGCTTGGGCCACATCCTTGGGAATGCCTTTCCCATCTAACGCAAGCATCCCCAATGAATATTGGGCTTCGGCATCACCTTGAGCGGCCGCTTGATGATAAAGGGCCGCCGCGCGTGTTTCATCTTTAGCCACGCCATTGCCCATGACATAGAGCTGCGCCAAATTTAATTGGGCCACCGAGAGTCCTTTTTCGGCCGCCGTTTTCCAATAGGTAGCGGCCTTGGCAGCATCCTTAGGGAGGCCTTCTCCATTGACCAGCATCTTTCCCATTAAAAAATAGGCATACGGATTACCCGCCTCGATGAGATGCGGCAAGAGTTGAAGCGTGGTTTTATAATCCCCGCGGCTATAGGACTCTAAGGGGTCCGCCGGCGGTGGCGCACCCCAAACAAAAGCACTGCAGAGGGATAAAAGAAAAAAAGTTTTCATTTGGGTCTTCATTTCAACGTATATTGTTATTTATTCTACGCCGCGATTATCATCTTCTTTTTATCTTTTTTTTGTTAATCCTGCCACAAACGGTTTTTCCGGCCGGCAGTAAACGGGTTGACCGCCGTGCTGGGGTTCACATCCACGATATCAATATTGACGTTAAAGATGTCTTTGATCCCTCGGTCCCCCAAGAGAGCGCCTGGCCCTATCGCTTTGTCAATAAGCTGCACATTCATACGCGAGCCAGCGTTATCCGTCGCGAACTTTTAGCTAAACCCGGCGATATGACCACCGAACTTAGCCTTGAAGAATCCGAACGCAACCTGCGCGCATTAAACTTTATTAAATCGGCGGAAGTCGAACATGAGCCGGCGCCTGGTTTTCCCGGTCAAGTCGATCTTAATGTTACCGTGCAGGACGCCTGGACTACACAGCCGCAAGCTAATTTTGGCAGCGAGGGCGGACAAAGTTCATTTTCCGCCGGATTTGTGGAAGAAAATTTTTTAGGCTTCGGGAAAAAAGTTTCTTATTTCAATAGCCACAATAATGACGTCACGGAAAATGAGTTCGCCTATAGCGACCCGCAATTTTTCAACACGCGTTGGCATTTAGACGGCGATCTCAAAAAAGCCTCTACCGGCGACACCGAATTATTGAGTCTGGTTCGTCCGTTCTACTCCATCAATACCCGCTACTCCTATGGAGGCACACTCAACCGCTCCGAACAACTGACAAAACTTTTTCAAAATGCGACCGAAATTAGCCGCTATACCGATCATCATCGCGACTACCAAAGTTTTTTTGGCGTGCGCTTAAATCAAGATCCGCTCGTCGCGTATCGCGCGACCTTGCGCTATCGTCGCACGGAAGATAAATATTTTACGGATGCGCTGACGAGTGCGGGAACGCTTCCTCCAAACCGAATCTTTGCCGGGCCGCTGGTGCAATGGAGCCGAGATCCATCGGACTTTATCAAGGACACCTTCGTGGATAAAGCGGGACGTGTGGAGGACGTGAATCTGGGTCATCAATTTGTCATTGGAT